>Ga0207705_10000991_pt1 | contig 23160 bp, 24 predicted proteins | sample KBSC13metaG_FD_184314 | JGI IMG/M metagenome (GOLD analysis project Ga0207705, IMG submission 184314) | Corn rhizosphere microbial communities from Kellogg Biological Station, Michigan, USA - KBS C1-3 metaG (SPAdes) (version 2) | ecosystem: Host-associated > Plants > Roots > Rhizosphere > Soil ... | reverse complement strand
CCGCCTCGGGGGCGACGAGTTCGCGATCCTGCTGCAGGGCGAGGATCTGATGGACGATCTCGGTCCCATGCTCGACCGCATCCTCGAGGACTTGCGCCGTCCCTACGACATCCAGGGCAGTCAGGCCCATGTCGGCGTCAGCATCGGCGTGGCCCGCGCCCCGGAGTGCGGCACCGACCGCACCGATCTGATGCGCAAGGCCGATATCGCGCTGTACCGGGCCAAGGACGAGGGGCGCGATTGCTATCGTTTCTTCACCGAAGCGATGGACGAGACGGTGCAACTGCGCGCCAGCCTCGAAGTCGATCTGCGCGCCGCCCTCGCGAGCGGCGACGGGCTCAACGTGCATTACCAGCCCCTGGTCGATTCGGCCGGCCGCAAGGTCACCGGGCTCGAGGCGCTTGTGCGCTGGGATCATCCGCGGCGCGGTTCGGTCCCGCCGAGCCTGTTCGTGCCGGTGGCCGAAGAAACCGGCCTCATCTCCACGCTCGGCGATTGGGTGTTGAGCGAATCCTGCAAGGTCGCCCGAGCCTGGCCGAAGCTGACGATCGCGATCAACCTGTCGCCGATCCAGTTCTGCGATGAGGACTTTGCCGAGCGGCTGTGCCGAATCGTGCGCGAATCCGGCGTAAGCCCGCACCAGATCGAGCTGGAAGTGACCGAAGGCGTCGTCCTCGATCAGAACGAGACCGTTCGCGGAGCGCTGCGGCGGTTGCGCAAGGAAGGCTTCCGCATCGCGCTGGACGATTTCGGCACCGGCTACTCGTCGCTCAGCTATCTGCGCGATTTCGAGGTCGACCGGATCAAGATCGACAAGAGCTTCGTGCAGAGCCTGGGCCTGACGCTCGACGCCGGCGCGATCGTGACGGCGGTGGTCACCCTGGGCCACGCGATGGGCTTGCAGGTCACCGCCGAAGGGGTCGAAACCGCCGATCAGGAGAACTTCCTGCGGCTGGCCGGCTGCAATGTCCTGCAGGGCTACCTTTTCTCCAAGGCCGTGCCGGCGGGCGAGCTGGCGACCTCGTTCGAGAAGCACAAACGCAAGCTGGCGGCCTGAGGGCGGCAGCTTGCCGCGATACGAAGGGCCTACCTTTTTGTTGCGGCACTTGCTTCGCGAGGTCGGCTCGATCATCCTTCCCCGCCTGGGGGAGAAGGGACCATGAAATTTGTCGCTTTGCTCGTTGCGGCGTTCGCGGCGTTGACGGCGGCGCTCATGGCGCTGCCGGCCGCGGCCCAGGCCGACGTGTGGACCCTGCGCCAGAATGCGGAGAGCTGCTATCTGGAGCGGACGTTCGGCAGCGGCGCGGGCAAAATCCAACTGGTCATCCAGTCATTCGGCCCGACAAGCCCTTATCATGTCGTGCTCAGCGGCGCGAACCTGCCAATCGACAAGGATCGAGCAAGACCTGCCCGTGTCGGATTCGGCGGAGAGAACGCCGCCAAGGACAGCGTCGTTCTTGTCGGCAGCTCTGGCGGCGAACCGATGGTGCTCATCACCGTCGCGCCGGCGCGTCCGCTAAGCCTGTTCAGGTGGCTCTACATGTACAGACCCGTGAATGACGATTTCGTGGTGCCCCTCGATACCGCAGCTCAGACGCTGTTCGTCCGTTTCCCGGACAGGGATCCGATAACTCTTCCACTCGGCCCCATGAACTCGGAATATGCTGCGCTCGACAGTTGCGCCCAGAAGGTCGCCGACAAGTGGTCCCTGGCGGCCACAGGCGGTGTTCGCCCGGCCACCCCGCCGAAGCTGCTGCAAGGCAAGGAGACGCTCTGGCACGTCAGCTATCCGCCGAACCTGCTCCTGAACCGGATAAACGGGCTCGTCGAACTGCGGCTGACGGTAAACGACAAAGGCCGCGTGCGGGACTGCACCGTTCAATTGGCGACCTGGGTCCGCGAATTCGGCGACGACGCGTGCCGCAAGTTCAAGGAGGAAGCTCGCTTCGAGCCCGCGAAGAATTCGGCCGGCGAGCCGGTGGCTTCCACGTTCCGGACCGCGGTCATGTACATCATCTACAATTGGTGATTCGGCGGAAAGGTCAGGCCTCCCGTCTTCAGGCGCAACTAGAGCTTCCGGTGCCCCCCGGTCGAGCCGAACCCCCCGGCGCCGCGCGCTGTATCGTCGAGCTCGGCCACCTCGCTCCATTCGGCCAGCGTAACCGGCGCCAGCACCAGTTGCGCGATGCGGTCGCCGCGGTGGATCGCGAAGGGTTCCGCGCCATGATTGATCAGGATCACTTTTAGTTCGCCGCGATAGTCGGAATCGATCGTTCCGGGCGTGTTCGGCACGCCGATCCCGTGCTTGAGCGCGAGGCCCGAGCGCGGGCGGACCTGGATTTCGTAACCCGGCGGGATGGCCACTGCGAGGCCGGTGGCGACGGCGTGGCGCGCGCCCGGCGCAAGGCTCACGTCTTCAGCCGCGAGGACGTCCATGCCCGCCGCGCCTTCGGTGGCGTATCGCGGAAGCTCGAGCCCTTCGCCGTGCGTCAGGCGCCTGACCTGCACCGCCACGCGCTCAGGCAAGCTCATCGGCGATCCGCTCGACCAGCTTGAGCGCGACGTTCTCCTTGCTCATCGGCTCCCAGCTCTCCTCGTCGTTCTCGCGCACCAGGGTGACCTGGTTATCGGCGCCGCCCATCACGCTTTTGCCGTCAAGCGCGGACACGTCGTTCGCGACGATCCAGTCCGCGCCCTTGTTCTTGCGCTTCTTGCGAGCGTTGGCGAGCACGTCGTCGGTCTCGGCAGCAAAACCGACTACCAGCTTCGGGCGCTTGCGGTCGCCGGCGAGCGAGACGAGAATGTCGGGGTTCTCCGTAAGCAGCAACGCCGGCGGTGCGCTGGAGCGCTTCTTGAGCTTGTGCGGGAGGTAATCCTTGGTCCGCCAGTCGGACACAGCCGCCACCAGCACCGCCACATCGGCCGGCATCGCCGCCTGGACAGCCTTGGCCATTTCCTCCGCGCTTTCCACATCGATCCGCTTCACGCCGCGCGGCGTGGCGAGATTCACGGGGCCGGAAACGAGCGTCACCTTGGCCCCCGCGGCGGCGGCGGCGGCGGCGATGGCGTAGCCCTGCCGCCCGCTGGAACGGTTGGCGATATAGCGCACCGGATCGATCGCTTCGTGGGTCGGCCCGGCGGTCACCAGCACGTGCCTGCCTTTCAGCGGGCCGTTCTTGTCGATCTTGAATTCGCCGACCTGTTGCGGCGCGAGTTCGCTGACGGCCGCCGCAACGGCGGCCGGTTCGGCGGCCGGTTCGGGCGCGACCTGGTTGAGGTTGACCTCGTGGTTGATCGCTTCGGCGTCCGTCGGCGGGGCCGCCTTGGCCGCGCCTTTCTTCGCCAGGATCGGCGCCGACAAGTCGGGCGTGGCGCGAACCGGCTCTTCCTCGATCGCCAGTTCGACGAACGCGGCGTCGTCGAATTCGATCTCCTCTTCCTGCACCCGCCGCGGCGTGCTGCGCGGAATGATCGAGGCAAACAGTCCGCCCAGGCTGGCGAACCTCGAAGAGGTTTGTTCCTCCTCGACCTCGAGCTCCTCCTCCGCTTCGGGCTCCTCTTCGGGCTCGAGCGCTTCGAGGTAATCGGCGACCTCGCGCGGCCCCGCATCGCCCGGATCGATCCCGAGCATGTCGGCGATCTCGAGCCAGACCATCTCCGGCTCGGGCAGGCGGCCGGCGCCGAATTCGCCGCACGCCATCTCGCCTTCGTCGGGCTGCATGACGCGGACGCTGGCTTTGGTCAGCCAGTCGACGTTGCGCCGGGTCGCTTCGTGCTCCCACATGCGCACGTTCATCGCCGGCACGGCGAGCACCGGCTTGTCGGTCGCGAGGATCAGCGTGGTGCCCAGATCGTCGGCGATGCCGGCGGCCATCTTGGCCATGAGGTCGGCCGTCGCCGGGCAGACCACGACCAGATCCGCCTCGCGGCTCAGCTGGATGTGGCCCATCTCGGCCTCGTCCTTCAAGTCCCAAAGGCTTGAAAACACTTGCTTTCCAGAGAGCGCAGCGAGGCTCATCGGGGTGACGAACTGGGCGCCGCCCTCGGTCAGGACGCACGTCACCTCTCCCCCGCCCTTCTTGATCAGGCGGACGAGCTCGCAAGACTTGTAGGCGGCGATTCCTCCGCCCACGACCAGGAGGATGCGTGGCGTTGTCATGCTCTAGGGCGTGTACCCTCAGTACCTTTCCGCAGTCCCGACAGCATCGCAGCACCCTAACGCGGGGCTCCGTCCAAGGCCAGAGATGCCCGAAGGTGGTTAACTTTTGCCTAGCGAGATTAACTCGGGCAAGACTGCGGCGGAACGAAGGAGCAAAAAAGCGATGCGTTTCGTGCTTACCGCGCTGGCGATGATCGGCGGCATTGTCTCGGTGCTGATCGGCTTCGGCTTCTTCTTCATGCCCGACAGCACCGGCGCCAGCTTTGCCCTGTTGCCCAACGGCCTTCCCGGGCTCGCGGTGATCCGCGCGGACATGACGGCGTTCTTTCTCGTCGGCGGCGGGTGCATGATCTGGGGTGCGTGGAAGCGCAACGGCGAGTTGCTGATGGTCCCCGCCGCGCTATTCGCCATCGCGTTTGCCGGGCGCCTGGTGACCGCGGTGGCCGACGGCACGACGCCGCAGTTCTGGCTGCCGATGCTGGGCGAGGCCGCGGCGGCGCTGGTTACGTGGCTGGCGAGCCGGCGCTTGCCGCACCGCGCCGTCGGCGAAGGGCGCTGACCAGGTCCCAGAGCGCCCGCGGCACGAGCGCCAGGCCGGCGCCGTAAGCGGGCAGGACGAGCGACAGCCAGTAGAAATTGACCTGCCGCGCGAACAGCGCCGTCAGCAGGAAGTACCCGGCGAACCACAAGGTCGCGAACAGCCCCTGCCGCCCGCCGAGCGAGGCCCAGCCGAGAAACGGCAACAGCGCCAGCGGCGCACCGAGGTGCCACCACACTTTCCCGAGCGGGGTGGTCGACATCAGTCCATAGAGCGTCAGCGGCAGCCCCTGCATCCCGGTCCACCCTTCGGAGGGCAAGTCCGTGGGCAAGCGCTCCGCGATCACCGCCTGGGCGTGGAAGTACAGGCCGATTCCGAACAGGGCGATCACGGCCACCACCGCGGCGAACTCCCGCCAGCGCCGCTCGGACACCGCGAACGCCGCCCACAGCAGCAGAAACGGCAGCGCCAGCTCGCGCACGGCGAGCCCGCAGGCGGCGAGCAACAGCGCCGGCCACCAGCGCTGCGGCCGGTAAACCACCAGCGCGCTCGACAGGAACAGGCCGGCGATAGCCTCGTGGCTCAGGCCAACTTTGGGGATCATTGCGATCGACCCGATCGTTCCGGCGGCGGCGGCCGCGGCCAGCCGCTCCGGCCAGGTCGTGCGCCGCGCGAACAGCACGATGATCCCCATGAGGCTCACGCACCACAGCAAAAGCGCGATCACGCGCCACCCGATGAGGCCCCACAAGGCATAGCCGTAAGCGAGCGTGGGCAGGCGCACGGTGAGGAACGGCTTGGTGGGAAAGCGGGTCGCCCGCTGCTCGGCCAGCGCGGCGTGCCAGTAGCTCTCCCCCCTGGCGACGCGCTTGTCGATCGTTTCGTAAAGATTGAAGTCCGTGCGGTCGCCGCGCTTGAGGCGCTTGTGGAGATCGGCGACCGCGCGGTGGCCGTAGTGGTATTCGGCCGGGCCGCTCCACACGCACAGCGCCACGGTCAGCGCCAGCACCAGCGCCGCGCCCCAGCGCGGGAGCCGCCGCAACGGGCGATCGAGCCCGCGCCACCAGCCGACAATATCCGGAATCGCCCTCACCGGCGCGCTATGTCCTCACTAGCCCGGCGCTGGCAAGGGCGATTTCGGCGCGCTCAGTGGAGCCAGCCGACAGCGATCGCCGCCCACACCAGCGCGGCGCCGGCCAGCAGTGTGATGCCGTGGGTCAGCAGGCGCAGCGGCCACAGCCCCTTCTGGTCCCACACCAGCTTGATCTCGGGCAGCGGCGGCTGCTCGGGCGCGCCGCCGCGCGGCGGGAACATGTCCTCGATCCGGCGGACCAGGGCGGGCAGGCGGAACAGCGTTCGCACGTCGTCGCGGATGCGGTCGGCCAGCGCGGCTTCCGGGCCCAGCTCGTCGCGGATCCAGCCGCGCACGTATGGCGCCGAGACCTCCCACATGTTGATCTCGGGATGGAGCTGGGTGGCGATGCCTTCGACCATCACCATCGTCTTTTGCAGCAGCAGCAGATGCGGCTGGGTCTGCATGTCGAAATCGCGGGTGATGGCGAACAGCCCGTCGAGCATCATGCCGACGCTGAGCTCGCTCACCGGCTTGCCGCGCATCGGCTCGCCGACGGCGCGCAAGGCGGTCGCGAACTCGTCGACCGAGTGATAGCTCGGCACGTATTGAGCCTCGAAATGGATTTCGGCGACGCGGCGGTAATTGCCGGTCGTCAGGCCATAGAGGATTTCCGCCAGCCACTGCCGCGCGCGCCGGTCGATCCGGCCCATGATGCCGAAATCGATGGCGACGATCGTGCCGTCGGTCCGCACGAACAGGTTGCCCTGGTGCATGTCGGCGTGGAAGAACCCGGCGCTGATCGCCTGGGTCAGGAACGCCAGCACCAGCCGGCCGGCCAGCGCCGGCAAGTCGTGCCCCGCGGCCTTGAGGGCCTCGACATCGCTGATCTTGATGCCGTCGATCCATTCGATGGTCATCACCCGCCCGTTGGTGCGGTCCCAGTCGATCGAGGGGATGCAATAGCCGTCGAAGCCGCGCATCGCGTCCGACAGCTCGGAGGCGGACGCGGCTTCGCGGCGCAAGTCGAGCTCGCGGTGGGTCCAGCGCTTGAAGTTGGCGATCGTCAGCCGCGGCCGCAGCCGCGCCGCTTCGCCGCCCAGCGCCTCAAGGTGCGCCGCGGCCCATTCGTATGTCGAAATGTCGCGCGCGAGGCGCTCGCGGATGCCGGGGCGCAGCACCTTGATGGCGACGTGCTTGCCGTCGGTGGTGACCGCGCGGTGGACTTGCGCGATCGAGGCCGAGCCGACCGGCACCGGATCGATCTCGGAAAACAGCGAGTCGACCGGCGCCTCGAAGCTGCGGGCGATCTCCGCGCGAATCGCCGCGAACGGCACCGGCGGCAAGTCGTCCTGCAGGGTCAGCAGATTGCGCGCGGCTTCCTCGCCGACCAGATCGGGCCGCGTGGCGAGGGACTGGCCGAGCTTGATCGCCGCCGGGCCGATGTCCTGGAAGGCCGCCGCGTAATCGGGCACGCGCGGCTGGATCGTGCCGATGCGGGCGATGCGGCACAGGCGCTTGACCGGCTGCGGCGTGTTCGGATCGGCCTCTATCCCGCGCAGCGCCCCATGCCGCGCGAGAGCCCGGCCCCATTTGAGCAGCCGCCAGATGTGCATGGAGGGGCGGGTCATGGCCTGCCCCCCTCCCGTTCAGGGGAGGGGCTGGGGGTGGGGCATGTCAAAATGGGGCGAGTGTCCTGACAGGCCTCACCCCAACCCCTCCCCTGAAGGGGAGGGGCTTTCGGTTGCGCGCTGTTCAAACTTTCCACCCGGAATGGATCGCCACCAGCCCGCCCATGATCGGTTCTACTTTGCTGCGCGCGAAGCCGGCGCGGCGGATCATCGCCTCGAATTCCGGCATCGGCGGGAAGCGGCGGATCGATTCGATCAGGTAGCGGTAGCTGTCGGCATCGCCGGCGATCGCCTGGCCGAGTTGCGGCACCAGCTTGTGCGAATAGACATCGTAGGCTTCCTTGAAGCCGGGCCATTCGGTGGTCGAAAATTCCAGGCAGAAGAACCGCCCGCCGAACTTGAGCACGCGATGGGCCTCGGCAAGCGCCTTGGCGATATGAGTCACGTTGCGGATGCCGAAAGCGATCGTGTAGGCGTCGAACATCCGGTCCGGGAAGGTCAGCTCCTCGGCGTTCTGCCGCGACCAGACGAGGCCATCCATGCCCTGCTTCAGCGCCCGCTCGATTCCGACGTCGAGCATCTCCTGGTTTATGTCGGAGACAGTGACCTCGGCGCCGCGCTCGGCGAGGCGGAAGGCGATGTCGCCCGTGCCGCCGGCCATGTCGAGAATCGCCTCGCCCGGCTGCGGCTTCACCCGGTCGACGAAGCGGTTCTTCCACAGCCGGTGCATCCCGCCCGACATCGCGTCGTTCATCAGGTCGTATTTCTTCGCCACGCCCGAGAAGACTTCGCCCACGCGGCGGGTCTTTTCCTGCGGATCGACGTCTTCGTAACCGAAAGAGACCTGGTCGCTCATAGCGGCTCCTCTAGCGGCGCGGCCTTGCTTGCGCCAGAACCGCCTTGCCCGCGCTTGCCCGCCAGCGAGAGGGCGATCCCCAGCACGATCAGAGCCATTCCCGCGAAATGATAGCTGTGCAGCGTCTCGCCGAGCAGAGCCGCCGAAAGAAACGCGCCGAAGATCGGCATCAGGGTGATCGCCAGTCCCGAGCGGGCCGGGCCGACAGTCTGGGTCGCGCCGTTGAAGATGTAGTACGAAACGATCGACGGCAGCACCGCGACGTAGGCGAAGGCGCCGAGAACCTTGGGCGTGAACGCGATCCGCTCACCGGCGAGCAGGTCGTGGACGAAGAACGGGGTCATCGCCAGCGCGCCGATGATGAAGGTCGTCGCCACGAAGCTGGTTCCGGAAATCGCCGGCCGGAGCCGCAGCAACACGGTGTAAAGCGACCACACCACCACCGCGACGAGAACGAGCACGTCGCCGAAGCCGAAATGAAAATGCAGCGCCTGGGCCGGATCGCCGTGGAACACGATCGCGGCGACGCCCAATATCGAGCACGCGACGCCGAGGTTCTGCAGCAAGGGGCTGCGCACGCCGAAGAACAGGCGATCGAATATCACGACCTCCGCCGGAATCGCCGCCTGCAGCAACAGCCCGTTGGTCGCCGTGGTATATTGCAGCCCGGAATAAAGCAGGGCGTTGAACGCGCCGACTCCCAGGAGGCCGAGCAGCAGGATCGGCTTCCACGCCGCGCGGATCGCGGGCCATTCGCGGCGCAGCGGCCGCCAGGCGAACGGCAGCAGGATCAGCGAGGCCCCGGTCCAGCGCACGAAGGCCAGGGTCAGCGGGTCGACCTCGCCCCGCACGGCACGGCCGACGATGGAGTTGCCGGCCCACAGCACCATGACCAGCACCAGGCCGGCATAAGCGCGCAGGTTGCGGGATTCGTCTGGCATCGCGCGTCGCCCTCTACGGGCGCGGCTCGCGCTTGGCGATGACATTGATGCGCGCGGCGGCTAACCCTCGCCAACGATGCCCGAGCTTCCCGAAGTCGAGACGACCGTGCGCGGGCTGGCGCGTCACCTCGATGCCGAGCGGCTCGAACGCGTCACGCTCAACCGGCCCGACATGCGCTTCCCGTTTCCCGACGGGTTCGTGCAGCGCCTCACCGGGGCGCGGATCGTCGGGCTGGGCCGGCGCGCCAAGTACGGGCTGCTCCACACCGACCGCGACCTCACGGTGATCTTCCACCTGGGCATGAGCGGCCGCTGGCGGATCGATCCCGAGGCCATCGGCAAGCACGACCACCTCGTCCTGGAGACCGCCGGCCACCGCTTCGCGCTGTGCGATCCGCGCCGTTTCGGCTTCGTCGATCTGGTCGCGACCGAGGCGCTGGACCAATGGCCGGCGTTCGCCGCGATGGGGCCCGAGCCGCTCGGGCCGGAGCTCTCCGCGGGCCACCTGAAAGCCGCGTTCGCCGGGCGCAAGCAGGCGGTCAAGCTCCTGCTGCTCGATCAGCGCGTGGTGGCGGGCCTCGGCAATATATACGTCTGCGAGGCGCTCTATCGCGCGCGAATCGATCCGCGCAAGCCGGCGGGCAAGGTTACGAAACCGGCGCTGGAGCGCCTGATCGGGGCCATTCGGGAGGTCCTTGGCGAAGCGATCGAGGCGGGCGGTTCGTCGTTGCGCGACTACGCGCGGCCCGACGGCGAGCTGGGCTATTTCTCCAAGCGCTTCGACGTTTACGGGCGCGAGGGCGAGGGCTGCCGGCGCGGGGATGGCGGCCATGTCCGCCGGATTGCGCAGGGCGGGCGCAGCACCTGGTTTTGCCCAAAGTGCCAAAGATGACGCGGCGGATTGCCGAAGCCGGAGCGTTAACATAGACTACCCGGCGGCGGGCTTCAGGGCGCCCACGTGGCACCATTGGGGGATGGCGCGGCATGACCGAAGAAGCAATTGCAGGGGGCGAAGCCCACCGTCGGCGGCGGCGGATCAACAAGCGCGGCAATCGCACGCGCCGCAAGCTGGTGCAGAATGTCCGCTGGATCATCGGCGGGCTGGCCATCGGCTTGCCGATCGTGGCGCTGCTGATCTTCTTCAGCTCGGTGCTTCTGACGTATCTTTGAGCAGCGCGGCCGCATCGCGAAGATTGACGGTTTGCCTCGCCGCCGCTAAGGGCGCCGCTTTCCGGCCGAAGCTTCACCGCTTTCGCCGTTCAACCGACAGATGGATTTCGGCCGCCCGCTGCGGCCTTACAGAGGAATAGCATGGCCAATACGCCGCAAGCCAAAAAGCGCATCCGCCGCAACGCCAACCGGGCCGAAATCAACGGCGCCCGCGTCAGCCGCATCCGCAGCTTCGTCAAGAAGGTCGAGCTGGCGATCGTCGGCGGGGACAAGACCGCCGCCGCCGATGCGCTCAAGGCAGCGCAGCCGGAACTGGCGCGCGGGGTCGCCCGCGGGGTGCTCCACAAGAACACCGCCTCGCGCAAGATGAGCCGCCTGAGCAAGCGAGTCGCGGGCATGTGATTCGCCCTCCCGGCATCTCGCCGGGAAGCGAAATCGGGAACGAAATCGGAACGGGGCCGGTGTCGAAAACACCGGCCCTTTTTGCATCTGCGAAGCCGCTCCGGACGGTAACCTAAAGACTGTAGGGTTTTCCGCGATTCGCGTTCGCTGCCGTGCAAAAAGCGTTGGAATCATTGGGTTTTGACGCACGCCTGCGGGCTTGCGCCGAGTCAAGCCTGTATATTTCACATTTTTTACAACCCCGCCCTTGCCCTTCGGCGCAATGACTTTTTAAGAACGTTGCCACGGGCCGCGGCGACACTCGCCTCGGCTCTCACAGTGAGACGAAGATTGACGGGCGCCGCCCTTGAAAAAGGGAATTCCGGCGAGGGGCGGAGCATTGCCGGCGTCCGGGTGTCGTTTCGGGGGTGATGGTCGAAATCAGGACGGGGCGGATCGCGATGATTCGGATTGGTGCGCATGCGGGTGAACCGGATGCCGGAGGGGAGAGCCGTAAGGTGAGGCAAATCGAGGACCAGGAAGCCGTAGATCTCGCCGCCGACTGGGCCGACATCAGCCAGGGCTTGCGCAAGGACCTGGGGCATCAGCTGTTCAGCCAGTGGATCAAGCCGATCCAGCTCGGCGGGTTCTGCAAGGATACCGGCACGCTCGACCTTTACCTGCCGACCGAGTTCTCGGCCAACTGGGTGCAGGACCGTTTCTCCGACCGCCTGAGCCTCGCCTGGAAGATCGCCCGCGGCGAAGTGCGCAACGTGCGCATCGGCGTGCATCCCGGCCGCCGCAAGCTCGGCGACATCGACTTGCGCGGTCACGACGGCTTCGGCCACCGCGCCGCCAACGACGCCATTCCCGGAATGGCGATGGCCTCAATCGGCGAGCATGGCTTCACCAGCTCGATCGGGCTCGACCCGTCGCTGACTTTCGCCGCGTTCGTCACCGGCGCGACCAACGTGCTCGCCTTCAACGCCGCCGAGCGCATGGCCAAGACCGAAACGCCGCAGTTCAGCCCGCTCTACCTCAAGGCCGCGACCGGCCAGGGCAAGACGCACCTGCTCCACGCGATCGGCCATTCCTATCTCCAGGGCCATCCGCGGGCGCGGATCTTCTATTGCAGCGCCGAGCGCTTCATGATCGAATTCGTCCAGGCGTTGCGCTCGAACGAGATGATGGAGTTCAAGGCTCGCTTGCGGGCGTTCGACCTCCTGCTGGTCGACGACATCCAGTTCATCATCGGCAAAGCCGCCGCGCAGGAAGAGCTGCTGTACACGATCGACGCGCTGCTCGCCGAGGGCAAGCGCCTGGTGTTCGCCGCGGACCGCGCGCCGCAAGCGCTCGACGGGGTCGAACCCCGCCTGCTCAGCCGCCTGTCGATGGGCCTCGTCGCCGATATCCAGGCGGCCGATATCGAGCTGCGCCGCACGATCCTCGAATCCAAGCTGGTCAAGTTCGCGCCGCTGCAAGTGCCGGCCGACGTGATCGAATTCCTCGCCCGGACGATCAACCGCAACGTGCGCGAGCTGGTCGGCGGGCTCAACAAGCTGATCGCCTACGCCCAGCTGACAGGGCAGGAAGTCTCGCTCCAGCTGGCCGAAGAGCAGTTGACCGACATCCTCTCGGCCAACCGCAAGCGGATCACGATCGACGAGATCCAGCGCACGGTGTGCCAGTTCTACCGCGTCGACCGCTCGGAGATGTCGAGCAAGCGCCGCGCCCGCGCGGTCGTCCGCCCGCGGCAAGTGGCGATGTACCTCGCCAAGGTCCTGACCCCGCGCAGCTACCCGGAGATCGGCCGCAAGTTCGGCGGCCGCGACCACTCGACGGTGATCCACGCGGTGCGCCTGATCGAGGACTTGAGGAAGCGCGACGCCGACATGGACGGCGATGTGCGCAGCCTGTTGAGACAGCTGGAAAGCTGATCGTCTTTTCCCCGGCTTGGGAGGGCCTGTCGACAACCCTTGAACAGGGTTGTCGACAGAGGGCTTGCGTAAGCCTTAGAGAAGCGCATGCCCTTGTCCCCTGATCGCCTCGACCGCTTTGCTCGCCATATCGTGCTGCCGGAGATCGGCGGAGTGGGGCAGGCCGCGCTGGCCAAGGCGCACGTCGCCCTCGTCGGGGTCGGCGGGATCGGCTCGCCGGCGCTGCAATATCTGGCCGGCGCGGGAATCGGCAAGCTGACGCTGATCGACGATGACAGCGTCGAGACCAGCAATCTCCAGCGTCAGACGCTGTTCGACGAACACGACGTCGGGCGGCGCAAGGCCGAGCTCGCCGCACTGTGGGTCGACGAGTTCGACGAGCTGGCCGATATCGCCTGGCACATTCGCCGCCTCGACGCGGCCAACGCGGCCGAACTGATCGGCGATGCCGACCTGGTGCTCGACGGATGCGACAACTTCGCCACGAGGCTCGCCGTGTCCGACGCCTGCGTCGCCGCGCGAATTCCCTTGCTCAGCGCCGCGGTCGGCCGCTTCCAGGGCCAGGTCGGCGCGTTCGCCGGGCATCTTGCCGACCAGCCGTGTTACCGGTGTTTCGTCGGCGATGCGTTCGACGCCGACGACTGCGACACTTGCGCCGAAGACGGCGTGCTCGGCGCGATGGCCGGCTGGGTGGGCACGTTCGCCGCCCTCCAGGCGATCCGCGTGCTGCTCGCGCCCACCGGCGGTTTCGGCGATCCGCAGTGGGGCAAGCTCCACGTGCTCGATGGCCTGCAGCCGAGCTTGCGCACGATGACCATCGCCAAGGACCCGGGGTGCCGAACCTGCAAAGCGCGATAACCGCCGCAATCCGAGGTTGACCCGCAGCGGGCTCCGGCTACATTTGTCGGAGTTATAGCGGAGGGGGACATCATGGCGGTCAAGGCATTCGCGGCGCGGGCTCTGGTTGTCGTGGCGCCGTTGGCGCTGGCCGCGCTTGCGGTTCCAGCGGGCGCGCAGGGCGACGCGATGACGCCGATGGCGGCGCCGGCACAACCGACCGCGATCAAGCTCGGCACGGGCCCGCTGCCCGGTGCGGCCGTGCCCGAAAGCTGGCACAGCCAGTACGGCAGCGCGTTCGCCCGCAATGTCACCGAAGCGACCCTGACGCCGTTCCTGCCCGACCCGGCGAAAGCGACCGGCGCCGCGGTCATCGTCGCGCCCGGTGGCGGGTTCGTCACCCTGTCGATGGAAAACGAAGGCTGGGATGTCGCCAAGGCGCTGGCGAAAGAGGGCGTTGCCGCGTTCGTGCTCAAGTACCGGCTCAACCAGTCACCCGCCTCGCTCGATGCCTACGCCGATTCGATGCGTCACCCGCGCACCCCGCCGCCCGGCGGTTCGCCCGCAGCGGGGCCGGCCGCAGCGGGGCTCAAGCCGCAACTGGATGACGCGCGCGCGGCATTCGCGCTGGTCCGTGCCCGCGCGGGCCAGTGGGGCATCGACCCGGACCGCATCGGCATGGTCGGTTTCTCCGCCGGCGCGATGCTGACGATGACCACCGAATACGCGGTGCCCGAGGCGAAGCCGGCGTTCCTCGGCGACATCTATGGCCCGATGGGGGCGGTCGAGGTGCCGAAGGACGCGCCGCCGCTGTTCGTCGCCGTCGCCGCCGACGATCCGCTGTTCGGCAGTTCCGGATTCGGCATTGTCGAAAGCTGGCACAAGGCCCACCGGCCGGTCGAGTTCCATTACTACGAACAGGGCGGCCACGGCTTCGGCATGTATCTCAAGACGACCACCAGCACCGGCTGGTTCGCGGCCTTCAGCAGCTGGCTGCGCATGCACGGCTATCTCAACCGCAAGCCCTGAGGGCCACGCCCAACCCTTAGCCCCGGCCGTTAAGAACCTCGTCCGCCCAGGCCGGCACCAGCTCGCTCGCCGGACCGAGCCGCGTTTCGTCGAACCAGCGCGAGCCCTGGCTGGGATCGAGGTTAAGCTCGAGCGTGGCCGCGCCGTGGTTCCTGGCTTCCTGCACGAAGCCGGCCGCCGGATAGACCGCGCCCGAGGTGCCGATCGAAATGAACAGGTCGGCGCTGGCGAGCGCGGCGAAGATTTCGTCCATTCGATACGGCATCTCGCCGAACCAGACGATGTCGGGCCTCAGCGCGGCCGCGCCGCAAGCGGGGCACGGCGGGTTGTCGCGCAAGGTGCCGGTCCAGCGGTGGCGCGCGTCGCATGCGGTGCACCTCGCGCTGAGGCCTTCGCCGTGCATGTGTAGCACGCGGCCCGCTCCGGCGCGCTCGTGCAAGTCGTCGATGTTCTGGGTGACGATCAGCAGCTCTCCGGGGCACTCGGCGTCCAGTCGCGCCAGCGCCGCGTGCGCGGCATTGGGTTGCGCGGAGAGGATGTCCTGGCGCCGCTGGTCGTAGAACCGCTGCACGAGGTCCGGATCGCGGCGGAAAGCCTCGGGAGTGGCGACATCCTCGACCCGGTGATCCTCCCACAGCCCGTCGGCCGCGCGAAACGTGCGCAGGCCGGATTCGGCGCTGATGCCCGCGCCCGTAAGGATGACGATGTTGCGGATTCGAGCCATGGCGCGCATGAAGCACGCCACGAACGGGAGTGGCAATGGCACGGATCGGCATCATCGGCAGCGAAGGGCGAATGGGCCATGCGCTGGTGCGGGCGATCGACGCGGCGGGCCACGAGGTCGCCGGCGGGGCGGACAAGGGCGCCGATGTCGCCGCGTTGGCCGATCGCAGCGAAGTGCTGGTCGACTTCTCGACCCCTTTCGCCGTCGAGGCGAACCTTCACGCCGCGATCGGCGCGGGCATCCCCATCCTGATCGGCACGACCGGGCTGGAGGACGGGCAACACGCCGCCATCGACGCAGCGGCGCGCGCGATCGCGGTTCTGCAGACCGGCAACACCTCGCTCGGCGTCACGCTGCTCGCACACCTCGTGCGCGAGGCGGCGAGCCGGCTCGGACCGGAGTGGGACATCGAAGTGCTCGAGATGCACCACCGGATGAAGGTCGACGCGCCGAGCGGCACCGCGCTCCTGCTCGGCGAGGCGGCGGCCGAGGGGCGCGGCATCGCGCTGGCCGATCATTCCGAGCGCGGCCGCGACGGGCAGACCGGCGCACGCGAGCGCGGCGCGATCGGCTTCGCGAGCTTGCGCGGCGGCACCGTCGCCGGCGACCACGAAGTCATCTTCGCCGCCGACAACGAGCGGCTGACCCTGGCGCACAGCGCGCAGGACCGGATGATCTTCGCCAACGGCGCGGTCCGTGCCGCCGCGTGGCTGATCGGCCGCGAGGCCGGACGCTATACGATGCCGCAAGTGCTGGGGCTCTGACGCCCGAAGCGATGACCAGGGCCGAGATTTTCGAGTTTTTCCGCCGGCTCGCCGAAGACGATCCCGATCCCCGGACCGAACTCGAGTTCGGCAATGTCTATCAGCTGCTGGTGGCCGTGGTGCTGAGCGCGCAGGCGACCGACGTCGGGGTCAACAAGGCCACGCGCAAGCTGTTCGCCGAAGTGAACACGCCGCGGCAGATGGTCGCGCTGGGCGAGGAAGCGCTCCGCCAGCAGATCAAGACCATCGGCCTGTTCAATTCCAAGGCCAGGAACATCATCGCCCTGTCGGAGAAGCTGATCGCCGAGCATGGCGGCGAAGTGCCGCGCGACCGCGACACGCTGACCACCCTGCCCGGGGTCGGGCGCAAGACCGCCAACGTGGTGCTCAACTGCGCGTTCGGCGAGGCCACGTTCGCGGTCGACACGCACGTGTTCCGGGTGTGCAACCGCACGGGCCTGGCCCGCGGGAAGACGCCGGAGCAAGTCGAGGCCAAGCTCGAAAAGCGCGTGCCCGAGCCGTTCCGCCACGGCGCGCATCACTGGCTGATCCTGCACGGCCGCTACACCTGCAAAGCGCGAACGCCGGAATGCTGGCGCTGCCCGGTGGTGGAGCTGTGCGCCTACAAGGCGAAAGTGCTGACGCCCCTCAAGCGCTAGGCCAGCGCGGCGAGGGCGATGCGGCGATAGATCCGCGTCAGCGCGTGCAAGTCATCGACCGCGACCGCCTCGTCGCGCTTGTGCATCGTCGCGTTGACCGGGCCGAAGTCGATCACCGGCGCGAGATCCTTGAGGAAGCGCGAATCCGACGTGCCGCCGCTGGTCGACAGCTCCGGATCGAGCCCCGTCTCGGCCTTGATCGCCTCGGCCAGCAGGGCGGAAAATGGGCCCGGCGCGGTCAGGAACGCCTCGCCCGAAATCGTCGGTTGCGCGGTGCCGCCGTGCCTGGCGGCGATCTCCGCCACCCGTCCGGCCAGGCCCGCGCCGCTATGGAGATCATTGAACCGGATCGAGATGCGCGCCCGCGCGCGCGGCGGGATGACGTTGGCCGCCGGGTTGCCGACTTCGAGCTCGGTGATTTCGAGGTTCGAGGGTTGGAACCAGTCGGTGCCTTCATCCAGGACCAGGCCGTCGAGCTCGGCGAGCAACGCGAGCAGCCGGGGAATCGGGTTATCGGCCCGGTGCGGATAGGCGACGTGGCCCTCGCGCCCTTCCACGCTCAGCCAGATGTTGACCGAGCCGCGCCGGCCGATCTTCACCATGTCGCCGAGGCGGTTCACGCATGTCGGTTCGCCGACCAGGATCAGGCCGGGCACTTCCCCGCGATGGCGGATGCGCGCGATCAGCGCGCGGGTGCCGTAAAGCGCCTCGCCCTCCTCGTCTCCGGTGACGATGAAGCTGACCGTGCCGGCCTCGGGCGGGATCTCGGCGACAGCCGCGACCATCGCCGCGATCGAGCCTTTCATGTCGACCGCGCCGCGCCCGTAGAGCAATTCGCCGCCGGGCGCCGGGCGCCGCTCAGGGGAGAACGGACGGCTGGCCCAGCCCTCGCCCGCCGGCACGACGTCGAGATGGCCGGCGAAGGCGAAATGCTTCGAGCCGGCCGGGCCACGGCGGATCGCGAGGCAGTTCTCGACCGGCTGCGCGCCTTCGCCGTCGATGAAGCGGTGAACTTCGAACCCCAGCGGGGCGATCATCGCCTCGAACGCGTCGAATACCGCGCCCCGCGCCGGGGTCACGCTCTCGCACGCGATCAGCGCTTCGGCGAGCGCGACAGGGTCACTGGCCATGTTCATCCTCGCCGGTTAGACGAGCCGGGTGCACGTTTCCAGCCGGAGCGATCATCCATGCCCAAGCTCGATCTCGCAACGATCCCGCAACTCAACCGCACCGGCTACCCGGCGCCTTACGACAGGGAGGTCGCGGGCCGCTGGGTGCGCCGGCTGCGGCCCGCGGCGGGGCTCACGGCACTGGGCGCCGCGCATGTCGTGCTGAAGCCCGGCGCGTGGTCCTCGCAGCGCCACTGGCACGCCGAAGACGACGAACTCGTGGTGATCCTGTCCGGCGAGGCGGTGCTGGTCGAGGACAGCGGCGAGAGCGTGCTGCGGGCAGGCGACGTGGCTGCCTGGCCCAAGGGGGTGCGCGACGGTCATCACTTGCAGAACCGCGGGCGCGAGGATTGCGTGATGATCGCCGTCAGCGCCGGCGACACCGCCAGGGATCATGGCGAATACCCCGACATCGATCTCAAATTCGACGTGCGACTGGGCGGCGCCTACCTGCACAAGGACGGGACGCCGTATGCGGCAAAATCCTGAAAGCCCTCCCCCTGGAGGGGCAGGGTCGGTGGGGGGTGCTCGACGCTAGCGCGACGCGCGGCATTCGCCGCGCTCCCCTACCCCTGACCCCTCCCCGCCTGGGAGGGGAATTGCATACGGCCTCATTTCACTCCGCAGCGGACGTCTCGAACTGCTCGATGGTCCATTCCTCTGCTTCGGCCGCGTGAACCCAGGCCTGCATCCAGTCGTGCTCCCACAGCGCCTGCATATAAGCCTGCGCGAACCCGGGCACGCCGATGCCGTAAGTGACGAAGCGGCTGATCACCGGGGCGTAGAAGACGTCCGCCGCGCTGAAAGTCCCGAACAGGAACGGCCCGCCTTTGCCAAAGCGCGCGCGAGCTTCGGCCCACAGGCCGAGGATGCGGACGATGTCGGCGCGGGTTTCGTCGCTCAATTCGATGCCGCCGATTCGCTTGCGGACGTTGAGCGGGCATTGCCGCCGCAGCGCGAGATAGCTCGAGTGCATTTCGGCGACCATCGCCCGGGCCATCCCGCGCGCGGCGTCGTCCTTGGGCCAGAAGCGGTCGCGCCCGACCTTGTCGGCGAGGTATTCCAGAATCGCCAGGCTGTCCCACACGACGACGTCGCCGTCCCACAGCACCGGGACCTTCCCGGCCGAGGGCTGGAACTCGCCGTCCTCGCGTTTGGTCGCCTGCCAGTCGTCGCCGTCGATGTGAACCGTCAATTCCTCGAACGCGAGACCCGACTGCTTGGCCGCGAGCCAGCCGCGCAGCGACCAGCTGGAATAGTTCTTGTTGCCAATGATCAGCTTCATGCGGACACCCTGTCTGGCTGTGAGCGCCGCCCTAAGCATTCACCCCCGCACTGTCGAGGCTGAACGGCCGCCTCCGCTCGGCGATAGCCGCTTGGCAGCGCGCGAAGGCGTGGTATCGTCAATGCAAGCGCTTGCGCAATTCGCGAGGGAGAATCGATTCAATGCTGTCCCGACCTTTGCTTGCCCTGGCCGCGGCCCTCGTGGCCCTGCCCGCTGTGGTGCAGGCTCACCACTCGTTCGCCGCCTTTTTCGATCCGGACAAGAGCGTCAGCGTGACCGGCACCGTCACCGAATTCCGCTTCACCAATCCCCACGGGATGATTGCGGTCAACGTCAAGAAGCCTGACGGCTCGACCATCGAATGGCGCGCCGAGACTAACGCCCCCGTGGTGCTGGTGCAGCGCGGCTGGAGCCGCGACAGCATCAAGCCCGGCATGGTGGTCACGATCGATGGCTGGCCAAGCCGCGACGGGCGCAACTACATGCGCATGCGCGCCGTGCGGGACGAGCACGGTAAGCCGATCGGCGGCGCGCCGTTCGACCAGAAGTCGCAGAGCTGACGATGCGGATCCTCCCCGCGCTTCTCGCCGCCGCCGCGGTGCTCGCCTCCGCGCCCTCTTCGGCGAAGTCCGGCGATCCCGCGCATCCGGACTTCAGCGGCTATTGGGGCCCGGCGATCCGGAACGACCCGATGCCGGCCGACCTCAAGGCCAAGCTTCCTCCCAACACCGTGGTGCTGGACGATACCGGGCCGGCGGAGTTCCCGCGCGGAGTTTACGGCGGGCTGATCCTGACCCCCGCCGCGAAGGCCCACGCCGACACGTGGAAGCCGGAGGACGAGATGACGCTTTCGCGCGTCTGCCTCCCCCAGTCGGTGGTTTACGCCGAACAGGGCCCGTTCCCGTGGGAGATCGACCAGGCGCCCGGGCTGCTGGTGTTCCGCTACGAATACTTCGACCAGGTCCGCCTGATCCACACCGACGGGCGCGGGCACCTGCCGGCCGATGCGCCGCACACCAAGATGGGCGATTCGATCGGCCACTGGGAAGGCAACACGCTGGTGATCGACACCGATCATATCGCCGCCTCGACGATCACCAACAACGGCCTCGACCACTCCGACAATATCCACATGGTCGAACGCTATCGCCTGAGCGCCGACGGCAAGCGGCTCGAAGCCTCGCAATGGTTCTCCGACCCCGAGACGATCGCCAACAACGGCGCCCGCTTCATCAGTTGGGCGCGCGAACCGGGCAAGCACATCTATCCCTACGAATGCGACCCGAGCTTCGCGGTCGAGTACAAGGGCGTGAAGACCGGGCAGTAGAGCGTCGCTTGAGGCCCGCGCGCTGCCGCGAAGCAGCTTCTTTTTTTCGGTTCCCTAAATCCCGGCTTCGCCGGTTCAAGTCCGAACGTCGCTCAGCACCGCCGCGCGAAGTTCGGGAATGCCCATGCCTTTCTCAGCGCTGGTCGCGTGGACCACCGGGAACGCCGCCGGGTGCTTGCGCGCCTCGGTCTCGGTACTGGCAACCACCACCGCAAGCTCGCTGGCCTTGATCTTGTCGGCCTTGGTCAGCACCAGGCGATAGCCGACCGCGGCTTCGTCGAGCATGGTCATCATCTCGACATCGACCGGCTTCACACCGTGGCGTGTGTCGATCAGCACCAGCGTGCGCTTCAACATGGCGCGGCCGCGCAGATAAGTCCGCACAAGCTGCTTCCAGCGGTCGACGACCTTCACCGGCGCCTTGGCGAAGCCGTAGCCCGGCATATCGACCAGGCGGAACTGGGTCGGTTCGCCGACCTCGAAGAAGTTCAATTCCTGGGTTCGCCCTGGTGTCACAGACGTGCGGGCGATCGCCTTGCGCCCGGTGAGCGCGTTGAGCAGCGAGCTCTTGCCGACGTTCGAGCGGCCGCAGAAAGCGATTTCCGGCACGTCGGGCTCGGGCAGGAACTGGAGTTGCGGCGCCGACAGCAGGAACTCGACGCGGCCGGAGAAGAGCCGCGCGGCTTCCTTCGAGAGCTCCGCTTCGTCGGTCACTTCTTGTCCCGCGCCGCGGCGCGGGACTGGTCCGTCTTGTCCTTGGTCGCCTGAACCTTGAGTTGGGGGTGCTTCGAATAGAGATACTGCTGCTGCGCCACGGAGAGCAGGTTCGAGGTGATCCAGTAAAGCAGCAGGCCGGCCGGGTACGGCGCCATGACGAACATCATGAACCACGGCATCAGCGAGAAGATCTGCTGCTGCATCGGGTCCATCTGCGCCGGATTGAGCCGGAACGTGAGCCACATCGTCACGCCGAGGATCACCGCCAGCACGCCGATGGCGAGAAAGCTGGGCGGGGTGAAGTTAAGCAGGCCGAACAGATTGAGGATGTGCGCGGGATCGGGGGCCGAGAGGTCCTTGATCCACAGCACGAACGGCTTGTGGCGCATGTCGACCGACAGCTGCAGCGTCTTGTACAGCGCGAAGAACACCGGGATTTGCAGGAAGATCGGCAGGCACCCGGCCAGCGGATTGATCTTCTCTTCGCGGTAGAGCTTGGCCATCTCCTGCTGGAGCTGTTCCTTGTTGTCCTTGTGGCGCTCTTGCAGCGCTTTCATCTTCGGCTGCACCGCGCGCATCTGCGCCATGCTGGCGAACTGCTTCTGCGCCACCGGAAACATCAGCCCGCGGATGATGAAGGTCAGCAGAATGATCGCCAGCCCGAAGTTGTGGACCAGGCCGTAAAGTGTCTTCAGCAGCCAGAAGATCGGGATCTCGAACCAGCGGAACCAGCCCCAGTCGATCGCCAGGCCGAATTTCGGAACGCCGGCGTCCTGATAGGCATTGAGGACATCGCTTTCCTTGGCCCCGGCGAACAGACGGGTGGTGCGGGTCAGGGCCTTGCCCGCCGGGATCGTCGCCGGATCGTACAGCAGGTCGGCGCGGTAGTTGTCGCCCCCGAGCGCACGGAAATCGGACTTGGCGGTGGCGCCGGTCTCCGGCACCAACGCGGAGAGCCAGTAGATGTCGGTGAAGCCGATCCAGTCGGTCTTGCCCCCGGGCGAGACTTCGCCCGCCTTGGTCACGTCGCTGTAATTGTTGGAGAAGCTGACCGCCCCGTCGAACGCGCCGATCGGCCCGGAGTGGACCGTCCAGGTGTCCTGGCTGGCGGTCCGGCTGGTGCGGTTGATGAACGCATAGGGCTGCGCGATCACCGGCGCGGCCGACGTGTTGGCGATCGTCTGATCGGCGGTGATCATGTAGCGATCGTCGATCGTGAAGCGGATCGTGAACTGCTGGCCCTGGCCGTTGTCCCACGTCAGCGTCACCGGCTTGCCCGGAGCGAGCGGCCCGCCGCTCGCCTGCCAGACGGTGTGCGCATCGGGCAGCTTGATGCCCGCCTGATCGCCATTGGCCCCCACCCAGCCGAACTGGGCGAACTGCTGCGCCGGGGTTCCGTCGGGCGAGAACAGCCGCTCGGGCGGCGAGTTCTTCTCGACCGTCTGGCGATGGTTCCTCAGCTCGACGTCGTCGATCCGCGCGCCGACCGGATTGATCGAGCCGAGCACCGCGGGCGCATCGATCCGCACGCGGCCGGGGGCGGCGAGATCGGCGGACAAGTCTTTCTGCTCGAGCGCGATGTCCTGCGGGCTCTGCAACCCGCCCTCGCGCGTCGGACGCGCTTTGGCCGGCGCCGCCTTGGTCTGCACCTGGTCGACCGGCACACCCGCCGTGGCGGCCGGCTGGGCGGCGGGCGGCGTGACCGGGTGCTTGGGCTCCGGATAGTACCAGTTCATGCCGAACTGCCAGCCGAAGAACAGCACCACGCTGAGCGCGATCGCGAGGATGAGGTTGCGGTTATTGTCCACGCGTATCCCTAAATGTCAGATGCACTGCGAAGAGCCCTCTAGGGCACCGGGTCATAGCCGTGGCCCCCCCACGGGTGGCAGCGCATTAGCCGCTTCACCGCGATCCATCCACCCTTGATCGCGCCGTGTTTGGCGAGGGCATCGATAGCGTATTGC
>Ga0207705_10000990_pt1 | contig 23181 bp, 17 predicted proteins | sample KBSC13metaG_FD_184314 | JGI IMG/M metagenome (GOLD analysis project Ga0207705, IMG submission 184314) | Corn rhizosphere microbial communities from Kellogg Biological Station, Michigan, USA - KBS C1-3 metaG (SPAdes) (version 2) | ecosystem: Host-associated > Plants > Roots > Rhizosphere > Soil ... | reverse complement strand
CGCCGCCGGCCAGATTGTTGATGATGCCGCCACCTCCGAGGGTGATGGCGTTGCCGCCAGTACCAGTGATGGTGCCGGCGTTATCGATGCTATTATCGCCACCGACCAGGTAAGCGCCACGCTGGCCAGTGATCAGGCCGCCCGCAAGGTTGGTCACGGACGAACTGCCGCCATTCAAACCGAGAGCGGGCATCACATATGGAGTTCCGCTGTTTGGGCCGGAGATGGTTCCGCCGTTGATGACCGTCGTGTTGCTGGCGGTTGGACTCGAATAGACTGCAGCGAAGCTTCCGCTCTGGATGCTTCCCTCGTTCGTGATGAGGGAGCCAGGGACGTTCGCTACAACTGCATTGTTCGCGTTGCTGACAAGCGATCCGCCACTGGCGACGTAGAGGCGAGCTGCGCCGGCAAGATTGACCGTGACTCCGTTGGTGACATTGGCGCCGCTGAATGCGACGCCCGAACTGTCGAGGACCGAAAAGCCACCAGCCTGGTTGTTGTTGCCGGAGAAGGTCAGCGTATTGGTGTCAAGGCCGGACACAGTGACTCGCCCGGTTCCGGAGATGTCCTGTCCAACGGTTCCCGAGTTCGGCTGATTGTAAGCGAGGACGCCGTTATCGTCGATGCTGCCGCCCGACACCGAATCGGAGGTCCCGCGCACCGTAACGCCATTGTCGATCGTCGTTGTGCCCGACCAGGAATTCGCGGCATTCGTGAGCTCGAATGTGCCGTTATTGGGATTGCCGTTAGCGTCGGTGCTGGCGAAGACCAGCGGCTGTCCGGCAGTGGTTTCGGTGATGGCGCCGCTCAGCGTCGCCGTGATGCCGCTGCCAAAGGTCTGCAGGATGGTCGGATCGCCCGCCGGATTGGCGGACTGAAGCGAGATGTCATTGGCATAGGTGCCGGTTGCACCGAACTGGATCGTGGGATCGATCATGTTGATCGTCGCGGTGCCGAATGCGCCCGCGGTCGCGGCGCGGATCGTTGCGCCGTTGACGTTGATCGTGCCGGTGAGGTTGCCGGTGCCGTCGAAGACAAGCAGGCCGCCGGATCCTGGCGTTCCGCCAGTGCCGGCATTGATGGTGAGGTCGGGCGTCACTGCCGACCCGGTCAGCGTCCAGGTGCCGCTATCGGCCTTGGTCAGGATCGACGCCCCGGTCGATGTCGCCAGGCTGAAAGTTCCGGAATCGCCATTCGCCGCGGTTCCATCGCCGGTGCCGCGCAGCAGCAGCGTGTTGATGCCGGCGCCCATGTCCACCGTGCCGTAATTGGCTGCCCCGAGCACTCCTGAGTTCGCAAGAACGATGCCGCTGCCGCTATCCACGATCTGAGAGCTGCTCGAGCCACGGCCGTTGAAGATTGCCAGCGTATCGTCGCCAGCCCCCAATTGGATGTTTCCGGTGGTGGAGCCGGACATGAGGTTGATGGTGCTGGCTCCGGTGGCGGTGACGTTTGATGCCAATCCGTAATTGTTGAAGACGCCGCCGCCATTGATGACGACGGAAGTATTCGAGCCGCTCCCCAAAGTGCCTGACGCGGCATTCGTGATTGTGCCGCTGTTGATCGTGACTGCAGACGGGCCGTCGCTATAGATGCCGCCCGCGTTGATGATGTTCGCCGTCCCGTTTACGACAACAGCGGCGCCGTTGAGACCATAGATGGTTCCGCTATTGGTCAGCGTCAGGTAATCGAGCGCCGTGATGCCCGTATTGGCGCCGTCGATATTCCCTTTGTTGACGATCATGCCGGCGGTGAGGCCGATGGCGTCACCAGTGCCGCCGAAGGTGTAGGTACTCCCGGTAACCGAGCCGGTGCCGATGACGCCGCTCGCATCATTGACGATCGACACGGCGCCCGAGCCGCCAGCGTTGATGCCTTGGGTGTTGCCGACGACATAGCCGGCATTGGTGAGACTGAGCGAGGCCGACCCGGTCGTCGTGATCCCGACATCGCCCGTGATGCTGCCACCCTCCTCGTTGGCAACGGACAGCAAGGACGGGTAATAGCCTTGGCTTCGGATGCCTCCGGTGCCGCCGTAAATCGTTCCGCCGGCCTGGTTGTCGACATTCAGACCGGTGAGAGCATCGATCCCGAAGCTTGTGCTCGATCCGGAAACCATGCCGCTGTTGGTGAGAGTTGCAGCGCCGAAGCCGGTGTAGACGGCGGCAGACCCGCTGGACGCCAGCGTCCCCGAGTTGGTCATGTCGGTTGCGCCATTGGTTATCACCGCCGGGCCGCCGGTCACGGAAACGATGCCTGCATTATTGAATGTCGCGGACGGCACCCCGTTGAAGAACACGCCGTCCCATCCCGTGATGGACGAACCTGAAAGGATCTCGATGTCCGTGCCCGACGTATTGCCATTCGAGGAAATGGCGAAAGTGTTCGGCGAGTTGATCGTGCCGGCCAAAGTGACGGATGCGCCACTGGTCACGTTCCATCCGGTCATCGGATTCCCGGTACCCGTCAGGGTCAGCGTGCCGGACTGGTGGTAGAAATATTCGAAGCTCGTGAGGTTGGACATGTTGAGCGTCGCGGCGCTGCCCGCGCCCAGATCGCTCGTGAACGTGTCGTACCCGGCTCCGCCATCGAGGGTTCCGTTGATCGTCCCGCCGAGGAACGTGAAACTGTCCGCCGCCGTGCCCAGCGCCGCGCTCTGCATGGCGCCGGTGCTTGCAAGCGTGAGGTTGGCCACGCCGCTGCCGCTGCCGCCAAGATAGTCGCCGTTGAAGTTGCCGGCGATGTTCAGCGTGACCGCGCCGCTGTCATTTGCAACGATGTCTCCGTTGGTCGTTGAGCCGAAGTCGAGGTTGACGGTCTGCGCGGCGGTCCCGGACAGCAGCAGCGCACCCTGGGCACCGCTGATCGTGCCCCCGTTCTGATTGGCGAATGAAAAGGTGCCGACTGTATCGTTGCTGATGCCGTATCCGCTGACACCGCCGGCGATGACGCCTGAATTGACGATCGTGCTGCTTGAGACGCTGCTCGTCGAATTCAGCGTGATCGCGGAAGAGGACCCCGATCCACCGGTCGTATTGATGGTCCCGGTGTTGGTGATGTTGACGCGATTGCTGTCGACGGTCTCGTTGATTGCGTTCGTGTCGCCGGAGACGGTGCCGCTGTTGACGAGAGTGAATGGATTCCAGGTGCCGTAGATGCCGTAATTGCCGCTGATCGTGCCGCTGTTTGTGACACTGCTGCCGGCGCCGTAAATGCCTCCGCCGGTTCCACCGGCGATGGTGCCCGCGTTGTTGATCACGGTGGAATTCAAAAGGTCGATGCCATTGTCCGCGCCGAGGATCGACCCGGTGGACTGGTTCGTGATCGAACCAACTCCATACATTTCGAGCGCGTCACCGCCGACATTCGTCGCCTGGATCGTGCCGGCATTGTTCAGGCTGCTGTTGCGGTTTCCGGAGGTGATTCCTGCGCCGTCGACGGCTCCAGCCGTGACTGTCGCGCCTTCGCGCACCACGAAATCATAGACGCCGCCCAGCGTATAGATGCCGTTGCCGCCCGTGACATTGGCTCCGATGTCGATCGTGCTGCGATTGGCAGAGTCATTCATCTGCACGTAGATGCCGTAATTGCTGGTGTCGTTGGTGCTCGCAATAATGTCCGCCGTGGTGCGGATGTTGGCGTAGGCGGTGGACGGGCTTGCGGTGCTGACAACGACGCCATTGGAGAATGCCGTGTTGTCGCCGATCGCTGCTCCGACATTAATGCCGATCAGCCCGCTGCCGGTCGTATTGACCTGGATGCCCGTGCCCTGACCACTTGTGACCGCGTCGATCGTGCCGGCACCGCTGGTCGTGATGGAAGCACCGGTGGCGGGATTAACCTGGATGCCGGTCGGCGCGATGATCGCAGCTTGGGACGTCAGGTTCGACGATCCCGCTGAAGTCAGGCTGATGCCGGTGCCGGCAGCAGTAATGGACCCGCCTTCAATGGTGATATCCTGGCTGCCGCCCGACGCGTTGATGCCGGTCCCGAAGCCATTGAGCGTGACGTTGCCGAGTGAGCCTGCGGCTCCTGCTCCGGTCGTGATTTGAATGCCGGTGCCGCTTCCGCTGACTGAAGCATCGGCAGTGATGTTTCCGGCCGATGCCGGATCGGCGAGGAACAGGCTCTGGTCGCCAGCGAGAACGACGCCGTTGTTGCCGCTGACGGTGAGCGTCTGGCCGGCGCTGACGCTGAACCCGATATTCTCGCCGGTTCCGCCGTTCAAAACGACGCCATTGCCATTCGACGAGGTGATGGTGCTGCTGCCGGTTATCCCGAGGCCCGCGCCGACCCCGCCGTTGCCGTTGACCTGAAGCCCGGATGACGTCGGCGTTGCGGTCGTATTATCGATGTTGACGCCGGCAACAGTGACTCCGCCCGCGCCTGTTTGCTGGACGAGCACGCCCTCGCCGGCACCGCCGCCACTGATGTTTCCCGACGAAGTGCTGACCGTTCCACCGCCCGCTGGAGTAATGCTCTGCGCCATTGCCGGGCTTGATGTGAGTGCCGATGTAGCAAGGAGAGCGGCGAGGCTGGTGGGAAGGAGACGAGCATTCGGGCGACGCGAATTGGACAAGTTATTTTCTCCGTGTTGCAGCAAGGTTGCGCGAACAGAGAGACGACTCCCGCAATGTCTTGCGGAAGTCGTTCAGATGAACGAACAGCCTGGAGGGGCAGTCAGCTAGAGTTAGATCTGATGTGTTAGCGTTTTGTAAATGGCGCTGACAAGGGATCCAATAGACATTCCCACCATCACAAGACCGCTGGACCCACAATGAGGAGCGGCACTTTCCAGCGCTCTGGACCTGATAGTTGAAGCGCCAGTTATGCTGTCAGTCGCGACGATCGCCATGCGCTCGCGAAATATTGGCAAAGTCGGCCATTGACGGCGTTGAGCTGAGACCGGGCAGTGGTGCAAGGCGGGACTGCGTTTCCGCTTTCACTGGGCGGTGTAGCCGCCATCGACCAGATGATAGCTTCCGGTCACGAATGAAGCCCGGTCGGAGAGCAGGAACAACGCCAGCTCCGCCACCTCTTCCGGTCGGCCAAGCCGGCCGATCGGGTGCAGCCTGACGAGGCCGTTGTAGGTCTCGCGGTCGAGCGCGTTCAGAAGGGGCGTGTCGATATAGCCGGGCCCGATCGAATTGATGCGAATGCCCTTGTCCGCATATTCGAGCGCGGCCGTCTTGGTCAGACCGACCACCCCGTGCTTGGCGGCGACGTAGCCGCACGAGTTGGCGCTCCCGACGGAGCCGAGGATCGAGGCCATGTTCACGATCGCCCCGCCGCCCGATCGAAGAATCGCCGGGATCTCATATTTTAGGCCGTAGAAGACCCCGCTGAGATTGACGGCGATGACCTTGGCCCAGTCCTCGAGGCTGTGCTCGGCAACCGGCGCCATGGCGCCTCCGATGCCGGCATTGTTGACCGCCAGCTGAAGGCCTCCGAACGCCTCCTCAGTTTCGGCGACCGAGCGCTCCACCGAGGCCGAATCGCCTGCGTCCTGCCGGATTGCCCTGGCCCTGCCGCCCGCACCTTCGATCTCCGAGACGATCCCTGCTGCCGCCCGGTCGTTGAGGTCGGCCACAGCGACGGACGCGCCCCGCTGCGCCAAACGTTTGGCAATCACCGCTCCGATACCCGAGCCAGCCCCGGTCACCAGCGCAACCTTGCCTTCAAATTCACCAGCCATGGGTCTCCTCCAATCGAATCCGAACTTCAGATGCGGCGCTTCTCCATCGCGCGGTCCACGCTGAGCGGGCCCGGGCCGGCAAAGACCAGGTAGAGGAAGACGAAACAGTAAAGGATCGCGGCGTCCCCGGCATTGTTCACCGGGAAGAAGTCCGTCGGCGCATGAGCGTACCAATAAGCGACGGCCATGGTGCCCGACGCGACGAAGGCGGCTGGACGTGTGAACAGTCCCAGCACAAGCAGGACGCCTGCGACCAGCTCGATGATTCCAGCAACTGAGCCGAGATTATCGAGGGCCCAGCCCGACCCGGCTCGGCTGCCCGCGGGAAACGCAAGGAATTTCTGGGTTCCGTGCGCGAGGAAGATCAGTCCGGTCACGATTCTCAGGATGCTGAGCATCGCCGGTCGGTACTGGGCAATCCGGTCACGCATCATCCTGTTCCTTGTCTTGCCGATTGTGCCGGTGCGGCGTCAGCATCGAGGGCGGGTCGCTTGCCGGGAAGGTGTCGTCAAGCGCGTCGTCGAGCAGCGACTCGCGGTGCTTGACCCTGCACGCCTCCTGCTCGGAACGGCCCGCTTTAGGCGGCTTGTCTGTCATGGCTGTCGCTTCACTCAAGAGCCTAACGTTCTCATCAAAGGGCGGCGCATTTGCTCACGCCGGTTGGTGCACAACTGGCGCGGACGCCGCTGCTACTGCGTGGCGAACAGCCGTTCGAACGGAACATCCTGGATTCGCAGGAATTCGCCTCCGGCCTTGTCAAGGACCGGCGTGACTTCCAGTTCGTCATTGTCGAGGAGCACCCAAAGCACCAGGCCGCCGTGCGCGAGGCTGGCCTCGGCGCGAGGCTCGGGCCGGTCGAGCAGGCGATAGCGAAGGAACGCATGAGCGCTCCCGCCTCGTCTCGATGCCGCGGCGGCGGCAGCGACGATCGGATTGAGAATGGTGCTGGCCGTATTGCGCGCACTCTTCCTGCCCAGCTCGTCGGCGACGTAGATCGAGCTCGAGATACGCATGGAGCGGGTTACTGCCGCGTCCTCGAGGCGGATGAAGACTTCGACCGGCAGGTCGGCCTCTTCCAGCAGGTTGTGAAGCGAAGTGAAGCCGGCGGTCCGGAGCGCCGCCGCTTCATCGTCCGTTCCCGCTCCGAGCATAGTGAGGCGAGTGCGATCGACGCCCTTGGACCGAAGATCACGCTCAGCGTCCTTCAATGCCTCGAGGGAAGGGAACATCGCGACGATCTCACGGTGCGTGAACTTCGCTGGTGAGTGAGTGCTCATGGGCATCTCCGCCCTGTTGAAGCCGGCCCCGGCCCGGTTCGCGGCAGGGGGCGCGGGGGAATGACCATCTAAACTCGTTCCGCTGTGGGCCGTTCCGGCGGCCAGCATTCGGCGTATGAACGGGGGGCAATCTGCGGCCAAGGACCGCTGCTGTTTTAAGCCAATGCGAGTCGGGTTCCGCGGCGAACGGAGGGAAAGCAGCTTGCCGTTTGGAGGAGGAGGCGCCAGCGTTCGCCCAAGAAGTATCTCGTAGAAATCCGGTCCGATGGCGCTTTTTCCGTTCGGGTGCGGGTCGCCGCCTGGCCCGACGAAGGCTTTTCATTTCCTCACACGGGTTCACTGCAAGGAGTTGAAGGATGAATATTACCGTCGAGACGCTTGTCGACGCGCCGCTCGAGACGGTTTGGCGAGCATACACGACGCCTGAGGATATCACGCATTGGAACGCCGCTTCGGATGACTGGCACACGACCGCTGCGACTGTCGATCTTCGCGACGGCGGAGCATTTTCGTCGCGGATGGAGGCGAAGGACGGGAGCGCGGGGTTCGATTTTGCCGGTACCTACACCAAGGTCGTTCCCGAGAGCCTGCTCGAATATGACTTTGGCGACCGTTCGGCGAGGGTGAGCTTCAGTGAGGAGGAAGGGGGAGTTAGGGTCGTCGTCGCCTTCGAGGCCGAGGCGATTCATTCCGAAGAGCAGCAGCGCGAGGGCTGGCTCGCCATTCTCGAGAACTTCCGGCGCTACGTGGAGCGCACCGCGAAAGTATCCTGAGCCACCCGTCTGAGCGGCCTGTGCTGATGGCCGTGTCGCTATTCGCCGATCGGCCGTCTTGGACATTGCGACAACGCCTGGCCGGGCGCCTCTCGACCCATTACAATCTGCGCTCGCGCGGCCTGGAGCGCGTTGCTGTCGGAGTCGGGACTTTCCTCCAGCAGCGGCGAACAGGTGCCACTGCTCATTGTGTTCCAATCCATCCTCCTGATTCAAAGTGGCTCGGCCGACACCGCTTTGCGTCAGCCCGGCGGCCCCTGCTTTTGCGCGGGCTCCAGCCAGGGCGTGGGGGCATCCTGCGCTCGGACATTGGTACCGCCCGCCTTGCTGAGGATCTCGACGACCTTCTGTTCGTCGTCCCGAAGGAAGACCCACAGGACAAGCCCGCCATGGGAAAGACCCTCCTCGACCCACGTTTCCGCCCGTCCGCCGAAGCGATGAAGCAGGAAGGCGCCTACCCCGCCACCCGTTGCGCCCGCCGCTGCGGCAGCAGCGATGATCGGCGCAAGCAATGGACTTGCAGCGCTTGCTGCGACGATGCCGGCCGTCGCCCCGACAAAGATCAGGCCGGAAACCAGTGCGCCCCGGGCTGCTGCGACGTCCCGCGGGTCGATATAGGCCGTCCGCGGGACATTGTGGGCGCTCAGAAGGTCGTGCACGCTGTGGAATCCCGCTTTCTCGAGCGCCGCGACCTGCTCCGACGTGCCTGCCGCAAGAACGCTCAAACGGGCGTGGTCGACGCCGTTCAGCTCCAGCGCATCGACCGCTGCAACCAGCGCCTGCGGCGAATGGAATATTGCCACGGCCTCGCGCCACGTCAGGCTGGCTGCCCGATCGTCGTTCATGAGCGTTTCTCCCTGCGTCCGAAAGCCGCGGGTGCAGCCGTCCGCGCCGGCCGCCGCGCGAAGCGAGGATCCGCAGGTCGCAGGCCGGTCATGACGGCACTGCCGGATGGTGCTGCTCACCTTGTTGCGCCTCCTGCTGCTTCCTCAGCACCGTCTCGAGCCTTGCCTCCTGCGCACTCGACAGAGTCGAGCGGATCACCTGCCCGTCGAAGCCCTCGAGCTCCTTCAGCACCTGCTCGGGTTTCACCCGGCGGACGAGCAGGAACAGGGCTGAGCTGTTCGGCCTGAGACTTCGGCCGACGTCACGGATGAAATCGTCGCTGATCTCGAAATCGAGCAGGCTGCCGGTCAGCGCTCCGGTCGCGCCCCCGATCGCGCTGCCGGCCGCAAGCCCCGCGAGCGGGTTGAGGAACAGAGCGCCGATCAGTGTTCCGAACAGGGCTCCTGAAAGGACGCCCTGACGCGTTTCGCGACGGGTGGTGATGGATTGTTTGAGGCGCACTCGGCCGACGCGATTGCGAACGGCGATCACCGCATCGTCGAGATCGATCAGCGAATCGCGTTCGAGCTCGTCGAGGCGGGTCAGCAGCCGGTCCGCCTCGTCCGGCGAAGCGAACGCGATGACGACGAGCTCGGACACAAGCCCTTCTCCGGAATTACCGCGGACCGCCTCTCGGCGCGCCGCATGCTTTCAGTCCATTTGTGTAAACTCATCGCCGCGGACAGGCGTTCCGGCGGCATTCGCCCGAAGGCGCGAGCGCAAGCGCGTGCGAGGCTCCCCGATCGGAATTCATTTGTACAAGACCGGCCGGCGCGCGATGCGCGCCTCTGACTGGAGATGCGAGATGCCGTCAGCAGCGCGTGGCGGGGGGAGGTCTGCGGGGACCAACCGGCTGCTCGCCGGATTGATCCTCGGGGTGCTCGCTTTCTGGCTGTTCGCGCAAACGACCCTCAACATCGCGCCGATCATGGCCGCGAGCCTTCATGTCGACACCAGCCTCATGAACATTGCGGTGTCGATCACCGCGCTCTTCTCCGGCATCTTCATCGTCGTCATGGGCGGCCTCGCCGACCGCGTCGGGCGAGTACGGGTGGTCCAGTGGGGCTTTGTCCTCAACATCGCCGGCTCGCTCCTCATCGCGCTTGCGCCGGCCGGAGCGCTGGCCTCCGCACTGTTAATGGCGGGGCGCATCTGCCAGGGCCTGTCCGGCGCCTTCATCATGCCCGCGAGCCTCGCCCTGGTGAAAGCCTATTGGGATGGAGCGGGACGCCAGCGCGCGATCAGCCTGTGGTCCATGGGCTCGTGGGGCGGTTCGGGGTTCGCGGCGCTGTTCGGAGGCCTGATGGCTGAGAATGTCGGCTGGCGCTGGATCTTCTTCGGGTCGGCCGCCGTGTCGCTCGTTGGAATACTGATGGTGCGCGGAACCCCCGAAAGCCGCGCCGGATCGAACAGCGGCTACAGGTTCGACACCAGGGGCGTCCTCCTCTTCATGGTCGCGATGGTCGCACTTGAGGTTGTTGCAACCCAGGGTTCGAAGCTCGGATGGACGAGCGCAGCAACGCTTGGCCTTCTCGCAATCGCCATCATCTTCGGCGCACTGTTCTTTCGCGCGGAGTCGGGCAATCCCAACGCCTTCGTCGACTTCGGGCTGTTCAGGAACAGGATCTATACCGGTGCGACCCTCTCCAATTTCCTTCTGAATGGGGTCACGGGGATCATGATCGTGTCCATGACCCTGCTTCAGGCCGGTGGCCAGATGACAGCCCAGCAGGCCGGGCTTCTGACGCTCGGCTACGCCATCAATGTCGTCGTCTTCATTCGCGCCGGCGAGAAGCTGCTGCAGCGGTTCGGGCCGCGGTTGCCGATGCTCTGGGGCTCGGCAATCGTCGGCGTCGCCATCCTGCTGCTGATGCCGACGCAGCTGACGCTCGCGACCTACAAGATCCTGGCGATCGGAGCGTTCGCCATCTTCGGCCTGGGACTCGCTTTCTATGCCACGCCCTCGACCGACGCGGCGCTCTCGAACCTCCCCGACGACCAGGCCGGCTCGGGGTCGGGCATCTACAAGATGGCCTCGTCACTCGGCGCTTCGTTCGGGGTCGCGATCTCGGCGGGCGTGTTCACTTCGCTCAGCGCCGACCGTGCGCCCGTCCAGTGGATCGAAGGCGCCATCACCTATCTCGGGCGACAGGACAATCTCGCGCTTCGCGAGGCGGCGCTGTTCGCGCTCGGCGTCAATCTGCTGATGGTCATCGCCGCGATCGTTTCGATCGTCATGACGATCCCCAAGCGCAGGAAAGCCGCCGGGTCCTAGATGCCGTGCTGCAGTCCGTGGCGGACAGACTTCAAGGGTCGGGAGGTCATGTGCGGCTCGGAGATTAAAAATGCGGGGAGACCGCGACGCGCGAACCCAAGCGCACTGCCGGATCGTTCCATTCCTCGGTGAGGATGTATCCCAATCTCAAGGAGCGGGTTCATGGCGACAATCCTCTTGAAGAACGCAGACAAGGAAGTGCTTGCGCCGCTGAAGGACCTCGTCCCGACGCTCGAGGCCGCCTACAAGGACATTCACTCGCACCCCGAACTGTCGATGCAGGAGCATCGCACGGCAGGGATTGCCGCCACCCAACTCAAGAACAATGGCTATGAGGTGACTTCCGGCGTCGGCGGGACGGGCGTGGTCGGGCTGCTTCGCAATGGCGACGGGCCGACGATCCTGCTGCGCGCCGACATGGACGCCCTGCCCATCAAGGAGGCGACGGGCCTTCCTTATGCGAGCACGGTGACGGGCAAGATTGCGGAGGGGGGGACGGTACCGGTGGCCCACGCGTGCGGCCACGACATGCATGTCACCTGGATGATGGGTGTATCGTCCTTGTTCTCGCGGCAGCGCGACGCCTGGAAGGGGACTTTGATGGTGCTCTTCCAGCCGGGAGAGGAAACCGCCCAGGGCGCGCGCGCGATGATCGCGGACGGGTTTCTCGAGCGCTTCCCCAAGCCGGAGGTGACGCTTGGGCAGCATGTGATGGTCGGCCCCTCCGGGACGGTCGCGGGCAGCGCAGGCCCAATCACTTCGGCCGCCGACAGCTTCCAGATCCGGCTATTCGGACGCGGCGCGCACGGCTCCATGCCGCAGGCGAGCATCGATCCGGTGGTGATGGCCGCGGCGACCGTGATGCGGCTGCAGACGATTGTCTCGCGGGAGGTTGCGGCGACGGATGCGGCGGTCGTGACGGTCGGCGTGCTCCAGGCCGGCACCAAGGAAAATGTCATCCCGAATGAAGCGATCATCAAGCTCAACGTACGCACATTCGACAAAAATGTGCGCAAGCATGTGCTCGACGCGATCACGCGCATCGCCAATGCCGAAGCCGCTGCGTCGGGCGCGCCCAAGCCGCCGGAGATCACGACGCTCGACAGCTATCCGCTCAACGTCAACGACAAGGAGGCGAGCAAGCGGGTCGCCGATGCGATGCGCGGCTATTTTGGCGCCGACCGGGTCATTCACACGGGGCCCGCTCCCGCCAGCGAGGACTTCGGCTGCTTCGGGACTGCATGGGAGGTGCCCTCGGTCTTCTGGTTCGTCGGCGGGACCGATCCCAAGATCTATTCCAAAGCGAAGGCGGAGGGCCGCATCAACGAACTTCCGGTCAATCACAATCCGGCCTTCGCGCCCGTCATTCATCCGACGCTCGAAACGGGGGTGGAAGCGATGACCGTGGCTGCGCTTGCCTGGCTCGGCAAATGAGTTCGTCCGCCCACTAGAAAGAAGCCCCGGGGGGGCGCGATTGGCCACAAGCGACCTGATGGCAAAGCAAGCCTTGCAGGACTTCCTGCTGATCCTTGATCTCGGTGGCACTTTCGTTTTCGCGATCAGCGGTGCGATGGTCGGAGTCAGGCAGCGGCTGGACATCTTCGGTGTGCTGGTTCTGTCCTTTGCCGCCTCCAGTGCCGGCGGCCTCGCGCGTGACCTGCTGATCGGCGCGGTCCCGCCGGCGGCGATCAGCGACTGGCGCTATTTTGCTGTCGCAATGGCCGCTGGCCTGCTGACTTTCCTCTGGTCTTCGCCGGTTTCGAAGCTGCACATTCAGATCCTGCTGTTCGACGCCGTCGGATTGGCCTTTTTCGCGGTCTCCGACGCAGAAAAGGCGCTCGCCTTCCGCCTGAATCCGCTCATGGCGGCGCTGCTCGGCATGCTCACGGGCATCGGCGGAGGAATGACGCGTGATCTGCTGGTCGCTCAAACGCCTTCCGTCCTGAAGGGAGATCTCTATGCCGTCGCCGCGCTTGGGGCAGCGGGCGTCGTCGTCTTTGGGAATGTTCTTGGCTGGCCAGTCGTGCCCGTTGCCGCTGGCGCGGGCCTGCTGTGCCTCGGAATTCGTTTTCTCGCCATTTGGCGAGGGTGGGGCCTTCCGGTCGCGGGACCGGCAGGCGTAGGCTCCGCCATGGCTGGACCCGACGCGCGGCCTCCAGGCCAGCGCGATCCCCCGGGCGCCCGCGGCACCGAATAGCCAATCCGCGCCCGGAGGACAGCGCCGCCTCACCGTCGATCCCCGTCCACGGCTAAGGCCATGCAGGCGTCGGCAACGCCTATCCGATCTCATCGTCGAATTCGTATAATCGATGATCTTTGTAGAGACCGGCGCCGATATAGGGACTGATTGCGAAGGCTTTCGGCATGTCTCGCGGCTGTCATGCTCGAGATCATCATCATTCCGGCGCGGCTTCCGCTCGCGTTGCGAAGCGGCCCGGCCGAGCAAATCTTGATTAGTCGCTGACTGAGAAACTCGGTGCCGCTCGTGCTGGCGCGGATGGTCGGCCCATGAGTCTGACAGAAACGTCTCGACGAAGCGCCGACCGTCGCCGGGGTCCTCTGAACACCCGCCAGTCATAAGCTCCGTCGCGCCAGCGCTCCTCTTCTTCTCGAGACCCGCGCTGCCTTCGATGTAATGAAAGAGGCAAAGAGGCTCCCGATCGACCATTCGTAGCCCCGATGGCTCCGTTTCAAAGAGGCCAACCGCATCGGCTGATAATTCACTATCATGAGAATGAGTGTTGAATATTCCGCGACTCTCATGCACCATCGGGCTCCGGAAACCATGAATTCCGGAGGGGAGAGATCATGAGAACACATGCGTATTGGCTCAGCGCATCCACATTGGCGCTTGCCTGGTGCGTCGGGGCGCAGGCGCAGACAGTGCAGTCCACGCAAGGGCAGCCGACTGCCGCTCAGGAGAGTGGAGTTCAACCGGGCAACCCTGCGCAGAATCAGTCGGCTAGCGAAAGCACCGGGGTTTCGCAGGGCAATGAGATCGTCGTGACTGCCCGTCGGCGTTCGGAAAACGTGATGAAAACGCCCATCTCCGCAAGCGTCCTTACGGGAACGGACCTCGCCAACAAAGGCGTGTCCGGCGTCGATGCGCTGCAGTTCGCGGCGCCGAGCATCACCGTTAACAATTTCGGACAGGGCAACGATTTCAACATTCGCGGGATCGGCAAGGGCGAGCACAATACGCAGACGACGACGGGCGTCATCACGTACCGCGATGGCGCGCCGACTTTCCCCGGCTATTTCACGCAGGAGCCCTATTACGACGTCGCGAGCGTCCAGGTGCTGCGTGGGCCGCAAGGAACCATTGTCGGCCAGAATGCAACCGGCGGCGCAGTCTTCGTCAATTCCAACGACCCGGTGATCGGCGGCGGTTATCACGGATATCTCACCGCCAACTACGGCAATTACAATGACGTCGGAGCGCAGGGTGCGCTCAACATTCCGATCAGCAGCACCTTTGCCGCGCGCATCGCCATGTTCGGCGAACGGCGCGACAGCTTCTACGACATCACCGGCCCGAACGGCGCGCCTTATCCCTACAACAAGGGCGACCTTCGAATGCTCGCCGGACGGATCAGCTTGTTGTGGAAGCCAAGCGATGCACTGACCATCTCGTCGAAGACCGACCTCGATTATCTCGACATGGGCGCGTATCCCGCGGACCTCTACACGAACCGTTTCAAGGTTCTGCCGGGCACCACGACTCCAAACCCCGACTACACCGACCTGTTCGACATTCACCTGAATTCGCCGCAGGAGGCGCGCGACAAGTTCGTTCGCGAAATCCTCAAGGTCGAATATCGGTTCGCCAACGGCATCCGGTTCCGCTCGGTCTCCGCCTATTCGAAGGGCAATACCAAGTATCGCGCCGACCTCGACGGAACGGCTACTGCGAACTCGACATTCTTCGACAGCGTCGACGAGCGCCAGATTTCGCAGGAATTCAACCTGATCTCGCCCGACACGCAGCGGCTGACGTGGCTCGTCGGCGCGTTCGGCATGTGGAACAAATATTGGTTCAAGGAACCATATCAGTTCCTGATCGGCACTCCGGCCGGGAACCCTGCGACGGAATACCGGCTGCAAGGCACCAACCCGACGCGTTCGCTCGCTGTGTTCGGTCAGCTCGGGTTCGACGTAACCCCCGCGCTCAAGGCCGAGCTGGGCGCTCGCTACACGGCGAGCCGTACGCGCAACGACGTGCAAGTGCTTCAGTACGGCACGTTCATCGACGATCAGCAGTCGGCCAAGTTCGACGATTTCTCTTACAAGGCGTCGCTCGGCTGGACCGTCAATGCGGACCAATTCCTCTACGGGTTCGTGGCGACGGGCTTCCGCCCGGGCGGCCTCAACGTGCCCGTTGGACTTGGTCTTCCCGATCCATTCGAGTCCGAAAAGGTCCAGTCGTTCGAGGCCGGGTGGAAGGGGACATTCGCAGGCGGCCGGCTGCGTATGACCGTTGATGGCTTCTACAACAACTACAAGAACTTCCAGGTCATCATCGGCTATCCGCTCATCCCGGTGTTCGGGATCGAAGTGAATGTGCCCGGCAAGACGAAGATCTATGGCGCCGAGGCTGAGGCAAACGTGCGTCTCGGCAAGCTCTCTCTCGATGCGGGCGTGAGCCTGATCCACACCTCTCTCGCTAGATTTTACGCGACCGACCCGCGGTTGCCGAGTTTTCTGCCCTGTAATCCCGTGACTGGGCCGGAAAGCGCCACCTGCATCAATCTCGAGGGTCGAAAGCAGACCTATGCGCCGAGCTTCACGTTCAACGCATCGGCCGCCTACGACATCGATCTTGGCAATGGCGACACGCTGACGCCGCGTGTCAATTACGGCCATGTCGGCGCGCAATGGGCAACATTGTTCGAGAACCCGGTTCTTGGGGACCGGCTAAGTGCCCGCAACATTCTCAACGCCCAGCTTGCCTGGACCCACCGCGATTGGACGCTGACCGCTTACGCGACGAACCTCACCAATCAGCATTATGTCGCGGCACTCAACAGCAATCTCGATTTCGCCGGCGCTCCGCGCCAGTACGGAATCAAGGTCCAGAAGCTCTTCTGAGCAAAAGAACGGCCGTGTCTGGCGACGCGGCCGTCCTCGATCTCCAGTCAGTGGCGCATTGATGCAGTCCTATGAACTCACGGTCGACAAGTTCCTCGGCCACGCTGCGAAATGGTTCGGAAATCGCGAGATCGTCGAAGCAGGCCCCGGCCGCGTCGTCGGTCGAGCGAGCTACGCCCGACTTTTCGAGCGCAGTAACCGGATGTCCGGCGCGCTTGCCACGCTGGGCCTGAAGTTCGGTGACCGGATCGCGACCCTCGCCTGGAACACGCGACACCATTTCGAAGTCTATTACGCGGCAATGGGCGCGGGGATCGTGTGCCACACGCTGAACCCGCGGCTTACGCCCAACCAGCTTGCCGCTATGATCGGGGAAGCGGGCGAGCGCGTGCTCGCCGTTTCAGTAAACCTGTTTCCATTGCTCGAGAAGCTGTTGCCGCTCTGCGCATCGATCGACACTGTGATCGTGCTGGACGGGGAAGTGCCGTCTGCAGCGCTGCGGTTGGGACTCGAGATTTGGGGATACGAGGCGCTTCTCGAGGAGCGCGGCTCGCCCCTCGCCTGGGGCAATTTCGACGAAGATGCGGCGGCGGGGCTTTGTTATACGTCGGGAACGACGGGCCAGCCCAAGGGCGTCCTTTACACTCATCGGTCGAATTACCTCCACACGCTCCGCCTGCTCCAGGCCGACGCAATGGCGTTCACGCGTGACGACAGCATCCTGGTTGCCGTGCCGATGTTTCACGCCAACGGGTGGGGCTTGCCGTTCGCGGGGCCCGCGGTTGGAGCCAAGCTGGTGCTCCCGGGCCGGCAGACAGACGGCGAGAGCCTCGCCAATTTGATGCGCAACGAGCGCGTGACCGTCGCTGTCGGCATTCAGACCGTTTGGCTCGGCGTTGCTGATTATCTCGAGCGAACGGGAGGCGCGCTTCCCGATCTCGATCGCGTCATCATTGGCGGATCGAGCTGTCCGGAGACGCTCATCCGCCGGATCGAGCAGTGTCTCGGCGCGCGTGTGCAAACCAGCTGGGGAATGACCGAGCTTTCGCCGCTCGGCACGATTTCGCAGCCGCGTTGGAGCGCAGGCGAGGTGCTTTCCTCCGGACGGCCGCCAATCGGTCTCGATCTCAAGCTGACCGACGCGGCCGGCAACACGCTCCCCCAACAGCGAAATCAGCTTGGGCACCTGCGCGCCAAGGGGGCCAGCGTCATCGAACGTTATTATTGTTCGGACGCTGATGCGCTTGATGATGAGGGCTATTTTGGCACTGGCGACCTTGCAACGATCGACGACGATGGAAATCTGACCATTTGCGGTCGATCCAAGGACCTGATCAAATCTGGTGGAGAATGGATCAACCCGGCGGAGATCGAGACGATCCTTGGCCGGGAATCGTCGGTGAACCTTGTTGCCGTCATCAGCACGCCTGATGACAAATGGGGCGAACGACCGCTGCTCGTCGTTCAGCCGAAGCAGGGCGCGGAAATCGATGCCAAAAGGCTGGTCGCATCCTTGCGTGGCAAGGTAGCCGACTGGTGGATCCCCGATCGAATTGCGTTGACGTCGGCAATGCCGCTCGCCGCATCGGGCAAAATCGATAAGAACCGCCTGCGCTCGAGCCTCGCAGCCGGCGAGCTCGCGAGCGAAGAGATCAGCCGCTAGCGAAAGCTATTTCGCCGCCCCGCATCGCTTTTGCGGCGGCAGCTTGGGCGATGCCAGGCCGACGTTCCAGTTCCAGGCCACGTCGCCCGCCCGGCGTCGACGGCACACGACCCGTTCGTTGAGCTGGTACATTCCCGGCATCAGGTTGGCGGCGGGTTCTGGCGATCGTGCGAAGTGCATGTACGCCTTTTCTTTGCCGAACGCCGGCCATCGGGGGCTGCCTGCGGCCTGCGGACGACCGGTCCGCGCAAAGCTTGTCCAGTAATCCATCACTGCAGCGGAGAGCGCATGCTCGGCGGCGGTGTCCGGCACTTTGGGCCACAGCGGCGGCGTTCCGTCGAAGGTACCGAACACGTACGGCAGCTCGCTTGCGTGAAACGCATGCAGCCCTGCCTGGTCCGCTGCTGGATATTCGTGATCCCAGAGGTAGAGATAAGAATCGACTCCGACCGCGGTCTGCTTTCTCACCAGCCGTTCGGCGGTCCAGCCGTACAGCGCGTCACGCGTCGTTTCGAGAATGCTCTCAGGATAGTCTTTGGCGGGGTAGAGGCGCAGGAATTCTTCGGCGAGGTCGCCATAATTCGCACGGATCCGCTGCTCATATTCCGCTGCCGTTGCTGGAGCAGGAGGCGCCAGCACCTTGAGCGAACGGATCTCACCGCTGTTGAAGCCGGCGAGGATGGGCACGCGCGCCTGCTCCCCCTGGTCGAACAGGTCAACCAGCTGGGCTGGAAGGATCTTGCCGTCCACGGCTCCGAAGGGGCCAAATCCCGCGGCCGCGGCCTCATTGGTCAGCTGTTCCGGGCCCATTGCGCGCAACCTGTCGATGGTCGGCGCCCCGAGCTTCTCGGCAAGCGCGACACCGGCTTCCTCGGCCGATGGAGAACCATGCCGCCGCTGCGTCAGCTCGGGCGTGGAAATCATATAGGCACTTTGGGCGATCGCTTTCGCAAACAGCCCGCGCGCCGGTGGCGAGACCATCAGGTACATCACGCTGAGACCGCCGGCAGACTCTCCCGCAATCGTGACGTTGCTGGCATCACCTCCGAACGCGGAGATGTTGCGCTTGACCCAGCGAAGCGCTTCGATCTGGTCGAGCAGCCCATAATTGCCCGACACATGTTGCGGAGATTCGGCGCTGAGCTCCGGGTGGGCAAGCCAGCCGAGCACGCCGAGCCGGTAGTTGATCGACACGACCACGACGCCGCGCTTGGCGAGTTCCGCGCCGTCATACATCGGGTCGCGATTGGTGCCGCCCCACAGCGCGCCGCCGTAGATCCAGAAAAAGACAGGCGCATTGTGAGCTGTCGCCGGTGTCCAGATATTGAGCGAGAGGCAATCCTCGCTCATCGGCCATGGCTCGTTCGCATAGATGTTGTTGAGCTTGCTCGAAGGCTGAAAGCAGGCAGGACCGAACGTGGTCGCATCCCGGACTCCCTGCCAGTGGCGCTTCGGAACGGGCGCTCTCCAGCGAAGCGGGCCAACCGGCGCTTCCGCGAACGGAATGCCCTTGAACACATTGACGTCGCCCTCGGCTGACCCGCGCACCGTGCCGGTGGGCGCTTCGACGATCGGTGCTGGACTGCGGGGGGGGACGGACATAGCGGAACTCGGGTGGATCGACAGAACGGCGAAGATGGCGAGTGTACCCGCGGCGCGGCGCGCGAGACGTGTCATGCACCAGCTTCCTGCAATTGGCTCTCGCGACGCAGCCGGCGTGCGAGCCAGAGAAAGATGATGATGGCGAGCACGTAAAAGGGCGTCAGGGTGTACAACGCCGTCTGCAGCGGATTGGCATGGCCAAGCGCACGGAAATGATCGCTGGCCGCGCCTACATAGGTCGGCCCGAGGCCAAGGCCGATAAAGTTCATGACGAGCAGCAGGAGCGCGCCAGCCATGACGCGCTGATCGGGTCGAACTTCTTCCTGCACAAGCGCGATCGAGGATGAGAGATAGAAATAATTGAGCGCCATGACGCCAGTCAGGAAGACCAGGGCCAACTGCCATCCGGGCGACCAGACGAAGGCGAGGTAGAGCGGGATGGCGAGCACCAGCGAAGCTGCCGGAATGAGTGCATAGTAGGTCTTCGACCGAGCCACGAAATGATCGATTGCGCGACCCGAGACGAGCATTCCGGCGCTCATCCCGAAGCCCGCGACGAGCGCGTACCAGATAGCGACTTCTTCGAGGCTCATGCCCTTTTCTCGCATCAGGAAGAGGGCCGTGAAGTTGCCAAGTCCATAGGTGATGAATTGCGTCGCGCCGCTCCCCACTGCGGCGAGCACCAGCGGCGGGCGTGAGAAGAAGGCTCGCATCGTCTCCCAGAACCCCGATGCGCGCTGCGCGACGTCAGGGTCAACAACGTCGAACGTGCCGCGCGGAGGCTCGCGGACAACGAGTTTCACGACGACGGCCGCAATAATGCCGATTGCACCAATCGCGACGAAAGCCACACGCCAGTTGAATGCAGCCGCAATTGAGGCGCCGAAGGCGATCCCGAGCGCGGCGCCGATGGGCGGACCGAGATTGTAGATCCCAAATGCAGTGCCTCGCCGGCCGGGCGGGTAATAATCGGTGATGAGCGCGTACGATGGCGGCACGCCCCCGGCTTCGCCGACGCCGACCAGCATGCGGGCGATGACCAATTGCGTGTAATTGGCCGCGAGGCCGCAAAAGGAGGTCGCGGCGCTCCAGATCCCGCACGCGATCGAAAGCACGCCGACCCGGCTCGTCCGGTCCGCCAGCCAGCCGACCGGGATCGCGATGAAACAATAGAAAAATGCAAAATAGAGGCCGCCGATCAGTCCGAGCTGCCCATCGGTGATGTGAAGGCTGTCCTGGATCGGCTTCGCAAGAATGCCGAGCAACGAACGATCGAGGAAATTGACGACGTACACGAAGGTAAGCGTCCAAAGTACGAGGCGCGCCCGCGGCAATGGCTCCGCCTTTGCGCCCCCGCCCTGCAGGCCCGAAGAGCCGTTCATCGCCTCGACCGTTTTATGCATCGGGCAGTGCCCCTCTCCCTGACGGACTGCGCCGGCACCATGCGACGGCCCGACTTGGCGTGTCAACGCACACTATCGTGTGTGTGAATGAAAGTCTGCAAGCGATGTCGGGCGATTGCAGCGCACGGGGCCAAACTGGCCTTGACGCTCGGCGCGGGGGTGCTGAAAACGCGCATGTGAACGAACATTCATCTCCAAAGCGACCCAGCAAGAAGGCGGTGCAACGCGCGGAAACAATCGAGCAGATCCTCGATGCGGCTGAGGAGCTGTTCGCCAAACACGGTCTGTACGGAGTCACTCTAAAGGACGTCGCGAAGCGCGTCGGCGTCCATCACACGCTTCTCAATTATTATTTCAGCGACAAGAAGTCGCTGTTCGACGCGGTGTTCGCGAGGCGCGCGGTGGTCACGAGCGAGCGCCGCATCAAGGCGCTCGATGATTATGAAGCCGCCAGCGCGGGTAAGCCGACGGTGGAAGGCGCGCTGCGCACCTTCCTCGACACCGATCTCGATCTGTACATCAACGGTGGCGAGGGCTGGAAGAATTATGCGCAGCTCAGTGCCCAGGTGGCGAACACTCCACAGTGGGGCGCAGAGCTCATGGACGCGCACTTCGATCCGGTTGTTCTAAAGCTGATCGGCCTGCTGCAAAAGGCACTCCCCCAATGCGCGCCCGAGGACGTCTTCTGGGGCTATCATTTCGTCTCGGGGGCGCTGATGCTCACGCTGGCCCGCACCGGCCGCATCGACAAGCTCTCGAAGGGTTTGTGCAAGTCCGAGGACTATGCGGCTGTGAAGGACCGCATGGCTTCATTCATGGCGGCTGGGTTCCTCGCGATCTGTGAGGAGCGAACGACAGGACCATCAACCCTGCGCCGGGCGCCATGATTCGCTATCTTGTGAGTTAATTATCTACGAGTTACCGTCCGAGCTCATCAAGGGAGTCGGAGATGTTGCTCGAAGGAAGGGTGGCGCTCGTCACCGGTTCGGGAGGAGGGCTTGGCCGCAGCCATGCACTCTATCTCGCGAGGCAGGGCGCCAAGGTCGTCGTCAATGACGTAGCCGCCGACGCAGCCCATTCGGTGGCAGCGGAGATTCGTTCGGCGGGAGGTGCTGCAATCGCCGCGGCCGCCTCCGTCACCGACGAGGCGGCCGTCGGAGCCATGGTCGCAGCGACGATGACCGAATGGGGACGGATCGACATCCTGGTGAACAATGCGGGAATTCTCCGCGACAAGAGCTTCGCCAAAATGTCGCTCGACGACTTCCGTCTGGTCGTCGACGTCCATCTGATGGGATCGGTGATCTGCACAAAGGCGGTGTGGGACATCATGCGCGCCCAGAAGTACGGCCGGATTGTCATGACCACTTCGTCGTCGGGTCTCTACGGCAATTTTGGTCAGGCGAATTACGGCGCGGCGAAGTTGGCGCTGGTTGGCCTGATGCAGACGCTCGCGATCGAGGGCGAGAAATACGGCGTGTCCGTCAACTGTCTCGCCCCGACCGCTGCGACTCAGATGACGGAAGGGATATTGTCTGGCGAGAGCCTTGCAACGCTCGCGCCCGAGCACGTGAGCCCTGGCCTCCTTGCGCTCGTCTGCGACGACGCGCCGTCCCGAGCGATCCTGTGTGCGGGTGCCGGTCATTTCGCCACTGCAAACGTGACGCTCACGGAGGGCCACTTCATTGGTTCGGGCGAGACCGTAGGCGAAGAGGTCATCCGCAACTGGGATGTGATCGCAAACCGCTCCGGCGAGCTTGTTCCAGCTTACGGGTTTGTCCAGGCCGAGCGGGAAGTCGCCCGTGCCACCACGAACGAGCAAAGGGCTGGTGCACGCAGGCTTCGAACCGCCTGAGGGCTGCTCGGACCAAGCTTCAGCATTTCACGGCGGCGCAGGGCCGCCAGGCTGCGAATTTTGTCCCAAAAATGTATATGAAATCGGGACAGAAATCGAAATACCTCCCGCGTCCCAGGCTCGTCGTAGAGGCCCTATACCCTCATTGAATGCAGGACAGCCTGACCGAGGCGCAGTGCGCATTTCCCGGTTGTCGAAGGCGAGTTCAAACCGAAGCCGAAGGGGCCGAGATTCCGCAAACAGCATGATGGTGCGGCGGACGCGCCCTGTCCCCGACTCGCGTCCTCGGGTGAAGAGTCCCTCGATCGCAGGCGCTGAGGCCGGCGGCGGGGGGAGCCCTTCTCATGACGCCCACCAGATTGCTGATCGGACAAATCATGGTCGTGTTCGCGATCATGGCGCTCGGCGTCTGGGCCGCGACCCAATGGGCCGCCGCGATGCTCGCCTATCAGCACGAACTCGGTCTCCCCTGGTTCCTGGTTCACGGACTGCCCGTATATCGCCCATGGGCGCTGTTCGGCTGGTGGTTCCATTTTGAATGCGGAGCGGAGATATCGAGTTCGCCAAGGTCGGGGCCTCGACCCTGATCATCGTCGAGAGCCTGCGGCGCTTTGTCCTGGCTCGGCGCGCCTGCTCTCACTAGGGACCCGGAAGCTCCATGAGGA
>Ga0207705_10000987_pt1 | contig 23197 bp, 17 predicted proteins | sample KBSC13metaG_FD_184314 | JGI IMG/M metagenome (GOLD analysis project Ga0207705, IMG submission 184314) | Corn rhizosphere microbial communities from Kellogg Biological Station, Michigan, USA - KBS C1-3 metaG (SPAdes) (version 2) | ecosystem: Host-associated > Plants > Roots > Rhizosphere > Soil ... | reverse complement strand
CAAAGCGCGGCTTGATGCGAGCTGTCAGCTCATCGCTGTGTACCGCGTTCGAATAGGCGATCGGCTCGATGCGGGCAGGGTCGAGTTGAGCCAGCACCGATTCAAAGAAATAACCGACCGGGTGCTTACGCAAATCGGCAGAGACGAAGCCTACACGCAGGGGACGTTTCGCGTTATTTGCGATATCGGCAAGCCCCGGCCACTGGGTGTACGGCTTCGCCCGCGCGGTCATCCGTTCACCGAAGTAGCGCGCATCGGTTAGGTGCGTCTGCGCAGACCAATTGCGCACGTAGGATTGTCCAAACAACACACACGTGTGCGATTCGCCGAAATCGGGGTTCAGCGCAAGCGCGTCGCGATAGCAGGCCAGCGCCGCATCGGGCTCCCCGAGATCGACCAAAATCGTGCCGAGGTTGTTGTGGAATGACGGCGTGTCGGCGCGCAACTCGAGAGCGCGGCGCGCGTAGCCGAGCGCGCGCTCGGGCGCACCTAGACGCCGCAAGGCGTTGGCTAGATTGTGATAAGCATCGGCGAAGCTCGGCTCGAGTGCGATAGCACGCTCATAGCAAGGCATAGCTTCAGGCACGCGGCCCGCGCCGTTCAGCGCATTGCCAAGCGTGTTATGCGCTTGCGCCGAATCCGGCGTGAGTTTCACGACGCGCCGATAGGCATCGATTGCGCCCGCGATATCGCCGCAGTGCATCAGCATGCCGGCGAGCTTGTCGTGGGCCACGGCCAGCTGCGGCGCAAGCTTGAGGCATTCGCGCAGACATTCAAGCGCCGCATCGTCGTGACCCTTCGCCTGCAGGGCAACGCCCAGGTTCAAGTGGGCTTCGGCGAACGCCGGATTTGCACCGATTGCCTTGCCATAGGCGGCAAGCGCGGCATCGAGTTCGCCAAGATCTTTCAATGCATTGGCAAGATTGTTGTATGCCTCGGCGTAGCCGGGCCGCAACTCGAGCGCGCGCGCACAACTCGTCAGCGCGGCCGCCGGTTCGCCCGTCTCGCGTAATGCATTGCCCAGGTTGTTGTGGGCATCGGCATAGTCGGCCTTGAGTTCGACCGCGCGGCGGTAAGCGCCGATTGCATCTTCGAGCTTGCGTGCTTCACGCAGCGCATTGCCGAGATTGTTGTAGTAGATTGGGCTGGGGTAAGCCGCAATGGATTCGCGCATCAGAGCAATGCCCGCTTCGCTTTCTCCGATCTGGCAGGCGAGCAACCCCATGAAATGAAGCGCGTCCGCATGCTTGGGCTGTTGGGACAAAATGCGCGTGTAAAGCGCCTTCGCATCGACAAGCCGCCCCGCTTGATGATGGGCCAAGGCCGCGTTCAGCAGCCGGACGGTGTCTTGCATATTCGATCCGGTCATGAAAAAAGCGCGAGTCCCGCCAGGGGGCGCAGCACCTCGCGCGCCGTCACGCCGCCACCGTCCGTTGCGCTTGGTTCGCGCGAGCGACGCCGTCGCGCCAAATCGCCTCGAGCGCTGTTTCGAGGTTGCGCGCATAGCGCGCCGCGTCGCATAACGGCGATGCCAGCAGCGACATGCGCAGGCTCGAGCGCAGTCGAGTCAAGCGTGGCACATCGGCGGCGAAGGCAACGGCCTTGGCGATGTAGTCTTGATTGTCCTCAGCGATCCAATCGGGCAACCCCGCCGAATGCAGCATGCTCACGCAAATGTTCGACAAGAAGCGGTCGCCGCGACGGCATAGAACCGGCACGCCCATCCAAAGCCCCTCGACGCTCGTCGTACCGCCAGGATACGGGAATGGGCTCAACGCGATGTCGATACCGTTATAGGCCGCGAAGTATTCTGCGCGCGGCGAACGCCCTTCGAGCGTTAAGCGCGACGCGTCTATGCCGTGGGCCGCGAAGCGTGCAAGCGTCGTTTCGCGCGTGGACGTATCGTCGAGCTGCTTCGCCTTGAGGAACAAGCGCGAACGCGGAACCGCATGCAGGATGCGCGCCCAAACATCGACGACCCCCTCGTTCATCTTCATCAGATGATTGAAGCAACCAAAGGTGATATGGCCTTGCGTGGCAGCCGGCAACGGGCCGATATCGACTCGCTCGGCCGGCGGGGTGAAGCAAAGGTAGCTGTCGGGCAGGCGACGCAATCGTTCCGTGTAGTTCGCCTGAGCATCGGCCGGTAGCACGTGTGGATCGCCGAGCAGATAGTCCATGGCGGGTAAGCCCGTGCTCGCGAAATAGCCGAGCCAGCTTGCTTGCACGGGGGCGGGACGCCACGCGAACAACGGCAAGCGATTGAAATTCATGTGCCCCGACAAGTCGAGCAGTAGGTCGATGCGATCGTCGCGGATGCGCGCGGCCGCTTGCTCGTCGGTCAGCGAGGCGAGCGGCGTCCAAGCGGAGAAGGAGGGCTTGATGCGTGCGGTCAATGCGTCTTCGACACGCCTCGTCGGATAGGCGACGAGTTCGATGCGGTTACGGTCGATATGCCCGAGGATACTTTCGAGAAAATGACCCGTGGGGTGAGTCTTCAGATCGCCCGAGACGAGGCCGACGCGCAAAGGTCCTGCGCGATCGCCCGATGCGAGCGAGACGTGCCAGTCACGCCAGGGCTTCGCTTTCGCGGTGGCGATGCGTCCGAAGTCGATGGCCTCGGCCAGATAGTCGGCCGGATGCAAGTCGTCGCGATAGCTGAGGATGAAGAGCAGATTGCTGCGCGCCTCGAGTAGATCAGGCTTGAGCGCGACCGCTTGGCGATAGGCGTCGATGGCGGCGTCGAGCTCGCCCAAGTCGACGAGTGTGTTGGCAAGATTGTTGTGGGCTTCGGCGTAGTCGGGCTTTAGTGTAATCACAGCGCGAAAGCATCGGACAGCGCCCGCAAAATTACCTTGTTCCCGCAGTAAATTGCCGAGATTGTTGTGTGCTTGGACGTAATCCGCTTTCAGCGCAATCGCTTGCCGGAAGCATTCGGCCGCCGCTGCGTGTTTGCCCTGCCCAGCGAACGCGTTGCCTAGGTTGCCGTAAAAGATCTCGCTCGTATGGTGGGTCAGCGCCGCCATGATGAGATCGACGGCTGCGCTGTAGTTGGCCTCGTGATAGGCAACGAGGCCAAGCAAATGCAGCGCGTCGGCGTGATTGGGCTGCGCGACCAGAATCTGCCGAAACACCACGGCCGCGTCGGCCAAGCGACCGGCCTGCAACAGCGCGAGACCGGATACGATCGGCTCATTGCCCGAAGGGGTCACGGCTTGCATCTGTGCCTCACTCATCGTATTTGCGTAAATAGCGCTCATAAGCCGCTACCCATTCCGGCTCGCCGTAGGCACCACCGCTTTGATGAACGACGCTGATCGGCCACGTGCCCATCGTCAAGCCCTTGAGTTCGGCTTGGCGGCAAAAATCAAGATCGTAGAAATGAAAATCGAACTGCTCGTCGAATCGCACTCCGCTTTGCACTAGCCTTTCGCTATCGGCGGCAAGCATGAGACCATCGAGCAGCTTGCAGCTTTGGCCGGCTCGCCCGAAATGCGACACGACACTGCAAGGGAAGCCCTCGCCGTGGCCCACAGTCCCACTCAGAAATTCGCGCCGGTCCCATTTCATCTCGGGCGTGAAGGCCCACGACGGTTGACGGGGCATCCGGCGCGTGTTGCCGGCAAGCCCGATAATGTCGAAGCTTTCAAGCCCTTCCAAGATGCGCTCGACCCAATGGAAGTCGCAAATGGAGATATCGTCGTGAATGAACACGAGGGTGGCAGGGGACTGCCTGGCGTGCTCGATCGCGCGGTTGTAGATCGTCGACAGGCCCGTCCGGTTGTTGTCGAACAACAGCAGTTGCTGCCCGGGCACATAGTTGTATAGCTTCAGCGAACGCCCTAGCGCAGAATCGGCGACGAATCGAGCTTCGTCGTGGCGCGTCGCGCAGACAAGACGGATAGGCTTCATAGAGACAATGCGTTCCTAGGTTCACGCGATGCTCACGCAACTGCGAGCGTTAGGTTCTCGCGCAGTGCATTCGCGACGCGTTCCGGTTCATTCCACAGCAGAACGTCGAGAATTGACAGGTGCGGTTCGTATCGATACGGAGTGGGTTCGTAGGCGAATTCGGTCACCTCGGCGAACGACAATTCCACGCCGATGCGTGCGAACTGCGCCGGATCGAACAACGCACGTCCGCCGGCAGGGTTCACATAGCCGGTGGCACCGAGCGCCTCGCAAATGAATGGAGCCCAGTCGCCAGCGCCCATTCGCTCGGGAAACGACAGTTCGAGTTCCGAGCAGATCCGGTAGGCAAACGGCACATCGAGGTAGCCGCACACCGCACTCAGCGCACTGATATTCAGTGCGGAAAGCGTATCGTTCTTGCGCCGCGCATACGCTTGCCGAATCAAATCGACGACGCGTGCGTGAAACGGTGCCTGCCTGCTGAACGCCGACAGCTTTCCAATCAGCGCAGCCTCGGCGGTAGTCGGATCAAGCAGCTTCGCCTCATGCGTGCGGATGGAAATTGACCCATTCGCAAGCGGTACGTTCACGTACTGCCAACCTTCCTTCGGATGCAAAATTCGATTGCGATTCATCCACGTTTTTGGCGTGTACTGGGTTACGTCGAACACGATCCACTCATCAACGGTCGCGATCAACGCAAAATGACCGAAGTAGGGAAAGAAGTAGGGCTGCATAATGCCAAGCCTCATGCGACGTCCCCCGCAGCGCAGCATCGCGTCACGACTTCACCTATGACCGCACACACCCGTTCAACGTCGCACACACTGACGTGTGAGCCAAGCGGTAAGCGCATCCACGATGCTCCGATATGCTTGCCGACTCGTTCGTTCGCGTCCAGCGGCCGCACGGGAACGGCTTCGATCTGGCACTCGCCGAGTCGAGTGATTAATGCGTCGCGCGATAAGGTCGATATGTCGTCGGCAACAGCACACACCAGGGCTTGATGGTTCGAAGTATCGACTCGGCGAGGTTCGACGATCCGAATGCCCGGCATCGCACGCAATCCCCTGCGGTATGCATCGAACAACGTCCGATTATGCGCACGGTTCGTTTCGTAGTCGTCCAAACTCAATAGACCGAGGGCCGCCTGCGCTTCCGACATCCGCCCGTTGGACGTTTTCACAACCGCGACGCTTCGGCCAGCCCCGTAGCTGCTACGAATGTTGCGCAAACGCGCAGCTAGTTCTTCATCATCCGTCGCAACACATGCTCCGCCTGCGGCGTTGACAATATCGGCGGCGTCGAACGAAAGCACTTCCGCGTCGCCTAACGTGCCAATGCGCCGCCCGGCCGTTACGCATCCAAATGCATGCGAGGAGTCGAACATGATCGGCAGCTTGCGGGCCCGCGCTAACGCCACGAGTGCCGCCGCGTCGCATGCATCGCCCCACATATTGGCACCGATGATCGCAGTCACCCGGTCAATCGATGGAATGCTAGCAGCGAGGGCGTCGACGTCGAGTTGACCGTCGGCCACATCGACATCCGCGAAGACCGAATCCGCGCGGCACCAGCGCAGTGCTTGTGCGAGCGTCGCGTTGCGGATGGCAGGGACGATGACGCGTCCGCTTATAGCGAGCGCTTCGCTGGCCATCATCAACGCTATCGTGCTATTGGTAACAACGATGGCGTGTTTTACGTTTAGGATAGTTTGTAAACGTTCCTCAAAAGCTCGAGCTAGCGGCCCCTGATTGGTGTAATAACGGCGCTCGAATATGCCGCGCATAGCTGCTTCATAGCGGGCCTGTGACGGAAGATTGTACTGACCGACATGCAACCTCATCGCATCGCCCCCGGACTTCTGCTGCAACTGGTGATAGCGTCTGCCTGAACGCGTATAAACGCGAGTAACTCGGCTACTTCGTCGATATCCTCAAGGGTGACGAAGTCACCGCACGGCAGAAGCACGAACCGCTGCGCAAGCCTGTCTGTCACGGGCAACTCGGCGGGAATATGCGGATAGGCCATCGGCTTGCTGTGCAACGGAGGCGCGTAGTAAGCCCGCGCCAGAACGTTTTCTGCATTGAGTATCTCGAGCGTGAGCACGCGCGATAGCGGCCATTCACTTGTTAGCTCGACGACGACATTCTTATAGCTCGTCGCCTGCGATTCGTCGAATGTCACCAAGCGAAGACCGGCTACCCCCGCAAGCGCTGTCCGATAACGCTCATAGCGCGCTCGGTTGCGCGCAACCTGGGCATCGAGCTCGTCTAGGTTGGCGAGCGCCATGGCCGCGTGGACATCGGCCAAGCGCGCATCGATAGCACCGTGGAGCATTATTTCCCCGTCTCTTAACAGGACAAGCCGGCGCGCCATCTCGCTATCGTTCGTCGTCACATAGCCGCCTTCGAAGCCATTGATGAGCTTGCTCGCGTGTAGCGAGAAACACTCGGCATGCCCGAATGCGCCGACCTTGCGAGACAGGCCGTTTTCAGCCATGCACCGCTCGTAGACGGACTCGACACCATCGAACAAAAGCGGCAAACCGGCTTCATCGGCCAATTCGACCAAACCCTGGGCGTCGCAGCAATTGACGATCGGATGTACGGCGAGCAGAAGAGCCGTATCCTCGTTGATGCAAGGAGCCGCCGTTGCGGCGGTGATCGCCAACGTCTCGGCATCTACCTCGCAAAATCGGGGTAGCAAACCGGTCCACGCTATGACGTCTGCCATACGACGATAAGTCAGCGACGGAACCAGCACTTCGCGTCGGCCGGGCCGCGCCAGCGCGACGATCGCCGTCGCAAGCGCCCAAAAGCCGCTGCAAAACGCGACACAATGTGCCACCTCATGAAACGCCGCGAGGCGGCCCTCCAATTGGGCCGTCACGATGCCCGGCGGCTGTCCGGCAGACTCAAAAATCGGCCGGGAATAATCGACAAACAGGTCGAATTCCGGGGCAACCAGATTCGATGTCGACTTAGGCACGGCGAACCGCTTCGAGCCGCCGAACAGCGCAAGCTCATTCAACGAGCGCAGCTTGACATGCGCGTTCATTTCATTCTCCTTGCATGCTACGGTGCAACAGCACGTCATAGCGGTAATGCAGGGAAAAAAATCCGTCCGGCATCTTGGAGAATTGCGCCTCCCAACCCGCCGCTGCCGCCATCTCAGCGAACGCGTCACGCGTGCGCCAGATGCCGATTTGCGCGCGCGGATCTTCGAGCTCACCCGGGGCGGGTTCACGCGGCGCATAGAATGCCGCCGCGCGATCGCGATCCGGGAGGTTTCCAATGAAGATCGATTGCACGTTGACAAATCGCTCGCTGAGCGCATGCAACGTCGTGTGTGCGTCGGCCTCGGAGAAATACGCGAAGCTGCCGTAGCAAAGCACTTTGGTGAAACGCTGCGGATCGACGACGGCGGCTACATACCGAGCAGCGTCCTCTGCCGCGAATGTCACGCGCGCTGGCACGGCGAAGTGGCGGTTGGCGATCTCGATTAAGTATTCGGAGATATCGACACCGACGAGCGCCGCGCAAGTGTCAACGAGTCGATGCGAGAGCGCGCCGTTTCCGCACGCCAAATCGAGCACGACGTCCTCGGGCGCGAGCGCCAATTGGCGCTTGATTTCCCCGACAATCCATTCGATCTGATCTTCCGACACAGGCTTGCCGTGTACGGTGCGTTTGACCTGCGCCCAGAACGCATCGGGTGCGCATGTGCGTGCATGGGCGTCGTAGTCGACGGTGGGATAGCTGCGATCGGACGAAGCGGTAGCGTTTGACATGGTGATGATCCGATGACGAAGCAGGCGAAAAACCCTGCTCAACGTGTGGGTCCCTCGTCGACGCACGAAAGCACGACGTCGATGATCCGTTGCTGGTCGTGCTCCTCAAGCGCCGGATATATCGGCAAGCACAGTACTTGCCTGGACGCTTCTGTCGCCACGGGTAAATTGCTCGGAACCGACGACGGCAGCCCGCGGTAGGTCGGGAATTCGCTTATGAGCGGGAAGAAATAGCGGCGCGCGGCAACCTGATGCTCCCGAAGGCGCGCGTAGAGTGCGTCGCGATCGACAGGGAAGTCACGCCTCACGCGCACCGGAAAGTAAGCAAAGTTGCGCGAGCATTGCGGCGTCACATCATGCAAAACAATACCCGGCACGTCAGCAAGCGCCTCGCGGTAGCGGCGGTCAATGCGCGCGCGCTGCTCAAGTACGTGCCCCATATGCTGAAGCTGCAGCAGTCCGAACGCAGCTTGCACTTCGTTCATCTTGCCGTTTATGCCCGGGGCTACGACAGTCGTCTCATCGATGAAACCGAAGTTCTTGAGGTTATCGATGCGACGCTTGGTCTTTGCATCGCGACAGACAATCGCGCCGCCCTCGAACGTATTGAATACTTTCGTTCCGTGAAAGCTCAGCACCGACATATCGCCGAACTCGAGCACCGAACGTTCACGCACCCGCACGCCAAATGCATGCGCCGCATCATAGATGACGCGCAGACCGTACGTGTCAGCCAGTGCGTCGATCGCATCGACGTCGCACGGATTTGCATAGACATGCACGGGTAAGATTGCTGTCGTCTGCGGCGTGATCGCCGCTTCAATCTTCGTTACATCCAAGTTCATGGATGTTCGATCGATATCGACAAACACTGGCTTGATGCCGTTCCAATGCAATGCATGCGTCGTTGCCACGAAACTGAACGGTGTCGTGATCACCTCTCCGGTGATCTTCAGGGCCTGCAATGCCGTGATCAATGCGAGCGTACCGTTCGAGAAGAGGGACAAATGTTCGACACCAAGGTAATCGCATAGCGCCTCTTCAAGTTGCTGATGAAATACACCGTTGTTCGTAACCCATTTGCGACGCCAGATCTCTTCCAAGTACGGCATAAACTCTGCGAGCGGCGGCAGGTGCGGCTGTGTAACGGGAATGAAACCGTTCTTTGGGTCGGCGAGCGCGCTGACGCGGGTATTGATCGCGGGTAGATGATCGGTCGGCGTGCGAAGCGCCGCCGCAGGCGTCCGCGGTTCCTCGCCGTCGGAATCGAATGGTTGCGGTTCGGCGTGGGTCAACAAGATGTGCGTCCTCAAATCGTTCGCATTATCGGCGTCGCAGCGCTGCGTTCGAGCCAATCAAGGCTCGAGCGGCGGCGCGACTGAACGTCAAGCGCTGAACTGCGGAGCGTGCGCGCCCTTCGTGAATAAGAAAAACGGCTCTCGGCCATTACAACCGTATGTGTCTGGATCGACGCCTCCGAGCACCGTCTCATGACCGTAGAGGTCGCCGGCAAGGCCGGCAGACCGGATTCGATCGACCAAATCCACGCCGAACAGACGCACGTGATCACTTTGCCCGAAGTACTGCGCGGCAAAACCGGGCGTCACGGGCTTATTTAGCTCGAGCGTGTTGCGCAGCAATGGGGAATACGGCGTTTGCGCGATTAGGTGGCCGCCCGATGCAAGGCACCGATTGAATTCGGCCAGCGCCGCGTCAGGGTTGTCAACATGCTCCAGCACATGATTACAAATGATGATATCGAAGTAGCCGTCGGGAAAATCGAGTTGTTCCACGTTGAGCGGACGATGATGGGGCAATTTTGGCGACAAGTCACCGGCGACATACTCGCCCGGCGCAAGCCTACGAATGCGCCGCTCGATGCCGGCCTCGGGCGCGACATGTAGTACGCGTTTTTGGGCCACGTCTTCGAGGATGCGGGAGAATGCGAGATAAAGCCAAACGTGCCGTTCTCGGTCGTTGCAGCCGCAGTTAGGACATTGGTGATGTTCAAGTGTGGAGCCGATCGACTCCACTTGCTTCATGAAGGCACGATTGGCGCTATTCGCGTCGGGATGCGGCAACCATTCGGCTACCGGTTGCTCGCAAACGACGCAAAATTTTTGCACGGGAGGCGGTGCAGCGCGCTTGCGCTGCGCGATACGCTCCGCAACGACTGATCGGGCATGCGTGAGGTCCGCGACGAACCGCTCGGACGCATAGATCTGATGAGCGGGCGCGCGCGTCAACTCCCCAAGATTAGCGAGCAGGCTCGCGATCTCGGGCATCGACCCAGCCCAATGCGAATAGAGGTGACGCAGCCCCTGCTCGGCGCTTTGCAGCGCAGCGCTCGACAGGTTCCCTGCGGCCGCCTCGCCGCGGACCATGAGTTCCCATTCGTACAGGCCAGCCGCGAAGTTCGAGCCGCGGGCCGCCGACGCTTGCCCCGAGTGCCGCCGGAATGCGCTCAAGCACCCACCGACGGCAAGCAGAGGCGCTTGCTCCGCGCAATTTAGGTATAGCGCCATATCGCCCAAAAAATCGAGTACCCATGTCCGATAGTCGAATGCGCGCGAAATATCGATGCGATCACGTACGAGCATGGTGTTGCTCGGCTCACCGACGAAGTTGGTGATGCGGCCGAGCGCGGTTTCGACCAGGGATTGGCGCGAGATCAGCGCAGCCTGGCCGACGGGAAGCAGGGGCGTCGGCGTCATAATGACCGCGTCGGTATTGTCGATAATGACGCGCTCATGAAAGGCAAGTACCACGCCGGGATTCGCGCGCAGCGCATTGACTAGCGTCTCGACCGATGCCGGCATCAGGAGGTCATCGTCGAACAGCCATTTGATGTACTGACCACTCGCCTTCTCCCATAATGCCCTCGAGTTGCGCGTGCCCTTTTGAAAGCCATGATGGAAGTAGCGGAGGCGCGGATCATCGAATCGTTCGACGATTTCGCGCAGTGCACCGTCGGGTGTGTCATCCCCCACGAGGATTTCAATATCCTCGAACGTCTGGCGCTGCGCGCTGAGGATCGCACGGCCGAGATATTCGGCCTTGTAGGCGGGTATGAGGATACTGACGGTGGGCATTGAAGCTGTCCTTACGGATGTGGCGACGCCGCGCGGCCGACAGGGGTGGGACGCGCCCGGGCGGCCGCCGCGGCCTGCGCGGTCGTTGCGATGCTGAAAGATTAGCGGGGAAAACGTGGATTCAATCGCCCGAACAGACCGGGAATTGGGTGCCTCTTTTCTGTTTGCGCTGGAATGGCTCGACCGCCCTTTTCACGACGAGAATACTGCTGAGCGATCCGTCGCCGCGTTCCGGTTCACAGCCGATGCGAGCGCTGCCCACGCCTTCATTTGACCGCGATCGCGACCGCGTAATGCGTCTCTCCTAATTCGATGCACTGATCGTCATACTCGAGCAGTCTTTCCAGCAACGCGTAGTCCTGTGCCACCACGATGTTGTGGAGCACGTCATTAAGCGCGAGGTGATAGATCCCGCCGCCCGTCTTTCGCACCCATGCGTTTGAAAAGATACGCGTGAGCTCCGGCAGGATATTGGCCGAATCCGCGCATTCGGAGGGGTCTTGGGCCATAAATACCGACAGCGGGGTGCGTTGAGCCTTTGCCGAAAGCATGACACCGGGCCGCGCCGGGTGCCGCAAATACTGCGTAGGTAGCGCCCGGAGCACGGCGGAGTTGATTTCGAGAAGCCGATCAGACCACTGCATGCGTGTCGGCCCGACGAAATCGTCCATCAGCAGCACGCCGCCTTTGCGCAGTACGCGCCAACTCCATTCGAGCGCGGCTTTCACGTCGAACATGTGATGCAGCGCGTTATTCCAGTACACCAAGTCGTAGACGCCGTCGCCTGTCTCCACGGTCAGCCCGTCCTCCATGCGGAACGTCATGTTCTGCGCGAGTCCAGCCTGTGCGGCCTGCGCGCGTCCCTGCTCGACCGCCACCGACGAAAGCTCGAAGAGCGTGAAATGCTCGACGAGGCCGCTACGGATAACATTGCGCTCTTTCGATCCGGTGCCGCATCCAATCGATACGCCGCGCGCGAACGGGAGCCGGTTCGCGAATCGCTCGGCGGCGACGCGATGCAAGCCGGCGGACATCCCCGGCAATGATTCGCCGCAGACGCGCCGATTGATACGCTCGACGATGTAGTCGCTTTCCCACCAACGCGTCGTCAATGAGCTAGCCGTGCTGTATTGCGCCGACCAGTAGCCGCCGATGTCGCCGGCACGGCCTACGTTGACCCATTGCCGTCCATTGGGCAGCACAGCGCCTGACGGTTCGGCCTGTACTTGCAGCGCGTTGGCCCCGTCCTTGAGCCAGCCCTGCAAATTGACGGAGAAACTACGCGCGCCGGGGAATCCGGCTGCCACGGCATCTGGACGCGGCGTCTCGCATGTCGCGACAGCGACTTTTTCCCCATTGAGGTAGAACGCAAGCGTAACGGCCCGATCGGGCCACTGAACGTCGGCGGCCCAGCCTGCGACATTGTCCGGTGCGGCCTTGTCGAGCCATCCCGCGATCGCGGGCCTTCCCGCCGGCGCGTTCATCGGCGCAGTGAGGGGGACATGCTGGGCAGCCTCGTGGCTCCCCGATGTACAAGCTTCATTCAAGCGGTCCTCGCGGGATCGGAACCCGGGCGGAGCTACTGCGGCTCCACGCTAGCGGTTGCCGCCGCGGCAAACGCGGTCTTTTCGATGCTACAAGCGTAAAGGAGAAAGAGCCGAGGCAATCGAGCGAACAGACTGGAAAATGAGCGTCATTTGTGGTTTTTGACGCCGCGACCGAATGTGTCGCGGGGCAACGACGGCCGGCGGCCTGTCAATACCCACGCTTGGGCACCGCTTGGCCAATCGCGGCCTCGGTCGCATTGTCGCGCTCTCCCGACGTGGTCGCCGTCATTCAAGACGCCTTCGCCCCCATCTCCGCCCTGCGCATCGCCACCGGCTTCACCGCCTCCCGCACCGCCGGTCCGGCCGGCGCAATCTCATCGATCGTCGTCGCCCGCCCGCCGTCGCGATAGAACGCCTGCTCGGCCGCCTGGTTCATGACGAGAATGCTGATGCGGCGATTCGTCGGCGCGTTCGGATCGTTACCTTGCAGCGGCAGCACATCGGCCAGCCCCCGCACCTGCAACACCTTCTCCACCCGCATCCCGCCGCTCACCAGCGCGCGCCGCGCCGCATTCGCCCGCTCCGACGACAACTCCCAGTTCGTATACCCGTTCTCGCCGCCGCCGTACGGCACGTCGTCGGTATGCCCCGCGATCGAGATAGGGTTATCGACATCATTGAGCGTCGCGCCGATCTGCGTGAGGATCGTCACGGCATACGGCTGCAGCTTCGTGCTGCCCAGCCCGAACATCGGCCGCTTCTGCGAATCGACGATCTCGATGCGCAGCCCCTCGGCCGTGATGAAGATACGAATCTGATCCTTATAAGCATTGAGCGCCGGCACATGCTCGATCAGCGAAGTGAGTTTCTGCTTCAGTTCCTGCAAGCGCTGCGCGTCCTCATCGGCAAGCTGCGGCATCGCGGCCCGCGATACGGGCGGACTCGGCTGCGTCATCGCACCGGCGCCGGGACGCGTGTCGGAAATATCGCGACCGCCACCCTGCACGATGTTCTGGCGCGTGGCGGTGGACGTTTCAGTCCCGGAAAACAACGCAGAAAGCGGCGTATTGAAGTACTGAGAGATCCCTTCCTTGTCGTACTTCGACGTGGACCCCAGCAGCCACATCAGCAGAAAAAACGCCATCATCGCCGTCACGAAATCGGCATAGGCGATCTTCCATGCGCCCCCGTGGTGGCCCTCATGCTGGTCGGCTTTCTTGCGTCTGATGACGATACTCATCGGCCGCTTGGCGGCCGCGTCGGTGGATAGTCTGTCACCCATCGCTTAACCGCCCGTCAAGAAGAAGTGGCCGGCTTCGCGACCTTGGTCGCGCGGACCGTATCGTCGAGCTCTTGGAACGTCGGGCGGTCGTTCGTGAACAGCACCTTGCGGCCGAATTCCACCGCCACCGACGGCGCGTAGCCGCTCAGCGATGCAAGCAGGACCGCCTTCACGCACTGGAACGGCTTGGCCGCGGCCCGGCCCTTCGCATGCAGCAATTCGGCCAGGGGCCCGACGAAGCCGTACGACAGCAAAATACCGAGGAATGTGCCGACGAGCGCGGCCGCGATCATCTTGCCCAGCACCGCGGGCGGTTCGCCCACCGATGCCATCGTATGCACGACGCCCATCACGGCAGCGACGATGCCGAACGCCGGCAGGCCGTCGGCCATCTTTTGCAACGCGTTGGCCACGACCGATTCTTCGGCGTGATGCGTGACGAGTTCTTCGTCCATCAAGTCCTGCATTTCGAGGACATTGATGTTCCCGGTCGACATCATGCGCAGATAGTCGATGATGAAGTCGAGCAGGTGATGATCGCTGGCAATCGCCGGATATTTCTGGAACAGTGGGCTCTGCTCGGGCGCATCGACGTCCGCCTCGAGCGCCATCATCCCTTCTTTACGGGCTTTTTGCATGAGCTCGTAGAGCAGCGCAATCAGTTGCAAGTACTTCGCCTTATCGTAGCGGGGTCCCTTGAAGCAAGCCGGCAAGCTCTTGAGTGTCTTCTTCAACGTGTGCACGGGGTTGGCGACGACGAATGCACCAAGCGCCGCGCCGAAGATGCACAACAGCTCGAACGGCTGAAGCAAGGCGAACAGATGCCCGCCTTCGCCGACAAAACTCCCGACCACGGCGCCGAGCACCATGAGCCATCCAATTGCGACAAACATAATTTCTCCAAAACACCCAACTGCGCGCATACCCGGCCACGCTCCTCGCGCAACGTCGCGACGAACGGATCGTTTGTGGTCCCATCGATTATTCGAATCGAAACGGCTCGATCAAAGCCGCTGCGGTTACATCGACCGCGACGAAGCACAGCCGTGGCCCCGTATTCGTCCATGCCTTGCTAACGGCTCGAACACGCGATAGCTAAAGGGAGGGCTTGCCCTGAATAAACGGGGCCGAGTTCGATGTGCGAGGCGCGACCGGCCAAGACACCGACCTGCGCGCGCTTTGATCAATGACAATGCGGCTCCGCGATGTTTGCGGTCGACGATAACCACGCGGCTATAATGGGCGCGATTCCGTACCGAGCTGTCTCGAAGAGGTCTCCGATGTCCGCATCGCCCCTCGCCGCCCCGCCGCGGCGCGCCCGCAATTTAGCTGAAGTCGTCGTCGGTCGATTGACGGAGCAGATCGAAACAAGCGTCTTGAAGCCGGGCGACAAGCTCCCCACCGAAACCCAGTTGATGGAGGCGATGCACGTCAGCCGCACCGTCATTCGCGAAGCCATCTCGCGCCTGCAGGCGGCGCACATGATCGAGACGCGCCACGGCATAGGCAGTTTCGTGCTCGAATCGCGGGCCAAGCGGCTCGATATCGACATGATCCCGGCCACGACGCTGCGCGACTTGCTCTCCATTCTCGAGCTTCGCATCAGCCTTGAAACAGAGTGCGCGGGCTTGGCCGCCCAGCGCGCGCAGCCCGACGACGTCACCCGCATTCGCGCCGCGCTCGACGCATTGAACGCGGCGCACGACGCCGGACGCGGCAGCGTCGATTCAGATCTGAAGTTTCACATTGCCGTGGCACGCGCGACGGGCAACCGTTACTTCGTCGATATTCTGACGCAGCTCGGCACGGCGCTGATCCCGCGCGAGCGCATCGATTCCGCCGGTATCGCCGACGAAGACCCCCAAGCCTATCTCTCGCACGTCAATCGCGAGCACGAAAGCATTCTCGACGCGGTCGCCCGGCACGACGCCGACAGCGCGCGCGCCGCGATGCGCATGCACTTGTCGAATAGCCGCGAGCGGCTGCGCCGCGCCTACAAGCACGCAAGCGGAAACGACTAACGCACGCAGCGCCCGCCTTGCCCCCAGCGCTCTCGCGGTACGGCTCACTCGTGTCGCCGCGCCCACCGCCCCGTTGTGTTGCTTTTTTGCCTTCGCCCTCACATCCGGACACTGTTTCGGCAGGGAGCCCCGGGCCGCCCGGAAGCCGCCGTCCGGCGCTGAAAAGCCCTGCCGGCGCGCTCCCCACAAGTCATCGTACAACCGCTATACGACGTGCTGACTCACGTCTGCCTGGGAGTTTCCCTACTAAAACACAGGCTCTGTGCTGGTGACAATGCGCTTCGCGGCTAGTTGTACGATGACGTATAAGATATGACATCCTTGCAGCAGCGGCGGTATGAATTCAGGCGCGCGGCTGATGGCCGACGCCGTCGCGAAGTAGACATCAACCACGGAGACGCAAGTGAATAAGCGCGTATGGAAACTGTCGGCCGCCGCTCTGGCTGCCGGCCTGGCAGCAGGCGCCGCGCAGGCGCAAACCAGTGTCACGCTGTATGGGGTGGTCGATACGGGCATCGGTTATCAGAGCAACCAGGCACCGGCGCTCGGTGCCACGTCGGGCGGCAAATCGTCGACGAAGATGATCAACGGCATCTGGGCGGGGAGCCGTTTCGGCTTGAAGGGCAGCGAGGAACTCGGCGGCGGCACGAAAGCGATCTTCACCCTCGAAGAAGGCTTCAATAGCGCGAACGGCGGCCAAAGCGTGTCGGGCCTCGCGTTCAATCGGCAAGCATACGTCGGTCTGACCGACGCCCGCCTCGGCACATTCACGGCGGGCCGGCAGTACACGGCCTATTACACGCTGCTTTCTCCGTGGAGCCCGACGACGTGGCTGACGGGCGCTTTCGGCGCACATCCGGGCGACATCGATTCGCTCGATACGAACTATCGTGCGAACAACTCGTTCGTCTATACGACTCCGACGATCGCCGGATTGACGGTTAGCGGCTCGTATTCGATGGGCGGCGAGCCTGGCAGCTTCAACGCCGGTTCGACGTGGAGCGCCGCGGCGCAGTACAAGAACGGACCGCTCGGCGTTGCGGCGGGCATTCAGCGCGTGAACAACTCGGCAGCCGGCGGCGGCGCTTGGGGCTCGTTCTCGACAGTGAGCAACAACGGCAGCCAACCGGCAGTGTCGGCGCTGAACAACGGTTATCAGCTCGCGCAGGGGCAGCAGCGGATCGCCGTGACGGGCGGCTGGCAGTTCACGCCGGCGCTCGATCTTTCGGTGTCGTATTCGAACGTTCAATACATCCCGGGCGCAAACTCGAAGTTCGCGAGCGAGGCCGTGTTCAACACGTACGGGGCCGTGCTGCATTGGAAGGCGGTCTCGGCGTTGGATTTGGCCGCCGGCTATAGCTACACCAAAGCGGCGAAGGCGAACGGCGTGACCGACGGCGCGCAATATCAGCAGTTCAACCTGTCGCAGTACTACTCGCTGTCCAAGCGCACGGGGTTCTATCTGCTCGAGGCGTACACCCATGCTAGCGGGCAGACGCTGAACGCGAGCGGCGCCGTGATCGACGCGACGGCCACGATCGGCGACGGCTTCAACGGAACGCCTTCGGCGACGCGCAGCTTGTTTGCTGTCGGCGCGGGGATCATCCACCGGTTCTGACCTAGAAGCATCCGCAATAAAGAAGCGGCGATCGGCCGGGTGTTCCCCGGGCGGTCGCCGCTTTTTTTATTGGGTTGGCGAATGCCGTCTGCGCCTGCCGATCCGCCCGATATCGCTTGGATGCCCCCTAAAGCGGCATGGCATGCACTCGTGCGTTGCCCGCTGCCTCATGTGGCGGGACTAGGCTCGAGAACTCCTCGAATGGCTCGCCGCAGATGGCGGCGGCAATTCGGGCAGCCGCGCGTCCATCCCCGTAGGGGCTGACCGGCTCGCGCGGTGCGCCGCCGGCGCCCAGCTCGTCCAGCAGCAAACGAACGCCTCGCACGATCGCATCGGCCCGCGTGCCGACGAGCCGCACGACACCGGCCGCGAGCGCTTCCGGCCGTTCCGTGACGTCTCGCATGAGGAGCACGGGCTTGCCGAGCGCCGGCGCTTCTTCCTGCACCCCACCCGAATCGGTCAACACGATGGCCGCGCGCTGCATGAGCCGCACGAAGCCGAGATAGTCGAGCGGCTCGATCAGATGCACGTTCGGCGTCGCACCGATGCGCGCACGCGCCGGGCCGCGCACGTTCGGATTCAAATGGAGGGGGTAGACGATTTGCGCGTCGCCGCTGCGCCCCAGCTCGTCGAGCGCGGCCCAGATCGAAGCAAAGCCTTCACCGAAGCTCTCTCGGCGATGCCCCGTCACGAGCACGATCGGCCGCGTGGAGTCGAGAGGCGGCAAGCGCGCGTCGAGTTCGGCGCGCAGCGCGGCGTCCGCGTCGAGACGGGCGATGCTCATCTGCAGCGCGTCGATCACGGTGTTGCCGGTGACGACGACTCGCCCGCCGAGCGCCTCGGTCATCAGATTGGCTTTGGCGCTGTGTGTCGGCGCAAACAGAAGATCGCTGAGCGAATCGACCACGCGGCGGTTCATTTCCTCCGGCCACGGACTCGACAGATTCCCGGTACGCAGCCCGGCTTCCACATGGCCGACGGGAATGCGGCGATGGAACGCAGCCAACGCTGCGGCGCAGGCCGTCGTCGTGCCGCCGTGGACGAGCACGCGATCGGGCCGCTCTTGAGCGAACACGTCGTCGAACAAAAAGATTAGGCGGGAGGCGAGCGTGTTGAGCGTTTGATTGCCGGTCATCAACGCAAGGTCGTAGCGCGGACGGATATCGAATAGATGAAGCACTTGCTCCAGCATCGATCGATGCTGGCCACTCACGCAAACGATCGACTCCAGTCCCGGCGTTTGCTCGAGCGCTTTTATAACGGACGCCATTTTGATCGCTTCCGGCCGCGTGCCGAAAACCGACAAAATCTTCACTGCCATCGTTGATATTCCCCATTCCGACGGCGCGGCGCCCGATCTCATCGGCGCCATGTCCGAAGCTTAAATCTGACTCTCGCTGATCAACACCGCGATGGCCCGACGATAGATCTGCGCAAGCAGGCTCGCCCGGTCGCCCTGGATATCCACTTGCCCGCGCAAACGCCGCCATGCCAAGACGCGCGCATCGCTCGGCACGAGTACGGCGCGATAGACGGCCGTTTCAGGAATGAGCTTGTTATCGGCGGCCTTGCGCACGGCGATGCCCCCCCCATAGACGGACGCTAGCTCCATCACGTCCAGCGCCCGGGCAGACGTCGTCTCGATACTCGAGACGACGAGATCGATAGGCGGATCGCCGTTCTCCGGAAAGAACCGCGCATGCGCGCCGGGATGGACGCGCGGCAGATCGGCTTCGCCGACGAACGCTTCGACAGCAGCCGAGGACGGATCGATCAGCATGGCAAGCGTCTCGCGACGCGGCAGCCATTCGCCCTCGCGCATCAACGGCACATCGGTGACGACACCGGCGAACGGCGCGCGCACGGTCAGCAGCGCCTCTTGCGCGGCGACCTGATTAACGGCCGCAATGGCGCCCAGCAGCTCCTGCTGGCCGACGCCGATCATCTGCGCCTCATCGGGATTGAACGCCTGCCCCTTCATCCTGCTTTCCACGCCCGAAAGCGTCGCGAGCGCGACGGCCTTGTGATATTCGACGGTCGGCGATTGGAGCTCGAATATCGGCTGGCCGGCGGCAACGGCGGTGCCGTTCGCCACCTGCTTCACGAGCCGGCCCGGCTCCGACACATAGAGCGTCGCCTGCTTCGCGGCGCGCATCAGCGCGGGTGCGGACACTTCGCGCCGCCAAGGGACGACAAGCAAGAGCAGCGCGATCGCACAGCACGCCATCGTGACCAGCGCGCGCCGATCGGGCCGCCTGCTGCCAAGGCGCGCATGCCAGACGCGAATCTCGCCGACGATGGGCCGCACGAGAAACCAGCCGATTTCGACGCACATCAGAAAAATCCCGAGGGCCTTGAACGCCATGTGATAGACGACGAGCGCAATGCCGAGAAACAGCGTGAACCGATAGACCATGCAGGCGAGCGCGTAGCCAATGAGGATCCGCTGCTTGTTGCGCGGGAAATGCTCCGGCGGGGGATCGCCGAGCCCGAACAACGTCTCGCGCAGCCACCAGCGCCCCATCGCGAAGCCCCGCTCCTGCAGGTTCGGTACATCGAGCCAGTCCGACAGCAGAAAATAGCCGTCGAAGCGCATGAGCGGATTCACGTTGATTGCGATCGTCAACAGCCAGGTGGAACTCGACAGCAAAAACGCGCCCGTTCGTAGGGCGCCGTCGGGCAAGACGCACCATGCCAGCGACGCGAAAACGGCAAGCGTGGTTTCGGCGAGCATGCCGGCCGCATCGATAGCCAGGCGCCGACGGCGGTCGGTCAAGCGCCAGGCATCGGTCGTGTCGGTCCACAACACAGGCCAGAGCACGAGCAACGCGACACCCATCGCGGGCACGCGGCAACCCATGCGCTTGGCCACGATGCCGTGGCCCATCTCATGAACCATCTTCGCCGACGCGAGCGCAAGCCCGACGAGCGCCGCGCCTTGCAGCGAGAACAAATGCAGCAGGCTGTGCGTGTAGGCATCCCATTGCCGGCTGATCAGATAGAAGCCGAGTGCGGCGAGCGAGGCCAGCGTGATGCCAAAGCCGCGCGTGAAGACCCAGCCGATGCGCGGCACGACGGCCGATAACACGCGATCGGGGTTGACCAGGCGAAACTTGATCGAAAGGTAATTCTTCAAAAGCCAGCGCGCGGGCGACAACCGCTCGGCGGCGCGCTCGGCCGCGAAACGTTCAGTCGTCTGCGCACCGGTGGGCGCCGTCAGGCCGGCGCGATAGGCGAAGCTCAACACCTCGAGCACATCCTGCGAGGTCGCGCGGATCGTCGTCTCGGTCGAGATCGAACGCGCCACGGCTTCGGTATTGCCGAGCGCCCAGCGCGCCAGCACTTCGAATTCGAGCCAGCCAATGCGCAGATAGCGATGCCGGGCAGGGTCGTGCAGCGTCCAAGTCGGGCTGCCGTCGCTGGCCGCAGGCCCCGGCAGCAGCTTCAGGTCTTCGCGCAACGGGGGCAAGACGACGGGCGGGGCGCCGCCGACTTCATCGGCGTCCCCGGCCGCCGGATCGCCGGCCGAAGGCGTCCATGGCCCGGCTTGCTCCGATTGCGTCGATTGCACCGCGGCCTCGCGCCGCCGCTCGGTCAGATCGACAGCCATTCGCGCAACACCGCCAGCGGGCGCCTGAGCAGCCAAAGCACGAGCGCACGGCGCGGCCCGTAGATTTTCGCCGTCCCCTTCAAGCCGAGCCGCAGTGCGCTCCCCTGAGGGTGATCCAGCGCGGCGCGAAACGCGTACGACATCACGCCGTCGGCCGCGACCGTGCTCGAATAGCTCGCGAAAGTCAACTTGCCGTAGGCCGGCTCATCGGGCTGCAAATTGCTGAAGAAGACGACTTCCGCACCCGGCTTGAACGACACGACCGAGCTTACCGGCACTTCGATCTGCAACTGCGTGCGCTTGGGCGATGCGACGACCATGATGCGCTCGCCGAGCACGACGGGCCTGCCGATCCATTCGCTGCTGTCGTCGAAGATCGCCACGCCGTCCACCGGCGTCGTAATTTCCGCGCGCCCCAGCATATCCTCGTCGTAAGCCACTTCGGCCTGATCCTGCTCGACCTTGCTCGCCAACATGGCGAGCCGCGCTTTCGCGCGATCGTCGCTCATCGCCTGCTGAGACGTGTCCGCATACTCTTCGCGCGCCATGTCCAGTGCTTTCTTGGCGACCTCATAGCGAGTCTGCAGTTGCGTTCGGTCGAACGACACCAACGGCTGCCCCGCGTGCACGGCCTGATTGGGCTCGACGCGCAGCGCGCCCACCACACCGTCGAACGGCGCACGCACGGGTGCCGGATCGACGGGGACGACCTCGGCCGGCGCCAGCACCGATTCACGCACCGGAACAATGGCGATCGCCAGCAATACGACAGCCGCGATCGCGAGGGGCCGTTTGCGGACAGCCAGTTGCTGCACGATGCTCGGCCTACGCGCGCGGCCGTGCAACAGCAAGCTCTGAGCATACGTACCGGCCAACGCGTCGAGCAGTTGCCGATCGCTGTCGGCCCAAGCATCGGCCCGGCCGAGCAGCAGATAGCCGATCGGCGCGGTCTCGCGCCAACCGAGCGGGCACAGTAGCGCTTGCTCCGGAAACCACTCCGCCCATTCGCTCGCGAGCGAGTCGGGCAAATCGGCGGGCCCCACCACGCGCGGCTCGCCGGCTGCCGCAGGGTGCGCCTCGTCGCGCGTCAAGGCCGCGAACACGCGCTCGAGCCAGATGTAATAAGGGCCGCCGCGTTCGGCCGATGCCACGCCGGAAAGCAGGAGCGGTTCGGCACCGGCTGACGCGTCTTGCCATAGCGCGGCCTGCTGATAGGGGACGACGCCGGCCGTCTCGTTGACGATCAGAAAGCCGAGTTCATCGCGCGCCGCTGCGCGCGCCCGCCGTTCCAGCTCGAGCAGCGCGCCGAGCCGCAACAGCTGATAGTTGAGCGCATTGACAGGCGAGTTCATTGCCGCGACGTCAATGCGACGCCGGCGGGCGGGCTGAAGAGCGCGTGGCCGCTCATGCCTGGCAACAGCGTATCGGGCGGATTGTCGATGCGCCCGTAGACCTTGACGGAACGGCTGACCGCATCGACCTTGCCCGAGAGCCGCGCGAGCGTGGCCGGATAAGTCTTGCCCGTCTCGTCGATCGATACCTTGAGCGGGCTGCCCGGCTTGAGCCACGAGAGCCACAGCGAAGGCACGATCATCTCGAGTTCAAGGCTCTTGTCGCTCAACACCTCGAGCAGCGGCGCGCCCGTTTGCAGATATTGGTAGTTGTGCGTGTAGACGGCCGAGACACGGCCGCTGAACGGCGCCACCACGACGCAGTTCCCCACGAGCGTCTGCGCTGCCTCCACGTCCGCCGCGGCCTGCTTCTCATCGGCTGCGGCGACCTTGTACTCGACTTCGCTCGAGGTGCCGAGCGCGCGCAGGCGCTGTTTGCTTTCGTTCACCGACTTGCGGCTTTCCAACACGGCGCGGGCATGCGCGAGGGCCGCCTCCTTCTCGCCGCAATCGAAGCGCGCGAGCACCTGTCCCTGCTTGAATCGATCGCCGTCGTGCAGCGGAAACTGCGTAAGCCGGCCCGGCATCGGCGCGCCGATCGTGGCGATGGTGCTGGCAACGAGCTGAACTCGGACGTCGGGCGTCGGCGAAGTCGAAGCCGCAGGCGAGGGGCTGGCCGGGGCGTGCAACTGAGCCGCGGCCGGCAGCACGGCTGCCTTGGGTGCCGGCGCCGGTACGGCCGCCGGTGCGGGCGTCTGCGCAGCGAGCGCCGCCGCCACTCCGGTCCCGGCCACGAGCGCCGCGAGGGCCGCGAGGGCCCCCCGTTTTACCGCCCTCGAGGCGCGATGGTCATGCATTTTCATAGAACTCTATCCGTCTAACGTCTAACGTCCAACGCTTATTGCGCGGCGATTTTGTGTTCCGATGTCGC
>Ga0207705_10000981_pt1 | contig 23292 bp, 25 predicted proteins | sample KBSC13metaG_FD_184314 | JGI IMG/M metagenome (GOLD analysis project Ga0207705, IMG submission 184314) | Corn rhizosphere microbial communities from Kellogg Biological Station, Michigan, USA - KBS C1-3 metaG (SPAdes) (version 2) | ecosystem: Host-associated > Plants > Roots > Rhizosphere > Soil ... | reverse complement strand
ACGATGCCGCCGTCGCCGCGGCGAAGCGCGGCAAGAAGGATAAGTCACAAATCAAGCGCGAGTTGGAGGACTGCGGCCAGCCGCCAATTGCACCCGCGCTGCCGATGCTGCTGGTCGAAGAGCCGACGGTCGAAGGCATCGTGAAGCTGCTCGACGAAGCCTACCCTTCCATCGGGCTGTTCTCAGACGAAGGCGCCAAGATGCTCGGCGGATACTCCATGCAGGAGGACCGGCAGGCGTCGACCGGCGCGGCCCTGTCCCAGCTGTGGGACGGCAAGCCGATTAAGCGGGTGCGCGGAACCGACGTCACCAAGATACTCGACGGGCGCCGAATGTCGCTCCACTTGATGGTTCAGGCGGGTGTGGCATCCAAGCTGTTCGGCAACAAGGCGCTCCGCGATCAGGGCATGCTCAGCCGCATGCTGGTGGCAGCGCCCAAGAGCCTCCGCGGTCAACGCCTGTGGAAAGAGCCATCGCAGGAATCGTGGGACGATCTGGAGAAGTACAAGTCCCGCCTTTCGAACCTTCTGCGGCAGGCGTTCAGCCGCATGCACCCCGAGACACGCGAGCTGGAGTTCAGCACCGCGCAACTTCAGCCGGAAGCGCGCCAAATGTGGATTCGCTTCAGCGACCACCTCGAGACCCAACAGGGCGAGAAAGGGTCGCTGTCGCCCGTGAGCGACCTCGCGGCCAAGATGGCCCAGCACGCGCTCCGGCTGGCCGCTGTGGTATCGTATTTCGAGGCAGGCGAGATGACCGCCACGGCGGGCATCAGCCCAGCCGCGATGTCCGTCGGGATTGCCTTGGGCGAGTTCTACCTCGCTGAGGCCCTGCGCCTATTCAACGCGGGCACAGTTAGCGAGGACTCTGACAACGCGAACGCGCTCATCGACTTCATCCGGGGAGAGAAGCTGGAGACCGTGGGCAAGCGCTGGCTGAGCCGCTTTGCTACGCCGAACCACCTCCGCCCTGCCGAGGTGCTACAGCGCGCGATTGATCTGCTGATTTTCCACGGCCACCTGGTGCCCATCGCGGGCGGGGCAACCTTCGAAGCGCGCGGTCAGGAAATCAAGGAACGGGTCGCTTTCACCGTCATCTACCCGGACGAACGGCCGTGAGCACGTTCGAACGCTTTCAAGCGGACGTGGCCGGCTGGACCGACCCTGAGGCCAGCCAGACAGACACTGCCGCGGCGGCCGTGCCCAGCGATCACCTTGCCCGGGTTCGGCGGGAGCTCGATGAGCTTGAGCAAGGGCAGAAGCCATATGGGCTCACCGATGAGCGCTGGTTCACGCTACTGCGGGATCTGCGTAACTTCGCCGACCAGTGGCTGGACCTGGCGCTCGGCTGCGGTTGGAGCCTGAAAGACCTATACGGCGCGCCGGCCGAGCTGCACCATCGCCGCCTCGATCAGAGCGGCGTGGTGGCCCTGCTGGACGGCCGGCCGGTGGTCAGCATCGACCCCAACCGCATCGTCATATCGAACGGCCGCCACGCAGCGCACGTCTTCTATCGGCAGAGCCCCGGCGCCTCGGTGCCGTTCGATCGCAGCGGCGGTGACCTCATCTGGAATAGCCTGCGTCGCGGCAGGATCCGGAGGGTCGAATGGTGACCGCTGTCGCAACTGTCGCAACTGTCGCACCGTCAGACAGGAATGGCAGATTTCTGCGGGTTACAGCAAAGTGTCGCGGCACTGTCGCACGAAATGCTGCGACAGTTCGGCAGCCCGGGTTCGATCGGGCTGGTTTCATCGATTTCAGTGGGTGGTTTGGTGCCCGGTTCGCGGGGCTGGCGGGGAGGCCGGAACCCCTAGGCCCTTGGGGCCGTCGGGGGTTCCGACGCCTGTCAACCCGGCATTCGGGGTCGGAGGCAAGGTTTGTGCGATGAGCGGTGGCGAGAAACCGATGAGTGGAAGTTGGTGCATCCTGAGGACGTTGCCCAGCCGTACCCTGCAGCTTGCCATCTCCCTGGCCGATGCCGGATTCGAAGTCTGGACCCCTGTGGAGAGCATCAAGCCTGCCCCTCCCAAACGTGGGCCGGATGAACGGCCCAGCCGCCCTCGCAAGCTCCCGGCGCTGGTGACACGGCCCCTGCTCCCGTCATTCGTGTTCGCCCGTGCCGATCGGCTGGCGGAACTGCTGGCGCTGTCGCGGTCGCCTGCCCAACTCTACAGGGTGTGGGACACGGAGCAGCGCAGAATGGTGGTGCGAGGCCATCCGTTCTTCAGGCTCTTCCATGCCGGTGACGACATCCCGCTGGTGACCGATGATCAGTTGGCGCCGCTGCGCCGGATAGCCAGCCGGCGGAAGCCGCGGGGCAAGCCACGGGTGTTCAGTGCCGGCGATCAGGTGAAGCTGATCGAGGGCGCGTTCGCTGGGCTCACCGGCACGGTGCAGGAGATGCGGGGCAAGTTCGCCAAGGTGCTGTTCCCCGGGTCGACCCAAGCCTTCGATTTTTTCCCGTGGGTTCTCATTCCGGTAGTTGACCCAGCGGGCGAGGTTCATTAAAAGGGTTCTCAATCTGAACGGGCAAGCCGGATCAGATCCGCTGCCCGAGCAGCCCGAGCATGAGAAAGCCTAGTACGGCCTTGGCCTGGGAACGGTGAGTATCAGCGATCCAACGGAAGCCTCGCTTCTGAGTGGACTGCTACCGCAATGGAACCACTTGCACCGAGCCCATGACCTCCCCCGCGAGGCTTGGTCCAACCCCGACCGCCTCACGAAAGCGAGGCACCTGCCACTGGCGCTATCGAGAAGAGCTGGTCGGGGACTGATTGAACGGAGGCGCTGATGCCCAGCCGTCCTCCACACCTGAAAGCGAAGCCGAAAGGCAAGCCAGCATCTAACTGGAACCGGCGCGAGAGCCGCCAGGCACGTGGATACGGCCGCGCCCACGAACGAATGCGTGAGCGGGTGCTCCGCGAAGAGCCGCTCTGCCGAGCCTGCCTGGCAATGGACCCACCGCAGTACTCGCCCAGCGCGATCGCCGACCACATCACTCCGAAGGCCGAAGGCGGCACCGACGACCGGGAGAACTACCAAGGCCTCTGCAAGCCCTGCGACGTCGCCAAGACGGCGCGCGAGAGTGCGAGAGGCCGACTGCGAAATCGTTCAGCAATCAGCCCGCCACGATGAACGTCATGGGGGGAGGTTCGAAAGTCTGCGGCCCCTACCCATGGGACCGGCTCCGGGGGCCTTTTTTCGCACGTGCGATTTGGCGCTTTGCCAGCTTTGAAATTCAGGAGCAGTTGAAATGCAGCGAGGACGGAAGGCTGAGCCGCCTTCGGAAAAGGTCGCTCGCGGTACTCTCCAGCCGTGCCGCGATGCTAGCAGGCAGGAAATCATCGTGCCGGGTTCGCCCCCGGCTCAACCCGACTACCTAACGCCCGGCGCGATCGATGTTTGGCAGGAGGAAATTGGCCGGGTGATGTCCACCGGCGTGGTCGAAATCGATAGCTCGCTGTTTGCGCGCTACTGCTCGATCGAGGCGCTGATCCGCAAGGCTTTCGAGGCCGGCGCGCCGCCACCGGCGGCTTATCTAACTGAGGCGCGACGCATGGGTGAGCTGCTGGGCATCGCTGGCCGCAAGAGCCGTGTCGGCAAGGTGACGGATGACCCGAGCAAACAGGCGAACCCGTTCAACCGCAACGGACACCGGGCACGCTAAGGACTATGCGGCGGTCGCGCTGGCGTATGCCAAGCGCGGAGCTGCCGACAAGAAGCAGCGCCGGCACTGTAAGTGGGTTCGCCTCGCCTGCCAGCGCCATCTGGATGACCTGAGGCGCGCCAAGGACAAGAGCTGGGGTTACTACTTCGATCCCTGGCACGCGAACGACATCTGCGACTTTGCCGAAAAGCTACCGCACGTCGAAGGTGTCTGGGACACGGCGACGATCACGCTGGAACCGTTCCAGATTTTCATTCTCGCCATGGTGTTCGGCTGGCGCCGACACGAAACAGGCGGCCGGCGCTTCACCTCGGTCTACGAGGAAGAGGCTCGCAAGAACGCCAAGTCGACGAAGACCGCGATCGTCTCGCTCTATTGCCTGACGTGCGAGAATGAGCCGGGCCCGCAGGTTTTGACGGCCGCTACGACGTTCGACCAGGCCAAGAAGGTGTTCCACCCGGCCAAGCGGATGGTCGAGAAGATGCCCGAGCTGCAAGAGGCGTTTGGGCTTTCGCCGTGGTCGAAGTCGATCACCTGCGCCGACAACGGCGGGTACATGCAGCCGATGCACGCCAAGGCGAAAAGCCAGGATGGGCATAACCCGCACCTGGTGACCATGGACGAGTTGCACGCGCACACCGACCGCGGGCTGTTCGACGTCATGAATTCGGCCTTCGGTGCGCGGCGCAATCCGCTGATGTGGATCATCACGACGGCCGGGTTTAACCTGCACGGTGTCTGCTACGAGCAGCGCACCCTCGCCGTCAAAGTGCTCGAGCGATCGGTGATAGCCGAGCATATCTTCGCGATCATCTTCACGCTCGATCGAGCGGATGACTACGCCGATGACCGGAAGGTCGGCGACGATCCTTACGACGCCGCCAAGTGGATTAAGGCCAACCCGTTGCTTGAGGCCTCCAAGCCGCTTCGGGACGAAGTGGCCAAGAGGGCGATTGAGGCGCGCGCGAGCCCGGCCGCAGAGGGCGAGTTCAAGACGAAGCACCTGAATATCTGGCTCGGTGCCGCATCGGCCTGGCTGAACGTCACGCAGTGGCAGCTTTGCGCCGACACGTCGCTGACTCTGGACGATTTCGCGGGACTGGATTGCTACCTCGGCGCCGACCTTTCGAACGTCGATGATCTGTCGGCAATCGTGCTTGCCGCAGAGAAGGACGACGGCCAGTTGCTGGTGAAACCGTGGTTCTTCGTGCCGCAGGCCCGGCTGGCCAACCAGGACAACTCGCTCAAGCAGATCACGGATCTATACAAGCAGTGGGTCGCACAAGGTGCGCTGACCGCGACCGAAGGCGATTTCATCGACCACCGCGTCATCGAGGTGCTGATCCGCGATCTGAAAGCGGCTCTCGCGGTTCGCAAGGCCACGTTCGATCAGTGGAACAGCGGCCTCGCCATGGCTTCTCGCCTCAACGAGGAGTTCGACGACGGCGGCGAGCCCTTCGCGGTCCAGATGGCCAAGAACGCTCGGAACGTCACCGACCCGGCCAAAGCGCTGGAAGCCCGGGTCAAGGCCGGGCCTTCGCGGCTCCGCCACGACGGCAACCCGGTGCTCACCTGGATGATTGGCAATGCGGTGGTCGACCGCCGCGTTGATGGCAGCATCCTTCCCAAGAAGGAGACGCCGAACAGTCCGAACAAGATCGACGGAGTAGACGCCATGATCAACGCGACTGCTCCCATGCTCTTGCCCGCTGAAGATGACAGCGTGGACGACTGGATTGCGAGTTACGCGGCGTGAAGTGGTGGCAGGCCCTCTTGGGCAAGCGCCCCGGCGCCGACATCGAGGAAAAGCAGCTACTCGGTCCCGACGCCCTGGATGCGTGGACCTCCACGGGCCTCGGCTGGGGAGCTGGCTGGGGTGGAGCAAGCCGCCAAGACGGCGAGAACTTCCGCACCAATCAGGTCACGCTCGCGCAATGGCAGGACCGGCTCGCCGCAACGAACCCGCTCGGGCTGTCGGCCACCTGGGCCTGCGTTAACCTGATCGCCGGCACGATCGCCAGCCTACCGCTGATGGTGTATCGCACCGCCGCGAATGGCGTACGGACTGTTGCCGCCGATCACCCGCTCTACTTCGTGCTGCATGACAGCCCGAACTATGATCAGACGGCCCTGGACTTCTGGGAGTTCATGGCAGCAGCGCTAGAGTTGCAGGGCAACGCTTACGCTTCGATTGACCGGCGCAGTGACGGAACAGTCTACTCGCTGACCCCGATTCGGCCCGATCTGGTCGTCGTCCGCCGTCAGGACAACGGCTTTCTCCAGTACGAATGGCCCCAAGGCACCGACCGGGCGCTCAAGGACGTATCGGATGTCCTGCACATTCGCGGACCGATGGGTAATGCGATGGGCGGTGTTTCCACCCTGGCCGCGTGTCGCAGTGCGTTTTACGGCGCGATGGCTGCAGAAGGTGCGGCGAGCCAGACGTTCCACAACGGGATGCGTCCCAGCGGCGTGCTGTCGACCGATCCGAGCATAAAGCTCACGCCGGAACAGCGCACGGAGTTCAACGGCTATCTGCAGGAAAACTACCAGGGCTCGGTCAACAGCGGACGCCCCATGCTGCTCGATCGCGGCATGAAATGGCAGCAGATCAATATCACTCCCGAAGATGCCCAGATGCTCGAGAGCCGCAAGTTCAGCGGCGAGGAAATCTGCCGCATTTTCGGCGTGCCGCCGCCCATGGTGGGCTTCGGCGACAAATCCAGCAACTGGGGCACCGGCAAGGAAGTCGACGTTCTCGGCTTCCAGAAATTCACACTTCGCCGGCGCCTCAAGCGCATCGAGCAGGCCCTGCAAAAGCAGCTGCTGAGACCCGCCGACCGGGCGCAGAGAATCACGCTCGAGTTCAACCTAGAGGGGTTGCTGCGCGGCGACAGCCAAGGCCGAGCCCTCTTCTACCAAACGATGACGAACATCGGCGTGATGACCCGCAATGAGTGCCGCGCGCTCGAAAATCTTCCGCCGGTGCCGGGTGGCGACGTGATCACTGTGCAAATGCAAGACATTCCACTGAGCGAGGCCGTGAATCCGGCCCCTCGCGCGACGGTAGGAGGGCTGGGATGAACCATCTCGAGTTCAAGTTCGCGCCTGATGGCATGGACAGCAAGACTGGCGAGTTTGCAGGCTACGGCGCAGTCTTCGGGAACGTGGACAGCCACCGCGATGTCATCGAACCCGGGGCGTTCGCCGACTCTCTTGCGCAATGGCAGGCGCGAGGCGCGCTCCCCACGATGAAGCTGATGCACGGCACCGCAGCAAACCCCTTTTCCGGGTCCGATCTGCCGGTCGGCAAGTGGAAGTCGATGCGCGAGGACGAACGCGGCCTCTACGTCGAGGGCAAGTTGTCCGGCATGGACACGGATCGCGGCCGTTTTCACTATTCGCTGATGGAGGATGGTGCACTTTCGGGCCTGTCGATCGGCTACAAGACCATCAAGGCCGCTCCGGGCTCTGGCGCGGTCAAGCGGCGACTTCAGACGGTCGGCCTGGTTGAGGTCTCGCTAGTGCCCGAGGGCTCGAACAGCGAGGCCACGGTGACCGACCTGAAAGCCCTCCTGGAGGACGGGAATATCCCGCCACTCCCCGATTTCGACGAGCTCCTGCGCGAGGCAGGCTACTCGAAGACCCAGCGCACCGTGATCGCGGGCAAAGGGTACTTGCATCTGCTCCGGGGTGAGCCCGGCAGAGATCAAGACGTCGACCTCGTGTCGGCATTGCACGCCCTGCTCTGAGGGCGCCTCACCCCACAAGGAAACAGTCATGAAAAAGAACGTCCTGATGGGCGCGCATTCCAGCGTGCTCGCAATGTCGGCCGCCATGGGCGGCCTCACCCCGAACGAGCGCCGCTTGGGTCGCCTGCTGCGCGATGCTGGCGGTCACCCCGAACTGACGCCGGAGCAGAAGGCTGCGCAGATCAAGGAGCAGTTCGACAGCAAGGTCGATGCGGTGAAGGCGCTCGCCGAGAAGGCCCTCGCCGAAGCCGAAAAGGGCACACCGCTCTCGGAAACCGCCAAGGAATTGGCGGACGAGGCAATCATCGGCATGAACGAAGCGAAGGCGCGTCTCGACGAGCTGGAGCAGAAGGTGGCCGCCGGCCGCGCGAACGAAGCCACCGAGGCCAAGTCGCTTGGCGAGACTGTCACCGAAGACGAAGGGCTCAAGGCGTTCATCGCACGCAACACCAAGGGGCGCGTCAGCGTCGAGGTTGAGCAGAAGGCCATCATCTCGGCCCTCACGACTAACGCTGCTGGCTCGGCTGGCGGCGCGATCATCCCGCAGCGCATCCCCGGCGTCCAGGGCATTGCCAACCGGCCTCTGCGGGTTCGCGATTTGCTGATGGCGGGCCGGACCACCAGCAACGCGATCCAGTTCGTGCAGGAAACGGCGTTCACCAACGCCGCGGCTACCGTGACGGAAACGGCGGGCACGACCAAGCCGCAGTCTGACCTGCAGCTCAACCTGGTGACCTCCAATGTCACCACGATCGCGCACTGGGTCCAGGCAACGCGTCAGATCCTCGACGACCTGCCGCAATTGCAGTCGTATATCGACGGACGGCTGATGTACGGGCTCCGCTTCGTCGAGGACAATCAGCTCCTCAACGGCGGAGGCACCGGCACCGACCTGAACGGCATCTACACGCAGGCTACTGCGTCGACTGCCAACCTCGCGGTGATCGACACCCCAACCAAGATCGACGTGCTGCGCGCGGCGATCCTCCAGGCGACGCTGGCGAACCTTCCGTCGAGCGGCATCGTGCTCCACCCGACGGATTGGTTCACGATCGAGACGGCGAAGGATGCGCAGCATCGCTACCTTGTCGGCGATCCGCAGAACCGCATCGGCGCCCGCCTCTGGGGGCTGCCAGTGGTCGAGACGCTGGCGATGACCGCTGGCAAGTTCCTGACCGGCGCGTTCGATCTCGGCGCGCAGATCTTCGATCGGCAGGATGCTGCGGTCGAAATCTCGACCGAGGACGGCAACAACTTCGTCAAGAACCTCGTGACGATCCTCTGCGAGGAGCGCTTGGCGCTGGCCGTCTACAACACGGCCGCGTTCGTGAAGGGCGACTTCGCCGCCCAGATCACCGACCTGACTTCGTAATCATCAAGGAGGAGCGGGGCTTCGGCTCCGCTCCTTTCTCGAGCGCCGCAGTAGCGACGTTCTAGAAAGGAGACCGACATGACCGACGTTACCATGACGGCCCTCGACACGATGCACATCAGCAACGTGCGGGCAGAAAATCTCGCCGCCGGCGATGTGTTCACTGTGAACGAGGCTGACGCCAAGCGCCTTGAGGAAGCTGGCCTCGCTGAGCGCGGCGGAAAGACTGCTGATGCGGTCAATGTGGGCTTTGCGTCAGATCTCGCTAAGACCCGCGAGCAGATCGATGCCGAACGCGGCCAGGCCGATGGCCTTCACACCATCGGCCTGGCACCCGCGAACAAGGCTGCGCCAGCGCCATCCAATAAGACCGCGGCCTCCAAGCAGAAGGCGTAACACACGTCATGCGCGTGTTCGTCGTCAATCCGCCGGCGCCGGTGGTCTCTTGGGAAGAGGCTGACCAGCACCTGAAGCTTAGCGGCGATACGTCCCAACAGCCGGAAGTCGAGGCGATGATTGCAGCCGCGACCGCCCACATCGACGGCCCCGATGGCTGGCTCGGCCGAGCAATCGGCGTTCAGACGCTCGAAGCGCGATTCGAAACGCGTTCGTGCCGCGCGACCGTGCAGCTTCTGTATCGGCCACTGATCGATCTCGTCTCAGTGCAGTACCTCGACAACCAGGACGTTCTTCAAGACGCCGATCCGGCCGAGTTCGAGCTCCTGGGTTCGGAGCTGGCACCGATTGGCCCGGTGTTCCCATGGCAGGACGGCTCGCTGCGCCGCGAAGCCGTCCGGGTGACGTACCGCGCCGGTTACGCCGATCTGCCCATGGCCATCCGCGCGGCCATTCTGTTGATGGTCGGTGATCTGTACGCCCAGCGCAGCACCGTAGTAACAGGTGACCGCGCAGCTGCGGTCAGCGTCCCGATGTCGACCACAGTCGAGACGCTGCTCTCGCCGTTTAGGGTCTACCCCTGATGCTGACCGTTCTGCTCGCCACGGGCTTTTTCAACTCGGATGACACCGCCTTCGGCACGCCGAGCGACGTGACCACCCCGGCGTCGCGCACGATTGTGTTGACGCAAGCTGGCACGTCTTTTGTCGCGGCGCAGTCGATCGATCCGTCGGATATGCTCGACTACATGATCGACCTTTCGGCGATGCTTACCGAGGGCGAACAGTTCTCGACGCTGAGCCTGGTGATCCTTCCATCCGCAGTGGCGCAGGGCTTCACAGTCCTGAGCACGCCTCCTTACCACCCGGAAGAGATCGACAACTCTCACGTCCGCATATGGGTGACCATAGATGGGGCGAGCCGGAGCCTCCCGGCATGGAGCGGGCAAGGCACCAACTGCTCGTTTGAGTTGACCGCAACGACGAACAGCACGCCTCCGCGCGTGTTCCAACGGACGGCCTCAATCCGGGTAACGCAGCGATGATTATCACGGTCGACAATGGCTCGGCACAGCCCATCGGCGGAATCGCGCGGCAGGCGCGGGTGTCCGTTCGCGGCGACATCATGACGGTTAGCGTCTCGAGCGACGAGATGATCGCCCTGCCCAGGATTGGGCAGCCGTTCGAGCTGTTCGGCGCAACTTGGGAATTCGTCAAAACGACGGTTCGCACCAGGGACCTGGTGACGTTTACTTGCAGGAGGATTGTCGGTGGCTGACAACATCACCGCGCCAGCAACTGGCGTCGTTCTCGCAACCGACGACGTAGGCGGCGTCCAGTATCCGCGCGCCAAGCTTGCGCTTGGCGCCGACGGTGCCGCTGTCGACGCCATCGGTGGCGCCGGGGCCGTCAGCGCGGCTGTCCAGCGCATGACGCTGGCCAGCGATGACCCTGCCGTCGCGGCATTGACCGCAATTCAGGGCTTTGTGGACGGGCTCGAGACTCTCGCGGCCGCGACCAACGCCCTCCTAACGACGCAAAACGGTTACCTGGACGGTGTCGAAGCTCTTCTCGGCGCAGCGACCCCGGCTGGCACTGCGATCATCGGCAAGGTTGGCGTCGATCAGACGACGGACGGCACGACCAACAGGGTCAATGTCGATGCCTCGCTCAAGAGTGGCACAGCGACGCGCACCACGGTCAATTCTGGCATCGCCTCAGCGCCGATTCTCGCGGCGAACCCGGCGCGAAAGGGAGCGACGATCTACAACAGCGATGCGAATGCGCTGTTGCTCGACCTCTCTGGCGGCGCGGCGGCGGCTACGCGGTGCCAGGTGCGGCTGCCGCAATATTCGAGTTACGAACTCGGGTCGGGCTACACCGGCGCGATTACGGGAATCTGGGAAGCTGACGGATTCGGCATTGCCGACGTAGTCGAGTTCACCTGATCAGCCCCCTCCAAGTCCTCCCTAGCTCCCGACAGGATGACGTTATGGCCGAAGGCACGACCGCCGAAGACCTGGCTGGCGAAGCTTGATGCGCCGATTTTCGGGCCGGTTCTTCGGCCGCGGCACGCGGCTGATCCACAGCGGCGGCGCCCTCGCGGCTGCGGCTCCGACCGCCCCTGTCCTCGCCAATGCGGATGGATGGACCACTGGCGACAACCCGCCGACGTGGACCACGACCTACCCGTCATACATCGATTACAACCCGGATGACGGCACTGGCGATCAGGCACGCGCCCTCTGGCGGATAGGCGGCACAGGCGCATGGGCAACTGAGGATTGGGTACCGCTCAACCTTGGTGCCGAAGTGACGGGCATCGAATGGCCGTTGCTCGGTGAGGCCAATTTGAGCGCCGGCGGGTTGTTTGAGGTTTACGAGGAACTGGGCCGCGATATCGGCCTTGGCACACAAGTAATTTCGGCGGCATCGAACACCTGGAGCGATACACTGAACGCGCAGGCCGCGCCCGCGACATATACGCACGGTGGCAAGGCCACTTCGGCATCGAGTTCAACGGCAGTGAGTTTCACGACGCGACCCTTCACGGCAGGCAAAGCCGTTGTGTGGCTGACCTGCTTCTCCAATGCTGGCGGGACAGTCGATTCGGCCCCAACCAGTCTGACCCTGACGCCCACAGGCGGCGGCTCGGCTGTTACTTTGACGAAACTGGGCTCAGGTGGGCAACAGGTGGGCCGAGCGTTTGCGATCTATGCCAGCGCAACGGACATAGCTGCGGGCAACTACGACGTGACCGGCACCCGCCCGGCCGCCGCGCGTTCCAACGTGCTGTTCTTCGGCTCGCTGAAAGGCAACAGCACGCCGACCAGTGGCCCGACCTTTACGACAGGGACGAGCGAAGGCAATCCGCACGCTACGGCGTCGCTTACCTGCCCGCCGAGCGGCTTGCTGCTCGGCGCCTTCGTGTTGGGGAACTCGATCACGGCTACCGCTAACTCCGGCACGACTGTCATCGATCAGATATTCTTCAACAGCGAGGAAATGTTCATCCTCGCATCGAGCGCCACCACCGGGGCGATCTCGATCAATGCCACACCGAATAACAGTTATAGCAACGGCCGCGCCGTCGTGGCCTTCCAACCGTGAGAAATGCAATGAAACTATTGCTTGTCGCCTTACTGGCGCTCATTGCCTCTCCGGCTGCGGCGCAATCGTGGACCGTGGGTAATCAGGGCGTCGATTGGCTCCACGGTTATTCATCCTATCCGTTATATCCCACCCAAAACGCTCCGGCAGATACTTACGAACCGGCCGAAGTTGCCCTGCCCGCCGATGTCACGGAAAGCGATTGGCTGCTTTCAACGGGCGATATGCTGGAAGTGCTTCACACCGGAGACACACGGGTACTCAACAAATACGTCAAGGCGGCTGCTGGTTCAGAGGCGTCATTCGAGAAGAAAATCCGCATCACCTGCCAGGTGTCCACCGTCAAGCAGAAGGACAACATCCTCGGCTTCGGCGTGGCGAAGTTCGGGCACTACCACCTGGGTTCCGGCGCGGTGAACTGGGACGAAAACAGCACCTACACGACGCTAAGAACAGACCCGGACTCGACTTGCACGGGCGGCCCGCTGAATGCGACGAACTACATGGAGCCGATCATGGAACGGCAATTGTCCAATGGGGCGATTGTTGGGGTTCGGCCGCAAAGCCAGGCTTTCTATTACATCGAGGGCACCCAGGACCAAGCCAATATCGACACGTATCTACGGCGGGGGATGAAATTCATCCTGGGCGGCAATCCGAAGGACTTCAACGACGAGGCTAGGCGCGCAATCTATAGCGCGGCTTCGCTTGTCTATCCCGGCACAACCACCACCCCGGCCGGGTTTGCCGGGTACTACTGCATCATCGCGGACGGCAGCACTGCCACGGTCGCGATCACCAAGGACCGCTTCAACGGAGTGACAGGGTATTCCCGGTTCCTCAAGGACGAGGACGGGAACGATCCTTGGGGCGGCAATTGCACGGGCACACAAGCTGTCCCAGCGCAGATGGTTGCCAACCTCAAGGCCCCGCAGTGCTGGGACACGTATAATCTTACCTCGCCCGACGGGCGCGGGCACTTTTGGTACGCCGCCTATCTCCCTGCGGACCAGGTGCCGGGCCACGAAAAATGCCCCAAAACTGCCGGAGGAAGCGACTACTCGCGAGTGCCCCAGCTCACGATCAAGAACATCTACAACGTCCTCGGCTTCGCTGACTACGGCAGCATGTATCTATCGAGCGACCGCATGGACCCGGCGATGACCGTGACCAGTGGCTGTACCAACGATCCCGTAACGCATGGCGATAGCTGCTCGCTCGATCCGTGCCGCAAGATAAGCGCGAACTTCTGCAATGGGGCAACGCTCCATGCCGACTACACCTTCGGATGGCGAGGCCCCAACGTGTTCGAGCAAATGGAGCGCGAGTGCCTCGGGATTACCGTGCGCGGGGTGGCGCCGACCAATGGGCCAGCGGAGTGCGACAGCTCGCAAGTCGATCGGTATCATAACCTCGTGTATGGCCCATCGCCCGAAACCAAGTACTCAGGTGGGTGTGCGTCGATCCTCGCGTGCTACAATGCATCGCCGGGCAACCCGCTGGGGCAGTACATGTCGGTGCCTGGGATGGCGCAAACGAATGTGACGATAGGACATCCTCACGGCATGTAAGCGAGTGCGAGCCTTTGCTTCCGCCGACGCATTGCCATTCCCATTGCTCCAAAGGCAATGAGCATCAGCGCCCACGTCGATGGCTCCGGCACGCCGCCTGGAGCGTAGGTGTAAGTGAGTTGATAGAGCGAAAAATCGCAGCTGCGGTAGCTTGTGCATAGAACGGGCGAAGCATTCCTGATAGTGCCACCGTTCGTAGTCCGAAACAGGCCGTCCAGACTCTCGTCATAAAGCCCTGGGCCAGAGCTAGTTAGATATTTGCGGTATTCTGGGAATGGCGGGTTTACGAACGCTAGTGGGTTGAACTTGTATGCTTCTGCTGGCCCCGTGAAATTAACCTGGAAATAGTCGTAAGAGCCCATGAGGGCGTCTGAATAAGCCAGCGTTAAGTCGGCTTCGCCCTTCGCGGTAAGTCCCGCGCACACCGCGCAATTTGGCGCGCTGCTCGTGTCCCACGCGACAGAAGCGGTATCCAAATGGCCTGGATAAATGGCCTGAAATTCCCGCGTGAAGTTGGGCGTCACCTGAAGCTGGACGCTCTCCAGCGTGCCAAGCGATGAATCGAAGTAGGTGAAGCCCTGGTCCGCTAGGGGGGTATCGTACTGTACATAAGTTGCCGGAAGAATGATTGCGGCCGCGCTCGCCGGCTGAACCCAAAGCCCGGCAACCGCCGCCGACAACACAGCTACGCGCATGATGATTCCCCCCTGTTTGACGTCATGGGATCACGCGCGCGCGAGTCGTAGCAAGCGAAATTCGGAGGGAGGCTTTCATGGCTCTAGCCGCGGGCACTCTCGATCGCCGTCTTCGCATCGAGCGCCCAATCGCGGACGAAAGCCTCGATGGCGCGGGCTCAGGCACGTGGGAGCTTGTCGCGGAAGTCTGGGCCCAGGTGCGCCACGCGCTGCCGAGCCGCGGCGAGCGCCTCGCCGACGGCATCAATCTCGCCGCTCGGCCTGCCCGGGTCCGAATCCGCTACAGAACGGATGTGACGCCCAACATGCGCTTCGTCATGGGCACGCGTGTGATGACCATTGTCGCGGGCCCGGCCGAAATCGGCCGACACGAGCTGCTGGAATTCATGGTCGAAACCGACACACCGGCGGGGAGTTCCGCCTGACATGCCGACCGTGCGGGGCAAGGCAGAGGTGGCGCGCTACATCGCCCGTACGCCTGCGGACATCGAGTCGAAGATCCTGCGCGGCGCAGCTCGTGCTGCCGCCAACGTGGTCGCCGACGAAGCGCGAGAACGCTGCATCTCGCGGCAGGTGGCAGAGGCGATCAAGGTGGCGTCCAGCAGTGACGAAGGGCGCGTTATAGCCAAGGTGCAGGTCAAAGGCAGGGCCGCGTTTATCGCGCCGTGGCTTGAGTATGGCACCGCGCCGCACTTTATCAGCGTGGCCGAGGATCAGCGTCAAGGACGTGGAATCCGGCTTATTAACAAGATGCACAAGGCTGGCTCGCTGGTCATCGGCGGGAAGTTCGTCGGTCCCACGGTTTTTCATCCAGGCGCGCGCCCGCACCCGTTTCTGCGGCCAGCGCTTGACGTGAAACAAGGCGAGGCCATCGCCGCGGCCCAGGCGTACATCGACGCCAGGGTCACTCCCCAAGGCATCGTCGGCCCAGATGAACCGGAAGGTGACGATCAGTGAGCGGTGTCGACATCGTCGGGGCGCTGCTGCGCGCCGACGCAAACGTAACAGCGATGATACCGGCAGCCTCCATCAAGGCCGGAAGGCTGCCAGACGACGTCTCCCTACCCGCGCTCCTGGTGCGCAAAACCAGCGGCGTCGATCGGCAGACACTCAAGCGCGGCGCCACGCGGCGAACCACCGATCGCGTCTCCGTGACGGTACGCGCAGCCAACTATCGTGACCAGGTCGCCGCAATGAGCTTGGTCCGCGCCTCCTGCGCGGGGCGCACCGGCGACATCGGCGGCGGGACGAATGTCGCCATCCTGACCGCCGGCACCGGGCCCGACGTGAATGGGCCCGGCGACAGCTTCGAACAGACCCAAGATTTCAAAGTGTCTTTCGACGAGCCCACTTAGGAGAGAGCCAATGCCATCGACTACCAAAGGCGTCCCCGTTCGGACCTTCCGCGACGCCGGCACCACCGAGACTTTCAAGGCCGGCGAAGTTTACGACTTCGAGTCCGGCGCGTTTACGAACTACAGCGCGGCCGGTCTCGTCCGTGAGCCGGATGGCAACGAGGCGCGCCGCACTGTTGCCGATCCCATTGTTTCGCCGGCCGCCGATCAAGCTCCGGCCGACATCGAGGATAACCAGCCCACGGGCTAAAAGATTCCGCTCGATCCTCGGGCTGAATAACTGCCGGCCGAGCCGGCTCGCCACCAAGGAGTAATATCATGGGTTCCACCACTTCGGCGGGCTCGGCGCTCGCCATTTCTGTCGCCACGCCTGCCACCTTCGACGCCGCCGGCTACGCCGCTTTGACGTTCACCGAGATCGGCTCGATCGACAAGATCGGCTCGCTGGGCTCGAGCTTTGCCAAAGTCGAGTTCAAGCCGCTCAAGGGAGCGACGCAGAAGCACAAGGGTAGCGTCGATTACGGCACGCTGCAGCCGTCGATGGCCTACGACGAAGACGACGCCGGCCAGACGCTGCTGCGCACCGCAGCCGACGATGCGACTTCGACGCTCTACTCGTTCGAGGTCACCTACCCGACCGGTTCCAAGCGCTACTTCCAGGGCCGTGTCTTCGGCAACCCCGAGACAGTCGACGGCCCCGATACGATCCTCATGGCCGCGCCGTCGGTCGAGATCTGCACGGCGATCGTCAAGGTGGACGCAGCCTAGTCCAGAATTCCGGCCACGGAGCCGGTTCACAGGCGTCACCCGCTCCGTTCGTCGCGGTCGAGCGGGCGGGTGGCGCACCTTACCGCGAAAGGTAAAATACCATGTTGGATATCACCACCCAGGCCGTGGACGACACGGCGACGATTCATTTGAAGAGCGCTGCCGGCGAGCTGCTCTATGCCGACGCTGAGCGCACCAAGCCCGTTCAGATCGTGATCTATGGCCCTGGCAGCAAAGCCTACGGTCTCGTCGAAGCGCGCCAGTCCTCGCGCGCTGTTAAGCGCATGCAGGACAATGACGGCAAGATCACAGTCGCGCCGTTCGAGGATCGCATCCGCGAAACGGCGGAAGACCTGGCCGCGATCACCGTGCGGTTCGAGAATTTCAGCTACCCGCCGTCCGGAAAGGCGGAGGGCGCCGAGCTGTTCACGGCCGTCTATGCCGATCAGAAGATCGGCTTCATCGCCAAGCAGGTGGCAAAATTCGTCGCCGATTGGGGAAACTTCAAAGCCGCCTCGCCCGGGAGCTGACGCTCTTCGTGCGGCAGATGGCGTGGCTCCATGCCACGCCCAAGCCGCCCGCAGGTTCGAGGCGGGCGAAGATGATCGAGCAGGCGGAGAAGATCAGCCGCCTGGACCGAATGAAGAAGGACGGCATTGTCCCCGCAATGCCGCCGAACCCCGTCCCTCACATCATCGCCCGGTTAGTCGAGATAGGCATCACCGAAACGAACGGGATGGGGCTAGCTCCGCTCAGCTGGCGAGAAATCAGCGAGTGGCAGCGCAATACGGCCGTCTCCCTCGCCCCATGGGAAGCGCGGCTTCTGCGGCAACTCTCGCTGGCCTACATCGGCGAAAGTCGAAGAGCAGAGGCGGAAACATGCCCTCCGCCATGGCGAGCCGAGGTCTCCCAGCGCGAACGCGAGGTGGACGAGGCAAAACTTCGCATAGTGCTCGGCTAAGTGGGCGTGTATGTCCTCGGTGGACCGGGGGGAAGATGCGCTCACTCGCTTTAATACTCGCCTTGCTCGCGGTGCCCGCGGCAGCCGAAGAAACCGTCGGGCCCTGGACGGTTTCGCAGATTGATATCGGCTGCGTCGCCAGCACCGAATATTCGGGCGCTGGCGCCAAGCCCACCACGCTGGCGCTGGGGACTTCGACAGAGCAGAAGCCGATTATGATCATCGGCAATGAGGGATGGAGCACCGAGGAGGGCAAGAGCTACGAAGTCCTCCTGCTTGTCGACGACGACCTATTTGAGGGCCGCGCGACCGGTGCTCCTGGCCACACTCTCCTCTTCATCTTACCCCCTCGCGTGATGAATGCGATCTCGAAGGCCTCTCGGTTGGTTCCCGCGCTCAAAATCGACAATGACCACGAAAAGCTTCTGGATTCCTTGACGCTGAAGGGCAGTGCGGCCGCGATTGAGAGAACTAGCCGATGCGCATCGAAGATGGCGACCGCTGCTAAGGCAGCGCAGCAGCGCGCTTCGATAATCCCGCCCGATCCCTTCAAGCAGTAAAATCTAACCGCCGAAGATCAGTTCTTTAGCATCCCCCGCTTCTGCGGGGTTTTTGCATTTGGGAGACGCGCATGGCCGATGACGGCTCCCCGACCCTCGAAGTCGGCTTCGCGATCGACACAGGCGGGTCGTTTTCTGAGCTTGCTCAGCTCCAGCAGGCAATGGACTCGACCGAAGCGAAGGTGCTGGCCGACGCCGCCAACATCGAGCGCGCGACCGGCGGCATGCTCAACCTCGGGGGCGCCACCGCTCAGATCACCAGTTTCGGGGCTGCCTCAACCCAGGCGGGCGCTACGTCCGCTGCAGCTATAGCGCGAGCTGAGAAGGCCGGCGAAAGCCTATCGCGCCAGATGGAGCGGCAAATCTCGACCTTCGGGATGAGCCGTACCGCCGCAGCTGCGCTGCGAGCCGAGCAGAACGGGTTGACCGAGTTGGCCGGGCGCCTCCGCGACCAAGAAGCCACTCTTGTCGCCATGCGCGGGAAATCGGCCGCTGCGATGCGGGACGAGGCCGCCGCTACGCGCGCTTTCTCGACCACTGGAGCCGTCTCGATGGCGGCTGGCGCTAGCGCTGCGACGGGCCTTGCCGGCGGTATGGCCGGCCTCGGCCGATCCACGCAGGCTGCCCAGATCGAAATGCTCGAGATGACCCACATCGCGCGCAATTTGACTGAGCAGATTGCCACCGGCGTCAATCCCTTCCGGGCCCTGACGATGGAGTCGGGGCGTCTGATGACGGCGATCCAATATGGCGGCGCCGGCATCGGTGGCTTCGTGAAGCAGTTCGCGGGCATGCTCGGCATTATCAAAACCGTCCAAAACGCCGAACTAGCGGAGGCTGCGGCGAGCACGGCCGCGTCGGCCGCTGCCATCAGGGGCTTCGCTGAACGCGCCCAGGCAGGGATGGCTACCGCCGCCGTCGAAATCGAGCTTGCGCAAGCTGCCCAGCGGGTGGCGACCACGGATGTGGAGGCAGCCGCTGCTGCGGACAGCTTGGCTGCTGCTTACGAGGCGCAATCGGTGGCCGCGACGCAATTGACGATCGCTCAGGAGGCGCTGGTAGGAGCAGAAGCGGGTGCGGCCGAGGCCGCCGCTGCTTCGGAAGCCGCTACAGTCACTATGATAGGCGCCACTACGGCTGTCCTCGCTCCGTTCATAGTTGCTGCGGGTGTGGCTTTCGGCGCCTTCAAGATGTTTCAGTCACAGGTCAAGGATAGCGGCGAGCTCACCCGCTACCGCGACAGTCTGGGTCTGACGCACAAGCAGATGCTTCAGCTCAGCGATGGCGTCGACAAGGCGGGCGGCAAGATAAAGGAATTGACCGGCGTCACGATCACGGCCGGCGATATGATGGCTGGCCTGTGGCAGACGATCAAGGATGGCGCCAGCGGGAGCGCGGGCGCCGGGGCCTGGGAAAAGATCAAGGGCTACGCTAGCGACGCCTTCGGATATGTACTGAAGGCCTGGAACATCACCTCGGCGGGCATCACGGCCGGCATCTACGGCACGTTCAATGCCGTGAAGATCATCTGGAACAACTTCCCAGCAGTCTTCGGCGATCTGTTCGTCCAGGCGGTGAATGCCGCCATCGGTGCGCTCAACGTGCTCGTGAAGCACGGGACCGACCTCCTCAATGATTTCATCCATGCTGCGAACAAGATCCCGGGCGTCAACGTCGGCGACGTTACAGCACCACAGATCGGGCTGATGGACAATCCCAATGCTGGCGCTGCCACCAAGGCAGCCGCCGCCATAGGAGACGCTTACAAGAAGGCCTACGCCGACGCTAAGAAGTCAGATGCCGATTTTTGGCACCAGGTCGGCGAGAACGCCAAGCAGCACGCCAAGGATCGCATGAAGGCCGAGGCGGACGCGCTGAAAGCGAACGCTACACCGAAAAGGGCCAAGACTGACCCCAACATCAAAGCGGAAGCCGAACTGCAAGCCGCCATCAAAGGCCAGTGGGCATTGGCTGCCGCCTATCAGGTCAGTGACGCCGCGGCGATGAAGGCCGAAGCACTCCAGAAGGCCGAAGAGGACGCGATCAAGCATAAGGGCGAAACCGGCGTCTACTACGAGTTGGAACTGCAAAAGGCTGTGGCCACGACGGCCGCTGAGGGCGCGAAGCACATCGCCGACCTACGAGCCCAGGCTGCCGCGCAGAAGGAAGTAAACGACGCGGTTGCCGCCGGCACGCTGCCGGCCTCGCAAATGAGCCAGGCGCTTCAGGCGATGACCGAGAAACGCCAGTTGCTGGCCGCTATAAGTGTTGCGGCACAGCAGGGCGATCTTGCTGCTTGGATCAAGCTTAACGCTGAACTGCAAAATCTGACGAAGACGCAAGCCGACGCCAATGCTGAAGCGAACCGGGCGCAGGTTCTCGCCTCTACAGGCGCGGGCCAGGACCAGATTGCGCAGCTCCAGCTGCAGCTATCCCTGATCGGGGCGACGAACAAGGAGCGCGCCGTCGCCATCGCGCAGCTTCAAGCCGAACAGTTCCTTGCCGCACATCCTCTGGCGGACGCTGCTGCTGCCCGAGCTTACATCGAGGGGCAAAAGCAGATTGCCGCACTCACCGACGATCTGACGACGGGTAACGACAAGTTCAACAAGTCGCTTTCCTACACTGCCGATTTGCTCGGACTAATCCACGATCGAACCCAGACGATCGCGTCAGCTCTCTCGGACGCCTTCGGAAACATCGGCAGCGGCCTTGGACAAGCTATGACGGCGATGAGCACCTATGCGGCGCAGCAAGCGAAGCTGGACCAGGACCATAACGCGGCCGTCCGAGCCGGATTGTCGGACGAGAAGGAGCTCAATCTCTACCGCCAGGCATCGCTGAACAATCAGGTGGCCGGTACTGCGCAGATGATTGGCGGCCTCAAAACGATGTTCGCAGAGCATAGTGCGGGCTATCAGGCGATGACGGCCGCCGAGGAGGCGTTTGCCGTCATTCAGGCAGTAAACACGATCAAGAGCGTTGCCGCTGGCGCGGCCAAAATGTTCAGCCAGCTCGGCATCTTCGCCTTTCCGGTCGTCGCCGCCATGGTGGCGGTTATGGCCGGATTTGGGTTCAGGGGCAGTAGCACTCAGGCCGCGCCTACATCGTCTGCTGATCTGCAAAAGGCCGCAGGCACCGGAACGGTGCTGGGCTCGCCGAACGACAAGAGCGCGAGCATCGCGAACAGCCTCAGCCTGGTTGCGAAGAACACCGCAGGCGATCTTCAATACAGCAGTCAGATGCTCAGTTCGCTCAAGTCGATCGATGCGTCGATCGGCGCAATGGCTGCGACGGTGGCGAAGCAGATCAATGTCTCGGGCTCGCTATTCGACACGACCAAGCTCAACATCGGATCGTCGGGCAGCGCGGGCTTCCTCGGCCTGTTCTCCTCGTCCACGACCCGCACGCTGTACGATGCCGGCATTACCCTGGCTGCCACCACCGTGGGCAAGATCATCACGAGCGGCATCGCCGGACAGACCTACCAGATTGTCCAGCAGGTGAAGAAGTCGTCCGGCTTCCTGGGCATCGGGGGCGGCACCAAGACGAGCTATCAAACAACCACGGGCGCGCTGCCGTCGGACATCACCGCCTCCATCCAAAGTGTGATCGGGGCGCTCGAAAACGGCATTGTTACTGCAGCCGGCAGCATTGGCATCAGCGGCGCCAAGGCGATGCTCGACAATTTCAACGTCAACATCGGCAAGCTCAGTTTCAACGGCCTGGATGCGCAGGGGATCGAGGACCAGCTCAACGCCATTTTCTCATCGGTCGGGGACCAGATGACCGCCGCTGTGCTGCCGGGCATCGCCAAGTTCCAGAAGGTGGGCGAGGGCTTGTTCGAAACGCTTGAGCGCGTCGCGTCCACGGTCGTGTCGGTCGATGCCGAGTTCAAGAAGCTCGGCCAGACCAGCACTACTATGGGCATCGACGTCGACATGGGCGTCGCGAGCATGTTCGACAGTGTCAGCGACTTCACCAGCGCCGCCGACGCCTATTTCCAAACGTACTACAGCACGGCCGAGCAGACCGCCGCTCAAACGGCCGAACTGCAGCAGGTGTTCGCCAGCCTGAACCTGACGATGCCAGACTCGCTTGCGGCGTTCCGCAGCATGGTCGAGGCTCAAGACCTTACCACGACGGCAGGTCAGCAGACGTACGCCACGCTCCTCAAGATCGCTCCGGCCTTTGCCGACCTTCAGCAGGCGCTGAACGGGGCCAAATCGGCCGCTGACGTACTCAGCGAACGGCAGAACCTGCTAAATCAGCTGTGGCAGCTGCAGGGCAACACGGCCGCCATCCGCGCCGCCCAGCTCGCCAGTCTGGACGCAAGTAATCGCGACCTTCAGGAGCAAATCTACGCCCTTCAGGACGCGCAGGATGCCGCCAAGGCCGCGCAAGACCTGGCCGACGCCTGGAAGTCGGCCGGCAGTAGTATTCTCGACGAGATCAACCGGATTCGTGGCCTGTCGGACTCGACCGGTGCGACCAGCTTCGCTTCCGCCCTCGGCCAGTTCAATGCCGCCACCACGGCGGCGCGCGGCGGCGATCAGACAGCGGCGCAGAGTTTGCCACAATTGTCCCAGGCGCTGCTTACTGCGGCAGAGGCCGCCGCGACGAGCCGTCAGGAGCTGGACCGGATACAGGCGCAGACCGCCGCGAGCCTTGAGGCGACTTACGGCATGATCAGCGGGCTCAGCGGCACGGCTGCGCCAGCGTCGACCACTGACCTTCTCTCTGCGGCTGGGGCGAGCCAGGCCGCCGCGGCAAGCGCCAACGACAACACGACCAATGCGCTTTCGGCCAAGCTCGATGCACTGCTCAATGAAATCGAACAGCTGCGTAGCGACAATAACGCCGGCCACGCCACTACTGCCGGCAACACCGGGTCGATCAAGCGCTCACTCGACAACGTAACCGCTCAGGGTGGCGGCATGGCGATCTCGACCACGGCGGCGGCAGCATGAAGGTCGTAGTAGACGGTGAGACCATCGACCTCGGCGTAACCGAGGCCACGCCCACCATTGGAATCACCGACTTTAGCCGGCGGGTCACCGACGATTTCGGCGTGACGACCGTGGTA
>Ga0207705_10000978_pt1 | contig 23330 bp, 23 predicted proteins | sample KBSC13metaG_FD_184314 | JGI IMG/M metagenome (GOLD analysis project Ga0207705, IMG submission 184314) | Corn rhizosphere microbial communities from Kellogg Biological Station, Michigan, USA - KBS C1-3 metaG (SPAdes) (version 2) | ecosystem: Host-associated > Plants > Roots > Rhizosphere > Soil ... | reverse complement strand
GGCCGGTGCGGCTGGCTGCCAACTAATCGTCAGACCCGGCGAAAGTGACGTTTACCTTGGCGGATGCGGCAGGCACATCCACAGCGGCACCGTCGAAATTGGCGGACGCGCCGGGCGCCAGCTTCGCGATCGGCCGGGTGATCGTCCAGTGATAGACGGTCTTGCCATGCGCATCCTTCAGCTCGGCGCGGATGTCGGGCACGGGTTGCTCGACCTTGGTGGGATTCCAAATCCGGCCCGAGACAGCGAACAACTGGCTGCCGCCCGCGATCATCCGCCAATCGGGCTCGCGCGTGATGGCGATGCCCAAAGGCACGCGCCGCTCGCTCAGGCCGAGGCGCGAGACGACCTGCTGTGGCCCGAGCAAGACGGTTGCGGCGACGCCGCCCAGAATCACGACCAGGACCACCAGCCCCAGCAACAGCCACAGGCCGCGCCGACGGCGCGGCGGGGCTTCCGCCTCGGCATATGCCTCGGGCTCGGCGCGGGGTTCGGATGCGGGCGTCACAACCGGCATCGGTGAGACAGGCGGCGGCGTCGCGGGCAAAGGCGCTGCCGACGCGGCGGGCAAGCGGCCGGGCTCGAACCAGGCCGTATCGCAGGCGCGGCAGCGAATCTTGCGGCCGCTGGGGCCGATCGCGTTTTCGGGGACTTCGTAGGTCGCGGAGCAATTGGGGCAGGAAAGCTGCATGGCCCATGATAAATCATGGCCTTCGCAGGGCTGCAAGCACCGCGTGACACTTCGGGGTGCTTTACCTGCCGCCACTGTGGTGCGATGCGCTTTTAAACAAGGTTTTGGGGCAAACAGGGTTTCGGGGAGGGTAAGGCTCAGAGCGATGGCCGGCATGGTCCATTTCGACAATGTCGGGCTGCGCTATGGTACGGGCGCGGAGACGCTCGCGGGCTTAAGCTTCACGCTTGCCCCCGGATCCTTCCATTTCCTGACCGGCGCGTCGGGCGCGGGCAAGACGTCCCTCATCAACCTGATCACGCTCGCGCAGCGGCCGAGCCGCGGCATCGTCAGCCTGTTCGGAGAGGATACGGCGGACCTGCCGCGCCGCCGCCTGCCCGCACTCAGGCGGCGGATCGGCGTGGTCTATCAGGATTTCCGGCTGATCCCGCAGCTGTCGGTGTTCGACAATGTCGCTCTCCCCTTGCGCATCTGCGGGATGCGCGAGCGCGATATCGGTCCGCGCGTCGCGGAATTGCTCGAATGGGTCGGCTTGGCCCCGCGCGCCTCGGCGAAGCCCGCGACGCTTTCGGGCGGCGAACAGCAGCGCGTCGCGATCGCGCGCGCGGTGATCACGCATCCCGAGCTGATCGTGGCGGACGAGCCCACGGGCAATGTCGATCCGGACATGGCGGCGCGGCTGCTTCACCTGCTCGAGGCGCTCAACCGCCAGGGCACGACCGTGCTGATCGCGACGCACGACGTGCACTTGCTGCGCCAGATGCCTGGCGCGAACATCATGCGCCTGGCCAAGGGCCGCATCGACGATCCCACCGGATCGCTGCGCTTCCCGCCGCGCGAGGCGGCGTCGTGAAGGCGCGGTTCGCCTTGCTCGCGCTCCAGCGCCAGCGGCCGGGGACCTTCGCCTTGCTGATGGCGGCGACCTGCCTGCTGATGCTGCTTGCCGCTGCGATGGCGCTCGCGTTGCGCGGGGCGGCGCACGAGGTTTCGGGCGTGACCGCGACGCGGCTTCTGATCCAGGTGGTCGACGCCAATCCCGAGCGGCGCGATGCGACCGCGGACGAGGTGATGGCGCGGCTCGACCGGATGCGCGGCCTCGGTTCGGCGCATCGCGTGGCGGCAGAGCAAGCGCAGGCGCTGATCGCGCCCTATATGGATGGGGTGCCCGTCTCCGATTTGCCTTTGCCCGTATTGATCGAGCTCGATGGCGGCGATCGCAGGGAAGTGGCGCGCCGGTTCGCCGACCTTCCCACTGTCCAGGTGACCGCGGCGGGCGCCGAGCTTGCACCTTTGATCCGGCTGATCGACGCGCTGCGCGGCGTGTCGTTCGGCATCGCTCTGGTCGCGGCGGCCGCCACCGGGCTGATCGCGATGCTGGCCGCGCGCGCGGCGCTGGCGCGCGAAGGCGCGACGCTCGGCATCCTGCATGCACTGGGCGCGACCGACCGGCAGATTTCCTATCTGGTCACGGGCAAGATCGCGCGCGATGCCGGGATAGGTGCCGTGATCGGCTTCGGTGTTGCGCTTATGGTCATCCTGACCATCGCGTCGCGCATCGCCGCGATCGGTGCGGGCCTGAGCCCCGCGCTCGGTGCGGGCGCGTGGGCGATCCTTTTGGGGTTGCCGCTGGCGCTGGTCGGCCTGGCGGTATTGGCCGCGCAGAGCGCGCTCATGTTCGCCTTGAGGCGCGCGCCATGATCCGCCGAATCCTGAGCCTGCTGCTGATCCTGTGGGCGCTGGGTTTCGCCTGGTTCGCGATCGACCTGCCACAAGCGGCGGGTAGCGAGAATACCGACGCGATCGTGGTGCTAACCGGCGGCCCGGGTCGGATCGAACGCGGCATAGACGTGCTAGAAGCGGGCCATGCGCGGCGGATGCTCGTCTCGGGCGTGGACAGGCGGGTGACGCTCGAAGATATCAAGAGAACGTTCCACGCGCCCGCCAAGACGCTGTCACAGATCGATCTGGGGCGGTCGGCGGTCGATACACGCTCCAACGCGATCGAGACCAAGCGCTGGATCGTGGACAACCATTACAAATCGATCCGGCTGGTCACGACCGACTGGCATATGCGGCGTGCGCGGTTCGAGCTGCGCCAGGTGCTGAGCGGCGTGACCGTCGTGCCCGATGCGGTGAAAAGCGAACCCGATCTGATGGGACTGCTCCGGGAATATCACAAATATCTGTTCCGGCGGTTCGCGGCGCTGGCGGGAAGGTAAAATATCCGCGTTATTCGTGCGTGCGGCCGAAATCGGGGCGCTCGTCGTCCTGGCCCTGCTCGATGATCGAGCGGCGGATGGCGCGGGTCCTGGTGAACAGGTTGAAGAGCGTATCGCCATCGCCCCAGCGGATCGCGCGCTGGAGCGCGGTCACGTCCTCGGTCAGGCGCTGGAGAATTTCGAGCACGGCTTCCTTGTTGTTTAGGAAGACGTCGCGCCACATCGTCGGATCCGACGCGGCGATGCGGGTGAAATCGCGGAAGCCGCCCGCCGAATATTTGATCACCTCGCCTTGCGTCACATCCTCGAGATCGGAGGCGGTGCCGACGATCGAATAAGCGATCAAATGGGGCACGTGGCTGGTCACCGCCAGCACCAAGTCATGATGGCGCGGGGTCATGATCTCGACCTGCGAGCCGAGTTTCTCCCAGAAGGCCTTGACCCGTTCGACCGCCTGTTCGGGCGCATTGTCTTCGGGGGTGAGGATGCACCAGCGGCCGTGGAAGAGAGTCGCGAAGCCCGCGTCGGGGCCGCTATGCTCGGTGCCCGCCACCGGATGGCCTGGCACGATCAGGGCGTTGGGCAAAGCCGCGCGCATCGCTTCCAGCACGCTCAGCTTGGCGCCGCCGACGTCGCTTACGATCGCTTCGGCGGGAAGATCGTGCGCGATCGCTTCCGCCGCCTTGCCAATTGCGCCGACCGGCACGCACAGCATCACCAGATCGGCATCGATCACCGACGCGCCCGCCGTATCGGGCACGTCGTCGGCGATGTTCAGCTCGATCACGCGCGCGCACACCGCCGGATCGGCATCGTACGCCGTCAGGTGCACGGTCGGCATATGCTGCCGCACGGCGCGCAGGATCGACGAGCCGATCAGGCCGAGGCCGATGACGGTGACGCGGCTGAAAGGCAGCATCAGGCGGCTTGCTCCACCATCTCACGCAGGCCCTTCGCCACCGCCTTGATCTCGTCCTCGGTGCCGATCGTGATGCGCAGGCCATGCGCCAGCCCCTGATTGGGCAGCCAACGGACGATATAACCGCGCTCCATCAGGCCGTGATAGGCTTGCTCGGCGGTCAATTTGCCCTCGAACAGGACGAGCGAGAAATTGGCCTTGCTCGGCACCGCACGCAGCCCGGCATTGCCGAGCGCGGCGATCTCGCCCTCGAACCAGGTGCGCCACTTGAGATTATGATCGTGGCTCGCCTGGACGAAATCGTCCGCGCCGAGCGCCGCGATCGCGGCATGCTGGCCCGCGGTGGAGACGTTGAACGGCGCGCGGATCTTGTACATCGCCTGGATCACGGGGGCCGGGCCATAGGCCCAGCCGATCCGCTCGGCGGCGAGGCCGTGGATCTTGGAGAAGGTGCGCGTGACGAGCACGTTGGGCTCGGTCCGGGCGAGGTCGAACGCACCGTCATCGTCCTCAGGGTCGAGATATTCAGTGTAGGCCTGGTCGACGACGAGTAGGCAATCCCTGGGCAGGCCGGCGTGCAGGCGCTTCAGTTCGCTGCGCGAAGTGTAGGTGCCGGTCGGGTTGTTGGGATTGGCGATGTAGACCAGCCGCGTCCTTGGCGTGACACGCGCCAAGAGCGCATCGACGTCGGTCGCATAATCCTTGTCGTCGGCCTCGATCGGCTCGGCACCGACGCGGCGCGCGGCGATCGGATAGACCGAGAAGCCGTAGCGCACATAGAGGACCTCGTCCCCCTGCCCCGCGAAGCCGCCCGCGGCGAGGTGGAGCACGTCGTCGGAACCGGTGCCGTGGATGATGCGGTCGGCCTCGATCCCGTGCTTGGCGGCGATCGCCTCGCGCAGCGCGATCGCGCCGGCGTCGGGGTAGCGGTCGAGCGTGCCGGCGGCGGCGAGGAACGCCTCACGCGCCTGGCTGCTGGTGCCGAGCGGATTTTCGTTGGACGAAAGCTTGTGGACCTTGCGGCCGTCGTCCGTGGTGGAACGGCCGGGCACGTAGGGCGAGATCGCCTCGATCCAGGGCTTGGGCGTGAGTTCGGTCATGGCTGGGGGCTTTAGACGATGGGCCGCCATTGACAATAAGGCAGCCCCAACCCTAGCCCGCCCCTTCCCATGTCCGACGATCAACGCTTCGGCCTTATGCGCACCGTGACGCTTCCCGGGCCCTTGCGGCTCGACGGGGGCGGTACGCTCGCGCAGGTGGAGATCGCGTACGAGACCTACGGCGCGCTCAATGCGGACAAATCGAATGCGATCCTGATCTGCCATGCGCTGACTGGCGACCAGCATGTCGCCTCGGCGCATCCGATCACGGGCAAGCCGGGCTGGTGGACGCGCATGGTGGGTGCAGGCAAGCCGATCGACCCGGCGCGCCATTTCGTGCTGTGCATCAATGTGCTGGGATCGTGCATGGGATCGTCGGGTCCGGCGAGCGTGAATCCTGCCACGGGCAAGCCCTTCGCCATGGCCTTCCCGGTGATCACGGTGCGCGACATGGTGCGCGTGCAGTCGATGCTGCTCGACCATCTCGGCATTCCCGCTTTGCAGGCGGTGGTCGGTGGGTCGATGGGTGGGATGCAAGCACTCGAATGGGCGGCGACCTATCCGGAGCGTGTGCGCTCGGCGATCGTGATCGCCTCGGCGGCGCGTCATTCGGCCCAGAATATCGCGTTCCACGAGGTTGGCCGCCAGGCGATCATGGCCGATCCCAAATGGCGGGGCGGCGATTATTACGAGGCAAGCGATCCGCCTTCCGCCGGCCTCGCGGTCGCGCGGATGGCGGCGCATATCACCTATCTGTCCGAAGCCGGGCTGCACGAGAAGTTCGGGCGCAAGCTGCAGGACCGGGGCGAGAAGGGCTTCGGCTTCGACGCCGATTTCCAGGTGGAATCCTATCTGCGCCACCAGGGGATCAGTTTCGTCGACCGGTTCGACGCCAACTCCTACCTCTACATCACGCGCGCGCTCGATTATTTCGACCTGGCCGAGGAGCATGGCGGGCTGCTCGCCAATGCGTTCCGCGGCAGCAGCTCGCGTTTCTGTGTGGTGAGCTTCGATACCGACTGGCTCTACCCGACCGCGGAATCGCGCACGATCGTGCATGCGCTCAATGCGGCGGGTGCGGCAGCGAGCTTCGTCGAGCTCTCCTCCCCCTTCGGTCATGACGCCTTCCTGCTCGACGTGCCCGAATTGTTCGCGGTGGTGGACGGCTTCCTCAAGGCGGGCGAGGCATGAGCGAGATCGTCCTTTCCGACGACAAGGCGCGGCTCGACGTGCCGCGCGTCCATGGCTGGCTCGCGTCGAGCTATTGGTGCCCGGGCATCGCCTACGAACTGGTCGAGCGCGCGATCGCGGGATCGCACTGCCTCGGCGCCTATCGCAATGGGGAGCAGGTTGGCTACGCACGCATGATCACCGATCACGCGACCTTCGCCTGGCTGGCGGATGTATGGGTGGACGAGGCGGCGCGCGGCCAGGGCCTGGCCAAGCGCATGGTGTCCTGGTTCCTGGAGCATCCGAAATATGCGGGCATCCGCCGGTTCGCGCTGGTCACGCGGGACGCGCACGAGGTCTACGCGCCGCTCGGCTATCACGCTTTGATCAAGCCCGACCGCTATATGGAGCGGCTGGGCGAAGGCTTTGCCGATCTGTTGAGGGCGCAGGGATGAGCCTGCGGCCGGATCTTGCGATCATCGCCGATCACGTCGCGCAGGGCGCGCGCGTGCTCGATATCGGCTGCGGCGACGGCGAACTGATGGCGGAATTGCGCGATCGCAAAAATGTGGATGCGCGCGGACTGGAGATCGCGGTCGGCAATGTCAGCCAGGCTGTGGCCAAGGGCCTGTCGGTGGTGCAGGGCGATGCCGACACCGACCTGGTCTATTATCCCGACAGCGCGTTCGATTATGCGATCCTGAGCCAGACGCTGCAGACCGCGCGCGCGCCGGACCAGGTACTGACCGAGCTGCTGCGCATCGGCGACCGCGCATTCGTGTCCTTCCCGAATTTCGCTTACTGGCGCGTGCGCTGGGCCTTGTTCTGGGGCGGGCGGATGCCAGTGACCGCGGCGCTGCCGATATCCTGGTACGAAACCGAGAATATCCACCAGCTTACGATCGACGACTTCCGCGCCTTCGTCGCCGAGCGCGGGATCACGGTAGAGGATGCGTGGTTCCTGACCGGCAACCGGCGGATTTCGAGCGCGGCGGCGAATCTGCGCGCGGCGCATGCGGTGTTCTTGATCAGGCGATAGACACATCCGTCATGCCGGACTCGTTCCGGCATCTACCCATCCACGCAGGATTCCCTGGCGGCTTAGTGGACCCCGGAACAAGTCCGGGGTGACGAAGGATCTAGCCCCTCAGCTTGGCGCCGGCCTTGGCGGCTGCCGCGACGATCTTGTCGGAGATTGCCTTGAGGTCGGCGTCGGTGAACGACTTTTCCCCCGGCTGGAGCGTTACCGCCACCGCCAGGCTCTTTTCGTCGTCGGCCAAACCGGTGCCGGTGAAAACGTCGAACAGGGCGACGTCCACGATCGCGTCCTTGTCCGCGCCACGCACCGCGCGCAGCAGCGCATCGGCGGGGGCGTCGCGCTTCATCACGAAGGCGAAGTCGCGCGAAACCGCCTGAAGCGCGGGCGGCGCATAAGCGGTGCGCATGCGGCCGCCTTCGCGCTTGGCGGGAATCGCGTCGAGATAGATTTCCGCCGCCACTGCCGGGCCATCCAGCCCGAACGCCTTGAGCGTCGCGGGGTGGAGTTCGCCGAATTCGGCCAACACGGTCTTGGGCCCCAGACGAAGTGAACCCGAGCGGCCCGGATGCCAGGTCGAGGTCAAAGCCTCCATCACCTGCAGGCGATCGACCGGGGCGCCGGCAGCGGCGAGCAGGGCGACGGCTTCGGCCTTGGCGTCATAGGCGTCGACGGCCTTCTTGCCCGAACGCCAATCGCGCGCGCCCTCGCCCGCCAGCACCAAGCCGAGCGTCGGACGCTCGCCTTCCGCCAGATAGCGGCGGCCGACTTCGAACAAGCGGATCGCATCCGCGCCGCGATCGGCATTGCGGCGCGCGGCGGAGAGCAGGCCCGGCAACAGCGACGGGCGCATCGCCTTCAGATCCTCACTGATCGGGTTGGCGAGGATCCAGGCCGCGCCGCCGAACTTGTCGGCTTCGGCCTCGGGCAGGAAGCTCCAGGTGACGGCCTCGTCGAGCCCGCGCGCGGCGGCGGTGCGGCGCAGGATACGCTCGATCTTCTGCTCGGGCGTAGCGGTCGGGCGCGCGACGCCGTCCGGGCGCGGCAGCGCCACCGCGGGGACGTTGTCGATGCCTTCGATCCTTACGATCTCCTCGACGATATCGGCAACGCCCTCGACATCGCGGCGCCAGCTCGGCACGCGGATCGTCCAGGTGCCGTCGACGCCGAAACCAAGGCTGGCGAGGATCTCGCGCTGGCGCTCGGGCGAGACCTCGAGCCCGCCCAGCCGCTCGACCGCCTGCGGGTCATATTTGAAGGTCGGGTGGCCGAGTGGCGGTTCGCCGGCCTCGATCACCTCGGTCGGCTTGCCGCCGCAGATATCGGTGACGAGCTGGGTCGCGATGGCGAGGCCGTCGCCGAGGAAAGCGGGATCGACCCCACGCTCGAAGCGCTGGCGCGCATCGCTGGTCAGACCGAGCTTCTGCCCGGTCCGCGCAATATTGGCGGGGGTGAAGTAAGCGCATTCGATCAGCACGTCGGTGGTGGTTTCGGTCACGCCCGAATCCTCGCCGCCCATGATGCCCCCGATGTCGTGGACATGCGCATCGTCCGCGATCACGGTCATCGTCGGATCGAGGTCATATTCCTTGCCGTTGAGCGCGAGCACCTTCTCGCCCGGATTGGCCTTGCGCGCGACCAGCCCGCCCTTGAGCTTGGCGATGTCGTAGACGTGCAGGGGCCGGCCGTGATCGAGCATCACGTAGTTGGTGATGTCGACCAGAGCCGAGATCGGGCGCTGGCCGACCGCCTTCAGGCGGCGCTGCATCCAGTCGGGCGATGCGCCATTGGTGACGCCCTTGACGGCACGGCCGTAGAAAGCCGGACAGCCCTCCGGATCGTGCGTGGCGACCGTGACCGGTGACTGCCCCTCGCCGCGGATCGTGGGCACGTCGAGCGGCTTCAATGTGCCGTAGCCGCCTGCCGCCAGATCGCGCGCGATGCCGCGCACGCCCATGCAATCCTGGCGGTTGGGCGTGACCGAGATGTCGATCACCGGATCGCTCAGGCCTGCATAATCGGCGAAGGCGGTGCCGACCGGCGCGTCGGCGGGCAGTTCGATGATGCCGTCATGATCGTCGCCCAGTTCGAGTTCGCGCGAGGAGCACATCATGCCGTTGGATTCGACCCCGCGGATCGCGGCGACGCGCAGCACCATGCCGTTGGCGGGCACTTCGGCGCCTGGCTGGCCGAACACGCCGACCAGGCCCGCGCGCGCATTGGGCGCGCCGCAAACGACCTGGAGCGGATTGCCGTCCCCGGCATCCACGGTAAGCACCTGGAGCTTGTCCGCCTGCGGATGCGGCGCGGCGGTAAGCACCTTGGCGATGCCGAAGCCCTTGAGCCGCGCGGCGGGATCCTCGACGCCCTCGACCTCGAGGCCAAGCTTGGTCAGCCCGACCACGAGCTCATCCAGCGTGGCGGTGGTTTCGAGATGCTCCTTGAGCCAGGAAAGAGTGAACTTCATGCGCCCACTCCTCCGCTGAGCGTGGGCACATCCAAGGCCCGGAATCCGTAATGCCTGAGCCAGCGCATGTCGCCGTCGAAGAAGGCGCGCAGATCGTCCATGCCGTATTTGAGCATCGCAAGCCGATCGACGCCGGTGCCGAAGGCAAAGCCCTGATATTCATTGGGATCGAGCCCGCACGCCTCGATCACCTTGGGGTGGACCATGCCGGAGCCGAGCACCTCCATCCAGCCTTCCGAGCCGCCGATCACGCGGCGACCCTTCTCGATCGAATAGCCGACATCGACCTCCACCGACGGCTCGGTGAAGGGGAAGTAAGACGGGCGCAGGCGCAGCACGATATCCTCGCGCTCGAAGAAGGCCTTGAGGAAAGTCTCGAGAGTCCAGCGCAGGTGGCCCAGGTGGATGCCCTTGTCGATCACCAGACCCTCGATCTGGTGGAACATCGGCGTGTGGGTGGCGTCGCTGTCCGAGCGATAGACGCGGCCCGGCGCGATGATCCGGATCGGCGGCGGGGTCTTGGTCATCGTCCGGATCTGCACCGGCGAGGTATGCGTGCGCAGCAGCATGCGCATCGGCGAGTTTTCCTCGCTGTGCTCGGAGGGTTCCTCGCCCTCCACTTCCGGGAAGTAGAAGGTGTCGTGCATCGCGCGCGCCGGATGCGTCTCCGGAATGTTGAGCGCGGTGAAATTGTGCCAGTCGTCCTCGATCTCGGGCCCGGTCGCGACGGCGAAGCCCAGATCGGCGAAAATTTCGGCGAGCTCGTCCAGCACCTGGCTGACCGGGTGGACCGAACCCTGGCGGCCAGACCCGACCGGCAAGGTCATGTCGAGCGTCTCGGAGGCGAGCTTCTCGTTCAGCGCGGCGCTGTCGAGCGTCTCCTTGCGCGCGCTGATCGCGTCCGACACGTTGGCGCGCAGCCCCTGGATCGCGGGCGCCTTCGCGGTCCGCTCCTCGGGCGACATGGTGCCGAGCGTCTTCAACAGGCCGGTGATCGTGCCGCTCTTGCCGAGCGCGCTGACGCGGATGGCCTCCAGCGCATCGGCATCGGCGCCGGAAATGGCACCCAGCAGCTCGCTGCGCATCTGGTCGAGATCGGTCACGCTTCAGCCTCTTCGTTCAAATCGATCGCCCAGCAGATCAGGGCACCGTCTTCAGGATCGTCGCGCATGCCGGTACGGACAAAGCCATTCTTCTCGAGCACGCGCTGCGATGCCGGATTGTCCACGCTCGTCTCCGCGGTCAAGCCGTCATGGCCGTGCGCGCGTGCGACCGGCAGCAAAGCCGCAAGCATTCGCGTCATTACGCCCTGCCCGTTGAAGGCGGGCGCGGTGCCGTAGCCGAGCTCGTAACGCCCGTTTGCGGCGCGTTTCGTGAAACTCACCATGCCGACAACGACGTTGCCCTCGCTGCCCAGCCAGGCGACGGGGCGATCTTCGCTCGCCGCAACACGTGCCGTGACCTCGCGCAGCATCGCGATCACCTCGGGCGGGGTCAGCCCGCCCTCGGGCATGGCCAGGCCATCGGCATGCGCATCCGCCTCGCCCAGCATCCAGGCGAAATCCGCGTCGGTCATGGCGTGCAGTCGAATCATGTGGGTCCAAAATTCCAAGAAAAAGGGCGCGGAAGCCTTGTCAGCCGCCGCGCCCTTTCGAATGGCTTGCTGGGTATCGGCTTACGCCGCGACCCGCGCTCCTGCCGGAAGCGCCGCCTTCGCCTGGGCGATGATGGCGCTAAAGGTTTCCGCCTCGTGCATGGCGAGGTCGGCCAGGACCTTCCGGTCCAGTTCGACACCGGCCAGCTTCAGACCGTGCATGAACACGCCATAGGTCAGGCCTTCGGCCCGAACCGCGGCGTTGATGCGCTGGATCCAGAGGGCGCGGAAATTCCGCTTGTTAACCTTGCGATCGCGATAAGCGTACTGACCCGCCTTCTCCACCGCCTGGCGGGCGATGCGGATCGTGTTCTTGCGACGGCCATAATAGCCCTTCGCCGCATCCAGGATGCGATTGTGCTTTGCGCGCGTGGTCGTACCGCGCTTGACGCGTGCCATATCCCGCTACTCCTTAATTGAGGCCGTAGGGCGCCCAGAGCTTGACGCGCGCCGTATCGGCGTCGGCAAGCACGGAGGTGCCGCGGTTCTGGCGAATATATTTGGCGTTGTGGCTGATCAGGCGGTGGCGCTTGCCGGCGACGCCGCACTTGATCTTGCCGGTGGCCGTGAGCTTGAAGCGCTTCTTGACGCCGCTCTTGGTCTTCAGCTTGGGCATTTTGTCTCCTTTTCGAGAGCGATCAAGAACGGCCACGGCAGCCCATACTAGCCGGGCAGTTCGTCCAGATGTCGCTATGAAGGGCGCGCCTATAAGGAAGTCCGCCGCATTAGGCAACCGGTCTGTACCCCCGTTTCGGAACCGAGCCGAAAAGCAGGTGTTACCTAGGCCATGGCTGACGCATCCACCGCTGAGCCGGGGACGATCGCCCCTGCCCCTCGCAAGGACCCGCCGAAGCGCGATCTTGGCACGCGCACGCTGGGCGTCGGGATTTCGATCTTGGCCACCCTGATCGGCCTGATCTTCTTCGCCTGGCTGGTGCTGTTCGTCACCAAGGGCCGTTTCCTCAAGCACACGTTCGAGCGGATCGCCTCTTATCATACCGGTCGCACCGTGAAGGTGGCGGGGGACTTCAACCTCTATCTGGACCCCTTCGCGACCAAGTTCCTTGCCGAGGGGCTGACCATCTCGAACCCTGCCTGGGCGACCAGGCCCAACCTCTTCTCGGCCAAGCTGATCGATACGAGGATCGATACCTTCTCCTTCCTGTTCGGCAGCCAGTCCAAGGTCAATTTCATCGACCTGATCAACGGCGATGCGGACCTGGAGTGGGACAAACAGCATCAGCAGAACACCTGGACGTTCGGGAAGACCAGTGGCCAGCCGCTCAAGCTGCCCTTGATCCAGCGTGCGCAGGTCCAGGGCACCGACGTCCATTATCGCGATGGTCGCATGCAGCTGATCGCCGACGTGCATTTCGACCCGATCCACGCGCAGAATAACAGCTTCGCCAACAATATCCGCTTCGCGGGCGGCGGCACGATGCGCGGTATCCCCTTCACGCTCACCGGCCAGCAGACCTCGCCCAACCAATTGCTCGCGGGCGGCGAGAACCAGTTCCAGCTCCATATAAACGGCGCCAAGACCCAGATCGATGTCGCGGGCACGCTTCCGGGCGCCACCGTGATCGAGGGCGCGGACCTTTCGGTCGCGGCGCGCGGCCAGAATATCCGCAACCTGTTCGACCTGATCGGCGTGGCTGTACCGGACACGCGCGTCTACCATTTGCGCGCGCACATGGTGAAGCGGGGCGAGCAATATCGCTTCACCCGCATGACCGGCATGTATGGCGCGAGCGATCTGGCCGGAGCGGTCACCGTCACCGTCCCGGCCGACCCCAGGCAGCGCCTGTTCCTCAAGGCCGATCTCGTCTCCCGCCATGTCGACATCATCGATATCGGTCCGTTCATCGGCTACGAGCCCAACACGCTCGCGACCAAGGGCGCAACCGCCGCAGCGACCACGCAGCACAAGCAGGACGGGGTGCCCCGCATCCTGCCCGACGCGCCGCTCAGGATTGACGCGCTCAAGAGCTTCGATGCCAAGGTGGATTACCGGATCGCCACGATCAAGGAGCCGTTCGTCCCGGTCTCCAACATCGTGCTCGGGCTCGACCTGAACCACAGCCTGCTCAAGCTGAGCCCACTCAATTTCGATGTCGCCGGCGGCCATCTGAAATCGGACATCTCGATCGATGCGCGCACGCCCGCGGTGCTGACGGACTACGACATTCGCCTGTCGCCGACCCCGATCGCGAAATTGCTATACAAGAGCGGCGCCACCGAGGCGCCCGCGACCGGCACGATGACCGCGCGCGTCAAGATGCACGGCACCGGCGATTCGATCCGCAAAAGCCTTGCCTCATCGTCGGGCCGGATCGCGATCATCCTGCCAAAGGGCAGCTTCTGGACCAAATATATCCAGCTTAGCGAGTTCGACCTGGGCGTGTTCCTGGAGCGCCTGCTGCAGGACAAATTGAAGAAGCCGGTCGAGGTGAATTGCGGGCTGATCGGTTTCACCGTCCGCGACGGCATCGCGGCGGCCGATCCGATCCTGATCGACACCGACAAGAACGTGATGACCGCCAAGGGCGGCTTCAGCTTCAAGGACGAGAGCCTGAGCCTGGCCTTCCGCGCGGACGCCAAGAAGTTCAGCCTCTTCTCGGGCCAGTCCCCGGTTGGGATCGAGGGGCATTTCGCGGAGCCCAAGCTGCAGATCGTCACGCCGCAATTGCTGACGCGGGCGGGCGTGGGCGTCGGCCTCGGCCTGGTCGCGAGCCCCATCGCGGCGCTGATCGCCTTCGTCGATCCGGGCGACGCCAAGAGCGCTGCCTGCGGTCCGGTGCTGGCGGGCGCCAATGCCGCTGCGCAGCGCACCACCAAGGGCCAGCCGCGCAAGGACGTGGGCACGGGCAAGCCCGCCGACGTCAAGGCGGAGAAGGCCGATAAGAAGTTCCTTAAGCCGTAAATTGTAAACCTCCGCGGGAGCCAAAGCGCCCCTGCAGCGTTGCGAAACCGTAACAGACCTGAAAACCAGGCGAAGGAATAAGGGTGGGAATCAAGGGGTCGCCTCGCACGCGGCGTTTCGGGACTATCGCCGCGGCGGGCTTGCTCTGCTTCGCAGCCGCGTCGGCGCGCGCGCAATCGATGGAGGATTTGCGCGACCTGTCGCTGGACGAGCTTGCCAACGTCAACATATCCTCGGTCAGCAAGACGAACGAGGCGCTGAGCGACGCATCCGCCGCGGTGTTCGTGATCACGCATGACGATATCGTCCGTTCGGGCGCGACCACGGTCCCCGAAATCCTGCGTCTGGCGCCCAATCTCTACGTCGCGCAGGCGAGCGCCAGCCACTACACGATCACCGCACGCGGCCTTTCGGGTAACCAGAACGACCAGAATTTCACCAACAAATTGCTGGTGATGATCGATGGGCGCAGCGTCTACACGCCACTCTATTCGGGCGTGTACTGGGACATGCAGGACGTGCTCCCCGACGATATCGAGCGGATCGAGGTGGTGAGCGGCCCGGGCGCGACCTTGTGGGGCGCCAACGCCTTCAACGGCGTGATCAACATCATCACGCGCCGTTCGGGCGAAACGCAGGGGCTGCTTGCCACCGCCGATGGCGGCGCGCGCCAACGGACCGGCGGGCTGCGCTACGGCGGCCGTCTAAGCGAGAATCTGACGGGGCGCGTCTACGTCGATGCGCTTGACCAGGATGAGACGCGCACCGCCAAAAATCCGCCTGCGGGCAGCGCGATCCCCGCCGACGTGCCCGCCAACGATGCCTGGTGGCGCATCCAGGGCGGCTTCCGGCTCGACTGGAACCCCAACGACAAGGACGGGGTCACCTTCCAGGGCGACCTGATGCACAGCCGCGCCAACCAATTTGCCGGCGCCGACGAACTGACCCACAGCCGCAACCTGCTCGCGCGCTGGACCCACAGCGAAAGCGATGGCGGTTCGTTCGAGGTGCAGGCTTATTACGACAACGAGGCGCGCCACACGCTCGACGATGGCGGCGCCTTCACGATCGACACTTACGATCTCTATTTCCAGCACAGCAACGCAGCGAACGAGAAAGACGATTTCGTCTGGGGCGGCGGCATCCGCGCCAGCCGCTTCGACATCAACGGCAATGCCTCGCTCTTCTTCGAGCCGCCCAAACGTACGCTTCTCCTCGCGGACGCTTTTGCCCAATATGGCTGGGCGTTCGCGCCGCGCGCCAAGCTCACGCTTGGCCTCAAGGTCGAGCGTGATCCCTATGCCGGCGCCAGTGTATTGCCCGACGCGCGGCTGAGCTGGAAACCGAGCGATGCTATCCTGCTGTGGAGCGCGGTCTCGCGCGCTGTGCGTTCGCCCACGCCGTTCGACCGCGACGTGGTCGAGGTGCTGGGCGGAGTCCGCTTCCTCACCGGCAACGGCCAGTTCCGCACCGAGAAGCTGACCGCCTTCGAGGCGGGCACGCGCATCCAGGCCTCGTCGCGCGCGTCAGTCTCCCTCTCAACCTATTACAACCTCTATGACGACCTGAAGGCGATCGAAATCACCCCCGTCAGCTTCACCCCGCTCTATTGGAGCAACGCGATGAAGGGGCACAGTTATGGCCTGGAAGCCTGGGGCGACCTGTCGGTCACCAACTGGTGGAAATTGGGTGCAGGGCTCACCTTGCTACACGAGGATTTCCATTTCAAACCGGGCGCGAGCGGTATCCTCGGCGTGGCCCAAGCCGGCGACGACCCCCGCCACCAGGAGACGCTGAGCTCGACCTTCACCATTGGCCGCGCGGTCTCGATCGAGGCCAATTTCCGCCATGTCGGCCGCCTGCCAGATCCCCCAGTGCCCGCTTATAGCGAGCTTGGCGGGCGGATAAGCTGGCGCCTCAACCACCGAATGCAGGTCTCGGTCAGCGGGCTCAATCTGCTCCACGCCTGGCATCAGGAACTGCCCAGCGACTCCGCCTATCAGGTTCCCCGTTCCATCCTTGCCGGGTTGAAATGGCGCCTGTGATTCGCCTCGCGGCAAGCCTCGCCTTGCTGGCGGGCCTGAACGAGGCTGCCCGGGCTGGCGATCTGCCGCTCGAATATGCGATCAAGGCGAGCTACCTCTACAAGTTCGCGCCGTTCGTGCACTGGCCGCCCACGGCGTTCGAATCTCCCGGCGCGCCGCTCGCCATCTGCATCGCCGGACCCGACCCTTTCGGCCCGGCGCTGGACGAGGCCGTCAAAGGCCAGCGGGTCAACGGCCATGCGATCGTCGTGCGTCATGTCGAAGCGGTTCATTCCGGCATTCCCTGCCAGATATTGTTCATGGCGGGTAGCGAGGGCGAGGAAGATCTGCACGCCATTGCGCACGAGCCGATTCTTACTGTTACCGACCGCGCGCGCGGCAGCACCGGCGGGATGATCCAGTTCGTGACGGTCGGCGGACGCGTGCGCTTCTCGATCGACCAGGTGGCGGCGCAGGATGGCGGCATCGCGATCAGCTCGAAATTGCTCGGGCTGGCAGTGAGCGTGAACAAATGAGCCCCCGCACGACGCTCCGCCGGCTGATGATGGCGATCGCGGAGACGCCCGCGATCGGCATCGCGATCGCCTGCCTCCTTCTCGTCGCCAGCCTCGGCCTCGCTTATCATAACGAGGATCAGGCGCGTGCCGAGAAGATCCGCGAGGTCGAGGTCCAGGCACGCGTGCTCGCCGCAAGCCTCGCCGGCCCGCTCGCCTTCGACGACGACGCCGCCACCCACGAATATATCGACGCGCTCAAGGCCAGTCCCGAATTCGACGCGGTCGGCGCGTATGACGAGCAGGGCAAATTGGTCGCCGGCTTCTCGCGTACGGGCGAGCGCTTGCCGCCGCACAACCAGGTCGCCGCGCCGATCGTACAGGGCAACGAATTGATCGCAACCACCTCAGTCCAGCAGAATGGAGCGCAATTGGGCTCGGTCTATGTCGTGGCCGCGACCGAAAGCTGGCCGCGTCGCGCGGGCCGCTATCTCGGCATCGCCGTGGTGGTGGTGATGGCAAGCCTGTTGGTGGCGGTGCTGGCGGCCTTCTACGCCTCGGTCAGCGCGGCCAACAAACGTCTCGAATCCGAGATTGCGGGCCGCGAGGAGGCGGAGGAAGCGCTGCGGCAAGCGCAGAAAATGGAAGCAATGGGCCAGCTCACCGGCGGCGTCGCGCATGATTTCAACAATCTGCTGATGGTCGCCTCGTCGGGCATGGAATTGCTGGAACGCACCACCGATCCCGTCCGGCGCGACCGGTTGAAGGACGGCATCCGGCAGGCGATCGAGCGCGGTGCCAAGCTGACCCAGCAATTGCTGACCTTCGCGCGCCGGTCCCCGCTCTCGCCCGAGGTGGTGGACGTCGGCCAACGCATCGGCGAGTTGCAGGACCTGCTCGAACGTTCGCTGCGTGAGGACATCAAGGTCGAATTCGAATTCGCCGACGGCCTCTGGCCGATCGAGGTCGATCCGTCGCAGTTCGACGTCGCCATCCTCAATATCGCGATCAACGCGCGCGATGCGATGCCCGAAGGCGGGCGGATCCGGATCGGCGCGCACAATTATCCCGCGGGCGGCGAAATGCAGCGCGACATGGTTCGCCTCAGCGTCCGCGATACCGGCGCGGGGATCGAGCCCGAATTGCTGGAGAAGGTGTTCGAACCCTTCTTCACTACCAAGAGCGTCGGCACCGGCACCGGGCTTGGCCTGAGCCAGGTCTATGGCTTCGTCCGCTCATCGGGCGGCGACGTGAAAATCGAGAGCGCGGTCGGGCGCGGCACCATTGTCCATCTGATGTTCCCTCGTTCCAGCCAGGCGCTGCCCAGCGGCGACACCGAAGCGGGCCGCGAACGGCGCGCGGAGCATGACGCGACCGTGCTCGTTGCCGAGGACGACGAATATGTCGCCGACCTGGTGTGCGAGATGCTGCGCGAGCTCGGCTACAAATCGAAGCGCGGCGCCACCGCCGCCGAGGCGCTGCGCCTGCTCGAGGAAAGTGGCCCGTTCGACCTCGTGCTGTCGGACATGATCATGCCGGGCAAGATGAACGGTCTCGAGCTGGCGCAGGAGATCGTGCGGCGCGAGCCCGGCATGCCGGTGGTGCTGATGACCGGCTATAGCGAGGCCGCTGCCGCCGCCGCGGCGGAAGGCTTCCCCCTGCTGGTCAAGCCCTACACGATCGAGGCGATGGGCGACGTGCTGGGCCAATCGCTGCGCGCCGCGCGCCAGTAAGCGCAAGCTCGCGATCACTATTTGCAACCTCAGAAACTATGCTGCGGTTGCGAAAAATGCATCGGGGGCCCATATGCGCGGCCATGGAACAGCAGCCAATCGACGACGCCACCAACCCCACCTGGCGCGCGATGAAGCGCGGGCTCAAGCTGCGCTGCCCGAGCTGCGGGGTGGCGCCGCTTTATTCCTCGTACCTTAAGGTCCAGCCCGTCTGCCCGCATTGCGGAGCGGACAATGGCCAGCACCGCGTTGACGATGCGGCGGCCTATTTTACCGTGCTGATCGTCGGCCATGTCGTGGTCGCGCCGATGCTCGCGTTCGAGGCGATCTGGGACGCGCCGATGGCGCTGGTGCTGGGCATCGCGCTTCCGGCGGTCGGTGCGGTCGCACTGGGCGCCCTGCCCTTCATCAAGGGCGCGATCGTCGGCGTGCTCTCGTCGCAGGCGCGCCGCGCCAAGGCCGAGGCGGTTCGCCCCAATCCCCCAGCCGGTCCCTGGTCCTAATCCCCGTCAATCCCGCGAACGCGGAAATGACGGGAGTTGGAGCCCTTATTTCTTCGCTTCGATGATCCGGAAATCGCCCGCGATGTGCATTAAGCTCATCAGATAGAGCATGCCGTCGAAATAACGCTGCTCGCCCGTCGGCACCGGCGTGTCCCACAATTCCTGTAAGAACGCCTTCGAATTGGTGCCGGGCGTGGCGGCGAAACCGCCGACCGCCGTGGCGGCGAGCATGCCGACCGAATGACGCTGAGATTCCGGTTTCCCGTCGAGCGAATAACGGTCGACGAAGCTGTGGATGCCCTGCCCGACCAGGAAGCCCTGAATACGGTCGCTCAGCACACGCTCGCGCGCATCCTTGCCCCACCAATTGTAATCGACCGACCAATTGCTCGCGGTGCGCCAGCTGTCATAGGCGAATGCGCTCGGCTTGCCGTCCCAGCCCATCGCCGGGGTCAGGTCGAAATTACTGCGGTCGGGCGAAAGCCCCGTGTTCGGACCGGTGACCTTCACGAACAGGTTGCGACTCATATCCGCTGCGCGCGCCCAGAAAGCGCGATCCTCCCTCGGCCCCCAGCGCGCCCACAATTCGTAGAATGCGGGCAGGTGATAAGAGGCGTCGGTTCCCGGGATATTCTGCTCCGCCACGAAGCGGATCATGTGGCTCGCCTCGTCGACCATCGGGCCGACCGTTTCGGGCCGAGGGGTCCGATCGAAACGGAAGTGCGGCGGCCACGGCTTGCCCGCCTTGATCGCCTCGGCTTCCTGCGCGCGATTGTTCGGGCTGGGCCAGGGCTTGTCCGGCTGGACGAAGGGCGGATCGTTGGGGTGGATGCGGAAGGGCGGCGTGCCCGTCAGTACCGGATGGTGCCGCATGCCGCGCAGGATCTTGTCCGCCTCGGCCTGATAATTGTAGATGCCCTTGCCGTTGCCCCAGCGGTGGGCAGCGAAATAGAGCGCCATCACATAATATTCCTCGCCGTCGGGCGCGGCGCCGGTCGAGCGCGGCGTGCCGTCGGTGTTCATCGACCAGGCGAAATAGCCGACCGAGGGATTCTTCGGATCGGTCATCAGCATATAGGTCTTGGACCAGTTCCACAGCGCATCGAATTCGCGTTTGTGGCCGAGCTGGACGGCGATCATCATGCCGTAGCTCATGCCCTCGGTACGCGCGTCGTTATTGGCCCAGTCCGTGATGTAGGCGAGCGGTCCGTTGCCGTTCACGCCCGTCTCGAAATAGACGCGCTCCTCCTGGCCATCGCCGTGGAAGAGCATCTGGAACGCCTTGTCGACCTTGGCCTGGCTTTCGGCATGCGTGCGGCCAAGTTGCTCGACGAACAGGTCGCGGTACCGATGCGTCTTGTAAGCCCCCGCCCCGTCGCCGGGGAAAGTATGTATCGGGGAAGGCGACGACGCTGTCTGCGCCTGCGACTGCGCGGCGAGAGCAATGGTAGCGCTAACAGAAATTGCCAGACAGAAACGGCTCACCACCTGATCATCCTCTCTTGCTGAGACGCGCACGGTTCGCCCGCGCTGCACGGCTGTTTAGCCATGATCGGGTGCGAAGCTCAAGCCGCTCCGAGTCAGGCGGGAACGCCCCGCTCGCGGTCAGGAACGGGCGAGCTTGGCCAGCCGCTGCCGACGCAGAATCGCGCCGATCAGCCCGAAGCCTGCGATCATCGTCGTCCAGCTCGCGGGCTCAGGCACCGGCGAGTCCGGCGGCGGCGACGAGGCGTGGTGCGTAACGAAGATCTGGGTCTGGTTGTGCAGAGCGGTGATGACGGAGAGTTCGGCGCCCGGGACCGGCTTCCAGACACTGTTGGTCACGTCGCCTAGCCAGGTGTTGGCGACCTGGGTGGCGCTGCTCTGGTGCCAGCTGCTGCTGGTGAGCGCGCTTCCCGTCACGTAGAAGGACCCGCTGGTGACATCGTAGTGGCTCCCGGTCTCGTTCAGGATTTCCCACACGCCCAATTGCGCCGCAGCACTGTAGGTGCTGCGGGTGGACGAGGAGGCATTGGAAACCAAGGTGTCCGCATTTTCCAGGAAAGTGGAAAGCTGCGTGAGCTTGGTCGACGAGAGATCCAGCGTGGTCAGCGACGCCGAGCTGAAGGTGCCGGTTCCGAGCGTATCGAAGATGTCGGCGCAATAGCTGTCGATCAGGACCGACTGGCCATCGCTCGTCCCCTTCAGTTCGAGGCGACCGACCTCCGCCGACTGGGTCAGCGTCTGCGTGTGGTGCCCGCTCTTGTAGGTATCGTGGATCGTGCCCGACAGGCCGCCTACCTTCGGATCGATCCGGGTCGAGCTGATCTTGAAATTGGTCGCGTGCGCGGCAGGCGCGCCGACAACCAGTAAAATGCCGCCGATCGCCCCAAGCGACCGACGCCCCAAACGACAATACATGATGGTCCCCAAACCGGTACTGAGATCCGCGGCGAATTTCCTGTCAGAGGATTCGCATCGGATCGCCTGCGTATCTAACAGACGCGCGGCCGGCCGCCGACCTTAAAGTGTGGTTAAGATTGTAAAATCTTGTTTGGAAAGGGGTTTTGACCGACCCGCAGGGCCGCTGCCCAAAAAAATGATCTGGTGGCCCCGGAGGGACTCGAACCCCCGACCTCTCGTTTAGGAAACGCTTGCTCTATCCGGCTGAGCTACGGAGCCACAGCCTTGCCCTAGGCAAGGCCGTAATTCCGGTCAATCTCAGGCGGCGAAGACCGGCTTGCGCCGCCGCAACGCCGCGCCGACTACGCCCAGGCCGCCGACCATCAGCATCCAGGAGGCAAGCTCCGGCACGGTCGAGATCGCGATGCTGTCCACGCTGGATCCACGCACCGCGCCGCCGAAGAGGCTCATGTTGAGCGAGCTGTGCCCGAGCGAACCGGGCGAGAAGCCCGCGAGCGGCCCAAGCGGCGCATTGTCCACGGTCAGCGACTGGTTGATGCTGTTGATGCCATCATAGGTGTTGAAATCGATCCGCGAGAAAGCCGGATTGCCGCCGGACGCCGCATGATCGGTCTTGTCGTAGACGCTCTGCGCGGTGCCGGTATAGGCGAAGGTCTTGCCGTTGATGGTCACCTTGACCTGCAGATCGCCGGACGTGTCATATTTGTAGAGCGGCGACACGCCGTCACTATCGGTGGTGACCGTCTCCGGGCCGACCGTGAGAATATACTCGATCGAGAAAGCGTCGCCGGCGAGCGACGTATGGGCCGTCGGGAAGAACAGCCCCAGATCGTCAACACCGGTCGCAAACGTGCCAGACAGGGTGATGTCGAACACTGTGGCACTCGCTGGTACGCTCACGCCCGCAATCGCTGCCACTACCAAACCGATTTTCGTGAAAAGTTTCATATTGTCCCTCGCTCGCGGCGGTCTCTGGCCTCGCGCCTCCGCTGGGACAATGCGAATTCTTGCGAATGGCCTAGTGGCTGGCCTCGGGCGGAACGAACGGCATCGGTAGCGGCACGACCGGCACGCCATCGTCTGCCAACGACCGCGCTTCCGCTATGGTCGCCTGGCCATGAATGGCCCGTTCGGGCGCATCGCCGTCATGGATAGCGCGCGCCTCGTCGGCGAAGCGCGATCCGACATGTTCCGACCCTTCGAGCATCTTCGCCTGCGCTTTGGCGAGCGCGGCGAGCATCGCCTTCATCTCGGCTGGGGGGTGCTGACCGCCACTTCGCATCGGCACCGGCGCGGATGCCCGATTGCCCTTCGTACCGACATTGGGCGCCATCACCGTCTTGGCGACGTCGCTCTGCCCACAGATCGGACAGGCGACCAACTTGCGGGCGCGCTGATCCTCATAATCGGCCGACGAGCCGAACCATGCCTCGAACACATGACCGTCCGCGCAGGCGAGATCGAAGACGATCATCCCGCCACCGTCACCGGGCCGATCGCGCGACGATGCCGGAGGACGGGAATTTGCCCGCGCACTTCGGCCAAGCGGCCTGGATCGATCTCGACCACCGCCACACCCGGCGCCTCGCCCATGTCGAGCAGTATCCCGCCCCACGGGTCGACTACCAGCGAATGGCCATAGGTCACACGCCCATCGGCATGGCTTCCGGTTTGGGCTGCGGCGATGACGAAGGCGCTCGCCTCGATCGCCCGCGCGCGCATCAGCACATGCCAATGCGCCTGGCCGGTCGGCACGGTGAAGGCCGCGGGAATGGCGAGCATGTCCGCTCCGGCGTCGCTCAGGCTGCGGAACAGGTCCGGGAAGCGCAGATCGTAGCAGATGGCGAGGCCCAGCCGGCCCCACGGCGTATCCACTACCACCGCCTGCGTGCCCGGGGCATAGGCCTCGGACTCGCGGATCGACTGGCCGCCGGGCAGGTCGATGTCGAACAGATGCATCTTGTCGTACCGCG
>Ga0207705_10000977_pt1 | contig 23344 bp, 23 predicted proteins | sample KBSC13metaG_FD_184314 | JGI IMG/M metagenome (GOLD analysis project Ga0207705, IMG submission 184314) | Corn rhizosphere microbial communities from Kellogg Biological Station, Michigan, USA - KBS C1-3 metaG (SPAdes) (version 2) | ecosystem: Host-associated > Plants > Roots > Rhizosphere > Soil ... | reverse complement strand
GCCCGTAGGGATTGATCGAGGTGGCGTGCCACCACTGTTTTTCCGGGCCGAGGATCTGGATCTCGAAATGCAGGTGCGGCGCGTCGGCGCTGGCGTTGCCGGTGCTGCCGACGAAGCCGATCGGGTCACCCCGACGCAGGATCTGGCCTTCGGCCAGGCCCGGCGCATAGCTGTCCAGGTGCGCGTAGTAGTAGATCACCTGGTCGCGCGGATCGAACTGGTACACCGTCAGCCCGCCGGGCTTGCTGGTGAACAGCTTGACCACGTGGCCGTCGTTCGCCGCCACCACCGGCGTGCCGCGCGCCGCCATGATGTCGATCGCGTCGTGCACGTGGCCCGCACCGCGCGCCTGGGTAAACGTGTCCACCAGTTCGCTGGCCTTCACGCCGACGACCGGTATCAGCAAGCCGTTCACCGCGGATGGATCCGGAGTTGCGGAGCTGACCGAAGCGGCAGCCGCCGGCGCGGCGCTGGACACCGCGACTTCGGGCAGGTTGCCGACCGGCCGCGGTTCGACCGATGCGGCTGGGGCCGCGGGAGTGGCACGTTGCCGCGATGTGGCCGGTGCCGGGAGCGCCATCGTGGCAGGCACTTCGCGTACCTGGCTGCCCTGCCCGGGCAGTGTTGCGGGCCACCGCCCGGCCAGAGGGAACATCGCCGCGGCACCGCATGCCGCACCCAGCAGAAAGACGAATGGCCAGCGCATGCTCACTCCTGCAAGGTGACGACCATGCCGGGCTTCACCGCCTCCGACACTTCCTGCGCGCTCCAGTTGGTCATGCGGATGCAGCCGTGCGACTGGGTCTTGCCGATCTTCGACGGTTCCGGCGTGCCATGGATGCCGTAATGTTCCTTGGAGATATCCACCCACACCACGCCGACCGGGTTGTTCGGGCCAGCGGCGAGCGTGGCCTTGGTGTCTTTCGCGTCCGCATCCCAGAACAGCCTGGGGTTGTAGCGAAACACCGGGTGCCTGCCCACGCCCTTGATCTTCCAGTTGCCGAGCGGCAACGGGTCATGCTCGCTGCCGGTGGAGGCCGGGTACTGCGCCACCACCTTGCCGGCCTCGTCCAGCAGCGACACGGTGGAGTCGGACTTGTCGACCACCACTTTCGCCACCGGCGGCATCGGGGTGCCGGGCCGCACGTCCGGCACCACCAGCTGTTCGCCGGCACGCGCAAAATCCCTGCCCGGGTTGAGCAGGCTGAGCAAGGCCGGGCTGGCGTGGAAGCGCTCGCCCAACGCCTCGATCGGCGAGGCATAGCCCAGCGCGTCGAGCTTCGCCTGCGCCAGCATGCCCGATGGCAACGGCCGGAACGGTCCGGCCACATCCGCGGCGCTCAAGGTCACGTTGACCAGGACCGGCACCCTGTCGCTGTCCAGCGCGGCCCAGGTCGGCGCATCCATGGTGCCGCTGACCTCGAGGCCGCGGCTGGCCTGAAAGCCCGCAATGGCCCGATGCAGGTTGGAGCCGTAGACGGCGTCGATCTCGCCCGGGGAAAAATGTGCACGCTCCAGCAGGATCTGCGCGCGCAACACGGCGGCGCCCTTGTCCCCCGCTTTCACCGGCACCGTCAGGCCGGCATCGTTGACCATCCCGGGCGTCAGCACTTCCGGCAACGCGCTGGAAGCAGCGGGAGCCTGCGCCATCGCCGTGGCCGTGGCCAGCGCGGAAGCAAGCAACCAGATCGTCGTACGGGCGATTTTCACGAAGCGGTCTCCTGTGGGGGATCGAGCATGCATGACGGTTTGTGAAGAAAGCCGGGGTGCGGCGAGCTGCGGTTCATCCGGGCTTGCAGCTGCGCTTGCATGGCGATGCCGCCGCCGGCGCTTCCCTTGTCGATTCCGTGCCGGCCCGTTCGTCATACGAAGAGAAGCCCACCAAGGAGATCGTCCATGCCCCATACGCATACGCCACCCCTCGTGCCCGCCGCCGAACTGGCCGGGCGCAACCGCATGCGCTTCCCCAACGAAAGCGACGACTACCGCCGCGCGCGCACCGCCCTGCTCGCTGAGGAGATCGACTTGCGCCGGCACATCGAGCGCGTGGCCGAACAGCGCCGCGCGCTGCCGCCGGGCGGCGAGGTGAGCGGCGACTACCGCTTCCAGGGCGAACATGGCCCGGTCGATTTCGCCGGCCTGTTCGGCGACAAGCAAAACCTGGTCGTCTACAGCTACATGTTCGGCCCGCAGCGCGCACGGCCTTGCCCGATGTGTACCTCGCTGCTGAGCGCGTGGGACGGCGAGGCACGTGACGTCGACCAGCGCGTGGCGCTGGCCGTGGTTGCGCGTTCGCCGATCGAGCGCCTGGTCGCGTTCAAGAACGAACGCGGCTGGCGCGACCTCAAACTGTATTCGGACCTCGACGGCGCCTACAGCCGCGACTACTTCGCCATCGACCCGAACGGCGGCGACGGCGACCAGGCCGCGCTCAACGTGTTCACCCGCCGCGATGGCGCGATCCGCCATTTCTGGAGCGGCGAGATGGGCTTCGAGAGCGCCGACCCCGGCCAGGACCCGCGCGGCGCGCCCGACCTGATGCCGTTGTGGACCATCCTCGACATGACGCCCGAGGGACGCGGCACGGACTGGTATCCGAAACTCGAGTACTGACCGCAAGGGGATGGAGACCCGATCGCCTCCATCCCGCAGCAGCGATGCGCGGGTTCACGGCTTGGGCGCGCACCCCTCATCCACCGGGCGCACTTCGCACTCGATCTCCCACTCGTCGCCGTGCACCTTCAGGAAGCGCGAGGTCAATTCGAGCGCCTCCTGCATCGAATCCGCCTTCAGCATGGCGTAGCCGCCGATCACTTCCTTGGTTTCGGTGAACGGGCCGTCCGTGGTCTTCAGCTTTCCATGCGACAGGCGCATGCGCGCGCCCTCGGCCGTCGGCCTCAGCCCCGCGGTATCCAGCAGCACGCCGGCCGCGGTCATCTCCGCGATCAACTTGCCCATGTCGGCCATCAGCTGCTCGCTGGGCCGCTGTCCCGAGCTCTCGTTGATCCGGATCATCGAAAGAAATCGCATCGTCGCCTCTCCTGTGGTCGTGGCGGAGCCGTGCGACCGGACGATTCCGGCCCGCCCAGCGTGCTCCTGTCATGGCGACGAACGACCCGGGACCGGATCGACACGGTCCGTGCACTTCTACGGAAGCGGATTCCGCGTCGTCGCCCCGGCACCCACCTCGCAACGGCCATCGGTGCAATGCTTCGCCGCGGGCGCGGCGTCGGTCGTTTCCAGGCGCTGCTGCTCCAGCTCCGCCAGCAAGGTGCCGATTTCCGCGCCAAGCAGCAGGTCGTCATGCACGCCGAACACCTGGCGGCGCAGGCGCCCCTGCGCGTCGATCAGGATCGTGGTCGGCGTGCCCTGCATGGCGTACGCGCGCATGGTGCAGGGAATCGGGTCGCCCGCCGGGCCTGTCGCGTCGATGCCGACCGGAAACGGCACGCGATACTCGTGCAGGAACGCGCGCAGCGACTCCGGCCCCATCGCCGCGTGATGCTCGAACACCGTGTGCAGACCGACCACCGCCAGCGGCGCGCCCTCGAACAGCTTCGCCACGCGCTGCGCCTGCGGGATGCCGTGCGCCACACAGCCCGGGCAGAGCATCTGGAAGGCGTGCAGCAACACCACGCGCCCGCGGAAGTGCCCGAGGCTCAGCGGCTCGGCGGTATTCAGCCAGGCGCTGGTGCGCCACTCGGGGGCCGGTTCCGGCGTCATCAGAAATCTCCGTCCTTGATGTACGGGTAGGCCCACAGCGTCATCTGCAGCAGACACGACTTCAGCCATGCGGCGTACATCTTCTCCACGTCCCCGGCCGCGTGCCCCTTGCTGGCGAGGAACGGCCTGAGCGTGAAGGTCACCGGATAGATCAGCGGAAACAGGTCGCGAAATGGCACGATGGCGGTCGAGGCGGCGCCGTCGGTGTGGTTCTTCTTCGCGCGGTGGTGGCGCAGGCCGATCTCGTGCTGGTAGTCGAGCCAGCGTTGGTCGTACTCGGCGGCGGCCGTGTCGAGGATCCACTGGCCGAAGCGCTTGCGCACGGCGCCGAGATAATCACCCAGCGGCTTGCCGTCGGCCCGGCCGGTGAAGGACGCCAGCAGGTACGGCTGCGAGCCGACGAAGCCGTACCAGACGTCGAGGATCGCCTCGACCTGATCCGCCACGATACCGCGCGAAAGGCGCAGATACTTGACGTCCTCGTCGTCGAACAGGATGCTCCTCTTCATCCGCTCGAAGTCGCCGAGCGTCACCGGAGAACGCGCGATCGCACTGGTGCCGAAGGTGTATCCGGGAATGGCATGGGTTTCTTTCATGGCCTGTTTCCTCTCGTTTCGCCAGGTTCGGCGCGCGGGCCTGCGCTCCGTGGCCACGGACTCTAGCGACGGCAGCGGCGTGCGTCAGGAAGGCACTTTTCGGTAAGGTGGTTACGACATGGGCGAACACCAACCTGCAACCAGCAGGCGGCCGGACACGGCGAACGCCGCTCCCGCTCCCGCACCCGTTCCCGTCGCCTCGATGGTCGAAAGCATCGTCGGCTGCAAATGGTCGATCCGGCTGCTGCAGCTCTGCGCGGAAGGCAACCATCGCCCCAGCGCGCTGCTGCGCGCCTGCACGGGACTCTCCGCCAAGGTCATGAACGAGCGCCTGCGCAAGATGACCCGCTTCGGCATCATGCATCGCACCGTGCACGGCGAGAAGCCGCCGGTCGAGGTGGAATACCGGCTGACGCCGTTCGGCCGCCGCTTCATGGGCATCCTCGAAGAGGTGCAGCGGCTGCAGCAGGCGGTCGAGTGCGGTGCGATCGGGGAAACCGGCGAAGCCGCGGAAAAGACGCGGCGGGGAAACGCCTGACCTCCCATCGCGATCCCTTCGCAGCGCACCAGGCTCAGCGCGGCAACGCGGCCTGGCGATCCTGCAGGTAACGGCGCACGGCTGGATCGCCGGCAAGACCGATCGCGACGTCGAAGGCGTGCCGCGCATCGTGGCAGGCGTGCGCCCTGGCCAGCAACGCCGCCCGTGCCGCCCAGTAAGGCTGGTAGTCGACGAGCCGGCCATCGGCGGCGAGCGCGTCCATGATCTCGAGCGCAGCCTCCGGCCCCTTCAGCTCGGCGATGGCCAGCGCACGGTTGAGCGCGACCACCGGCGAGCCGCAGAGCGCCAGCAATGCGTCGTAAATCTGCACCTCCGGCGTCCAGTCGGTACGGCCGTTGCGGCAACGCTCGACATGCGCCGACTGCAGCGCGGCTTCGAGTTGGTAACGCCCGATACGGCCCAGCCTGCTGGCGCGCGACAGCAGAGCCTCGGCTTCGTCGATCATCGCCCCATCCCACAGCGCGACATCCTGCTCGGCCAGCGGCACGTAGTCGCCTTCCGCCGTGCGGCGCGCGGAACGGCGTGCTTCCGCATGCAGCATGCAGGCCAGCAGGCCCAGCACCTCCGGCTCCTGCGGCAGCAACTCGGCGACCAGCCTGGCGAGGAACAACGCCTCCGCCGTGAGGTCGCGGCGGATCGCGTCGGTGCCGCCGGGATCGCTCCAGCCTTCCGCGAAGGCGGCGTAGATGGCTTCCAGCACTCCGTCCAGCCGCCCGGCCAGTTCGTCGCGCGTCGGCACGACAAAGGGAACGCCGGCCTGCCGGATCTTCTGCTTCGCCCGCCCCAGCCGCTTGCCCATGGCCGCCGGCGAGGCGAGGAAGGCGGCGGCGATCGCCTTCGCATCCAGCCCGAGTACCGCCTGCAGCATCAACGGCGCGCGGGTGCCGGCATCGATGGCCGGATGGGCACAGGCAAACAGCAGCGCGAGGCGCCGATCCGGGATGGCCGCGTCGTCGCCATCCGCCGACGCGCTCTCGCCGATCTCCGCCAGGACCTGCAACTGCACGGCCGCCGCTTCGCCATGGCGGTGACGCCGGAACCTGTCGACTCCCTTGCGTCTGGCGACGGTCAGCAGCCATGCCTCCGGATTCGCGGGGCAGCCGTTGCGCGGCCAGTCCGCCAGGGCCGCGGCAAACGCTTCGGACAAGGCATCCTCGGCCGCCGCCACGTCGTGCATGGCAGCGGCCAGGAAGGCGACGAGCTTGCCGTAGCTGCGGCGGGCCACCGCATCCGCCGCACGACGTGCCTGCGCGGTGCGATCCAATCTACATGCTCCAGACCGGCCGCACCTCGACAATGCCGTGAGTCGCGGCCGGGCAGCGCGCCGCCCAGGCGAGCGCGGCGTCCAGATCGGCCACGTCGATGAGGTAGTAGCCGGCCAGTTGCTCCTTGGAGTCCGCATAGGGCCCGTCCAGCACCTGCGACTTGCCGTTCGCCACGCGCACGGTGGTCGCGGTCGCGCTGCCTTGCAGGCGGTTCGAGCCGACCAGCGCCCCCGCCGTCTTCAACGCCTGCGTATAGGCCCCGTAAGCTGCGACGCCCTGCTCCTGTTCGGCCGGCGACATGCGCGCCCAGCCGCCTTCCTCCGCATATAGCATCAATAGATATTGCATCGTGATTCTCCGTTCCGGGTGATCGGCGGGCAGCATGCTCCGCCATGCCTATGACGCGTGGGGTCCCACGATTTGGACAAGACCGGTCCTGCAGGGCGATGGCGGTGCATTCGGCCCGTCGCCCTACCCGTCCGGTGCGTGCACTTCCGCGATCAGCGTGGGGAGGAGTTCCGACACGGTCGGGTGGATCGGCACCGTGCGCTGCAGCTGGGTGGCGGTGGCGCCCACGCTCATCATGTCGATGATGCCGTGGATCGCCTCGTCGCCTTCGGCGCCGAGAATCGCGGCACCGAGGATAGCCTTCGTTTCGGCGTCGACGATCACCTTCATGAAACCCTGCGTCTCGTCCTTTTCCACCGCGCGGCCGACCCGGCCCATCGGCCGCTTGCCGACCAGGAACGGGCGCCCGCGCTTGCGCGCCTGCGCCTCGTTGATGCCGACGCGGCCCAGCGGCGGGTCGATGTACAGCGCGTAGCCGCTGACGCGCTCGCTGAGCCGGCGATGCTCGCCGTCGAGCAGGTTCGCCGCGACCATCTCGAAGTCGTTGTACGCGGTATGCGTGAACGCGCCGCGGCCGTTGCAGTCGCCCAGCGCCCAGATGCCGGGCACGTTCGTGCGCAGCTCGTCGTCGACGCTGATGTAGCCGCGCGCATCCGTCGCCACGCCGGCCTTGTCGAGGCCGAGGTCGCCGGTGTTCGGCACGCGTCCCACCGCCACCAGCACGTGGCTGCAGGCGAGCCGTTCGCCGTCGACCGTCACCGCGAGCGTGCCGCCTTCGCCCGCGAACGCGAGGTCGGCGACGCCGGTGCGGATGTCGATGCCTTCGCCTTCCAGGATCTCGCGCACTGCCGTCGACACGTCCTCGTCCTCGCGCCCGATCAGGTATGGACCTTTTTCCACCACGGTGACGCGGGCGCCGAAGCGCCTGTACATCTGCGCGTACTCCAGCCCGATGTAGCTGCCGCCGACGATCAGCAGATGCGCCGGCACACGGTCCAGGCCCAGGATCGAGGTGTTGGTGAGGTACGGAATCGCGTGCAGGCCCGGCATGTCCGGCACCGCGGCGCGACCGCCGACATTCAGGAAGATCTGCGGCGCGCTGAGTCGCTCGTCACCCACGCGCAGGGTTTGCGCATCCTCGAACTGCGCATGGCCTTCGATCACCGTGCAGCCGTCCATGCCGTCCAGCCACGAGCGCACGCCGTGGCGCGCGTTCGCGATGACGGTATCGGCACGCGACTTCACCTTGGCCATGTCGGTGCCCACCTCGCCCGTCAGCACCACGCCGAAATCGGCCGCGCGACGGGCGATGTGCGCGGCGCGCGCGCTGGCGACCAGGGTCTTGGTCGGCATGCAGCCGGTGTTGACGCAGGTGCCGCCGAACAGCTTGCGCTCGACCAGCGCCACCGACCGGCCGGCCTGGGTCAGCCGGTTCGCCAGCGGCGGGCCGGCCTGGCCGGCGCCGACGATGATGGCGTCGAACCGGCGGCTCATGACGCGGCCACCGCGAGCAGCAGCATGCTGGCGATCGACAACGCAAACGGATAGAAGGTCATGCCGTTACTCCCGCATGGATGAACTACGCGGTGTCCATGGTGCCATCACCAAGCATCACGGGCGCGCGAATTCCAGCAGGTCGGCATGGACCCGCTCCTTGCCGGCGATGCAACAGCCTTTCAGGCGGGCGGCGAAATCGGCCAGCGCACGGACCTGGCTCATTTCCGCCTCCGCACACCAGCGCTTCAGTTCTTCCAGCAGGGCCTGGGCGTCGCGGCCGTTGCGCTCGGTCAGTCCGACGAGTCGCGCACGGAACTCGCATACGGTGGACAGCCGGAAACGCTGGTGCAGGAACGCGGAGAGCTCCCCGCGCAATACCGGGTCCAGCCAACGCCCTCCGCTTGCCAGTCCCCGCCGCAGCCGGCGCGGCAGCCGCCCATCGACCGCGCGTTCCGCGCGCAAGGTCGGGGCGATCACGCCGACGACGTAGTCATGCAGGATGCGGCACCGCTGTGCCAGCAACGCCTTGACCGTTTCCGCATCCGGTTGCTGCACGTGGGCGCGGAAACCGAGTGCCGGCGCGACCCGCCGCACCCGCGCCAGGCCCAGCCGGCGCAGCAGGCAGATCAGCATCCAGCCGCCATCGAATTCGAACCTGCGCTGCGAGAATTTCGCCGAGCTGGGAAACGCATGGTGGTTGTTGTGCAGCTCCTCGCCGCCCACGATCAGCCCCCACGGCACCAGGTTGGCCGAGGTGTCGGCCGTCTCGAAATTGCGGTAGCCGCACCAGTGGCCGAGGCCGTTGACGACGCCGGCGGCCCAGAACGGGATCCACGCCATCTGCAGCGCCCAGATCGCGATGCCGACCACGCCGAACAGGCCAAGGCTGATCAGCGCCAGCAGGGTCGGTCCCGCCGCCGACCAGCGCGCGTAGAGATGGCGTTCGATCCAGTCGTCGGGCGCGCCGACGCCGTAGGTCGCCAGGTCGCCCGCATCCGCGGCAGCCTTCTTGTAAAGGTCCACGCCGCGCCACAGGACCGCACGGATGCCGTACACCTGCGGGCTGTGCGGATCCTCGGCGGTCTCGCATTTCGCATGGTGCTTGCGATGCACGGCAATCCACTGTCGGGTCACCATGCCCGTCGTCAACCAGCACCAGAAGCGGAAGACGTGCGCGACGGCCGGATGGAAATCGACGCCGCGGTGCGCCTGGCTGCGATGCAGGTACAAGGTGACGGCGGTGATCGTCGCCTGCGTCATGACCACGAAGTAGATCAGCCAGGCCATCCACGATGCCTGGGTCAGTCCGCGTGCCGCATAGGAAAGCAGGTCCGACATGGATTCCTCCGGAACCGCCCGTGCCAGGCGGAACTCCATGCCTTCTTGTAACGTGCACTACCGAACGTGCCCGGCAAATTTCCGTGAAGCCGCCGTCCTTCCATCGCCGCCGCGACACCCATGGAGGGACCCGGCCTGCAGCTCGCCTTCGGCCAGGAGCATGACGGAGATTGCGCTGGAGGCGGACTTTGCACACCCGAGCCACATGGCCCGCTGCATGCGCCGCGTGCCGGGGCTGAGCCCCGCGCAAACCGCGGGTCGCTCGGCAAGGCCTCCTGGTTAGACGGTCCTCGCCGGGCTGGCCTGCGCGAAAGCAACGAAGCCTTCCACGAACTGGCGCAGCGAGTCATGGGTGTGCGCATCGACGATGGCGCTAGACGATGAAGATGGCATCATTGATGGCGGGGTATTCACCGCATTAAGCTGGAAGGCTATGCCTACTTCCCTGATCATCGTCGACGACTTCCTGAACAACGCACACGAGCTGCGCAACGCGGCGCTGCGCCTCACCTATCCTGAACAAGAAGGCGCATTTCCAGGACGAAACTCACTGGAAAGGATCGAAATTGGAGGACTCGCCCAACAGGTTTCCCATATTGTCGGCGAGCCACTGCAACTCATGTCGCCGCCGCAGTCGCATGCGAAATGCCGCATCACGCTCGCCGCGGATCAGGGGCGCGCCAAGGTGCATATCGATCGCGCGCACTGGTCCGGCATCCTCTACCTCAGCCGTCCCGAAGATTGCCGCGGCGGCACGGATTTCTTCCGCCACCGGCGCACGGGTACCGACCGCGCGCCGATCAACGGTGGGGAACTGGCAGCAATGGGGTATTCGTCAAACGAGGAAATGCATCGCGACATCATCGAGAAGGACAGCAACGACGACTCCAAGTGGGAACTGACCATGCAGGCGCCCATGCGTTTCAACCGCCTCATCATGCTGCGCCCATGGCTATGGCACACCGCCGGAACGGGTTTCGGCGACAGCATGGAAAACGGCCGTCTGGTCTACCTGATGTTCTTCGCATCAGCCCGCCCTTAGTCACAAGCTGGCCACAGTCACCTTGCACACGACGACAAGTCCGTGCCGGGCTGTCACGGATGGCGAAGCGCCTGCACCGAACGGATCACGGCAACCGACACCCAGGCGGCGGGTCAAACCTGCAAGCCGTGTGTCCCGCCGAGGCCCGCTTCTCGAACTCCCGGGCGAAAGCCATGAGACGGCCATAAGGCGCGAGGGGCAATGGTCGGCACCGAACACGACCGCATCGCCCTTGATGAGCACGGGCAACTTGAGCGCAGGATTTTCCGCATAGTCACGCGGATCCAGCGATGCCAGGTCGTGGACCGGAACGAACTCGCAAGCCACGCCAAGCTCTTCCGCGAACACGCGCACCAGGTAGGTGAAATGCGAACTGCTGCGGCCGGTGCTCCGCAGTGTCGGACTCATGCCGGCCATGTCACCTTCTGGGGACAAGGCACCACCTCATGGGCAAGCGGGCAAACGGAAGCCGGCAGATTACTCCTTCAAATCCGGGCCGGCTCACCGAGTCTGCCTGGCTATCGCCTTTACGAGTTCTCCGTGGAGCTACCTTGCGCGAAAGCAACGAAGCCTTCCACGAACTGGCGCAGCGAGTCATGGGTGCGCGCATCGACGATGGCGCCATCGGCATCGAACACGCTGCCCGCACGCGACACCATCAGGCGACCGCCGGTCCAGAGTTCCGCACCGAGCGTGCGCAGCACCGGCAGCCAGGCGTTCTGCGAAAGGATCGTGCCGAAACCGCCGGGCGACGCACCCATCACCGCCACCGGCTTGCCGGCGAACACGCGCGGAATGTCGGCCGGCGGTCGCGTCAACCAGTCCAGCGCATTCTTGGTCACGCCGGGAATGCTGTTGTTGTATTCCGGCGTCGCGATCAGCAGGCCGTCCGCCGCGGCGATCGCCTCCTTGAGCGCCGCGACCTCGGCCGGAACGCCATGCGCGGCTTCATCGTCGCCGTTGTACAGCGGGAAAGCGGCGATCGACATGATCTCCAGCCGGCTGTCGGCCGGCATCATCGCACCGGCGGCACGCAGCAGCGCGGCATTGAACGAACCCTTGCGCAGGCTGCCGGAAAAACCCACGAGAACGGCCATGTTCCACCTCCCCAAACAGTCATGACGACGGGAGCGGCAAGGGTAACGCGGAAACGGGGACTGCCCATGCTCGGGGACCGACGTGCAGGCACGGCCGGCGCCTGTGCACGCCCATGTCCGCACCACCGTCCGACGCAGTGTCCGGACAACGCGGCGACCGTCCGCGGACAGTCGACCCTGGGCCGGAGCAGGCGGGGAAATAGCCTGGAAATGCGGGTTTCCACGCTTTGGCAGCGTTGGCACGCCACTTGCCATACACCTCTTGAAAGCTTCATTTCCTCACGACTGGAGAACGACCATGAAATTCGAAACCTTGATGCTGCAGACCCTGTTCAGCGCTTGCGCCCTGGTTTGCCTGCTGGCGATGGGCGCCATGCTTACGACGAAGGTGCCGGTGTCCGTAGCCGCCAGCCACGCACCGGCAGCCGAGGTGGTCAGTTCGGCCGGCTAGGCCGGGCACGCCTTCCGCGGCAAGTCGCGGAGTGCCGAGCCCAGGGGCCGAACGAGATCGGCTCCTGGCCGATGGGCTCTCTCAGCGCACATGCAGCCAGTGCACATGGACACCGTTGGCCTGATCCTCGGCACGGTATCCTTCACGTCCTTCCACGACCACTCCCCACACCACGCGGACGCCCTCGCCCAGGTAGCTGTCCACCCGGACGTGTTCGCCCTGCGCAATCGGGAAGCAGGTTTCCAGCACCATGGCCTGGTCGCGTTCCCAGACCAGCAGCGCAGGTTTGCAGGCGGCAGCACCCCAGCCGATATGGATCTGCACCTCTTGCGCGGGATAGACACCGCGATTGTCGAGCTTCCATTTCTCGGTCTTTCGCAACAGCGATTCCAGGTGCGGATCGTTCCAGTCGACACGGTTGGCTGGCTTCTGCGCAGGCGGGCTGTAACGGTTCATGTGCGCAAAGACTCCCGGGGGATGATGCAAGCAACGCAGAAGGCGGCGTGTGGATCCCGGCACCCAGAGCGACTCAATGGCTATCGGCCGTGCCGGAGAGTTCTGAAGGAAACAGGCCATTCGATGGCGCATCTTCGGATGGCGTTTGCGCGCGCGGGCAGTGCGGGGCACCGGCCAAGGTTATGATCCACCCGGTTTTTGACGAGAATTCCCGACGTGCCACATTATTCCGGCCCGATACTCACGCGGCCCACCGCCCAGGCACTGTTGGCCGCACGCGATGCCGGCGCAGGCGAATGGTCCGGCTCGCTCGACCTTGGCCGCTCGAACGGCCACGCGTCACTGGAACCGGACGCCTGGCAGTGGCGGGACCAGCGCTACCCGTATCCGCCCACGCTGAAGGACCGCACGATTTACTACTGGGATGACGACGAGTTCGCTCCGGTGTCGCGCTATGCCGGCTCGCTGATCAAGCTGGTGCCCACGGAATGGGGCGCGCCCACGTTCGAGATTGACGGCATCAAGATGCTGCCCACCGCGAAGGAGTCGCCGGTGGCGGATGCGCGCCGCAAGGTGGCGCTGGTCGAGCCGCACGGCAAAGTAGTGCTGGATACCTGCGGCGGCCTGGGCTACTTCGCCGCGTGCTGCCTGGAAGCCGGCGCCGCGCGCATCCACTCGTTCGAGAAGAACGCCGACGTGCTGTGGCTGCGCACGCTCAACCCGTGGTCGCCGGACCCGGATGCCCCGGCCAGTGGCGGCCGCCTGCAACTCGCCCATGCCGACGTGTCGCAGGCGATCGCGCAGATTGCCGACGCCTCGGTGGACGCGTTGCTGCACGACCCGCCGCGCTTCGGCATCGCCGGCGAGCTGTACTCGCAGGCCTTCTACGACCAGCTGGCGCGCGTACTGCGCAAAGGCGGCCGGCTGTTCCACTACACCGGCAGCCCGAACAAGCTCACCAGCGGCCGCGATGTGCCGCGCGAGGTGGCCAAACGGCTGGAGAAGGCCGGCTTCAAGGCGCAGCTGGCGCTGGACGGCGTGCTGGCGACACGGCGCTGAACGACCGGAAGGCAGCTGCGAACCGGTCCGGCTCTAGGCAAAACGGGCGCGATGGGCACCACCCATCACGCCCGTCATTTGGCGCTTTGTCGCGATTTCAGAGTCCGATCGCCGAGATGCGGGTCGCCCAGTTGCCAAGTGCAGCGCGCGTACCGCCGCACTGGAACAGTGGAGCGGTCAGGTATTCGGCCAGGGTGCAGCTGTGCGCGATGTACTCCGATGCGGTCCAGATCGTGTTGCCGTCGGCCGCAGCCGCACCGTAGTCGCCCCAACGGGGCCGATCACCGGCAAGGTAGGGGATGCCGGTAAAGCCGTCCCACGGGCCTGCGCCTGCTGCCGCGACATGGACATCGCCGGCGCCCAGCTTCGCATCCAGGCTGGCGTAGCCGGCGCTCGGATGGTCGTTGGGGCCAACGATAGTGAACGCGATGACGCCACGTCCGCTTTGCGTGACGGCCGCCGCGCCGTAGGTCAGATTCGCATCGGGCAAGGCCAGCGTGCCATTGACGGAAACGCCGCCGGACTTCGGATTGATGACGAAGTAGTTGATGCCCGAGCCATGGCTGCCATTGGCCAGCAGGACATCGGTATCCAACGTGCCCCACAGTTTGCCGTTGGCGTAGCTCACCTGCTGCATGCGCGAGTCGTTCACCGCCATGGGGCGTGGCGTCGGGTAGACGATATTCGGGTAGCCGAGATACGTCGGTGCGCAACCGGCGAGGGCAAAACAATCGCGCAGGGGTGCACTGCCCGGCTTCTGCTGGGCCAGGCTGCTCGGCACGGCATAGGTCTGCACGGTCAGCGGCGAGACGCCCAGCACCAGGGTCGTGGGCGCGGTGTCGATGGCCTGCGTGTTCGACACCGACCACAGCCAGATCGTGTTCGAGATGCCCGAGTCGTAGAACACCGCGTCCGAACTGAGCAGGTATTCGGTTCCGCCCAGCGTGTCGACATACTGCCCCCCGGACGAGATGGCCGGCCAGACAGTGAACGCGGGCGCCGGAACACTCGGATCGCCGCCGTTGAACAGCACCACATTCGGTGAGGCGGCACCCGATGCCAGCGCCTGCTTGGAGATGGCGTAGATCTGCGCGCCGTAGAAGCCGGAGCCGAACAGCGCGAACTCGTTGGTGGTCAGGAAGATCGCATGGGCGTCAGCACCGATGTGGGGATAGTCGCCCAGGCAGAATCCGCCCGAACAGCCGTGATCCGGCGTGCCCTGCGTGCCGTTGTTCTGCACCGGCAGGTGGTAGATGTTCCAGGCACCGGTGGGGTTGGCAGTCTGGCTGACCGCGATGTCCAGGTGATTGGTGCCGGCCAGGGACGACGTCGTGCCGATGCGATCGAGCGTCAACACGACCTGGAACCAACGCTGCGTGCCTGCGTCGTAGTAGCAGGACGGGTCGGTGATGCTGGGCCCGTACGCACCGGTGGTGCGATTGATCGCTGCGGGGTAGCCGTAGAACGTATTGAGGTCGACGGGGCCGACGAGTTCGTTGCCGGAGCCGTCATAGATCGCCAATACGTCGTTGACACTTTCCATGACGAATCCGTTGCCGGCGCACAACCCCTGATCGGGCGGTTCCACCGAGAACTGATTGCCGCCATTGGCGTAACGCTGGTCGTGGAAATTGAGGCCGTCGAAGCCGCCCAGCAATTGGGGGTTCGACTTGGCACGCCGGGCATTTCCGATCCGGTTGCTGCCGGCGTGCCCGTGGGCGATGCTGCGATTCACCACGGGCTGCGCTCCGAGTTCATCACCATCGCCCGAATCGGCATCCCCGGCGGTCATCGCCGGATCCTGTTCCAGGGTTGTCAGCGGCGCGCCCCCCACCGGCGTGGTCGTTGGCACCGTGGTACCCCCTTTTTGCAGCTTGAGCGTCGTTGGAGTGGCGCCCAAGGCGCACGTAGCGAACGCCATGCCCATTACTGCGATGAGCAGTCGAGTCTTCATATCATCGGTCTCCCGTTCGTTTGATAGGTGACCGCGTCCCCTGAGACGCCGGTATCGGTCGCGCCGATGAGCGTCCACGCAAGTACGCATATTGACATATGCGCCGGCATACGATACGCGCGTGTTGGCGAAGCCGCCATAGGTTCATGCGGCCAAAAGGAGCCTCGGTTTCCGCCGGACTCTCCGAGCACAGCGTTGTGGTCGAAGCGGCACCAGCGGACTCTGGCCGGCCATTGCGCGCCACGGGAGGTTCCGGGCCACGATGAAAAGGGCCTGGCGCGCCCCGCCCCGTCGGAAGACGATCGCGCCGGTGCACTCCAGCACCATAAAATTGCCCTACTATCAAGCGGTGAGCACACCGACTCTTCCGCCATCGAACGATGCGCGATGCGGCAGCCTGGCATGCGTCGGCATGGGCATGACCTTGGGCTCCCATCTCACACCCCTGGCACGCAGCCATATCGAACAGGCCGACGTGGTGTTTGCTGCACTTTCCGACGGCATCGTGGAGTTGTGGCTGCAGCGCATGCATCCGGACGTGCGCAGCCTGCAGCCCTACTACGCAGAGGGCAAATCGAGGATGGTCACGTACCGGCAGTGGGTCGACCTGATGATGACCGAGGTGCGTGCCGGCAAGAACGTCTGCGGCGTGTTCTATGGCCATCCCGGCATCTTCGCCTGGTCGCCGCACAAGGCCATCGAGATGGCCCGTGCGGAAGGTTTCAAGGCGCACATGGAACCGGGCATTTCCGCCGAAGACTGCCTTTATGCCGACCTGGGCATCGACCCGGGCCGCTTCGGCTGCCAGCACTTCGAGGCCAGCCAGCTGCTTTTCTACGAACGGCGGATCGATCCGGCCGGCTATCTGGTGCTGTGGCAGGTTGGGCTGGTAGGCGACCTGTCGTTGAAACGCTTTTCCACCGGACCGGCCTACCGGCAGGCACTGGTGGACGTGCTGAGCGCGGACTATCCGCTCGACCACGAGGTGATCGTCTATCGCGGCGCCACCTTGCCGATCCAGAAACCGCGGGTTCGCCGCATGGCGCTGCGCGACTTGCCCGGCGCCGAATTGACCGCCGAAGAAACGGTCGTGCTACCGCCGGGCACGCCCTTGAAGCAGAATCGAGCGATGCGCGAGCGGCTGGCAACACTGGACAAAGAAGCTTCCATCGCCTGACACACTGCGGCGATCCGCAACGCTCGCAAAACGGATACTTGGGGACTACGGGAAACAGGGGAAAAACATGTCGGATACGATTGAACTTCTGGAAGCCATCGGCCAGAACGCCACGCTGCGCCACGCATCCGTCGACGAGCTTGCGCCCATCCTCGAACAGGCGAAGGCGTCTGCGGCCCTCAAGTCTGCCGTCGCGGCCGGCGACAGCTCACTTCTGTCCGAAGAGTTTGGGCACAAGCCGAATCGAGCACCGCAGATCTCCAATGCGCCTGGGCATGAGGAGGACGAGCCGGACCATGACGGCGACGACAAGCCGCCGCATCCATCCGACCCCGGTCACAGTCCGCCGCACAAACGTACTCCGCACGAACAATAGTCTCTCGCACCGTGCTCATCGGCCAGCATTGCAGACGACCGAGGATCGCCTTGGCGGGCCTCTTTTTCTGCGCCGTGATGCAGGCAAGCCACGCCACCGATACTCCCAGGATCACCGACGCAAGCACATTCCTTGACCAGACCGAGGATCTGCGCATCAAGGACCATCGGCAGTTCGCCGAACGGCTTGCGCAGATCCATCGCGAGTCGCCCGTACTCACCAGGGCCGAGCAGTGGCACCTGCGCTACCTCGATGCGTTTGAGTCTTCGATGGGTGGCAAATTCGCCGCCGCGGAAAAACCGCTGCACGATGTGATCGATCATTCAGGCGATCCGATGCTTGCCACCAAGGCATCGGCGCTTCTCATGAACAACCTGGCGGTCAGTCGCCGCTACGAAGATGCCTTCAAACTGGCCCAACAGCTCACGATCGACCTGCCCCGGATCCAGGACAAGGTGGTCCGCCTCCAGGTTCTCAGCTACCTGTCCCAGACCTTGAACCTGGCCGGACAGACGGATCTGGCCATCAAGTACGCCCACATGATGGAGGACACCGTTCCCTCAAGTACAACCTCGTGCTACTCGCGCTCCAGGCTGGTGGCCGCGCTCTATAACGCCAAGCGGCTCACATCCTCGAGCCCGGAGCTGAAGCAGGTCATCGATACGTGCGAAACGGCTCGACAACCCATCATGGCAACAGCCATGCAGCTCGTCCTTGGCACTCTCCACCTGGAAGAACATCAGCCCGCCAAAGCGGTGTCGCTGCTCGACCGGATAGCGCCCAGCATCCGGATCAACCATTACTACCCGCACACGCTGTCCGCGCAGGTGCAACGAGCTCAGGCATACGAACAGTTAAGCAAAGACGAAGACGCCCGGAAGGCGGCGCTCGCCGCGCTGGCGATGGCCAGTCCGGATGACATCAACGACTATCTCATGGAGGCCTACGGGGTGCTCTACCGGGTCGCGAAGCGCCACGGCAACACAGCCTCCGCACTCGCCTACTACGAGCACTATGTCGCCCAAACCAAGGACTCGCTCGATGATGCCACGGCACAGGCATTGGCTTATCAAACGGTCCAGCAGCAGGTTCTGACCCGCAAGCTGGAAACCGAAGAGCTCGGCAGGCAGAACAGCGTCCTCAAGCTGCAACGGGCGCTGGATGCCAAGGCTGCGGAGACCAGCCGACTCTATATCACACTGCTGATCATCCTGCTGGCGGCCATCGCACTCTGGCTGTTCCGCACCATGCGCTCGCAGAAGCGCTTCAAGCGCATGGCCACCCGCGACGGACTTACCGGCATCTACAACCACCAGCACTTCATCACTGAAGCCGGTCGTGTCCTGCGCCTGCTGGAGAAGAAGCTCGGCCACGCCTGCCTGATATCCATCGACCTCGATCACTTCAAGCGGGTCAACGATACCTATGGCCACGCCATGGGCGACGTCGTGCTGAAGCTTGCCGTGGCCATCTGCCAGCAGCACCTGCGCCCCAGCGACCTGTTTGGCCGCCTGGGCGGCGAGGAGTTCGGCATCCTGCTGCACGACTGCTCCCGCAAGCAGGGACTGGACATCGCCAATCGCATCCGGATCGCCATCGGAACGACGCCGATGGAACAGGACGGCAGCGGCGTATCGATTTCCGCCAGCGTGGGCATGGCTTCCACCGACACCTCCGGCTACGAGCTGCAACGCCTTTGCAAGGAGGCCGATTCAGCGCTCTATCGTGCCAAGCGCGCCGGGCGCAATCGCGTCATCGCCGATACCGAAGACGGCAGTCTGGTCGAAGCCTGAAACGGCGGACAACGTGGCCGGCAATCGTTGAACGTGCGCAGCGCAGCGGCCATCCGCTGTGCTGGTTCGTCGGGTGCGAAGCGGCCGCTGCCGGCGAGCATGCCGACAGAACCGGCCGCAGCGTGAGGCCGTCGCGCCGGACGGGACTCAACTTTTTTCCCCGTCCCGTTTCTCGTCCCTGCGCCCGGCCAGGACTAGGCGCAGAAAGGTTTCGTGCTGATAGCGGCTCATGCGCAACTTCTGGCCGGTATCCATCGTGACCACGTGGTAACCGTTGAACCATGGGTGGATGGCCTGGATGCGGCGTACGTTGATGATGGCGGAGCGGTGGACGCGCGCGAAATGCCGCGAATCGAGGCGTGTGGCGAGTGCACTCATGGTCTCGCGCATTTCGTGGACGCCGTCGGCCAGATGGATCTGCACGGTATTGCCGTTGGCCTTGATCCACACGATGTCGTCGACGTCGATGAAGGTGATGCGCTCGTCGATGCGCACGGGAAGGCGCTGCAGGTAGTCGTCGCGCTGACGCAATGCATCGAGCGCCTGCAGGATCCGCGCCGAGGCAGCCCCATTCACGCCCTCGCCGACGGACAGCCGCGCCTTCACCCGGCGCAGGGTGTCCGCGAAGCGCTCGCGGCTGAACGGTTTCACCAAATAGTCCACCGCATTCGCTTCGAACGCCCGCACCGCATATTGCTCGAAGGCGGTGACGAACACCGTCATCGGCATGCGCTCCGCACCGATGGTCGCCACCACGTCCATACCGTTGATCGCGGGCATCTGGATGTCGAGGAAGACCAGGTCGGGCGACTGGCTGCGTATCGCCTCGACCGCCGATGCGCCGTCGCCGCATTCGCCCAGCAACTCGATGTCGGGGTCGTCGCGCAGCAGGCGCACGACGGCACGGCGCGCGATCGGCTCGTCATCCACGACCAGGGTGGCGATGCTCATGCGGAAGCGACCTCGGGTGCGTCGTCCGCTTCACCCATCTCGCGGAACGGCAGGCGCAGCCGACAGACCACACCCTGCGGCCAGATCATCTCAAGACGCACTTGCGCCACATCGCCATACAGCTCGCGCAGGCGCAGCTCCGTGTTCGACAGACCGATGCCGTGCCCTGGCGCCGAGGCCGGCCCGTCCTCCAGCGTGCTGTTGCGATTGCGCACGTCGATGCACAGGCTATCGCCCTCGCGCCGGCTTTCGACCTCGATGCAGTCCACGCCGACACGCTGGCTGATCCCGTGCGAGATGGCGTTCTCCACGATCGGCTGCAGGATCAGGCTGGGCACGGCGCAATCCAGCGTATCCGGGGCCACGTAGATCTGCGTGGTCAGTCGATCCTTGAAGCGCGTGCGCTGGATGCCGAGATAGAGATCCAGCAACACCAGCTCCCGCCGCAGGCTGATCTCCTGGCCGTCGTAGTCCTCCAGGAACGCACGCAGCAGATCGCTCAAGCGCAGCAGCATGTCCTCGGCCGACAGCGTGTCCTCGTGCAGCAGGGTGGCGACCGCGTGTAGCGTGTTGAACAGGAAATGCGGCTGCAGCTGCGTCTTGAGCACCTGCAGCCGCGACTGCGCGAGTTCCGAGGCCAGCCGGCTTGCTTCCAGTTCGCGGCGCGTTTTCTCCTCGTGGAACTGCATGGCCCGCTGGATCGCGAACAGCGCCCAGTACGTGAACAGACCCATGGCGGCATGCTGGTTGACGAAGAACCGCAGCTGCTCGACGAACCCGCTCGGCTCGAACACCGTCGAGACCGCGGCGCCGATCACCAGCGCCAGGAAGGTCATGTTCACGCTGGCCACCAGCTGCGCACCAAGGCCGCCCAGGTGCAGCGGTGTCTGGATCGGAAAGCGCACCGCCAGGCGAAACACCGTCGGCGCAAGCGCAGCCCACGTGTACCACTGGATCATCGACCAGCGCAGGTAATCGAAAGCCGACCAGGTATGGCCGGTGAGCGTGTCGCGCATGAACTCCTGCACCGCAAACACCACCACCACGGCGCTCCACAGGCCGAGGTAGCGGACCAGGCCAATCCGGGTATTGCCGAGGCGAACCATCATCGCGGAGTGTCCCGTAGGTCGGAGTGGTCATCCTAGGCGCAGTGCACGGCGCTGAAAAGCAAATGCGCGGCGTCGCTACGATTCACCACCGCGTCGCAACGATTCGTCCCGGAAAGCTTTCGCGGGGCACTGCCGATCCGGCCAGATCACGCTGCCGAGCTTGTGCGCGATACCGCGTGCAAGCCACCGGCGACACCTCATCCCCGCCGGAGCCCCGCCATGAGTCCGACCCGCGCCATCGCCTTCGCCGCCCTGCTCGCCATCGCGCCTGGCAGCATGCTCGCCTCACCCGCGGCCAGCGCCGCCCACGCCGACGCCGGGCGCAAGTCCACGCGACATTTCAAGCTCGTGAACGCCACGTTCGACAGCGTGATCGCATTCGCCATCGCACCTCACGGCAGCGATGCCTTCCACGACGTCGCACTCGGTGAGCCGCTGCAAGGGGGACTGAGCTCGATGACCGTCGATGTTCCCGCCGGCGGATGCCTGCGCGACCTCCGCGTGACCTTCCGCGGCGGACGCATCCTGCTTCTTCCGCACATCGACGTCTGCCGCAGCGATGGGCTGCGGCTGACGCCAGGGTGATGGCGCCAGCTTCAGTCCCCCGACCCGTGGCCGAACCCTCGTGCCTGGTCGCCTTTACCTGCGCGCCGTGATGATCTCGCTCAGGTAATCGGGCGTACCCTCGACGCGCACCAGATGCGGGTACTGCAGGCCCTCGTGGTAATCCACCGGCACCGTGCGATAGGTGCCCTGGTATTTCAGCAGGAGCTTGATCGGTGCCTTGCTGGTCCTGGCCTCCGTGATCGCCTGTTTCAGCACATCGCCGGAATAGTCCTGGCCATTCACGGCGACGATGGTGGCGCCCGTGCTGACCCCGGCCTTGAACGCCGGGCCATCCCAGCGCACGTCGTTGATCTGGCCGCCCTTGGCCATCGTCAGGCCGATCGACCAGGCAAAGTTGTACAGGTGACGCGAGGATTGCGGCCGGCTGTTGTACTGCTTCTCGTAGGCGCTCTCCTTGTCGGTGTAGACCAGCTTCCAGCCGGTGCCCTCGATGCCGTCCAGCAGCGGCGGCTTGCGCGCATCCACGTGCGCGTGCAGGAAACCCGCCCAGTCATAAGGGGCCACGTCGTTCAACGCCGCCACCACGTCGTCGAAGGTGTAGGTTTTCGTCACGTAGCTGCCGTTGTCGACGCCGAAGAACGCGCGCGCGAAATCATCCAGCGACTTGCGGTCGTGCGTCAGCGCGCGCAGTCTGGCGTCCACCTCCAGCCACATCATCTGCCCGGCGCTGTAGTACTCCTCGCTCATCTGCCAGCTGCGATATGGCAGGCCCGAACGGCGCGCGGCGGTCGGATCGTTGGTGGTGTCCTCGAGCGTGCGCCACTGGAAGCCCTCGCGGTTGCGGTCGTAGTTGGCAGCCACCATCGCCAGCGCGTCGCGGAACTGTTCGGGCGTCCACAAGCCGGCGCGTGCGGTCAGCACGTAGCCCCAGTACTGCGTCTGCCCCTCGTACACCCACAGCAACGAATCGCCCATCGGCACGTTGAAGTTGGGCGTCCACAGGTCGGCCGGGCGGCGGAACTTGCCGTTCCACGAGTGCGCGTACTCGTGCGCCAGCAGGTCGCGGCCCGGCGCGTTGTCGTCCCACGCGGTAAAGTAGTCGGCATCCATGCCGTCCTCGCTGGACTGGTGGTGCTCCGTGCCGTTGCCGCCCAACTGGTCCGACAGCGAGAACAGGAAGTCGTAGTGGTCGTAATGGTGCGAGCCGAACAGTTTGGTCGCCTGCACCGCCAGCACGCGATGCACGTTCACCTGTTCGGGCGTCATGGCCAGGTACTTCGGCGCGTCGGCGACGATGTCCAGATGCACCGGCGCCCCGCCGGGCGGCGTGAGATCGACACGCTTGAAGTACTGGCCGGCGTAGATCGGCGAATCGACCAGGTTGTTGAAGGTCACCGGCTTGAAGGTGGTGGTGTCCCCCGACTGCGAGCTCGTCTCCAGTGCGGTGCCGAGCTGCCAGCCATGCGCCAGCGTCACGCTGGGCGCGAAGGTGATGCCGCGCGTGAAATGGCCGGCCGGATACAGCGCCACCTTGCTCCATTCCATGTCCATCATGCGGTCGGTGATCTCGAACCCGCCGTCGCGGGGCGACAGGTACTGGAAGTCCGCGTCGATGCGTGACACCCCTGCGGGCACGTCGAGATGGAACGCGTACACGTCGTACTTGTCGCGCGTCCATGCCAGCGGCTTGCCGCCGGCGCTGAGCGTGAGGCCGGCGAGCATGGCGATCGGGCCGGTCGGTGAGTGGTCGCCGGGAATCCACTGCGGGTACAGCAAGGTCAACGCGCCGGCCTGCACCGGAATCGTTTCGTGCACGCGAAAGATGCCCTGTGCAGTGTCGCTGGCATCGACGTGCAGAGCGATCGTGCCGGGGTACGGCGCGTCCTGCGGCGGCGGCACCTGGGCGCTGCGCATCTCCTGCGCGCCCGCGACACCTGCCGCAAACACCATCGATACGGCCAGGACCAGACGCACCATCGTGCGGTG
>Ga0207705_10000973_pt1 | contig 23421 bp, 22 predicted proteins | sample KBSC13metaG_FD_184314 | JGI IMG/M metagenome (GOLD analysis project Ga0207705, IMG submission 184314) | Corn rhizosphere microbial communities from Kellogg Biological Station, Michigan, USA - KBS C1-3 metaG (SPAdes) (version 2) | ecosystem: Host-associated > Plants > Roots > Rhizosphere > Soil ... | reverse complement strand
CGGCCGCGCGCTCTCCAGTTGGGTTACCACCCCCGATACCGGGGACTACGTGCTCATCTTCAAGGACTCGTCATCCGCGTCTCCTGCCGGCTGGACGCGCGCGCGCATCGCTTCGTTCGGGACCACACCGACATTCACCGGATGCCCCCTTTCAGCAGGGCTGCTGTCAGCGAGCGACGTCGGATCGGGCCGTTCATACGAGGTATCCCTCACGTCGGCGTTGACCGCTGGCGTGCACCGTGGACACCCAGTGCGCATCGTCCGGCGCGTCCGGTACGATGTTTATCGAGGCGGCGACGGTAAATGGTATCTGGGCTATCGCCGATGCACAGGCGGGTGTGCACCGGTCCAACCGGTGAGCGGCCCGTACGAAGGCTCCGTGGGCCCGCCAATCAAGTTCAGATATTTCACGCACAGCGGCGCCAGTCTCGCAGGCAGCGGGCCCACGACCGACGTCGCGCGCGTTGAGATCGTATCGCGTGCGAGATATCGGCGCCCTGTACGGTTGCCGGGTCTCTCCGCGCCGCTCGTTGCCGATTCGGCAACGGTGACCGTTGCCATCCGCAATAGATGACGGTCACGGGTATCGAGACAGTGAGGCCGGATCGACGAGGATTCGCTCTCGTCATCGTGCTGCTCCTGATGATACTCGGCAGCGCGCTCATGTTCGGTGCGATCAACGGTTCCCTTACCGAGACGGAGACCGCGAGAGCCGGCACGATCCAGCGCCAGGTTCTGGTCGGCGCGGAGTCCGAAGCGTGGAATGCGCTTGCGGCCGCCGACGTCCGCGCCCTGCGCTACCTCCCGCTCGGACCCGTCGGAGCCACCAGTCGGAGCGACGGAAACATCGTGCTCAACGCGACGGTGGAAAAGGTCGATACTTCAATCGTATGGATAGTCGCGACAGCGACAATTCATGGGGCAAGCCTGGCAGCCCGTCACCGGGTTGGCATTACCGCGCTGATCCCGCACGATACCACCGATTTCGCGCTTCACCCGGTACCGGAACGAGCCTGGGTGGAGTTGTTCTGAAAACGTGACCTTTTGGGCCGACCAGTCGTATTGACCTCGATAAGAGTTGCGTAACGGACTTCCCGTCCGAACTCAAGATGGAGTCGCATGTCCTTTTTCGGCCGCAGTAAGACAACGGTTGGACTCGACATTGGCTCCGGACTCATCAAGGTCGTGATCATGGATCACGCCCGTGGGGTTCCGGAGCTGGTGAAGGTTGCCGTTGCACCACTTCTTCCGGACGCAATAGTCGAAGGAGAGGTGATGGATCCACGACTCGTGTCGGATGCGATCCAGGAAGCAATGGAAAGGGCGGGCGTCAAGGCGACTCAAGTCGTCACCGCTGTCGGCGGACGAGACGTCATCATCAAGCGTATCCAGACCGAGCGCGTCAAGGAGCAACAGGCGCGCGAGCTCATGCGCTGGGAAGCTGAGCAGCACGTACCGGACGTCGAATCGGTTGAGCTGGATTTCCAGGTTCTCGACGATGACGACGGCTCGAACCCCGACGAGATGAGCGTGTTGCTCGTCGCGGCCAAGCGGGAACTCGTGGACGCAAAGCTCCGCATTCTCGCCGAGGCCGGCCTTACCCCGAGCCTGGTGGATGTCGACGCGTTTGCGTTGCACAATGCATTCGAGCTGAACCATCCCGAAGCGATGCGCGGCGCCGTAGCGCTGGTGAACGTCGGCAACGAAATAACCAACGTCAATGTTCTGGACAACGGCGTGCCGATCCTCACGCGCGACCTGGCCGTCGGGACTCGTCGCTTTCAGGAAGACCTTCAACGCCATCACGGACTTGCAGCGGACGATGCGGAGCGCATGGTGCGCGGCTACGATCGTACCGCTCAGCTCGACGCGGTCCTCGAAGCTCGCGGAGAGGAAATAGCCGTTGGTGTCGAGCGGGCAGCGGCCTTTCTGGCCGCATCGGCGCGCGGCGCGCCGCAGGTTCGGGCGATCTACATCTGTGGCGGTGGGTCCCGCGTTCCGGGCCTCGCCGACGTCCTCGGCCAGCGGCTTCACCTCAAGGTCGAATACGCCAACCCGCTCGCGAATCTCCACGTACGCGACGGTGCGCTCTCGCACTTCACCATGGACGAGATTGCGCCGCTCCTGATGCTCCCCGTCGGGCTCGGCCTCCGCAAGGCATCATGATAGAGATCAATCTTCTGCCCGGCGCCAAGCGCACCACTCGTCGTGGTGTCGACTTTGCCCCCGGCGCGGCCATCGCGAGTCTTGGCGCGAACCTCAAGGACAAGTACCTGATATTTGCCGCCGCTGGCGTCGTACTGGGGCTCGGCGGAATCGCAGGCATGTATCTGTTCCAGGCAAGACAGCAGAGTGCCGTGGACACACGTGAATCCGCAGCTGCGACTGACTCCGCGCGCTTTGCCGCTGTGCTCACGGCGCGCAGTCATGCAGAGACTGCGCGTGACTCGGTATATCAGCAGCTTGCCATCATCAAGTCGATCGATGACACGCGGTACACCTGGCCCCACATACTCGAGGCCGTAAACCTCGCCGTGCCGCAGTACACCTGGCTCGTATCCATAGCTCAGACGAGTGCCGTCACTACGACCGCAGGAACGATCGGTGACACATCCGCCGCTGGAAAGGCCAAATTGGACAGTGCCAAAAAGACTGGCGGCATGAAGCAGGCTTCGGCGGCAGCGCGCAAGGCTCGCGCGGACTCGCTGTTCAACGGAGTTGCGAATACGATGACGTTCCGCATCGTTGGGCAGACTGTCGACGTCCAGGCTCTCACGCAATTCATGAAGAACCTCGAGGCGTCTCCGTTCATCAAGAATGTACAGCTGACGCGCTCCGATCTCGTCACCGCCGAGGGCAAGGAAGTGACAGAGTTCCAGCTCGAAGCACAGACGGAAGTTCCGCCTGCGCATGCGTTGCAGACGGTTCCACTTTCAATAGCGGTGCGCTAGCATGGCAATCGGCGCAAACATGACGCAGCGTGAACAGGCGCTGGTCGGATCCGGAATCATCGCGATTCTGCTCGCTGTGGCGTTCTGGTGGTTCATCTTCACACCGAAGGCCGTAACGATCGGGTCGCTCAGTGCACACGTCGATTCCGTCGAGACGAACAATCGCAAGGCGCGCGTCGCGATAGCTCGCGGCACCGTACAGCAGCTGCAGACAGAAGCCGCGCAATATCAGAAGAATCTGGACATGATGCGCGAGCTCGTGCCGACCTCGAACGAAGTTCCATCGCTTCTCGAGAATGTATCCACCGCGGCACGACGCGTGGGACTTGACCTCGCGTCGGTCGAGCCGGTTCCTGTGATTCCCGGCGAGCAGTTCGATACGTACCGCTACAAGGTGTCGGTGATGGGCGGCTATCACGAGCTCGCCGAATTCCTCACCAACGTCGGCTCGCTCAACCGCATCATGGCACCACTGGGACTCGAGCTCAAGATTCACCCGGGCGACAAGGACAAATCCCATCAGAAAGCCGGTGAGTCACTGCTCGACGCAAGCTTTCAACTCCAGACCTACGTCGCACGCACAACTCCGCTTGTGCTGAGCAAGGAGACAAAATGACGACGCACAAGCGTAACGGCGTTGTGAACCATCCTCTCGCGATTGCAGCGACGCTGGTGATGGCAATTGCCTTGTTGCTCCTGGTCAAGGGTGATGCACATGCCCAGGCTGATGAGGTCGCAAGTTCCGGCGGCACGCGGGACAGCGCGACCACCGTCACGTTCAATCGCGAAGTCTTTCGTTACGATCCGGATGGCCGGCGCGATCCGTTCGTCTCGCTGGTCAAGAGCAGCGAGATCCGACCCACGCTATCCGATCTGCGACTGACTACCATCGCGTTCGATCCGCTCGGGCGGAATTCTGTCGCCGTCCTTCGTGATCTCGGGACGAAGGAGCAGTACCGCGTCAAGGTCGGCACCGCACTGGGCCGCATGCGCGTCGTTAGAATCGATCCAAAGGTCGTCACGTTTGCGCTCGAGGAATTCGGATTCAGCCGTCAGGAAACGCTCGCGATCGGTGATACCACAATAAAGAGGACACCATGAAGTTGCCCCTGATCACCCTCGCCGCGTTTGCAATCGCGCCGGGCCATTCTCTCACTCCCGCCGCGTCACAGGGATACACTGCCTGTTCTGGTGTGTGTTCCAGGACGGGTGCACCGACCGTAACTGGAGTGAGCGTCGTCCCCGCGACTGGGCACGCTGACGTTGTGATCGGCGTTCAGAGTCCGGTCGAGATCCAGGATTTCACACTCGACGCCCCGTACCGCGTCGTCGTGGATATAAAGGGTGCTTCACTTGCCGAGACACCGTCTGCGTACGATAAAGTCGCACGCGGTGGAATCACCGACGTCCGCGTGTCACAGTTCTCGGCAACGGTCGTCCGCGTCGTGCTGCAACTGGACGGCTCTCATCCGTACCAGGTACAGCGCGGCAACAACGAGGTGCGCGTCTCGATCAGCGGCGGCTCGGGCGGTTTCGCCTCATGGACCGGCCTTGACGGCCGCGCCGCCGAGGTGGCGCACGAAAATGCTCGCTCCGACGATGACGCTTCGCCGTCGATCGCACCGCCGCGCTCGACGATGACAGTCGTGAGTCAGCCGTCGTATCTGCCGAGCGTGCAGCAGTCGACGCAGCCACGCATTACCGTCACATACCAGGACGCCGACATTCGCGACGTGATCGCCGCGTTTGCCACGTTTGCCGGGCGCACTATCGTTACCGGTCGTGACGTTACCGGAACGGTTACGGCCGAGATACGGAATCAACCATGGGACGTCGCACTTCGCGCGATCCTGCAGGGGCAGGGTCTTGCGGCTTCCGAAGATCCTGCGTCCGGAATCATCACTGTCGACAGCTACGCCAACGTGCAGGCCCGTCAGGCCTTCGAGCCGTTGGTCACTCAGCTCATTCCCGTCAATTACGCAAAGGCCGATTCGCTCGTGCCTGTTGTTACCAAGCTGCTCGCAAAGGACTGCGTCGCCGGCGGGCCGGCCAGTGCAGCCGGCGGGGCCGGAGGCGGTGCAGCGACCAGCTTCGGCAACCAGACCTGCATCACGCGTGGCGCGGTTGCGTCGAACCCCGGGACCAACACGCTGATAGTGACTGAGACGCCTTCGCGCATCGCCGGCATCATCAATTACGTCGAGGCGCTGGACGTCCGCACGCCGCAGGTCTCGATCAAGGCGAAGATCGTGTTCGTCGATCGCACGAACATCGAGGATCTCGGTCTTTCGTACGACCTCGGCACTCAGAACCAGTTCTTCAGCACGCTCGCGCCGCGCATCGATCCGACCACTCTCAAGCCGATTACGAACGCCGACGGCGTGCCGATTGGACTCGGCGGCGGCACACCGATTACAGGGAACAGGATCGCGCTGGGCGGCAACACACTGTCCGGCATCGCAGACGCGAACAATCGCATAGCATCACCGGCCTTGCAGCTCGTCTACTCCGCTGCACTCGGTCACTTCTCGCTCACGAGCTTCCTGGACGCTCTTCAGGAAGTACGTCTCGCTGATCTGCAGGCGGAGCCGAGCATCGTGACTGTGGATAACAGGCAGGCAAACATTCAGGTGGGTCAGGATATCCCGGTGCGCGTGCTCGACCTGAGCACGCAACAGTCGGGCGCCGCCGGAGCGGTTCAGCCGAAAGCGACGGTGAGCTTCCACTCGGTCGGTATCATCCTCCAGGTCACACCTCACATCACGAACAATCATCAGGTGCTGTTGGACGTTCACGCCGAGAACTCGGATGCGCAGCTCGCAGGATCCGACATCGGCTACGTGTTCAACAAGCAGAGCGCGGATAACCGGCTTCTCGTGAACGACGGCGAAACGGCCGTGATAGGTGGTCTCACCGTCACGCAGGTGACGCAGAGCAAGAGTGGCATTCCGGTGCTCGTCGACCTCCCGCTGGTTGGCAAGCTGTTCGGAGTTACGCAGAAGTCCGAAGAGAAGCGCGACCTGCTCATTCTCATCACGCCGCACGTCATCGACGACGGTGAGCGCGTGAGATCGACTCGTGAGCGGTAACATGACAAAGCACATTAGGCAATCCGTCGAGGTATTCACGGCGCTCGCCCTCGGCGCGCTCGCCTTTGGCGCGCTCGCGTGCAGCGACCAGACGCTGGACGGAACGAGCGATCATACCGCGCCGACCATCGCTCTGGCGAAGGCGACGAGCAGTGTGGATTCTGTACTATCCTTCTCGGCAAGTGTCGGCGACAATCTTGGAATCGCACGCGTACATATAGACGCCACGGGTGGTGTGACAGCGGCATTCGATACCGCCTTTCACTCCGCTGTGACAAGCACAAGCCTCGCCTTCTCGCTATCGGTGCCGCGGAGCGTTCCAGCCGGAACGCCGGTCACTCTGGTGGGAATCGCATATGACGGAGCCGGAAACGCCTCCAAGCCCGACACACTCAAGCTGGGCACGGGGAATCTCGCGCCGGCCAATGTTGTGATCACGGCACCGGTAACCGGCTCCACAACTATCGTGGGCAAGTCGACAGTCATCGGTATCACCGGGACCAGCAAGGTGAAGGTGCAGTGGCTTGGCTACCAGACTTCAGGCGCCTTTACATCGTCGGATTCCATCGCGTTCGCGAGTCCGCTCAGCGACTCGACAGCCACGCAGCTGACGATGCCGGTTCCTCCGTCGACTGCCGTTGGCGCGGTAACGCTGACGCCATTCATTCGCGACTCACTCGGCAACCGCGGGCTTGGTACACCAATCACGTTGCAGGTGAAGACGGCGACCGGAGTGAAAGCGGCAGCAGTTGTCAACTTCGGATCTGACAAGCGTGTCGAAGTGAACGACACACTTTCCGTGACCGCGACCGACACCACCGGTTCGGGCATAACCGATATCGGCTTCGAGATCAGCTCGACGATCGGCGGACCCATAGTGGTGCAGGCAGATTCAACTTCCGACGGCCACCTGACGTCGCTCCCGCGCAAGTTCAATCTGACGATTCCAAGCAGCATCGTACCACCGTTCCCGACGACCGTGTACGTCAAGGCATTCGCGACAACTGCCAGCGGCGTGAAGGGTTACGCGAAGCTGGCCAGTGGAATCGATCGCGTCGATACGCTTGTCGTCGTGGCCGGCGTGACACGTCAGGTGCCGAACGGCGGCACGATTGCGGACGCGATCTATCACCCACGTTACGACAAGCTCTACCTCACGAACATCGATCGGAATGAGTTGGAAGTATTCAACCTCGCCGATTCCACCTTCAAATCACCGATCGCGGTTGGATCGCGCCCTTGGGGCATCGCCCCGTGGCCGCGCAATCCGTCCACCGGTGATTACGGCGACACGCTTCTCGTCGCAAATTCTGGTGGTACCTCGATCGGATATGTAAGCCTCGTCGATCGCTCGATTCCATTCTCGAGTGAAGGGCGGGAAGTGTATCGATACCAGTTACCGCTTCTCGATGTGGCGACGGTCAAGACCGTTGCGGCAACGGGCCAGAATCCGCCCGTAAATCAGCAACTGGAAACGCACTATTCATTGAGCAGCAGGCCGCAGTATCTCGCTCCAACCTGCCGCTCGGCGAGCGCGTTTCCATCGGGACTTACATGCGATCAGGTCGTTGTAGTGTATTCCACTACGCCGACTCCGGGCCAGTCAGCGCCGTTCGCTAATGAAGGTACCGTCCGCTACGAGAATCTCACCACGAAGAGCTCGCATTTCTTCTTCGAGCAGGCTATGGGGCAGACCGCGGGAAGCTCTGACTCGCTCAAGATCGTTCGGCGCGGTGTCACGGGCGAGCCTGACTCCGTTCTGGTTCCATATCAGCAACTCGTGGATAGCACACCGCACGTCCCGACATCCGCGGGCGATCTGGTCAAATACGATTACACATATTATTCCGTCGTAGTCAAAGTCGATCAACTTGCTTTCCGTGATACCACGTTCGCCAGAGGATCCGGCAACTTCGCACGCGCCATTATCGGAGAGGGCGGAGCGGTACAGGGCAGTCGCGTCATCGGATTCGACGCATCGATTGGTTTAGGCAAGTCCATAACGTTGCCGAACGGCGTGATCAAGACGCTGCCGACTCCTGTGGTCGATCTTGGAGTGTCGCCTCCCGCGTCGGTTGCTGATCTGACGGCAAACAGCTTCGCACGAGTAGGTGGTGTTGCGATCAACTTCGACGGCTCGCTCGCCGCGGTTCGCGCCGATTCCATCTACCTCTTCAACCAGAACCTCCGACTTCAGGGTACGTTGCAAACCGCAACGTCTGCCAACCCTGGGTTTGATTTTCACCCGCTCAACACGGGTAACGGTACCACCGTTCCACTCAAGTCGTGCTATTCATTCGCGGCCTCGACAGAACCGTCCATCGAAGTGTACGAGAACAATCACTTCAAGCGTATCGCAGTGATCCCGATCAAGAATCCGATAATCGGGCCGATCAAATCCGCGGTGCGTCAGCCCAGCGGGCAGCTGATTCTCGTTGGCGCGACCGCGAAGGGAGTCGTGATCGTGAACGTCGATCCGACGCTGTTCGGCGGAGCCAGCTGTCCCCCGTAAGATCGGTGGCGCAGGAGAAATATCGATAGCCACAAAGCCCGGCGATGAGCCGGGCTTTGTTGTTTCGTTGAAGTGCGGCAGGGGGACGGTGAGTGCAGCCAGCCCTGATGCGAGGCGGAGGGCGGTTGCGACGGATGCGACGCCGAACTCGGTTGCTTTGACGCCGGTTGCTTTATGGAATGACAGGCACGGATGCATCCGTGCCCCACCTGCGCGAACATCTAGGCGCGATTTTGGGCACGTTAGACAGGCTGGGCTTAGTCGGTAAGTCGTCGCTACCATGATATTCGATCGGTATGCGACCGTTCCATCCGCGGATACCTCTGCGACGTCAATCATACGATTACGGGCGACCAGGTTCGTATTTTGTCACGATGGTGACGGCCGAGCGCAGACCGATTTTTGGTGCACTGACCGGGCGCGGCGTGAAGCTAACGCCGAGTGGTGAGATAGTCCGGCGATACTGGGACATGATTCCGGATCGTTTTCGGAGTGTGTCGGTTGACACGCTCGTCATCATGCCGGATCACCTCCACGCGATAGTTGTGTTTTCAGTGGATGCGGATCGCCGATATACCCTGAGCAATGTCATCGGCTGGGTGAAGCAGCGTGCAGCTCGTGAAATCCATGCGAGCGGCTATCTGCGCGCCAGTGTCTGGCAGTCGAGCTTTCATGATCGCATCATCGATAACCCAGAGGCATTCACGAGCATACGACACTACATCCTCGCGAATCCAATGCGCGCTTCCTGAATTAGATCAGCGCCTAAATGTTCGCGCAGGTGGGGCACGGATGCATCCGTGCCTGTCATTCCATAAAGCAACTGAACCCAGAGGTTCAACTGATTCCAGTGCCACTGGTTCCAGTATCAGCACTGATTTCAGTATCAGCACTGATTTCAGTATCAGCACTGATTCCATCGCCACAACGGGTCCCAGTGCCACGAACAGATTGCGGTGCCGCTATTGATGGCAATGCCACAACGGATCCCAGCGCCACAACGGATCCCAGCGCCACAACGGATCCCAGCGCCACAACGGATCCCAGCGCCACCACTGATTCCGGTAGCACCACAGTTTCCCGTGCCACCAATGACTCCAGTGCTGCCACTGCTGATGCCAGTGCCACTACTGATCCCAACACCAGCACTGATTCCAGCGACACAAACTGATCCCAGTGCCACAAACTGACTCCAGCGACACAGACTGATTCCACTACCGCCAATTCCCGCGAGCCAGTTCATCCACTGTTACGCCTGGCAATAAAGCCCGAGCCTCGGCCAACGCCGGAGACACGGGCGCTCCGGCGCATTCGACCGATATAGCGCCGTTTTCTGTCGCTACCGGATGGAAATCGTTTGCCGGACCGCCCCCGCCCGAGTTTATTATTGTCCCAAATGCTTCGTTTTACTACTGCTGGCGAGTCGCACGGCGCTGCGCTCGTATCGATTCTCGAAGGAATGCCTGCTGGCATCCCATTACTCGTCGAAGATGTCGACGCGCAGCTTGCACGCCGGCAGGCAGGTTATGGACGCGGACGTAGAATGCAGATCGAGACGGACCGTGCGGAGATCCTGAGCGGGGTGCGAGCTGGCGAGACGCTCGGATCGCCGATCGCGATGCTCATTCGTAACCACGATTGGCGCAACTGGCAGGAGATCATGAGTCCGGCGCCGCTGCCGGATGAGTCGGCGGATTCCGGTCTCCGGAAGCGGGCTGTCACGCGCCCCCGCCCTGGGCACGCGGATCTAGCGGGAATGCTCAAGTACGACCGCGCGGACGCACGAGACATACTCGAGCGCGCCTCTGCTCGCGAGACGACCGCGCGCGTTGCAGCGGGCGCTGTCTGCCGCACGTTCTTGAAGCAACTGGGTGTGACGATCGGGAGCCACCTGGTCGAGCTGGGTGATGTCGTCGCGCGCCGGCCGGAGCACCTGCCCGCCGACCTCAACACGGCGGCCGACAGCTCGCCGCTTCGTACGCTCGACAGCGACGCAGAATCACGGATGATAGCCCTCATCGACGAGGCCAAGCGATCCGGCGACACTCTAGGTGGAATCTGTGAGGTGGTAGTGACCGGCCTCCCCGTCGGTCTTGGATCGCACGTTTCATGGGATCGCAAGCTCGATGGGCGGCTCGCCGCTGCCCTCATGTCCATTCCGGCCGTGAAGGGGGTCGAGATCGGCATGGGATTTCAGGCGGCGCGGCTGCACGGCTCACGAGTTCACGATGAGATCGATCCCTCCGAAGATGCGATCGCCCGCGGCAGACTGAGCCGGCGCAGCAATAACGCCGGCGGGCTGGAAGGGGGTATGACTACGGGTGAGCCGCTCGTGCTCCGCGTGGCCATGAAACCGATCAGTACGCTCATGCGGCCCCTTGGCTCGGTCGAAATGACCACGCGCGAGAGCGCCGCATCCACAGTCGAGCGGAGCGACGTCACGGCGGTCCCGGCCATGGGAGTCATCGCGGAGGCAATGGCCGCCTTCATCCTGGCAGACTCGGCGCTCGAAAAGTTCGGTGGCGACTCCCTCAATGAGGTCAGACGGAACCGTGAAGGGTATCTACTGTATCTGGCTGAGCGCGACGGTGGCCACCCGACAGGGCATGACGCTGGGTGACTGCTGACGCGAAGGTGAAGCACGTGGTGCTCGTCGGGTTGCCCGGCGTTGGCAAGAGCACCGTCGGTCGCGGCGTAGCAGCTCGGCTCAAGCGCGGCTTCATCGATCTCGACACTCATATCGAACGATCGTTCGGTAAGACCGTAAGCAAGATCTTCGAGGAGGACGGCGAGGCCGTCTTTCGGAAGGCGGAAGCCGAGACCAGTGCGGCGGTTGCCTGTATGGCGCCATCGGTGATTGCGCCGGGCGGTGGCTGGATACTGAACAGCGAAGCCACAGCACATTTGCTCGGCACAGGACGTATCATATACCTTAGAGTGGCACCGGAGACAGCCGTTCGTCGTATGGGACGGGGAATCCGGCGAAGGCCGTTACTGTTCAAATCCGGCGACCCGTACGAGGCCATGCGCACGATCTACGATGCGCGCAAGGCGGCATACGAGGGATGTTCGGAGATGACGGTCGAGACGGGCAATACCGCAAGATCCAATGTGATCGCCACGGTGGTGGAGCTGGTGCTTTCCGCCGAGCGAGACTTCGAAAACGGGAATGACTGAAGGAATAGACGGCTACAGTGTACCGCGCCCCATGCGCGTCCTGGGACCCCACGAGCGCAGCCGCTTCACGGCGGAAGCGTGGGGCTACCTGGTCGGCCTCAGCCGGTCGGGACTACTCGACGCGACGGAGCTCGAGCATGTGATCGAGCGCGTGCTCACCCATTTCGACGGGCGGGTCGCCTTGACCGACCTACGGCTCGTCCTGGGCGACGGAAGCTCGGAGGGCGGCGACGCTTCTCCGATCACCACGCACTGAAAGAATCAGCAGGTACTCACTACGTATTGAATCCGGAGCAATCCGGCAATGGTAAAATCATGGCAATTCGAAAGACGGCGGCGAAGAGCGCCGGAACAAAGAAAAAGAAGACCGTGGCAAAGACCCCGGTCCGAAAGGCCGCTCGCAAGGCGGCCGGCAAGGGCGTGCGCAAGACTGCCGCTGCCGAAGCCGTCGTGTACGATGACGACGTTTCGATGGATGGCAGCGGCAATGGACAGGCGCTAGTTATCGTCGAGTCGCCGGCCAAGGCCAAGACTATCGGGAAGTATCTCGGGCGCGGGTACAAGGTGCGCGCGACGATCGGTCACATCCGTGATCTCCCTGTGAAGAAGATGGGTATCGATGTCGAAAACAACTTCGAGCCCGAGTACGTCACGATTCCGGGCAAGGAGAAGACGCTCGCGGAGCTAAAGGCCGCCGCCAGGGAATCGAGCCAGATATATCTCGCGACTGACCCTGATCGCGAAGGCGAAGCGATCGCGTGGCATGTTGCATCGCAGATCCAGCGCAAGGGTGGTGCGCCGATCAGACGCGTGTTGTTCCACGAGATAACGCGTGACGCGGTACGCGCGGCGATCGACAACGCCGGACAGATCAACGAGCGTCTGGTCGAGGCGCAGCTCGCGCGTCGCATGCTCGACCGCCTGGTCGGTTACAAGGCGAGCCCGATGCTGTGGAAGACCGTGAAGAAGGGTGCATCCGCGGGGCGCGTGCAGACTGTCGCGTTGCGACTCATCGTCGAGCGCGAGCGCGAGATTCGTGCATTCAAGCCTGTAGAGTACTGGACGATAGCGGCGTTGCTGGAGAAGGAACGTCAGGAATTCACGGCAAAGCTGCACCACGTCGATGGAAAGAAGCCGGAGATATCCAACGCGGCGGAAGCGCAGCGCATTCTCGACGATATCGGTGGCCTCAAGACGTTCCCCGTAACTGAGGTCAAGCGTCGCGAGCGTCGCAAGAACCCGTACGCGCCGTTCACGACCAGCACACTGCAACAGGAAGCGGCCAAGCGGCTCGGTTTCGGCTCCAAGCGCACGATGCGACTGGCGCAGGATCTGTACGAGGGCATCGAGATCGGCGCCGAAGGGGCGGTTGGTCTCATCACTTACATGCGTACCGATTCCACACGTGTCGCGGAATCGGCAGCGACTGCGGCGCGCGACTATCTGCGGACGCTGTTCGGTGAGGAGTTCCTCGCGCGTGGTGGTCCGCAGCTATACGGCGATAGCAAGAGCAAGAACGCGCAGGACGCGCACGAAGCCGTACGTCCCACCGATCCGACGCGTCGGCCGGATGCCATCAAACGCTATCTGAAGGATGACCAGTTCAAGCTTTACGAGCTGGTGTGGAAGCGCTTCATGGCGTCGCAGATGGCGCCGGCCGTGTTCGATACGACGACGGTGAACTTCGATCTCGGGCGGTACGTGTTCCGCGCGACCGGAAGCGTCATGAAGTTCGCAGGCTACCAGGCGCTTTACCAGGAAGCACGCGAAGCCGGCGACGGCAAGGCGCTCGAAGACGAGCAGGCACTGCCTTCGATGTCGGAAGGGGAGAACATACCGGTCAAGCGCATCGAGCCCACTCAGCACTTCACAGAGCCGCCTCCGCGATTTTCGGAAGCGAGTCTGGTGAAGGAGCTGGAGCGACTCGGCATTGGTCGTCCATCGACCTACGCATCGATCATCTCCACGCTTGCAGAACGGCGTTACGTACTGCTGGAGCAACGTCGCTTCTTTCCGACAGGTCTGGGAGAGCAGGTTGAGCGCGTGATGGTGAAGAGTCTGCCTGACATATTCAACGTTCAGTTCACGTCGAACATGGAAAGCGACCTCGACAAGGTGGAGGACGGGAGCGTCGACTGGCACGAAATGCTCAGCGCGTTCTACGGTCCGTTCGCGGAGCAGGTCAAGCATGCGGACGTCGAAGGGCTGATCGCCGCTGCGCACGACCTGTCGGAGTTCGAAGGGCAGAAGTGTCCTGATTGTGGCGGCAAGCTCGTCCCGCGCGGTGGATTCTTTGGACCGTTCATGGCGTGCGAAAACCACCCCAAGACGTGCAAGTTCACTCGCCCGCTTCGCGGTGAAAAGAAAGTCGCGCGTGCGACGGACGAGATCTGTCACGAATGCGGCGCTCCGATGGTGGTTCGAACCGGTCGCAGCGGTGAATTTCTGGGTTGTAGCAAATTCCCGAAATGTCGCGGCACTCGCTCCATGCCCACGGGCGTCAAGTGCCCCAAGTGTGGTGGTGATGTCGCAGTGCGGCGGTCCAAGAAACGTGGCAAGGCGTTCTACGGCTGCGCGACCTATCCCGCGTGCGACTTCGTGGTGTGGGACAAGCCGGTCGCGGAGACCTGTCCGGAGTGTGGGTTCGTGGGGGCTGAAGCGAAGTCGAGCAAGGCGCGCGGTGAGTACCGCCGCTGCATGAAGTGTCAGAATGAGTGGGAGGCCGCTGCTCCGCCGGCGGAGGCCGTCGTTGCATGACGACGTCGTCACCGTGGTCGGTGGCGGCCTCGCCGGATCGGAGGCTGCGTGGCAGCTTGCTCAACGCGGACATCGCGTAGAGCTGCATGAGATGCGGCCGGTGCGCCAGACACCGGCGCATCGCACCGACCGATTGGCGGAGCTGGTCTGCTCCAACACGTTCAAGAGCACGGAACTGTCCACCGCGCATGGCGCCATCAAGGCGGAGATGCGCGAGCTGGGCTGTCTTGTGCTCGAGTGCGCCGACCTCGCGCGTGTTGCAGCGGGAACGGCGCTCGCCGTAGATCGGGATGTGTTCGCGGCCGCGGTGACGGAGCGCATTCTGGCGCATCCCAATATCACGGTGATGCGCGACGAGATCGGCGAACTTCCTGCTGCACCCGCTGTGATCGCCACGGGACCTCTGACCGGCGATTTGTTGGCCGAATCACTCAGACGGAGGCTCGGGAGTGATGCGCTCGCGTTCTACGACGCGATCGCACCGGTTGTGTCGCGCGAGTCCATCGATGACTCGCTCGTCTTCACCGCATCGCGATACGGCAAGGAGACGATGGACGGCGCCGACGACGAGGGCGCCTATCTCAACTGCCCGATGACGGAGGACGAGTACAACGCGTTCTCCGACGCACTGGCCGCGGCCGATCAGTTTCACGGTCACGAGTTCGACGAGGTTCCGTACTTCTCCGGTTGCATGCCGGTGGAAGAGATGAACTCGCGCGGCCGTGAGACGCTGCGCTTTGGCCCGCTCAAGCCTGTCGGACTTGCGGACCCGCGAACGGGACGGCGACCTCACGCTGTTGTTCAGTTGCGACGTGAGGATCGCGCCGGACGCTTGTGGAACCTGGTTGGATTTCAAACGCGCCTGCGCATACCAGAACAGCAGCGTGTCTTTCGCATGATCCCGGGACTCGGGAACGCTGAGTTTCTGCGTTACGGGTCGATCCACCGCAATTCATACGTCAATTCGCCGAGCGTGCTCTCGGCGGCGCTGACGTTGCGTGATGACCCGCGGATTTTCCTGGCTGGCCAGATCACCGGCGTGGAAGGATACACGGAGAGCACTGCTTCCGGATTGCTTGCCGGAATGAATCTCTCACGCGTCATGAGTGGGCTCGACCCGATCGTACCGCCCGGCACCACGATGCTCGGCGCGCTTTACCGTTATCTGCGCGAGGCGGATCCGCTCCATTTCCAGCCGATGAATGCGAACTTCGGTCTGGTAGATGATCTGGATGAGCGCATTCGTGACAAGCGCTTGAAGAAGGAGCGCATGGCGGAACGGGCTGTACGCGACATGCGCGCCTGGCGGGACGAGATGTCGATTGAGCCGGTGGCGGCGTCAGCATGAGCGAAGAGATCGATCGCGTCGCGGAGTTTCTCGAGCACATGGAGAAGGAGCGGAACGTATCGCCCAACACCATCAAGGCGTACACGCGCGACCTTGCCGAGTTCACGGCGTACCTTGGCAGTTATTACGGTGTCGAGAGCTGGTCGTGGCAGGGATTGGATCGGCTCGCAATCCGCGGGTTCCTGGCGCATCTGGTGCGTCGCGGGGTCAGCAAGCGTTCGGCGGGTCGGTCGCTGTCTGCAGTGCGATCGTTTTACAAGTACCTGCACAGAAACGAGATCGTCGAGGCAAATCCAGCACGGGCCGTTGCAGCGCCGAAGCGGGACAAGTACCTGCCTGAATACCTCGACATTGCTCAGATGGGCACGTTGTTCAGCGCTGCGGAAACGCGCGCCCATGGTGGAAAGTTCACCGACGTTCGCAATCTCGCGATGCTGGAGTTGTTCTACTCCGCGGGTTTGCGATTGTCCGAGCTCCGCGGCATCAACCGCGACTCTCTCGATCTGCTGGCCAATCAGGTAAAGGTGCGCGGCAAGGGTCGAAAGGAGCGCATCGTTCCGCTGGGTGATCGCGCGACGCTTGCTCTGCGCAATTACGAATCGAAGCGGGACGAGTTGTTACGCGTCATCGGGCCAACTGGCGATCGGACGGCATTTTTTCTGTCGGCACGGGGACGCCGGATCAGTACGCGCGCGCTCCAGAACGCTGTTACAACTCTGCTGGATCTGGTGAGCGAGGGCTCGGGTCTATCCACGCACTCGCTGCGACACACGTTCGCGACGCACATGCTCGATGCTGGAGCCGACCTCCGTGCAGTTCAGGAATTACTGGGCCACGCGTCGGTGCAGACGACGCAGATCTACACGCATACCAGTGTCGAGCGGCTCAAGCAGGCGTACAAGTCCGCCCACCCGCGCGCCTAGCGTGCGACCTTCGCTGATGGCGTTGTACCTGTTTGTTCAGGGGAAGTCATGGACGGTGGAGCGTCGCCACGAAATTGTGGGCGGCGATGCTCGTCCGGAGAAGGCGGAAGCGTCCGGACTGTTTCTGTTCTTCACAGCGGCCGACGGCGAGATAAGGCGAAGCGAGATCGCGGCCGATTTCCCGGAAGAACCGGCCGCTCGGCTACTCGAGTCGGTGTGGCGCTTCGCAGAAGTGATGCGCGTCGCGGATCTGGGCGAGATGAGCAGCAGGGGGGAGATAGTCATGCCCCGGATGCGGGACGTCGTGCGTGAATTTGCGCGTGCGTTCAGGCTGCGCTGCCCGAATTGCGGTGGGGGCAGGGTACTGCGCACGTGGTTCAAGCTGCAGCATCGCTGTGCCAAGTGCGGACTTCGGCTCGATCGCGGCGAGGCCGATGATTATTTCCTCGGCGGGATGTTCTTCAACATCGTGCTGGCGGAAATCATTTTCGCGCTGGCGCTGCTCGTAGTGGTGATCGTGATGTGGCCGAACGTCCCCTGGGCCGGCGTCGAATACTCGTTGATCGTCGCGATGATCGCAGCACCGATCGTTCTCTATCCTGTATCGCGGCTGATGTGGCTGGCGCTGGACCTGTTGCTACGGCCGCCGGATGAGGCGGAAATGGCGTGGCACGCGAGTGAGGAGGAGTAGAAAGGTCGTCATTGCCGCTTTCGTGGCAATGACGACCTCCGGTCCGTCCCTCTACGCCGCGCTCTCCTTGTACCCCGTCTGGCCAACGAGCCTGTCGTAGACGTCGGCTACGAGCCGGTAGCACTCGCAGGAGACCTTCTCCAGCCCCTCTCTGTCGACGATTGTTATTTCTCCGCGCCGGTATCGAATGAGTCCGGCTCTCTGGAGGTTGCCCGCCGCGACCGTGACGCCAGCGCGGCGAACGCCGAGCATGACCGCGAGTGCTTCGTGCGTGAGGTGGAACTGATCGCCCGGAACCCTGTCATGCGTCATCAGAAGCCATCGCGCGCAACGCTGCCGGAGCGAGTGCCGCTGGTTGCACACCACCGACTGTCCGATCTGGGTGAACATTGCGTGGGCATAGCGCAGCATCACCGTGCGGAGATCATCGTCGGACCGGAGCAGCTCGGTAAACCGGTCGGCAGTCATGACGGCGGATCTTCCGCCGATCTGGACGAAGAAGCGCATGTTTGCCATCTCGGTGCCAAAAACCGTCGGCAGGCCAATCATCCCTTCCTGGCCGACCGTCGCGACCTCGCCCTGTGTTGCGCCGAGGGGGGCTGTCATCGATATCACCGAATCGAGAGGGAAATAGATTCGGTTCACCATGTCGCCGGGCCCGTACAGTTCGGCGTGAGTGGGGGTGTTGATGATTACGAGATCCTCAGCGAGTCGCTTGATCGACGCGGACGGGAGCGCGCGGAGGAGCAGATTTTCGTCGTAAGTATCCATGGTACGGTTTAGTGCAAACAGCTTGCCGGTACATTATAGTACTGAATATCGTTGTATAGAATCTATATGGACTGAAGGCTATCGAATTCGCAATTTGCCCGATTTTGGCTGGATTGTATCATCATTACGGCGTGCTGCACCACGGAAAGTGAACACTTCCCGAAAATATTTCCGATTCCTTAGTGCGCCTAGAAGGATACAGAGGGCGCCAGCCAGTATGGTCACGGTTTCAAAGCGCCAGTCGCTGCCGATCAGCGCAGCACCTAGTAGCACAATTCCTACACCCGCGACGAACTCGCCCTTGAGGTCGATTGTGGCTCGGGCGCGCCGCCGCCGATCCCGCATCGGGCCGATCGTTTGCGGGCCCCAGGAATCCCACAAGAGACCGAGCCCCATCAGGATTACGATTACGCCCAGCAGTACGGGCACTTCATAGACGCTCACGATTGCTCCGTTCTCTCGTCTGATCCGGCTGGCTGCGGCCAATCCTCCCGCTCCGTCATCTCAGAGTGCAAAAAGGGGGCGCACGGCTATTTCTTTAGGGTATGCACAGCACACTTCCGACCATTCGCGCCACGACGATCCTGGCCGTGCGCCGCAATGGTCAGGTCGCACTCGGCGGCGACGGTCAGGTCACCGTGGGCGACACGGTAATGAAATCCAACGCTCAGAAGGTTCGCACGCTCCAGAACGGCCGGTTGCTCGCCGGTTTCGCGGGCGCTGCGGCTGACGCGTTCACTCTATTCGAGAAGTTCGAGGAAAAGCTGAAGCGCTTTCCGGACAACCTTCCGCGGGCGGCGGTCGATCTGGCCAAGGAATGGCGAAGCGACCGGGTTCTCAGGCGACTCGAAGCGTTGCTGGTCGTTGCGTCACGCGAGCATGGCTTCATCATCTCGGGAACCGGCGACATCATAGAGCCGGACGACGGAATTCTCGCAATCGGCTCTGGCGGTACGTATGCACTCGCCGCGGCACGCGCGCTCGTCGAGAGCACGGAGCTCGATGCGCGCGACATCGTGCGGCGCGCGCTGACGATCGCCGGCGAGATCTGCATCTATACCAATACGAACATCACCATCATCGAGCCGGGAGCATAGCCATGGCCTCACCACGCACGCAACAGGCGCTGGCGAAGCTGGCCGATCTCACTCCGCGGCAGATCGTTCACGAGCTGGATCGTTACATAGTGGGGCAGGGAGACGCGAAGCGCGCGGTGGCGATCGCGCTCAGGAACCGGTGGCGCAGGCAGCGTGCACCGGACTCCATTCGCGATGAGATCTCGCCGAACAACATCATACTCGTCGGTCCCACCGGCGTCGGAAAGACGGAGATCGCGCGTCGCTTGGCAAAGCTCGCCGGCGCTCCGTTCGTAAAGGTCGAGGCATCCAAGTTCACCGAAGTCGGATACGTGGGCCGCGACGTCGAGTCGATGGTTCGCGATCTCGTAGAGGCCGCGATCAGCATGGTTCGCGACGATCGGGAGAGCGAAGTGGAAGAGCTCGCGAACGAGCGTGTCGATGACCGGCTCCTGGATCTGCTGCTTCCCATGCCGGAAGAGGCAAAGCCGGCGAGCGACGTTCAGACGGCGGCAAACGACGAGCAGGTGTTCTTCGTCTCCGGGAGCGGCGGTGTAACGAAGGAAGTAGAAGTGGCGCGCGATCGTTACCAGCGTACGCGCGACAAGCTCAAGGCACTCCTTCTGGCTGGCGAGCTGGACAACCGTGAAGTCGAGATCGAAGTACAGCAGAACGCGCCGGTGATGTTCGACATGATGGTGCCGCAGGGAGCGCCAGAAGGAATGGAGAATTTTTCCGACATGCTCCGCGACATGATGCCCAAGCGTACGCGGAAGCGTACGGTGAAGGTGCCGGAAGCGCGCAGAATCCTGATGGATGAAGAGTTGGGGAAACTCATCGATCAGGACGAGCTGGTGACCGACGCACTCGAACGCGTCGAGCAGATGGGGATCATCTTTCTCGACGAGATCGACAAGATCGCGGGCCAGCGGGGCGATACCGGCGGCCCGGACGTCTCACGCGAGGGCGTACAGCGTGACCTGTTGCCGATCGTGGAAGGCTCGACTGTGTCGACCAAGTACGGCAACGTGAAGACGGACCACGTCCTGTTCGTGGCCGCGGGCGCATTCCACGTGTCCAAGCCCAGCGATCTCATTCCGGAGCTGCAGGGTCGTTTCCCGATTCGCGTCGAACTCAAGCCGCTCACCGAAGCCGATTTCGTGCGCATAATGACGGAGCCGGAAAACGCACTCACCAAGCAGTACGCCGCACTCGTCGAGTCCGAAGGTGCGTCGCTGACGTTCACGACCGACGGCGTTGCGGAGATCGCGCGAACGGCAGCACATGCCAACGATCGCATGGAGAACATCGGTGCACGACGACTCCATACGGTGATGACTACGCTGCTCGAGGACGTACTGTACGAGCTTCCGGACGGTGGCAAGGAGCCGGTGAACGTCGACGCGGCGATGGTGAAGTCGCGGCTCGCGAAAGTAGTGGAAGACGAGGACCTGCGACGGTACATCCTTTGAGGGACTGACATACTGATGGATTCGGCGGCGATCCTCAACGTTCTGGCCCACAGATATCCGTTCCTGCTCGTCGACTCCATCAACGTGATCGAGCCGGGACGCCGTGTGGAGGGAATCAAGCGTGTCACCGGCGGCGAGTGGTTCGGGGCAGCGTGGCACCCGCAAGATTCGGCGATGCCGAACACTCTTGCGATCGAAGCGCTGGCACAGACATCGGCGGCGCTCCTGCTCGGGCTGGTGGACGCCCGTGCAGGGGTGGTGGGCTATTTTGCGGCGATCGAGCGGGTGCGCCTCCGTGACCCAGCAGTGGCCGGTGACACCCTCCTTCTGAGCGTCGAGTTGGAGAGCTTCCGGCGTGGCATAGCTCATCTGAAGGGCCGCGCCACGGTGAACGGGCGCCGCGTTGCATCGGCGAGCTTCACAACCATCGTTCGCGCGGCAGCCTGAGTCCGCTAGAATTGATGAGGCAGAACCAGTAGACATTTCCCGCAATTCGGACCGATGACCACAGCACACCGCGACTTTCTCGCCATTCCCGATTTTTCGTCCGCCGAGCTTGAATCGTTGTTCGTGCTGGCGGATTCCATGCGCACCGGCACTTATACCAAAAAGCCACTCGCGGGCCAGACACTCGCGATGATCTTCATGAAGGCGTCCACACGAACGCGAGTGTCGTTCGAAGTTGGAACCTATCAACTCGGCGGTCATGCGCTGTTCCTGTCTCCGCGTGACGTTCAGCTTGGCCGCGGCGAGCCGATCTCGGATACCGCAAAGGTTCTCTCGCGTTATGTGAACGGCATAATGATCCGCACCTTCGCGCATGCCGATGTCGAGGCGCTCGCGAAGGACGCAACGATTCCTGTGATCAATGGTCTCACGGATCTGTTGCACCCGTGCCAGGTCCTCGCCGACGTCCTCACTGTGCGTCAGCAGCTCGGCGGGATCGCGGGGCGCAAGGTTGCATGGATCGGCGACGGCAACAACATGGCCAACTCCTGGATCAACGCGGCATACGTACTTGGTTTCGAGCTGTCACTTGCGTGTCCGGAAGGATACGATCCCGACGCGGCTCTGATCGCACGTGCGCGGACGCGCTCGAAGGTGAGCGTCGTGCGCGATCCAGCCGAGGCCGCGAACGGCGCCGACGTCGTCACGACCGACGTGTGGGCATCCATGGGGCAGGAAGAAGAACAGGCGGTACGCGAGAGAGCGTTCCGCGGATTCTGCGTGGACTCGGCGCTCATGGCTCGCGCCTCGAAGAACGCAATCTTTCTGCACTGTCTGCCCGCACACAGAGGCGAGGAAGTTACCGCGGACGTAATCGACGGTCCACAGAGCCGCGTATGGGACGAGGCCGAAAACAGACTTCACATTCAGAAGGCGATCATGGCGGTACTCATGGGAGGAGAAAAGCTTTGAGCCAGCGCACTCCATTGCACGACGTCCACATAGCGCTCGGCGCCAAGATGGTGCCGTTCGCGGGCTTCGAGATGCCGGTCCAGTATCCGGCCGGCATTACCGCCGAGCACAAGTCCGTGCGTGAAAATGTGGGATTGTTCGACGTGAGCCACATGGGTGAGTTCATGATCCGCGGACCGCAGGCGATCGACTTCGCGAATTACGTGACGACGAACGACGTGGCGGCTCTGGCTGTTGGCCAGGCGCAGTACTCCACGATTCTGAATGAAGGCGGAACGATCGTGGACGATTGCCTCGTCTACAGGTTCCCGGATCATCTCATGATGGTCGTCAACGCGTCGAACAAGGACAAGGATCTCGAGCACATCAAAGCGTACATGGGTCGCTTTGATTGCAGTATCGAGGACGTTAGCGATCGTATCGCGTTGCTCGCACTTCAGGGGCCCCGTGCGCAGGAAGTCATGGCGCGATTCACAGACGTGAACCTCGACGATATCGCGTACTATCATTTTCAGGTTGCAACCGTAGCGGGCGTGCCGGGGGTCATTCTGTCGCGCACCGGTTACACAGGCGAGGATGGCTTCGAGCTCTACTTCGACGCATCGCGTGCAGTCGAGATGTGGAAGGCGCTCATGAGCGAGGGTTCCGTCACGCCGGCCGGACTTGGCGCGCGCGACACGCTGCGTCTCGAGATGGGAATGGCACTCTACGGTAACGACATTGACGACGGGACCACGCCGTACGAAGCAGGACTCGGCTGGCTGGTCAAGCTCAAGAAGGGTGACTTTGTGGGGAAGGAAGCGCTCGAACGGCAGAAGGCGGCGGGAATTCCACGCAAGCTCGTCGGTTTCACGATGCCGGACCGCGCATTCCCGCGGCACGGATATCCCGTCTGGTGCAACGGCGCGGCGAGCGGTGAAGTGCGGAGCGGCACAATGAGTCCGACGCTCGGTATTGCGATCGGCACCGCGTATCTGCCACTCGCAGCGGCGAAGGAAGGCACGGAGTTCGAAGTCGAGATAAGAGGCAAGCGTCTTCCGGCGGTTGTGCAGAAGATGCCATTCTACAAGAACGCTTCGCATCGTTGAACATCGCCATTGTCACCGTTTCGGATTCCGTTGCCCGTGGAGCGCGTGCCGATCTATCGGGTGATGCAATCGCGGAGTGGGCTGCTGCACGCGGCGACACTGTCATATCGCGTGTCGTAACAGCTGACGACTCGGTCGAGATCGTGC
>Ga0207705_10000972_pt1 | contig 23447 bp, 20 predicted proteins | sample KBSC13metaG_FD_184314 | JGI IMG/M metagenome (GOLD analysis project Ga0207705, IMG submission 184314) | Corn rhizosphere microbial communities from Kellogg Biological Station, Michigan, USA - KBS C1-3 metaG (SPAdes) (version 2) | ecosystem: Host-associated > Plants > Roots > Rhizosphere > Soil ... | reverse complement strand
GTCGATGCGATCAACCAATGCATCGCGCGGCTCAAACTTCATACGGGCACGCAGCGGCAATTCATTGCCGACGCCGCGCATCAACTGCGCACGCCCCTGACACTGCTGGACACACAGGTTCAGGTCGCGCGTCAGTGTGTCGATGACCCTTCGGCACTTTCCAATGCGCTCACGGGCATTCACCGCACGAGCCGCAAGATGACCGAAATCACGAATCAATTGCTGATGCTCGCGCGTGCCGAGTCGGCGCCGTCGCCGAACGTGCCTGTCGATATGATGCAGGTGGTGTCGTCGGTGTTGGAGGATCTGATTTTGGCTGCGCAGCGCCGCGAGATCGATCTCGGCGCGGAGTTCGACGGCGACGTGCGGGTCGCCGGCAGCGATCAACTCTTGACGGCGCTCGTTGCGAATCTAGTCGACAACGCGATTCGATACACGCAGGAAGGCGGCACCGTTACCGCGCGATGCCGTCGCGAGGGCGAAGAGATCGTGCTCGAAGTCGTCGATAACGGGCCGGGGATTCCCGCTGAGATGCGCGCGCATGTGTTCGAGCGCTTCTACCGTGGTAGGACCACCGTCGAGGGGACCGGGCTTGGCCTTTCGATTGTCCAGCGCATTGCGCAATCGCATGGCGGCATGGTCGGAGTCAAGCCGGGAGACGGGCGGATCGGGCTGATTGCCACTGTGCGCTTGCCCGCTTGGAAAGAAAAGGATTGACGCTATGAAACTACTCCTCGTGGAAGACAATGCCGAACTCTCGCATTGGATCGTCAATTTTCTGCAAGGCGAGAATTTTGCCGTCGATTGCGTTCCCGACGGCGAAGCGGCCGACGCCGTGCTGCTCACAGAGCGCTACGACGTCATTCTGCTCGATATGCGGCTGCCGCGTATGAGCGGCAAGGACGTCCTCGCGCGGCTGCGCCGGCGCGGCGACAACGCGCCGGTGCTCATGCTCACGGCGCATGGCTCGATCGACGACAAGGTGGATTGCTTCAGCGCGGGTGCCGATGATTACGTCGTCAAGCCGTTCGACGCACGAGAACTCATTGCTCGAATCAAGGCGTTGATACGGCGGCAGGCGGGCGGCAAATCGACTTCGCTAGTGTGTGGAGATTTGCACTACAACGCGAATACGCGCGAGTTCAGTCATCAGGATTCACCGCTCGCGTTGCGGCGGCGCGAGCACGCGATCCTCGAGGCGTTGATGCTCAAGCAAGGGAAGACGGTATCGAAGACGGCGCTGATGGATAGCGTCTATAGCCTGGAAGATGAGCCGAGCGCCGATGCGATCGACATCTACATTCATCGCTTACGTAAGCATTTGGCGCATTCCACGGCACAAATCATGACGCTGCGCGGGCTCGGCTATGTCTTGCGCGCGAAGGACGGATCGTAGGTTGCGTCCAATTGAAAGATGCAAAGGTAATTCCGCTTAAGTGAAAGTACTTAGTTGTACTAACGATACACGAAAGGAGCGCGAAGGATACGGACGAATAGGATGGTCTCCATTGCGGCGATGCGTAAGAAAAAGCACGTAGGTGGTGCGTGCGACGCGCAATTAATAATTTCAACGCAGTAACAGAGGAGACGATCTTGAGAAAGACGTATCGCACATTGGCGCTGACGGCTGGCGCTTTGGTGGCAAGCGGCGCGCATGCGCAATCGAGCGTTCAGCTCTATGGTTTGATGGACTTGAGTGTTCCGACCTATCAAACGCACGCCAATGCAAACGGTGATCATGTGGTTGGTATGGGCATCGGGGGCGAGCCCTGGTTCAGCGGTAGCCGCTGGGGCGTACGCGGTGCCGAGGACATCGGGGGCGGCAACAAGATCATTTTCACGTTGGAGAGCGAGTACGTCGTCGCTAACGGGAACATGGAAGATCCCGGCCAGATTTTCGATCGTGATGCATGGGTCGGGCTCGAGAACGACACCATCGGCAAGTTCACGGCGGGCTTCCAGAATACGATCGCCCGTGACGCCTCCGCGATCTATGGCGATCCGTACGGCAGCGCCAAGCTGCGCTATGAAGAGGGCGGCTGGACCAACTCCAACAACTTCAAGCAGATGATTTTCTACGCGGCTGCTGCGACGGGTACCCGTTACAACAACGGCCTCGCATGGAAGAAGTTGTTCAGCAACGGGATATTCGCAAGTGCGGGTTACGCTTTCAGCAACTCGACGGCATTCGCTACGGGCAGCACGTATCAGGCTGCGCTCGGCTACAACGGCGGGCCGTTCAACGTGGCCGGTTTCTATAACCACGTGAACAATTCCGGCAATCTGAACCAGACGTGGTCCGTGGGCGGCAACTATACGTTCGGGATTGCGCGTATCAACGCGGGCTACTTCCGCTATCTCGGCAACCAAGGTTCGCTCGGCGAACGTCAAGACAATGCCTGGACGGTGTCGTTCAAGCTCGCGCCGAAGGGCCCGCTCGACTATGAGGTCGGCTACCAGCAAATGCGCGTGCATAACGCGGCATACAACGCGGATGGCGACATTCTGAACGCCAACACGGGCGCTGCATTCAATCTGTCCGGCGGCGTGCACAACGGGTTCAAAGAAACGCTGTACGGCTCGGCGTTCTATCATCTGTCCAAGCGCACCGAGCTTTACCTGGCCGGCGACTATATGAGGCTGCATGGTGGCTACACGGTCGGCACGACGTTCGGCGCAACCAACCAGCTCGAGTTGACCACGGGTATTCGCACGCGCTTCTGATCTGATTCCCTCCGTACTCCGAGACGAGTAGCCGCTTCGGCGGCTTGAGGCGGCAGCGAACAGGTTCGCTCGCCGCCTTTTTTTAGGGAGTAGACAGCATGGTAGGGATTACTAACATTCGTGCCGCGCTGAGCGCGACGGTCCTCGCCTACACGGGTGCGCTCATGCTCGTGATTGCGGCGTCGGTCGGGGGGCTCAAGTCCGCCAACACCGCGCTCGAAACGATGTATAGCGGGGAGACGGCCGCGCTGACACATCTTGCGGCCAGCACCGAAAACCTTTTGCAGGCGCGCGTCGATCTGGGCGCTTACGAGACGCTCGTCGCGCAGGGCAAGGAAACCGGCCCGACGCTCGCGAGCGTTCACGCCGCGCTGAGCGTCAGCGACCGGGAGTTGGCGAGCTACGGAGCGCAGCTCACGTCGAACGAGGCGGAGGAATCGCTCGCGACCCACCTGCGTGCGGCGCGCGAGAAGCTGATGAAGCAGGCGATCGCACCGGAAGTGTCGGCGCTCGACCAAGACGATTTCGCCTCGTTTCGAATGATCGAGCGGCAAGCGCCGGAAGCGCTGTTCGCCGATTACAAGAAGGCCGCGCAGGCACTCGAGAATTTTCAGGTTCAAGCGCAAAAAGCGCACTTCGAAGCCGCGCAAAAACGCTTTCATTGGTTGCTTGGGCTGTTTGCCATCGTCGGCATAGGGTCGCTCGTGCTTTCGCTGCTCGCGCGCGGCGTGCTCAGCGCATCGATCGTCAAGCCGATCGCGGTCGTCATCGAGCATTTCGAACGCATCGCCGCGGGCGATCTAACGGCCCGTATCGATACGTCGCGCAGGGGCGAGATGGGCCGACTGATGGCCGCGCTCGCACGTATGCAGGCAAGCCTGGCTGCGGCCGTGATGCGCGTGCGCGACGGCACGGCGCAAATCAAGCATGGCGTGCACGACATCGCTAGCGGTAACGCCGACCTTTCCGAGCGCACCGAGCAGCAGGCCGCCGCACTCGAGCAGACAGCCTCGAGCCTCGAAGAGCTGACCTCGACCGTCGGTCAGAACGCCGACCATGCGCGGCATGCGAGTACGCTCGCGGAGAGCGCCTGTGCCACGGCGCGGCGCGGCGGCCAAGCGGTGAGCGAGGTCGTGGAGGCGATCGCGGACATGTCGGCCGACTCGAGCAAGATCGTCGACATCATCGGCGCAATCGAAGGCATTGCATTTCAAACCAACATCCTCGCGCTCAATGCGGCGGTCGAGGCTGCGCGCGCGGGTGAGGAGGGCCGTGGGTTCGCCGTCGTCGCGGGCGAGGTGCGCGCGCTCGCGCAGCGCTCCGCCGCCGCGGCCAAGGAGATTCGCGAACTCATGACCGCGTCGGTGGGGAAGGTGGAAAGCGGTAACACGCTTGCCCGGCGCGCCCATGCCGCGATGGAAGACATCGTTCAGGGCGCGCGGCAGGTAACGGACATCGTCGCTCAGATCAGCGCGGCGTCCGATCATCAATCGCGCGGCATCGAAGAGATCAACCGCGCCGTATCGCATATGGATCGCACCACGCAGCAAAATGCCGCGCTCGTCGAACAAGCCGCGTCAGCCGCGGCTTCGCTGGAAGAGCAGGCGCGCATGCTGGACGAGACAGCGGCCGCATTCAGGCTTCGGGAGCAGGAGCGCTTTCCGGCCATTCGTCTTTCCTCATCGCCAGGCGTGCCGACGACGCACGCTCACCTTCACGCATGACTATAGAAGCGCATCGAACGAACGAGCATCGGATTCTCGGCATCACTCACGACGGTAAGGTCTTTCGCCCCGGCGATTGGGCTGAACGCCTCGCAGGCGTCATCACGCTGTTCGTCAAGGAGCGGCGACCCGCGCGCTGCGTTGCATCGACGTGGCTCGCCGTGCCGTTCGTCGATGGCAGTATCAAGTGTCTGACCGTCTCGGAGGAACTTGCCGACGTCTGCCCCGAGGCATTCGAATTCGTCATGCGATTTGCCGAGGACAACGCACTGCTCGTACGCTCCGGCGCGGAGCCGGCCGGAGCGCGGCTGACTTGGTAGGCGCTTGGCCTTCACATGACCGGTCGACAATTTACGATCGGCGCCGTATACGGGCTCGGATACGGGGAATACGGGCCGCTTAGTACGCGTAGCCGTTGCGTGGCGAGCACTTCCGCTTGACGTTCCTCCGTCACGGTCAGGCCGTTGTGTTCCGCGGCGGTGCTCGGCGGCGACTCATTGACCTCGCAGTGCACGGTTTTTCCATCGGGTAAGCGGACCGTCGTGGAGTAAGCATAGTCCGACGAGAGGGGGGTACAGGCCGTGGTGATGGCGCTCGCCGTTGCTAGCGCGACGGCGCATGAACCGAGCCATGATGTAGTGTTCGTCATGAGTGGCCTCCTGCATCGAAGCTGCATGGTCGTTTGATGTACCGTTGCCGCTAGCGTCGCACGAAATCTTTCAAAGCGAAACCTTCAGCGTTGCCAGCGCATCGTGCTTCGCGACAGCAAGGGTTACGCCCTTCTTTTTCTGCCAATTGGCGATAGCCGGCTTGCGGCAAGGACGTGCGTGACGGCAAACTAACGCCTAATGCGTCCCAACCGTTTGTTCCTGCCCACCCGCTAAAGCAGAAGAGAGGCATCGATGCAATTGATTGGCATGATGGATTCCCCGTTCGTGCGCCGCGTCGCCGTATCGATGGCTGTGCTTGGTATGCCGTTCGAGCACAGGTCGGTATCGGTATTTCGTCACTTCGATCACTTCCGCGAGGTGAACCCCGTAGTGAAGGCGCCGACCTTCATCGACGACGATGGCACGCAGTTGATCGACTCCACGCTTATCCTCGACTACCTGGACCAATGCGTGGCGCGCGAAGCGCGTTTGATGCCGCAAGACAATGAGCAGCGACGGCACGCGCTGCATCTGATCGGGTTTGCGCTCGCCGCCTGCGAGAAGACGGTGCAAATCGTCTTTGAGCACAACATGCGGCCGAAGGAAAAACAGCATGCGCCGTGGCTTGAACGGGTGCATATGCAACTGGCCGCCGCTTACGACATACTCGAGCGCGATGTAGCCGATGCTGCGCCGCAGGCTTGGCTGTGCGGTGATCGTCTCATGCAGCCCGATATCACGGTGGCCGTCGCTTGGCGGTTTACGCAACACATCCTGCCGGGCGTGATCGAGCCGAACCGCTATCCCGCGTTGGCTGCGCTGTCGGCGCGAGCGGAGGCGCTGCCGGCGTTCGTGGGCGCGCCGCTCGAATAAGCGCCTGACCGTAGCCGCGATTGTTCGCTTCTTGCGACTTCTGACTTTCGATTTAGTGCATTTATCGGCATCGCGCGCGTACTTAGAATGGCGCTTAGGCTACATGACGGGGCATAGGCTGCCCCGCTGATGGCCCGGAGAGTCGCCATGAAGAAGCTCATCGAACAAAGGCTGTACACCCCGACCGTCGTTTTACCGATGGTCGAACTCATGGAATTGATGGTGTCGCTCGATTTCAATCTCGGGCAGGTGGGCGCGGTCATGGCCACACGAGGCGCTCGGGCGGCATTACATCGATCGCGCGGGCTGCTCGGCCATCGTCAAGGCAGTGCGGCCGCGGCGGCATGAATTCGATCGAGGCATCTTCTTCTTTTTCGTCCGGTCGCACGACTAACCGGCCTCTGCCCATGTCCCGCCCACGCGGTGTGATTCGCGTCGGTCTCATCTCCGATACGCACAATGTCGTGCGGCCGCAGGCATTGGAGTGGCTGGCCGGGGTCGATGCAATCGTGCACGCGGGGGATATCTGCAAGCTCGATGTGTTGGAAGCGCTGTCGCGAATTGCGCCGGTCACGGCGGTGCGCGGTAACAACGATCGCGGCACGTGGGCCGACGCCTTGCCGCTCGCGGCCACACTGACGATAGGCGGGGTGGCGATTCACGTCGTGCATGACATCGCCGACTTGGGGGGCGCGCCGTGGAAGGAGCGCATCGACGTCGTGGTCAGCGGGCACTCGCATAAACCGTCGATCGCGACGCGCGATGGCGTCTTGTTCGTCAATCCGGGGAGCGCCGGCCCACGCCGCTTCAAGCTGCCTGTCTCGGCCGGCATGCTCCTGATCGAAGACGCGCACCCCGCGCAGGTGAAGCACGAAAGCCACGGAAGCCCCATCAAGGCCGAGCTTCATACGCTCGTGCCGGGCTGAAGCCGTTAGCCGGGCGGCAGGCGAGGGTGCGCTTTGCCTCAGTCTTGCGGCGGCGGCACGTAGCCGACCGCTTGATCCGCGCCTTCGCCGAAGAAGAACTTCTCCGTTTGCTTCATCAAATACTGGCGTGCGCGCGGATCGGCCATGTTCAGACGGTTCTCGTTGATGAGCATCGTCTGCTGCTTGAGCCACGCCTGCCAAGCTTCCTTCGAAATGCCTTCGTAAATCCGCTTGCCGAGTTCGCCGGGCAACGGCGGAAAATCGAGTCCTTCGGCTTCCTTGCCGAGCTTGACGCATTGAACCATGCGGGCCATCGTGAAAATCTCCTGTAGTCGATTGGGTGATCAGCGCAGCGGTGCTCGCGCGCTTAAAGGTGCTTCATCAGCACGAACGATTTGCGCTGCCAGTTATAGAGGCGGCGACGGTCTTCGGGGAGATCGTCGACAGTCACCTTGATGAAGCCGCGCTTTAAGAACCAGTGCTCGGTGCGCGTCGTCAGCACGAAGATGCGTGTGAGCCCGCGCGCCCGCGCGCGCTGCTCGATGCGTTTGAGCAGGCGTTCGCCGTCGCCGGCGCCTTGCGCGTCCGGTGCGACCGTGAGGCACGCCATCTCTCCGATGCGCTCTTGAGGGTACGGGTAAAGCGCCGCGCAGCCGAACAGCACGCCGTCGTGCTCGATCACCGAGAAGTGATCGATGTCGCGTTCGATCTGGTGGCGGCCGCGCTTGACGAGCGTGCCGTCGGATTCGAGCGGCTCGATCAGCGTGAGAATGCCGCCGACGTCGTCGGGCGTGGCCTCGCGCAGGCTCTCGAGATTCTCGTAGGAGATCATCGTGCCGACGCCGTCGTGCAGGAACAGTTCGAGCAGCAAGCCGCCGTCGAGCGCGTACGGAATGATGTGCGCGCGCGGCACGCCGCCGCGGCAGGCGCGCACGGCATGCTTCAAATAGAATCCGGCGTCGCCCTTGACCTCGCCGCTGTCGAGCAGCTTATAGGCATCGTCGAGCGAGAGCTCCTGCACGAGCTCGCCCGTATCGTCCATGAGGCCCGGCGTTTCCGTGAGGAAGATGATCTTGTCCGCGCGCAATGCGATCGCCGCCGCGGCCGCGACGTCTTCCATCGACAAGTTGAACGCCTCGCCCGTGGGCGAGAAGCCGAGCGGCGAGAGCAGCACGAGCTTACGGCTCGCGAGCGAGTGGCGGATCGACTCGGCATCGATCTTGCGTACGACGCCCGTGTGCGCGAAATCGACGCCGTCGAGGATGCCGACGGGGCGTGCGGTGACGAAGTTGCCCGAGACCACGCTGATATGCGCATGCGCCATCGGCGTATTGGGCAAGCCTTGGCTGATTGCCGCTTCGATGTCGAGCCGCACTTCGCCGGCCGCTTCCTTCGCCGATTCGAGTGCGCGGGCATCGGTGATGCGCATGCCGTGCGAGAACTCGGACTGCACGCCGTGCAAGCTCATTTGCTCTTCCACCTGGGGGCGCGATCCGTGCACCAGCACAATCTGTATACCCATGGCTTGCAGCAGCGCGATGTCGGAGACGAGCGCATTGAGCAGCCCTTGGTGGACCACTTCGCCCCCGAACCCGACGACGAACGTCTTGTTGCGGAAGGCGTGGATGTACGGCGCGACCGATCGCATCCAATCGACGAATTGGGCGGGCGAGACGGCTTCCGTTTCAGGCGCGGCCGGGCGGGCGGCCGCACTCTCGGGCGTGGGGACGAGGTCGGTTTGAGAATTCATGCCGGGATTATAATGCGCCCCCATGTCGAACGTACCTAAAAGTCCGGCCGCGAATGAGGTCCGCGAGGTCCGCGCGCCGCGAGCAATGCGAAACGAAAAGCCGCGCCGCCCAGCCGTCCCGCCCAATCCCGTCCCACCGATCGACTTTCCGGCCGCGCTGCCCGTGTGTGGACGGCGCGACGAGATCGCGAGCGCGATCCGCGACAACCAGGTCGTGATCGTTTCGGGCGAGACGGGCTCGGGCAAGACGACGCAGTTGCCGAAGATCTGTCTGTCGCTCGGCCGCGGGCTCGGCGCCGGCGGCACCGGTCTCATCGGTCATACGCAGCCACGCCGGATCGCGGCCTCCGCTACCGGCCGGCGCATCGCCGAAGAACTCGGGACGCCGTTCGGCGAAGTCGTCGGCTACAAGGTTCGGTTCACCGACAACCTCGCACCGGGCGCGTCGGTCAAGCTGATGACGGACGGCATTTTGCTGGCCGAGACGCAAACCGATCCGCTGCTGCGCGCCTACGACACGCTCATCATCGACGAGGCGCACGAACGTAGCCTCAACATCGATTTCCTGCTCGGCTATCTGAGAGAGATTCTGCCGAAGCGGCCCGATCTGAAGGTCATCGTCACGTCGGCGACGATCGACGCCGAGCGGTTCGCGCGCCATTTCGGCTCGCCGGCGCAGCCCGCACCGGTGATCGAGGTGAGCGGCCGGCTGTACCCGGTCGAGGTTCGCTACCGGCCCGTCGAGGAGCCGCGCGCCGCAATCAAAGCGGCGCAGGGAACGACGGGGCGCGAACGCGCCGAGAAGCCCGGCCAGGAAAGGCCCGGCCAGGAGAGGCCAAAGCGCGCGCGCGACGCCGACCGCGATCTCATGGACGCGATCGTCGATGCGGTCGACGAACTGTGCCGGGAAGGCTCGGGCGATGTCCTCGTCTTCTTGCCGGGCGAGCGGGAAATCCGCGAAGCCGCGGAGGCGCTGCGCAAGCATCATCCGCCGCATACCGAGATCTTGCCGTTGTTCGCGCGGCTTTCGGCCGAGGAGCAGGCCCGCGTGTTCAAGCCTTCGAACGCGCGGCGGCTCGTGCTTGCGACCAATGTTGCCGAAACCTCGCTGACGGTGCCGGGCATCCGCTACGTCGTCGATACGGGTCTGGCGCGCGTCAAGCGGTATTCGTACCGCAACAAGGTCGAGCAGTTGCAAGTCGAGCCGATCTCGCAGGCCGCCGCCAATCAGCGCGCGGGCCGCTGCGGGCGCGTGGCGGACGGTATTTGCATTCGTCTGTTCGACAACGCCGATTTTGAGAGCCGGCCGCGCTTCACGGAGCCCGAAATCCTGCGCTCGTCGCTGGCCGCCGTCATCTTGCGGATGAAGTCGCTGCATCTGACGGAGATCGAGTCGTTTCCGTTCATCGAGCCGCCGCCCGGGCGTGCGATCTCGGACGGCTACCAACTGCTCGCCGAGCTCGGCGCCGTCGACGACGACAATGCGCTGACGCCGCTTGGCCGCGAGCTCGCGCGCCTGCCGCTCGATCCGCGGGTGGGCCGGATGATTCTGGCCGCGCGCGATCAACAGGCACTGACTGAAGTGCTCATCATTGCGAGCGCGCTGTCGGTGCAGGATCCGCGCGAGCGGCCGGTGGACGCCCAGGAGCAAGCCGACGAAGCGCATCGACGTTTTGCCGACGAGCGCTCCGAGTTTCTGCAGTGGCTCAAAATTTGGAAGTGGTTCGGCGAGGCGGTCGCGCACAAAAAGTCGAATCGGCAGCTCGTCGATGCCTGCCGTGCACAATATTTGTCGCATTTGCGGTTGCGCGAGTGGCGCGACGTCCATTCGCAGCTCCTGACCGTCGTGCGCGAACATGGCTGGCGGCTGAACGAAAGCGAAGCGACCTACGAGCAGATCCATTTGGCGCTGCTCACGGGGCTGCTCGGCAATGTGGGCCTGAAGGCCGACGACGAGCCTTACTATTTGGGCGCGCGCGGCATCAAGTTCTTTCTCTGGCCCGGCTCGACGCTCGTGAAGAAAGCCGGACGCTGGGTCACGGCCGGCGAGCTGGTCGAGACGAGCCGGCTTTACGCGCGCTGCCTCGCCAAGATCGAGCCGGAGTGGATCGAAAAGGTGGCCGGCCATCTGCTGAAGAAATCGCTGTCCGAGCCGCATTGGGAAAAGCGAGCGGCGCAAGTGACGGCGTTCGAGCGTGCAATGCTCTACGGGTTGCCCGTCTATCATCGCCGCCGCGTGGCTTTCGGCCAGCAGGATCCCGCCCGTGCGCGCGAACTGTTCATTCGCGGGGCGCTTGTGGAAGGCGAGTTCGACACGAAACTCGGCTTCTTCTCGCACAACCGGAAGCTACTGGCCGACATCGAGCAACTCGAGCACAAGTCGCGCCGGCAGGACGTGCTCGTCGACGACGAATTGATCTTTGCGTTTTACGATCAGGCGCTGCCCAAGGGTCTCTATACGGGCGCCGCGTTCGAGCGCTGGTACCGCGACGAAGTCAAGCAGAGCGGCCAGAGCGAGGACAAGCTGCGCCTGCTCTATTTGTCGCGCGACGATCTGATGCGGCACGAAGCGGCCGGCGTCACGACCGAGCTGTTCCCGAAGCGCATGACGATGGCCGGTACCGAGATGGGCCTCGGGTACCACTTCGAGCCTGGCTCGCCGCGCGACGGCGTCACCTTGACCGTGCCGCTGTACGCGCTCAATCAAGTCGATCCGCGGCGCACGGAGTGGCTCGTGCCGGGCATGCTCAAGGAGAAGGTGCAGTTGCTGCTGAAGTCGCTGCCGCAGAAACTGCGGCGTCATTGTGTGCCGTTGCCCGACTATGCGGCCGGTTTCGTCGACCGTCATGCCTCGCGTTTCGCCGCCCCGGGCCGGGATGCGCCGGGCGGCCCGGGGGGCCTCCTCGATGCACTGATTGCGGACGTGCGCGAGCAGACGCAAGTCGCGCTTAAATCGACGGATTTCAAGCTCGAGACGCTGCCTGCCCATTTGTTCATGAACTTCAAAATCGTCGACGAGCACGGGCGGCAGCTCGCAATGGGCCGCAATCTGTCGCAGCTTCGGGCGGAGTTAGGGGCCGATGCCCAGCGCCATTTTCAAAAACTCGCCGCCGGCGCGGCTCTGAGCGGCGCCGGGACACCGCGCGCGGCGGCGGCGACCGGCACGGCAGCCGAGCGGGCGACTCGCTCGGGCACGCCATCGAGCCCGCACGCGGGTATCGGGCGCGCGCTCGACGCCGGCCGCTCGGGTGGGAACGGTGGGCAAGGTGGGCAAGGTGGCCAGGGCGGTCAAGGCGCCGCCTCCGCGCCGATGACGACGGCGCTTTACGATAATTTGACGACGTGGAACTTCGGCAAGCTGCCCGAGTTGCTGGAAATTCGCCGGGGCGGGCAGACGCTGTTCGGCTATCCGGCCCTCGTCGATCGCACGACGCATTGCGACGTCGAAGTGTTCGATTCGCCTGAAGAGGCCGCGCGCATCCATCGCGCCGGCTTGCGGCGACTATTTGCGCTGCAGTTGCGCGAGCCGATCAAGTATTTGGAGAAGAACCTGCCTGGCTTGCGCGAAATGGCGATGCAGTACATCCCGCTCGGCACGCAGGAGGCGCTGCGCGATCAATTGATCGACACGGCGCTCGAGCGAGCGTGCCTGCAAGCGCCGCTGCCCGACGACGACGCGAGCTTTCATGCGCGCCGCGACGAGGGCAAGGGCCGATTGTCGCTGCTCGCGCAGGAGATCGCGCGCCTCGTCGGGCAAATCCTCGCCGAATATGCCGCGGTCACGAAGAAGCTGGCGCAGGCCAAGCCGTTCGCGACCGCGCATGCCGACATGCAGCAGCAGTTGCACACGCTGATCGGCAAGCGGTTCATCGTCGACACGCCGTATCCGCAGCTCGCGCATTTCCCGCGGTATTTGAAGGCGATCGTGCAGCGCATCGATAAGCTGAAGGCGGATCCGGCCCGCGACGCACGATTGTTTGCGGAAATCCAGCCTTTGCTCCAGCACTACCAGCGGGCGCAGGCGGCCCGCGGCGGCGTGAGCGATGCGCGCCTCACGGAATTTCGCTGGCTGCTCGAAGAGTTACGCGTGTCGCTGTTCGCCCAGGAACTGCGCACACCGATGCCGATTTCGGTCAAGCGCCTGCACAAGGTGTGGGAATCGATGCAGCGATGAGCGCCCGATAGGGCGATGCCGCCCCACATCGCAAATAAAAGCGCCGCATCGGTCGGCGCATTTTTTGAATCTCGGTCAACCGCTGTGCTTCGCAAACGTTTTATGATGGCGGCGGTTTTTTCGATCGAGTTTTCATGCCTACTTCTTTCTTTTCTCGTGCCCGGCGGGTTAAACGTGCCGTCGGCGCGTTAATGGCTGCGTTAGTCGCGGTGGTGGTGCTTGCTCCGGCGGCGCACGCGAACAACGTCATCGTCCTCAATTCGGGCGAAGCTACGCTATCGCTGATCGATGAGGCGACCCAGCAAGTCGTCGGCGGTAAGACGCCGACAGGCAAGGAGCCGCACCATTTGATGGTGACGCCTGACCGCCGCTCGCTGATCGTGGCCGATTCCGTATCGAACGACCTCATGTTCGTCGATCCGAAAACGGGCGCCTTGCAGCGGCGGCTCGAAGGCATCGAAGACCCTTACCAGATCGGTTTCTCCCCCGACAGCAAATGGCTCGTGACGACAGGGTTGCGTCTGGACCGTCTCGACATCTATTCGTACGACGGCAAGACCGACACGCCGACACTCGCGAAGCGTCTGCCGCTCGCGGCGATGCCGAGCCATATGGCCTTCACGAACGACAGCAAGACTGTCTTCGTCTCGCTGCAGGTATCGGGGCAAATCGCAGCGGTCGATCTCGCCACGCATGCGGTCAAGTGGAAGATGAATGTCGGCAATACGCCGGCGGGCCTATGGCTGACGCCGGGTGATAAATACCTGCTGGTCGGCATGACGGGCGAGGACGACGTGGCCGTGATCGATTGGCGCAAGCAAACGATCGTCAAGCGCATTCAGACGGGCAAGGGCGCCCACAATTTCCGTTCGCTCGACGACGGCGTGCACGTAGCCGTCAGCAACCGCGTCGCCAGCACGATCAGCATCATCGACGAGAACACATTGATGAACGTCGGCGACATCGCGGGCCTCATGCCAGGCCCCGACGACATGGAGCTGACAGCCGACAAACGCTATCTGTGGGTCACGTTCCGCTTCGCCAAGCATGTCGGCATCATCGATCTGACGACGCGCAAGCTCGTCAAGACGATTCCGGTCGGGCGCTCGCCGCACGGCATCTACTTCTACGACCGTGCGCCGGTGACGGCGCCCAACGGCGCTTGAGCCCGGCGCACGCTTTCGCTCGATCATGCTGCATCTGATCGTCGCTTCGCTCGACTCGCTCGTCTCATCGCTGCAAACCTGGGCGTACGTCGACGTCATCCAGCCGCTGCTGTTCAAGTTCGGCTGGATGGATTACGACGAAGACACCTACGATGCGTTGTATCCCGTTATCGTCGGCTTTCTCACGATCATTGCGATGTACGCCCTCCTGCGGCCGCTCGAAGCGCTGCGGCCGGTCGAGCGATGGGAGAACCGTAAGGCCGTGCGCGTGGACGTGTTCTATACGTGGCTGTCCAAGCTGGGTCTGTTCAACCTGTTTTTCTTCGTCGCGTTTCAACCGCTTTTCGACCGCACGCAAGTCTGGCTCCGGTATCACGGCATCGCGAATACCAACCTCGATACGCTTTGGCCCGGTGTGACGTCGCAGCCGCTCGTCGCGTTCGCGATCTACCTCGTCGCGCTCGACTTCGCCGGCTATGGGTATCACCGCGCGCAGCATCGGGTCGGCGTCTGGTGGGAATTGCATGCCGTGCATCACAGCCAGCGGCAGATGTCCCTATGGTGCGACGATCGTAATCATCTGCTCGACGATGTCCTGCAAGCGGGCTTCTTTGCTGCGATTGCACTGGCGATCGGCATCGCGCCGACGCAATTCGTCGTGCTCTCGGCCGTGACGAACTTCATGCAGAGTGTTCAGCATGCGAACGCTCGAATCGATTTCGGCCGAGTGCTCGAGCGCTTGATCGTGAGCCCGGCGTTTCACCGGCGCCACCATGCCGTCGGCTACGGTCACGAGGGCGCGGCGTACGGCTGCAACTTCGGCGTTCTCCTCCCGTGGTGGGATATCCTGTTCAAGACCGCATCGTGGCATCGCGCGGTCGAACCGACAGGAATTCGCCAAGAGCGGGAGGGGCAGTCGTATGGAGAAGGATTCGTTGCGCAGCATTGGCTCGCGCTCGTGCGTATTGCACGACGGCTCGGCATGGGGCGCTCGAACGCCCGCGACAGGGGCGCTGCCGCGGGCTGACCGGGGGCGCGCATGACCGATTTCCTGCGCGCGTTCGGTAAAGCCGCGGCCAGCGCGTTGCATCCGCGCATGCTCTGGCTCACATTCATGCCGTTCTTCGTCGCGGCCGCGGGATGGGGGCTGTTCTTCTGGTTCATGTGGCAGCCGCTTATCGACGGTGCGCGCGGCTGGCTGGCAGGCTCATGGCTCGGTACGTCGCTTTATCGCGCCTTCGATTGGGTCGGGTTGGCATCCATTCATGCCGTGCTTGCGCCGCTTCTGGTCGTGGCGCTCTCCATGCCGCTCATCGTGACGACGGTGCTGCTGCTCATCGCGACGATTTCGATGCCGCTCGTCGTGCGCCATCTATCGCTGCGGCGTTTCCACGATCTCGAACAGCGCCGCGGCGGCACCTGGTACGGCAGCCTCGCGCATACGCTCGCGACGACGATCGTTTGCATCGTGCTGCTGGTGCTGACCGTGCCGCTCTGGCTGTTTCCGCCGCTGTTCGCCGTCATCCCGCCGCTCCTATGGGGCTGGCTGACCTATCGCGTCATGACCTACGACGCACTCGCGCTGCACGCGAGCCGGGCGGAGCGCCTGGCGCTGGTCCGACGCCATCGCGGTCCCCTGTTCGCCATCGGCATTGCCACGGGCCTCATGGGGACCGTGCCGACGCTGATTTGGGCTTGGTCCGTCTGGCTCGTCGTGCTGTTTCCGGTGATCGCCGTCGCCACGATTTGGATCTATGCGTTTATCCTCGTGTTTTCAGCGCTGTGGTTCGGCCACTATTGTCTGGACGCGCTGCAGCGCCTGCGCGCCGACGAGGCGCTTCCATCCATGTGAGGACGGTCTATGGCATTTGGCGTGATCATCATCGGGGACGAAATCCTTTCGGGGCGGCGCATCGACAAGCATCTGCCGAAAGTCATCGAATTGCTGACCGCGCGCGGGCTCGCGCTCGATTGGGCCGAATATATCGGCGACGATCGCGCGCGCATCACCGCCACGCTCAAGCGCACATTCGCCTCGGGCGACATCGTCTTCTCGACGGGCGGGATCGGCGCGACGCCCGACGATCACACGCGCCAGTGTGCGGCTGAGGCGCTGGGCACGCCGCTCGAGCTCCATCCCGAAGCGGCCGAACTGATTCGCGCGCGCATTCGCGAGATGCATGGCGTGGTCTCGGGTTCGGGTTCGCCCGGGGCAGCGGGCACCTCGCTGCCGCTCGACTTGAATACACCCGAGAATCTGCACCGCTTGAACATGGGGGTGTTTCCGCGCGGTGCATCGATCATCCCGAACGGCTACAACAAGATTCCGGGGTTTTCCGTCGACGATCATCATTTCGTGCCGGGCTTTCCTGTCATGGCTTGGCCGATGATCGAATGGGTCCTCGATACGAAGTATGCCCACCTGCACCATGCCGTGGCGCATGCCGAGCGCTCGCTCTACGTGTTCGAATTGATGGAGTCGACGCTCACGCCGCTCATGGAGAAAATCGAAGCCGATTTTCCCGGCGTGCGCGTGTTCAGCTTACCTAGCGTCGGCGATGCCGAGCGTGGCGGTGTTTTCGCGCGACGGCATATCGACCTAGGCGTCAAGGGCGAACCGGAGGCCGTAGCCGCCGCGTTCGTCAAGCTCCGAGAGGGCGTGCATCTGCTCGGCGGCGATATCGTCGAGCCGGAAGCGGGCTAGGGCGCTTCGCTTCCTATGCCCCCATCCAAGGCAGCCCGCGGAAACACCAGCCGCTGACCGTCTTGCGGTGGCCATTGCCGTCTTTGTCGCCTTCGAACCCCTCCAGCAGATCGTAGGCTTTGGTAAAGCCCGCCTGCGCCGCCGCGACGGCCGCGAGCTTGGAGCGCGCCGCGCTTCGGCACAGAAAGAGTACCGGCGCGTCGGATTGCACGGCCTGTTGCAGCTGACCCAAGAATTCCGCGTTGGGCACGCCGCCTGGATAACGCGTCCATTCGATATGAACGTATTGCCCGTCGCCGACGAGGGGACGGCCGACCCAATCGAGTTCCGCACGCGTACGCACGTCGACGAGCCGAGCGCGCGGATCGAGTTGAAGCAGCTCGAAGGCCTCCCGTGGCGATAAGGCGCCGGCATAAGACAGTTGGTGTTCGGCGCGGCGCTTGTCGGCCTGCGCGAGAATTTGTTCGACCGAGCTCATAGACCGCTTCTCCTTGGTTCGCACCATCGTCATCGAAAGAGACATTCTAGCGCGCGGCCCGGGACCCGCGTCGACGCTTCATGGTGCATCCGGATGAGCGCATCGCCGCGCCAAATCGGTGCATCTTTCCCTGGGATGCACCACAATGGCATGCGCGACCTGCTCGGGGCAGGAATACGCACCAAATGCGTGCATTGACCCGGTCCGTCGTTGCGCACCCTTCGCTTCTTCATGTGGCGACCGCGCCAGCGCTGGGCACGCCGCATCGCGGCTAGGCGATTTCCATTCGCCGGGGAGACCGCCTGCGTGTTGCCTTGGCACGGAAGCTGCTTTTACTTGCGCCGATCGCTTGGACGACCGGCTTTGGCGTCGGAAGGCGCGATGAGCCGAAGCGGGAAGAAGCGAAGAACCGCCGAACCCTATTAAATGGAGAACAGGATATGAGTAAATCCGTGGCCGACGTCATGCAGCTCGTCAAGGACGAAGACGTCAAGTTTGTCGACTTTCGCTTCACCGATACGCGCGGCAAGGAGCAGCACGTCTCGGTGCCGCTGTCGGCGTTCGACGAAGACAAGTTCGAAAGCGGCCATGCGTTCGATGGTTCCTCGATTGCCGGCTGGAAGGGCATCGAAGCATCGGACATGCTGCTCGTGCCTGATCCCAATACGGCTTTCGTCGATCCGTTTTACGAAGAGTCGACGCTCGTGCTGACCTGCGACGTCGTGGAGCCGGCCGACGGCAAGGGCTACGAACGCGATCCGCGCTCGCTCGCCAAGCGCGCCGAAGCCTATCTGAAGAGCACCGGCTTGGGCGATACGGCCTTCTTCGGTCCCGAGCCCGAATTCTTCATTTTCGATTCGGTCCAGTGGAACACGGACATGTCGGGTTGCTTCGTCAAGATCGGCTCGGAAGAAGCGCCGTGGTCCTCGGGCAAGGAATTCGAGAACGGCAACACGGGGCACCGTCCTGGCACGAAGGGCGGCTACTTCCCGGTGGCTCCCGTGGATTCGTTCCAAGACATGCGCTCGGAAATGTGTCTGTTGCTCGAGCAAATCGGCATCCCGGTCGAAGTGCACCACCATGAAGTGGCCGGCCAAGGGCAAAACGAAATCGGCACGAAGTTTTCGACGCTCGTGCAGCGCGCCGACTGGACGCAGCAACTGAAGTACATCGTCCACAACGTCGCACACACGTACGGCAAAACGGCGACGTTCATGCCGAAGCCTGTCGTCGGCGATAACGGCTCGGGCATGCACGTCCACCAGTCGATCTGGAAAGACGGCCAGAACCTGTTCGCGGGCAACGGCTATGCCGGCCTGTCGGAGTTCGCGTTGTTCTACATCGGCGGCATCATCAAGCACGCCCGTGCGTTGAACGCGATCACGAACCCGACGACGAACTCGTACAAGCGCCTCGTGCCTCACTTCGAAGCGCCCGTGAAGCTCGCTTACTCGGCCCGCAACCGTTCGGCATCGATCCGTATTCCGCACGTGCCCAATCCGAAGGGTCGCCGCATCGAAACGCGCTTCCCGGATCCGATGGCGAATCCGTACCTCGCGTTCTCGGCGCTGATGATGGCCGGCCTCGACGGCGTGCAAAACAAGATTCATCCCGGCGAAGCCGCGGACAAGAATCTGTACGATTTGCCGCCTGAAGAAGACGCGAAGATCCCGACCGTCTGCGCGGGTCTGGATCAAGCGCTTGAAGCCCTCGATAAGGACCGTGAGTTCCTTACGCGCGGCGGCGTGTTCACCGATACGATGCTCGACGCGTACCTTGAACTCAAGGAAGCCGAACTGCAGCGCTACCGCATGACGACGCACCCGATCGAGTTCGAGATGTACTACTCGCTGTAAGCGACGCGATGCGCTTCGCTTTGGGTATCGGCGAAGCGCGTGCGCCAAGCTTGCGATCGGTCTCGGAGGGACGGCGGCGCCGTCCCTTTTTTGTTCGCTCGTTCGTTGATTACGTTCTTTTGGCGGCGGTGACTAGACGATGGCGCTCAAGAATTTGATCAAGGCAAAAAGAAGCGGCTCGGATTTGCATCCCGACGACGCGGCGCTCGCCCAGTCGGGGTTGCTGCCCGGGCTCGAAGCCTTGCCGACGGTCGTACTCGTGCTCGAGACGCGCACGCTGCGGATCGCGTTCGCGAACCCGTCGGCCGAGTCGATGCTTGATTTATCGAGGCGGCAGCTTTTGCAGATGGCGTGGCCGGAGCTATTTGTGAACGGCGAAGAGCTCGTCTCGACGATCGCGGCGATCGCCGAGCATCGTTTTCATGCCACGCATCTCGACACCGTGCTTGAGCGGCCCGGCCGCGAGCCGCTGCACGTGCATGTCGTGGTCGGATTCTTGGAAAGCGCGCCGGCCTACGTTCTGCTCGAGTTGTTCGAGAACGAGCGCCATCTGCGTACCGATCGAGAAGAGCGCATTCACGATTTATCGATTGCGAACAAGCAACTCATTCGTAATCTGGCGCACGAAATCAAGAACCCGCTTGGCGGGATTCGCGGCGCGGCGCAGCTGCTCGAGTTCGAACTCGGTGCGCGCGAGCGCCAGGAATTACGTGAATACACCCAGGTAATCGTCAAGGAATCGGACCGGCTGCAGACGCTCGTCGACCGCTTGCTCGAGCCGCATCGTCACCCTCACATCGTGGGCGACGTCAACATTCACGAAGTGTGCGAACGCGTGCGTGCCGTGATTCTTGCCGAGTTCCCACGCGGCCTGACGATCGAGCGCGACTACGACGTGAGCGTGCCCGACCTGCGCGGCGATAAAGAGCAACTCATTCAGGCGCTGCTCAACATCGTGCGCAACGCGGCGCAGGCATTGCGTGAGCGTATCGGGCAGGGCGATGCGCGCATCGCCTTGCGCACGCGTGTTGCGCGCAAGGTCACGATCGCCAAACGCCTATGCAAGTTGGCATTGGACTTGCGAGTGATCGATAACGGGCCTGGGATTCCCGAAGACATTCGCGATCGCATTTTTTATCCGCTCGTGTCCGGCCGCGAGGATGGCAGTGGGTTGGGTCTCACGCTCGCTCAGACGTTCGTGCAGCAGCATGACGGATTGATCGAAGTCGAGAGCCGCCCCGGACACACCGAGTTTCAGATTTTGCTGCCGCTCGTCAATTGAAAAGACCCACTCCATGAAGCCGATCTGGATAGTAGACGACGACCAATCGATCCGTTGGGTGCTCGAGAAAGCCCTGGCGCGCGAGAATTTCCCAACGCGCAGTTTCTCCAACGTGCGCGAGGCGCTTGCGGCCCTCGAACGCGAGAGCCCGCAGGTGCTTGTCTCCGACATCAGAATGCCGGGGGCATCGGGCCTCGAGTTGCTGCAGGCTGTACGCGAGCGGCTGCCCGAGCTCCCGGTCATCATCATGACCGCGTATTCCGATCTCGATAGCGCGGTCGCCGCATTCCAGGGCGGCGCATTCGAATATCTCGCGAAGCCGTTCGACGTCGACAAGGCCGTCGAGCTGATTCGCCGCGCCGTCGACGAGAGCTTGCGCGGCTCGCAGACGAGCGATGTTCAGCTGGCGGATGCGCCCGAAATGCTCGGGCAAGCGCCCGCAATGCAGGACATGTTCCGTGCCATCGGCCGGCTTTCGCATTCGGCCGCCACCGTGTTGATCACGGGCGAATCGGGCACCGGCAAGGAGCTCGTCGCGCGCGCGTTGCACCGACATAGTCCGCGTGCGAATGGCCCATTCATCGCACTCAATACCGCCGCGATTCCCAAGGACCTGTTGGAGTCCGAGTTGTTCGGTCACGAGCGTGGCGCGTTTACCGGTGCGCAGGCCACGCGCCAGGGCAGGTTCGAGCAGGCCGAAAACGGTACGCTGTTTCTCGACGAAATCGGCGACATGCCGTTCGATCTGCAAACGCGGCTGCTGCGTGTGCTGTCCGACGGGCAGTTCTATCGCGTCGGCGGCCATAGCCCCTTGCGCGCGAACGTGCGCGTGATTGCAGCGACGCATCAGAATCTCGATGCGCGCGTGCGGCAGGGCTTGTTCCGTGAGGACTTGTATCATCGGCTCAACGTCATCCGTTTGCGTCTGCCGCCGCTGCGCGAGCGGCGCGAGGACATACCGCTGCTGGCGCGTCATTTCTTGCAGAAGAGCGCGCGCGATCTCGGGGTCGAACCCAAACGCGTGTCGGACGCCGCGCTCGCTTATCTCACGACGCTGCCGTTTCAGGGCAACGTGCGCCAGCTCGAGAATCTGGCGAACTGGCTGACTGTGATGGCACCTGCACAGACCATCGAGATCAAGGATTTGCCGCCCGATCTCGCACCGGCTTCGGCCGCGGACGGCGCGGGCGAAATCGTCGCCGGAAGCGCCGCCGGCGCGCTGACTTCGGTCACGGCGGGTTCATTCGACAGCGAACGCAACGGCACCGCGATCGCACCCGCTGCACTGGCCGGTGTGACAACCGGCATGTCAGTGAGCGTGTGGGAAAGCGGGTTGCGGGCGGAAGTGGCACGCATGCTGCGCGAGAACACCACCGACGTGATGGACGAGCTCGCGCGGCGCTTCGAGGCCGCCGTCATCCGGGAAGCGCTCGATTTTACGCGCGGCCGGAAGGTGGAAGCGGCGGAGCGGCTCGGTATCGGCCGCAATACGATTACGCGCAAGATCCAGGAGCTGCATTTGGAGCCGTGATGCGCGTGTCGTCATCGAGCGGCGACGCAGGCCGGTGCTGGGCTCACCCCAAAAGTCGGACATCGATCCAATCTTTGGGGTGTTTTTTATGGCTCGATAGAAACGCCGGCCTCTTTTGATCGATGACGGCGAAGCGCTTCAATGCCGGTGGTACGGTTAGCACGGTTAGTGTGCCGATCGTTTTCGCTTGCTCCGCAAAACGCCGACTTAGGCTACTGAGCAATTTCAGCGACGACGGGTGCGTGATCGGACGGCTGCTCCCATTTGCGAGGCGTCTTATCGATTTCGCACAGCGTGCACGTTTGCGCCAGCGGCGGTGACAGCAAGATGTGATCGATGCGAAGCCCTGCATTGCGCCGAAACGCGAGCATGCGATAGTCCCACCACGTGAACGTCTTTTCCGGTTGCTCGAACTTGCGGAACGCATCGACGAGACCGAGCGCGACGAGCTTGGCGAATGCCGCGCGCTCTTCGGGCGAGACGAGGTTTTGGCCTTCCCAGATTTTCGGATCGTGCACGTCCCGGTCCTCGGGCGCTATGTTGTAATCGCCGAGCAGCGCTAGCTTCGGATGCGTGCGCATTTCGTCCTGGAGCCATTGCGCAAGTGCTTCCAGCCAGCGTAGTTTGTAGGCGAATTTATCGGTGCCGGGCGCTTGTCCGTTAGGAAAATACGCGGAGATGATGCGCGCACCGCCGACGGTCAGGGCAATCACGCGCTGCTGTTCGTCGTCGAAGCCGGGGATGTTGCGGACAACCTGCGTTTCGTCCACTTCGATGCCGTCGCGTACGAGAATCGCGACGCCGTTGTAGGTCTTCTGGCCTGCACACCAGCTTCGGAACCCTTTCGCTGCCAATTCAGCACGCGGAAACTTTTCGTCGGGCATTTTCAATTCCTGCAGGCAGAGCACGTCCACGTGACTCAGTTCCAGCCAATCGATCACGTGCTGCTGGCGAACCTTGAGGGAATTGACGTTCCAGGTGGCGAGTTTCATCAGTTGTGCAAGTCGTTGATCTTGAGTGAATATCTTACTTGATGTGGTCCGTGCTATACGTTTCGATATACGATTTCACAGGGGTGCTCCGTGGCTCCGGAGTCACACGCCACGCCAGCCGGCGTTGCAGCCCCCTATGATACGGCCTGTCACGCCGAGGGGGGCGGCTGGCGGCTGGCGGCAACGCGCCAACGGCATCGATCCGAAGAAAGGGCGCTGGACGACGCGTGAAATTGAAGGCTGTCGGAGCTTCGTGCCTGGATTGCGCCGCTTTGGGTGCACGAAGTCATTAGCGAGGGGCGCCTATTGCGCCAGCGGATGCACGATCGGTTTGGCGATGCGCATCAGAAGGTGGCGCTCGCCCGCATCGGACAATGGCAGTACGAGGGGTGGCTCAATGTCCACCGATGACGATGGCGTAGGCGCGTTCAGTCAGCGTCGCGGTGCCCATCCGCGTCACTCCGGAAACGGCAGCGCGGTCTGGCCATCGGCCCGCATGTCGAACGTGTTCAACGTCATCGCCACTAGGGCGTAGTAACCGAGCAGACCTACCAAGTTGATCGTCACTCGATGACCAAAGCGCTCGACTGCTCTGTAAAACGTCGGATCTGATACAC
>Ga0207705_10000970_pt1 | contig 23483 bp, 30 predicted proteins | sample KBSC13metaG_FD_184314 | JGI IMG/M metagenome (GOLD analysis project Ga0207705, IMG submission 184314) | Corn rhizosphere microbial communities from Kellogg Biological Station, Michigan, USA - KBS C1-3 metaG (SPAdes) (version 2) | ecosystem: Host-associated > Plants > Roots > Rhizosphere > Soil ... | reverse complement strand
ACGAGCTGATCCCACCGGCCGACGTCGAGGCCATCCGCGCCGCCCACCCCGACCTGCCGGTCTACATGTACGAGGCCGGCCACGCCTTCGTGGCGCCCAACGGCTATGACGCGGACTCCGCGCGCCTCTCGCGGCTGCGCACGCTGGCCCACTTCTCCCGCAACAGCGGCGTGCGCAGCGAGGCCTGATTGGCCACCGGCCACGGGGGGCCCGCTCGCCTGCAACAAAGCGGCCAGGCCTGAGGTTCAGCCGTGGAGACGCCCGAAGGAGCAGCCATGGAACTGAAGCGCGCAGGATCGCGGCCATCCCAGCCCGGGCCGGCCGCCTATTTCACCGGACAGGTCCGCATTGACCCTCTATGCGATCCGCCGGCGCCGGCGCGCACCGCAACCGCCTACGTCACCTTTGAACCCGGCGCGCGGTCGGCCTGGCACCGCCACCCACTCGGTCAGACATTGATCGTCACGGCCGGCTGCGGCTGGACCCAGTGCGACGGCGAGCCGATCGTCGAAATCCGCGCCGGCGACGTGATCTGGTGCCCACCTGGCCACAAGCACTGGCACGGCGCGACGCCCACGACCGCCATGACCCACATAGCGGTCACCGAGTCTCTCGACGGCCGCGCCGTCGATTGGCTGGAGAAGGTGTCCGACGAACAATACCTCGCGGGGCCACCGCAGTCCGCACGTGGGGAGGCTGCGTCATGAGCGAACAGCCCTCTGCGCGCCAAAGCCCATTCGCCGACATCGCCCCCGCACTCGGCGCCTACACCGACGACGTCCTGTTCGGCGACGTCTGGAAGCGACCGGGCCTCTCGCCCCGCGACCGCAGTCTGATCACAGTCGCGACCCTGATCGCCCTCTACCGGACCAACGAGTTGCCCTTTCATCTGAAGTACGCCCTTCAGAACGGCGTCACCCGCGAGGAGCTGTCGGAGGTCATCACCCACCTCGCCTTCTACGCCGGCTGGCCCACCGCGGCCACTGCCGTGGGGATCGCCCGCAAGGCCTTCGAGGAGACCGGCATCTGACCTTGCCCGCGTTCGTCGCGCTGAGACGCGTCGCGTCCGCCGGCCGTGTTCAGCCTAGCCTCGCTCGACGATCTTGGCGCGGACGTCGGGCACGCCCTCCAGCGCTCGCACCAGGATCGCCTGGGCGGCCAGGATGCCGATGCCGGCGGCGTAGGCCGAGAACACGTTGGCGCCGACGAGCCCCGCCCGCGCCGCGCGGCCCACCTCCTCCCAGATGAAGAGGCCGGCGCCCAGGAGCAGCGTCACGCCCAGCAGCACCGACCCCGGCGTCTGGCCGAAGCCCGCCTGGAAGCTCATCCAGACGTATCGCGTGAGCCAGCGCTTGATCGGCCCCACCAGCAGCGGGATCGCCAGCGAGAAGCCCAGGTACGCGGCCGGCCACAGCACGACCCAGCGCAGCACGGCCGACAGGCCGCCATGCAGGCGCGCGTTCGCGTCGATCGCGGCGGCCACATAGATCAGGCTGGCGGCCGTCACCGTCAGGTCCTGCATGCGTTTGAAGTTCCGCCAGGCGGGCGTGAAGGCCATGGCCCCATCCTAGGTCGGGTTGGGGCGAGCGTAAGGCGCCGTCGCCCTATCCGCGCGCCATGGCTATGGTTGTCGCCGTGACCTGCCCGTGACTCGCACCCGCCTCGCCCTTCTCACGCTCCTGGCGCTCGCCGCGAGCCCCGCCCGCGCCGGCGCCGCGGCGTGCTGGTTCGAGAACGGCGTGGTGGTCGTGGGCGCCGAGGTGATGGGCGTGAGCGGCGACTACATCCTCGACACCGCGACCCCGCACACCCTACTGGCCGAGACCCAGGCCCAGGCCGCGGGCTACGCCGAGACCGCGCTTACCGGCGAGGTGCGGCTGGCGGGCGTCACGCTGAAAGGCCAGGCGGTGGCGGTCGCCGACCTCGACATGCGCACCGGCGCCCTGCCGACGCCGATCGCCGGCGTCATCGGCGCCGACGTGCTGAGGCCCTATGTCCTCGACGTGAGCTTCTCCCCCTGCCGCGTCGCGCTGGCGCCGGCCGGGCAAGCCCCGCGCTTCGCCGCCGAATCCGCCCTGCCGATCACCTGGGTCGCCGAGCGTCCCACCGTCGCCGCGACCGCCTCGGACGGGCCGCACACCCAGGCGGGCGCCTTTGCCCCGGGCACGGGCGCGGACACGCTCGTGCGGCTCAGCGATGCGGTGGCGAGCGTATCCGGCGCTGCCAAGCCCAGGGAGCTTTATCCCTACGGCGTCCTGCGCCCCCGCCTGCGCGCGTTTTCTTTCGCCGGGGGCCTGGATGAGAACCTGCCTGCGGGCCTGCTGAAGGCCGAGGACCCGGCCCTGACCGGCCAGATCGGCGCGCCGCTCCTCGCCCGCTGGCGCCTGCGGTTCGACTTCCCGGCCGGGAAGCTCCTGCTGGGCGCGCCCTGATCTCACGCGCGCGCGGCTCGCCGGCCACGAAAAAGGGCCCCGGCGCGCCGAGGCCCTGATCGGCTCGATGGAATTGCGCCCGCCTTAGTGCGCGACGTTCTTCCAGATCTTGCGGTAGCTCGCGAAGAGCAGGCCCGAGAAGATCAGCAGGTAGATCATCGCCCCCAGGCCGAAGGCCTTGCGCTCCTCAGCCTTGGGCTCGGCGGCCCAGGCGAGGAAGGCGGCGACGTCGGTGGCCTGTTGCTTCACGGTGGACGGCTTGCCGTCGTCGAAGGTCACCTTGCCGTCGGCCAGCGGCGGCGGCATGCCGATGTAACCGCCTTCCGGCACCGCGTCCTTGCGTCCCGTCCACTCGCCGGACACGTCGCCGGCGAACCAGGGATTGTAGTACTTGCCGGCCATCGGCTTGAGCCCGGCCGGCGGGCTCCGGAACCCGGTCAGCAGGGAATAGATGTAGGCCGGGCCGCCTTCGCGCGCCTTGGCCATCACCGACAGGTCGGGCGGCGCCTTGCCGCCGTTCGAAGCCGCCGCGGCGAAGTCGTTGGCGAACGGCGCCGGGAACTTGTCGGCCGGCGTGGCGGGCCGCGAGATCACGTCCCCGGTGTCGGTGTCGATGTCCTTGACCGTGATGTCGTGGGCCAGGGACTTCACATAGGGGTTGGTGTTCGGGTTCGGGTACTTCGGGTCGTAGAACGGCCCGCCCTTCTGCCCGAGGTTGCGGAAGTAGAGCAGGTTCATCGAGTGGCAGGCCGAGCAGACCTCCCGATAGACCTTGTAGCCCCGCTGGACCTGTTCCTTGTCGAACTTGCCGAACGGCCCTTCGAACGACCAGTGGACGTCGGCGGGCTCCTTCTCGGTCGTGGCGGAGAACGCCGGACCGGCCAGGAGAGCAAGCCCGAGCGCCGCGAACGCGAAACCTCTGCGCAGCATCAGGCTCAACCCCTCTTTTCAGGCGACGCCACGGCGCCGGCGGGCGCAGAGGCGGGATGCGACAGGACCGGCGCGGAGATCGAATCCGGGACCGGCAACGGTGTCTCGGTGAGCCCCATCAAGGGGGTGATCACCCAGAAGTAGGCGAAATAGTAGAGCGCCGCGATCCGCGACAGCCACACGTAGCTGTTGAGGTCCGCGTCGAGGAACTGCAGCCCGGAGACGCCCGGGATCACCAGGTCGTCGGGGGCGTGCGCGCCGCAGACGCCCAGCACCAGGCAGTCCAGAATGAAGATGAAGTAGTAGAGCCGGATCGTCGGGCGGTAGCGCATGGAGCGCACCTTCGACGTGTCGAGCCAGGGCAGGACGAACAGCGTCGCGATGGCGCCGAACATCAGGATGACGCCCGCCAGCTTGTTCGGGATGGCCCGCAGGATCGCGTAGAACGGCAGGAGGTACCATTCGGGCACGATGTGCTGCGGCGTCTGCAGCGGGTTGGCCGGCACGTAGTTGGCCACGTCGCCCAGCGCGTCGGGCATGTAGAAGACGAAGGCCGCGTAGATGATCAGGAAGACCGAAATCGCGAAGCCGTCCTTCACCGTATAGTACGGGTGGAAAGGCACGGTGTCGGTCTTCGACGTCACGTTGACGCCGGTCGGGTTGTTGTTGCCCGGCACGTGCAGCGCCCAGATGTGCAACGCCACGACGCCGGCGATCACGAACGGCAGCAGGTAGTGCAGCGAGAAGAAGCGGTTCAGCGTCGGGTCGTCGACCGCGAAGCCGCCCCACAGCCAGGTGGTGATCGAGGGGCCAACGATCGGCAGGGCGCCGATCAGGTTGGTGATCACGACCGCCCCGTGGAAGCTCATCTGGCCCCACGGCAGCACATAGCCGAAGAAGGCCGTGCCCATCATCAGGAGGTAGATGATGCAGCCCAGCAGCCACAGCACCTCCCGCGGCGCCTTGTAGGAGCCGTAGTAGAGGTTCCTGAAGATGTGGATGTAGACCGCCAGGAAGAACATCGACGCGCCGTTGGCGTGCAGGTTGCGGATCAGCCAACCGTAGTTGACGTCGCGCATGATCCGCTGGACCGAGTTGAAGGCGTAGTCGACGTGCGGGACGTAGTGCATCGCCAGGATGATCCCGGTGACGATCTGCATCCCCAGCATGAGCGCCAGCACGCCGCCGAAGGTCCACCAGTAGTTCAGGTTCTTCGGCGTCGGGAAGGTGATGATGGTGTCGTTGGCGAACCGGATGATCGGCAGCCGCGTATCCAGCCAGCGTTCGAAGCCGGTCTTCGGCTCGTAGGTCGAGTGTCCGCTCATCTGATCAGCCCACCTTGATCTTGGAGTCGGAGAGGAAGGTGTAGTCCGGCACCGCCAGGTTCAGCGGCGCGGGCCCCCTCCGGATCCGGCCGGACGTATCGTAGACCGAGCCGTGGCACGGGCAGAGCCAGCCGCCGTAGTCGCCGCCGCCGAAGGTCGGCACGCAGCCCAGGTGCGTGCAGACGCCGATCAGGATCAGGTATTGCGCCTTGCCGGGCTTGTGGCGGCTCTCGTCGGTCTGCGGGTCGCGCAGGTCGGCGTGGTCGTCCTTGATCGCTTCCTCGATCTCCTTGGGCGTGCGGTAGCGGACGAACAGCGGCTTGCCGCGCCATTTCACCACCACCTGCTGGCCCTCGACCACCTTGGACAGGTCGAACTCGATCGAGGCCATCGCCAGGGTGTCGCCAGCCGGGTTCATCTGGTCGATGAACGGCCAGGCCAGGCCGCCGGCCAGGCCCGCGGCGGCGACGCCGGCGGCGATGTGGATGAAATCACGACGATTGGGGTCCCCCTCCACAGGGGATGGGCCAGTCAGATGCGGATCGGGATTCGCGCCCGCGACGGTGTCAGCCACCAAAGCTACCCTTCGTTTCGCAGCCCCGACGACATCCGGGGCTCTCAAGTCTTTGAACCCTGCCGGACGCTCCGGTAAGGGCCTAATTGTCACGACGGGGGTCGTCCAGGACGCGTTGAACGGAAGCCCCCGCGAAACCACTGCGAGGCGTCTTCCGTGATTCGTCTGCCAGCCCGGCCGTACCCGTCGCGGTTCGCTTAGAATGCGTTTGGCCCTTTTTCAACCGGACATTCCGCAAAACCTCGGTGCGGCATTGCGGCTGGGGGCCTGCCTGGACGTCCCGATCGACGTGATCGAGCCCTGCGGCTTCCCGCTTTCCGACGCCGGCGTGCGCCGTGCGGCCATGGACTACGGGGCCCTGGCCCGCCTCACGCGGCACCCCGCCTGGCGCGATTTCCTCTCGGCGCCGGAGCGCGGAAACGGCCGGCTCGTGCTCTTCACCACTCGCGGCGCGGCGCCTCTGCACGGCTTCGAATTCCGGCCCGGCGACACCCTGCTGTTCGGACGCGAGAGCGCCGGCGTCCCCGAAGAGGTCCATGCGGCGGCCCAGGCGCGCCTGTTCATTCCCCTCAAGGCCGGCGCGCGCTCGCTGAACGTCACGGTCAGCGCCGCGATCGGCCTTTCCGAGGCGCTTCGGCAGACCAATGGCTTCCCAACCGCCGCCCCGAGCGGGTAGCAAGCGGCCATGTCTTCTTCGCCCCCGTCCTCACTGCCGCCCGAGATCCTGGAACGCCGCGCCCGCGCCAAGGCGTGGTTCGAAGCTCTGCAGCAGCGGATTATCGCCGAGCTCGAACGCCTGGAGGACGAGGCGCCGGACGAGCTCTATCCCGAGCCGGCCGATTCCGAAGCGTCGGGCCGCTTCGACCTGCGGCCCTGGACGCGCGAGACCGGCGTCGGCGGCGGGATCGGCGGCCACCTCAAGGGCCGGCTGTTCGAAAAGGCCGGCGTCCACACCTCCGCGGCCCTGGCGCGGTTCTCGCCGGAAATGGCCGCCACCATGCCGGGCGCGGACAAGGACCCCGCCTATGTCTCCGCCAGCATCAGCCTGATCGTCCATCCGCGCAGCCCGCGGGTGCCCACCGTGCACATGAACACCCGCTTCCTGTCGACCGCCGAGAGCTGGTTCGGCGGCGGCGCGGACCTGACGCCCACGCTGGACGAACAGCGCAGCCAGGAGGCCGACGACGCCGTCCTCTTCCATGCCGCGATGAAGGCGGCCTGCGACCCCTTCGACCCCGACTGGTACGGAAAGTACAAGGCCTGGTGCGACGAGTACTTCTTCCTGCCCCACAGGAACGAGCCGCGGGGCGTCGGCGGCATCTTCTACGACCGGCACAACTCCGGCGACTTCGAGCGCGACTTCGCCTTTACCCGCGCCGTCGGCGAGGCCTTCCTGGAGGTCTATCCGAAGATTGTCCGCCACCGGATGAACGAGCCCTGGACCGAGGCGGATCGCGCCGAGCAGCTGGTCCGCCGCGGCCGCTATGTGGAGTTCAACCTGCTCTACGACCGCGGCACGATGTTCGGCTTCAGGCAGGGCGCCAACATCGAGACCCTGCTGTCCTCCATGCCGCCCCTAGTGCGCTGGCCCTAGGCCCTCCGCGGCCAGAGGGCGATGAGACAGAGCCCGCAGCCCAGCGCCGACGCTACGCCCATGCCATAGCGCTCTGCGCCGGTCTTCGCCGCGAGGTTCGCCAGCGTGTTGAACGCGAGCTGCAGCGCCAGGAAGATGTTGAAGGCGAGCGGCAGCCAGCGCGGCAGGCGCTGTCCCCAGTCGCCCGCACGGGCCTCCATCAGCCCCGCGGCGATCAGCAGGTAGACCGCCGCCCCCGCGCTCGCCCAGCGCAGCGGCCCCGTCAGCACGGGCGTCGACCCGCCCCAGGCGATGTGGCCGAACGGCGCGCCGAGCGCGAGCGCCGCCTGGAAGGCCGCGAAGGCCAGGCAGAAGCCGGCCGCCCCCCGGGCCGCCCAGGCCTTTCCGGAAATCTGCAAGCGCTCCTCGCGGGGCGGACGCTTGCCTGCGGTCTCGCCCGATCGAGTCAGGCGGCGGCCGCCGGCGCCCGCCGTCGCCGCAGCGCCGCGCCCAGCCCGAAGAACCCGCCGATCATCATCGCCCAGGTCGCCGGCTCGGGGATCGCGGTGATCTTGAGGAACACCGTGTAGTTGTCGGGGGCGCGGAGGTTCACCCCGTCGCGGGAGAGCGAAAGGACCGTGCCGTTGCCCCAGATGTTATAGGTCGTCGCGCAGATCTCACCGGCGGGGGACGTGCTGTCGCAGTGATCGAACCCCGTCTGCAAACTCTGGGTGTAGATCTCCGTGTGCCCGATCGTTTGGGTCTCGGACCAGGTGTACTGGACGCCTGTCGGGGAGAGGTACGCGTCGTTGTGGAATGTGCCGTCGCCGTTGCTGACCCGCTCCTGGTCGAACGTCTCGTTCGGCCCCGGAAGGTTGATCACCACCCCGGGACCATCGGTGTAGAGGTCCCAGCGATAGAGTCGGCCATCGTCGGGGACGGTGTAGTCCGCGAAGAAGAATCCATCCGCGACGAAGCAGCCGGACACGCACTCCGTCAGCAGGGAGGCCTGCGCCGACCCCGCCATCATCGCGCCCGCCACCGCGAACGCCGCCAAACCCAGTTTGCGCATTCCGCCCCACCTCTTCATCACGAATTTCCGGTCACCGAACTGGCCCGCCCCGGGCCTGTCAACGCTCAACCCCCGATAGGCGAACCGATGCCTGTGGATGACTCTGGATGACTGTGCGCGAAGGCCGGCCCCGCGCCCCGGCGGCCGCGAATCGCCCGCCCGAGGCCGCAGAACGACCCATCCTGATCGAAGCATGATCCCAACCTCATGTTTACTAATCGTAAACTATATTCGGCAGGTCCATGCCAAAGTCAATTGAGGTTTTTCTTAACGCCTTTGGATCACTGGTTTGGTTAATTCGGATTAACTATATATATTAACTCATGTGTCTAAGTAATGGCGTCTATCGCCCGCGCCAGGAAGGCCAGCATGTCGACCTCTTCCGGCTGCGCGCGCGCGCCGAAACCCACGGCGAGCGCCGCCGCCGCACTGCTCAGGATGATCAGCAGTTTCCAGCGTCGCATGCGCACGTCTCCGTCGGCCCGCCGACGTAACCGCCGGCGCCGGCTTACGTTGCCGCGGCGAGGAAGTTGCGCAGCCAGCCGCCCACCCGCGCCCGGTCGTCCGGACCGCGGTAGCTGGCGATGGCGCGGTCCGCCTCGTCCTGCGCATAGCGGCTGCCTCGCCGGTTCTCGATCAGCGCCGTGGCATAGGCGGGCTCGAACTCCGGATGCAGCTGCAGCGAGACCGCCCGCTCGCCGGGCCAGATCAGCCCGCCCAGCGGCGAGAACGCGTTGCCGGCCCAGACCTGCGCGCCCGGCGGCGCCTCCACCACCTGGTCCTGGTGCGAGCCCGGCAGGCGGATATGCGTCACCTCGCCGTCCATCCACGGCGCCTGCAGCTTGATCTCGTAGTCCTGCTCGCCCAGGCCCCAGCCCTTCGGGGACTTTATGACTCGCCCGCCGAACGCCTGGGCCATGAGCTGGTGGCCGAAGCAGACGCCGATCAGCGCCGCCCGTCCCCGCGCCGCGCGCAGGAACGCCTCCGCCGCATCGATCCATGGCAGCGGGTCATAGACGCCCGCCGCCGCTCCCGTGACCAGATAGGCGTCGCATTCGACCGGGCTTTGCGGCAGCTCGCCCTCGTCGGCGGCATAGACCCGGTAGTCGTAGGCGTCCGGCCCCAGAAGCCGCTCGAACATGTCCGGATAGGTCCCGAACTGCGGGATGCAGCTCGACGGCGGCCGGCCAGCCTTGAGGATTCCCAACCTCAATCTGGGGGGCTTCAAAACGCCATCCCCTGCGCCACCGCCTTCAGCTTCTCGATGGTCGAAAGCTTATCGTCGATGAAGTCGTGGTCGATCCACCAGGCTTCCACCTCGCGCAGCACCTCGCCGACCATCGGGCCCTTGGGCACGCCCGCGGCGATGACGTCCTGGCCGGTCAGGGGGAATGCGGGCGCGGTCCAGCCTTCCCCGAGCGCGATCATGCCGCGCCACTGCGGCGTGGTGGCTGTGCGCCCCGCGTGCGCCGCCCTGGCCCAGGCCAGCTTGGCGCGGTCCCGAAAGGCCTGCGGCCCCAGGTGGTACAGCGCGCGGCGGATCTCCCGTGGGCTCATCCAGCTCTTGAAGGCGGGCGTCGGGGCCAGCGCCGCCGTGATCCGGTCGCGCTCGGCGTTGGAGAGCCTCAGGCGTTCGGCGAACTGCGCCGCCCCCACCTGGTCGTCGGGCAGCAGGGCCGCAAGCCGCAGCACAGCGTCGGTCTCGAAAAGCTGGTCCTCCTCGATCGCCACCAGCCCCTCGAACCGCTCAAGGTCGATCGGCGCCGGCAGCACCTCGCCCAGCACGCCGGCGCGCGCCATCAGCGCCACGGCGCCGCGCGGATCGGGCGCGGCGAGCAGCTTCAGCAGCTCCTTGGAAACCCGTTCGGCCGAGAGAGTCTTCAACTCGCCCCGCAAGGCCTCGCACGCCGCCAGCGCCGCGGCGTCCGGCGGGCCTGCCCCGTACCAGGCCAGGAACCGGAAGAACCGCAGGATGCGCAGATAGTCCTCGCGCACCCGCTGGCTGGCCTCGCCGACGAAGACGATCCGCCCGGCCCGCGCGTCGGCGAGCCCGTGGCCGGTGGGATCGAACAGGCTGCCGTCGCGGCGCGCATAGAGGGCGTTCAGCGTGAAATCGCGCCGCTGCGCGTCCTCGCTCCAGTCGTCGGTGAAGGCCACGACCGCCCGGCGGCCGTCGGTGGCGACGTCGCGGCGAAGGGTGGTGATCTCGAACGGCTTGCCGGCGCTGACCGCCGTGACGGTGCCATGCTCGACGCCGGTCGGAACCGCCTTCAGCTTGGCCGCCTGCAGCGCCGCCGTCACGGCCTGCGGCGTCAGCCGGGTGGCGATGTCGATCTCGTCCACCGGCCGGCCGATGACCGTGTTGCGCACGCAGCCGCCCACGAAGCGCGCGCAGTCGGCCCCGCCCGCCGCCTCGAGGGCGTCCAGTACGGCGTTCAGCGGCGCCGCGGTCATCCAGGGGCGCTGGCCGATGCTCTCGCTCATTTCGGGGCCGGAACCTTCTCAAAGCGTCCGGGCGTCACGGCGCCGCTCGCAGTGACCTCGCCGGGCACATAGCGTTCATCGCGGTTGTCGGGATGCAAGGCCACCGTTCCGATCAGCGACAGGCCCACCAGCACCGCCCCCGCCGCAAACAGCCAGGCATAGGGCGTCGAGCCCATCGGCCGGCCGGTCCGCCGCGCGACCTCGCGCCAGACGAACCAGATGGCGAACGGCAGGGCCATCAGCAGCAGGCGGAAGAGCACGACCCTAAGCAACGGCGGCTCCATAGAGGCGGTCGTACAGCGCCCGCAGCATGCCCGCTGTCGCGCCCCAGATGAACCGATCCTCGTGGGTGTAGGCGTAGAACCGCCGCCGCTCCCCGTTGGGCAGCTCGCGTTCGTGCTCCTCCAGGTTCGCCGGGTCCATCAGGAAGCCGAAGGGGGTCTCGAAAATGTCGGCCACCTCGGCCGGGTTGGCCTCCAGCGTGAAGCCCGGCCGAACGAAGCCCACCACCGGCGTGATCAGAAAGCCGGTGCCGGTGCGGTAGGGCGTCGACAGGCCCGCCACGCTGACGAACCGCGGCTCCAGCCCGATCTCCTCGTGCGCCTCGCGCAGCGCCGTCTGCCAGGGCGTCTCGCCCGGGTCGCGCCGCCCGCCGGGCAGGGCGATCTGGCCGGTATGGCGGCGAAGCGTGTCGGCCCGCCGGGTCAGGATCACCGACAGCCCCGCGGCGCGCTCGACAAGGCCGATCAGCACCGCGGCTGGCGTCAGCGGCGTATCGACCTCGGTCGGTCCATAGGCTTTCGACAGGTCGAAATCCGAGGCGACCGCCTTCGCCCGCGCCGGATCGTGCGCCTCCAGCGGGTCGAGATGCTCGCCGATCCAGCCGCGAAGGTCGCCTCGCCCGCCCCGCAGGCTCACAGCTGATGGGCCCGCGCGGGACCGACCGGATACCAGGCGCCGTTCGACGCCACGCCCAGCGTCGGGCCGTCAGGCGTGTCGCGCTCCTCGGCCATCTCCACGAGCTCGTAGAACACCGGCCGCGCGATCAGCGCCTCCAGGCCGCGCCGCACGTGGAGGTAAGGGCGCGGCTCGCCGTCCTGGCCCATCTCGACGCGGATATAGTTCTCCGGCCCCGCCTCGACCTCGTCGCCGACGTTGGTCAGGAACTTCAGCGCCCCGCCCTCGCGGTCCACCCGCGTCGCCACGAACGGCGCGTCCTCGACGGTGATCTTCATCTTCTCGACGGGCGTCACCAGGTGGATGCCGTCGGGGTCCTTGCGCAGCACCGTCGAGAACAGCCGCACCAGCGCCTCGCGCCCGATCGGTGTGCCCTCGTGGAACCAGACGCCGTCCTTGCGGATCACGATGTCGATCTCGCCGCAGTGGGCCGGGTTCCACAGATGCACCGGCGGCAGCCCGCGCCCCGGCGCCTGTTTCGCCGCGGCGATCACGCCGTCGAGTCCCGATTTCGCCGCTTGGTCCGCCATCCCTTGTGAAGGTAGGCGCGCCCGCCCCCCGTCTCAAGCAATGAAGGACCGCGCAACCTTCTCTTCCGGCGCAGCTTCAGAGCGGCCCGACCATCCCGGCCAGTTCGCCAGCGCTCGGCGTCAGCGCGCGGACCAGCACCCGCCGCTGATCCACCGGCCCAGGCATGCGCACCTTGGCCCCCGCTGCGGTCGAGAATCCGACCCGGCTGAAATAGGGCTCGTCCCCCACCAGCACGACATGGGTCTCGCCGGCCGCCGCGGCGGCCTCGCAGGCGCGTTCGATCATCCGCGCGCCGAAACCGGCGTTGCGTTCGCCCTGCTCGACCGCGAAGGGGCCGAGGAAGGTCACGGCCATATCGCCCACCCGCACGCGCCACATCCGCGCGCAGCCCAGCAGGCGGTCGCCGTTCTTTGCGTCAGGCGACCAGGCGCAGGCCGAAAGCTCCGGCGCGAAGGTCGCGAATTCGCGCACCCGCTCGGAGACCTTGGTGAAGCGCCCGGGCCCGAAGGCCCGGTCGACGAGGGCGTCCACCCGCGGGCCGTCCTGCGGCCGTTCGGGTTGGATGATGAGCGCCGGGGCCGGCGCGGTAGGCTGAAGGGTCATGGGGTCTTTGACGGGACTGCGGGTGCGACGGGAGCCGCCGGGGCGCCAATGCGCCGCCCGGCGAGCGGTTCTTGTCGAGGCTCTAGGCCCGGCGTCGTCGCAGTTGCATGTCAGGGGCCCTTTCGGCCGCCCACGGGAAGCGCGCAGGTAAGGCCCCAGCGCCCCGCCGTCAACGCCGCCGTTGCGGTGACGCCCAACGCAGGGCAGGTTCCAAAGCCTCCCATGGCCGAGACTGCTCCCGACATCGCCCCCTCGGCCCGCGCGCTCCTCAAGGAACGCGACTACCTGTTCTTCTGGGTCTCGCGCTGGACCGGCAGCTTCGCCGCCCAGATCGAAAGCGTTGCTCTGGGCTGGCAGATGTACGCCCTGGCCAGGCTCACCCGCTCCGTGCAGGAGAGCGCCTTCCTGGTGGGTATGATCGGCCTGGCCGCCTTCATCCCGGTCTTCCTCCTGACCCTGCCCGCCGGCGAGACCGCCGACCGCCACGACCGCAAGAAGGTGCTGCTGTTCTGCTTCACCGGCGAGATCGCCACCGTGCTGACCCTCGCCGTCGCCACCTGGCAAGGCTGGGCCTCGGTCCCCCTGCTGCTGGGGCTGGGCTTCCTCTTCGGCGCGTCGCGGGCGTTCTTCGCGCCGGCCAACACCGCGCTGGGCCCGATGCTGGTGCCGCGCGCGTTGCTGCCGCGGGCGATCGCCTGGAACTCCCTGGCCTGGCAGACCGCCTCGATCATCGGCCCCGCCGCCGGCGGCCTGCTCGTCGCCCACTCCACGGCCTCGGCCTATCTCACCGCGCTCGGGCTCTATGTGGTTTCCGCGCTTTCCGTCCTGATGATCCGCAAGAGCGGCCAGCCCATCGTCAACCCGGGCTCGCGCTGGGCGCTGATGAAGGAGGGCCTGCACTACGTCTGGAGCCAGAAGATCGTCTTCGGCGCCATCTCGCTCGACCTCTTCGCGGTGCTGCTGGGCGGCGCCACGGCCCTGCTGCCGGTCTTCGCGCGCGACATCCTGCATGTGGGCGCGCAGGGTTTCGGCGTCCTGCGCGCGGGCCCCGCCATCGGGGCGACCGTCGTCGCGCTGTCGCTCGCCGCCAACCCGATCCGCAGCAAGGCCGGCCTGTTCATGTTCGGCGGGGTGGCGACCTTCGGCCTGGCCACCTGCGTGTTCGCGCTGTCGCACGCGCTCTGGCTGTCCGTAGCGGCGCTCGCCATCCTGGGCGGCGCCGACATGCTGAGCGTCTACGTGCGCCAGACCCTGGTGCAGCTGGTCACGCCGGACCCCATGCGCGGCCGCGTCGCCGCCGTCTCCTCGGTGTTCGTAGGCGCCTCCAACGAACTTGGCGAATTCGAGAGCGGGGTCGTCGCCCGCTTCCTGGGCCCCATCGGCGCGGCCCTGTTCGGCGGCATAGGCGCGATCGTCGTCACCGGCGCCTGGGCGGGGCTCTTTCCCGCCTTGCGCAAGGCGGACCGCCTCGAATAACTGTCTCCGCATAAATTCAGGGAGATTGGCCAATGGGCGCGTTAGACGGCAAGGTGGTCCTGGTTACAGGCGGCGGCAACGGCATCGGGCGCGACTGCGCGCTGATCGCCGCACAGGAAGGCGCGAAGGTCGTCGTCAACGACCTGGGCGGCAGCCTCAAGGGCGAGGACGAAGGCTCCGCCGGCCCGGCCGAGAAGGTCTGCGAGGAGATCCGCGCCGCGGGCGGCGAGGCGGTCTCCAACTCCGACAGCGTCACCAACCTCGACGCCGTCTACGGCATGGTCGAGCTCGCCAAGAAGACCTTCGGCGGCCTTCATGCCGTCATCAATCCGGCCGGAATTCTCCGCGACGTGATGTTCCACAAGATGACCGAAGCCGACTGGGACGCGGTCATCGCCGTCCACCTGCGCGGCAGCTTCAACGTGGCCCGCGCCACCATCGAGCTGTTCCGCGAGCAGAACGACGGCGCCTACATGTTCTTCACCTCCACCAGCGGCCTGTTCGGCAACATCGGCCAGGCCAACTACGGCGCGGCCAAAATGGGCATCGCCGGCCTCTCGCGGATCATCGCCATGGAAGGGGCGCGCAACAACGTGCGCTCCAACTGCCTGGCGCCGGTCGCCTGGACCCGCATGACCCAGTCCGTGCCGATCAAGGACGAGGCCGCCGCGGCGCGCCGCGCGGTGATGGCCGAGAAGATCCGCGCCGACCAGCCGGCCCGCTTCTCCGTGGCCATGGTCGCCCCGGCCGCGGCATCCGTCTCCGGCCAGATCTTCGGCGCCTCGGGCGAGAACATCATCCTCTATTCCCAGCCGCGGCCCGTCGAGACCGTGACCAAGGAAGAGGGCTGGACGGTCGATTCGATCCTCAAGGAAGCCATCCCCAAGATGGCCCCCAAGTTCTTCGACCTGAACCGCGCGCCGATGGCGGGCTCGCAGAACAACCAGCAGGCCAAGCAGCCGGCGTAGCGTTGGCGTTTTTCCCTCCCCTTCATGGGGAGGGTGGACGCCGCGCAGCGGCGGACGGGTGGGGAAACGTGGTCCGGAATGTCGGCTCCGCGCCTGACCAGGGTCTCCCCACCCCGGTCCGCTCCGCGGACTCGCCCCTCCCGATGAAGGGGAGGGAAATCAGAGCCGGTGCGTCCGCACCCACTCCTCGCGCGCCAGCTCCCAGTAGAGCGAGCGCCGCGTCGTGCCGTCGGGCTTGACGCTCTCCACCTCGCCCATGCGCCTGAAGCCGGCGCCGTCGATGGCCTTGGCCGAGCGGACGTTGTCCAGCGCCGCGGTCAGCCCGATCAGCCGCACCCCCAGCACCTCGAACATCCAGGCGATGGATTGCGCCACGCCCTGGCGCCCGGCCCCGGAGTTCTGCAGATCCGCGCGCCGTGCGCCCGCCAGCTCCGCCGAGGACCGCTCGGGCCAGACCGTGATGCGCGAATAGCCGGCCACCGCCCCCGCCTCGTCGAGGTTCACCGACAGGATGCAACGGCCCTCCTGGCGCAGCGCCTCGCTGTCGGCCACCCAGCGCGCGACGTTGTCCCGCGTGATCGGCCGCGGCAGGTCGTAGATCGGCTGCGAGACCCGCGGGTCGGAGAGCAGCGCCAGCAGGCCCTCCACATGCTCCGGCCCCGCCACCGTCCGCCCCGGCGCGGCGCGCACCGCCGCGCGGATGGCCGCCTCTTCCTCCGCCGAAGCCGTCAGCACGGTTTTCGGCGGCGCGCTCATGAGGCGGCGAGGTTCTCGAGCGCCTCGCCATAGAGGCGGCGCACCGTCCAGCCGTCCTTCGTCATGGCCCCCAGGCTGTCGTAGAACTCGATGGAGGGCTGGTTCCAGTCGAGCACCGACCATTCCAGCCGCCCGAGGTCGGCCTCGACGCAGCGCTGCGCCAGCCGCCGCAACAGCGCCTTGCCCGCCCCGCCGCCCCGCGCGCTCGGCACGACGAACAGGTCCTCCAGATAGATCCCCGCGCTGCCGCGGAAGGTCGAGTAGCTGTAGAACCAGAGCGCGAACCCCACCGGCACGCCGTTCGCCTCGGCGATGTCGCAGAACGCCCGCGGGTTCTCCCCGAACAGGTCGCGCCGCAGGTCAGCCTCGGTGCATTCCACCTCGTGCAGCAGCCGCTCATATTCCGCCAGGTCGCGGATGAACGACACGATCAGCGCGGTGTCGGCCGGCGAGGCGACGCGGACGGTGACGGCGGCGTCGCTCATGCGGGCGACCGGCTCCCGTCGCCGATCGTCACCCCGGGGGGCGGCGGGATCCAGTCGGGCACGAAGAAGTCGGGCATCAACGGCTGGGTCGGGTCGACCCGGTACTGCTCGAAATCGCGTACGCCCTCGCCATAGAGGAAGGTGTCGTCGATCAGGAAATTGCCGCTGAACTCACGGGCCTTCTTCTCGAAGATCGCGTGCGCCGCGTCGGCCATGATCTCCACCGTGCGGCAGCGGCGCATGCCCTCGTCGCCAGCCAGCGCGAACTTGATGGCCGCCGTGGCGATGCCGGTGCGCGGCCAGAGCGCGTTGAAGGCGATCCCGTCGGCCTTGAACTCCGCGCTCATGCCCAGCACGCACATGCTCATGCCGAACTTCGCCATGCTGTAGGCCGTGTGGCCGGCGAACCACTTGGCGTCCATGTCCAGCGGCGGCGACAGCATCAGCACGTGCGGATTGGCGGCGGCCTTCAGGTGCGGGATGCAGGCCTTCGAGGTCAGGTAGGTGCCGCGCGCGTTGATCTGGTTCATCAGGTCATAGCGCTTCATGTCGGTGGCCAGCGTGCCGGTCAGCGAGATCGCCGAGGCGTTGTTCACGCAGATGTCGATGCCGCCGAACCTGGCCACCGTCTGCTCGACGGCCGCCAGCACCGAGTCCTCGTCGCGGACGTCGACGATCAGCGGCAGGGCCTTGCCGCCGGCCTTCTCGATTTCCTCAGCCGCCGTGTAGATCGTTCCCGGCAACTTCGGATGCGGCTCGGCGGTCTTGGCGGCGATGGCGACGTTCGCGCCGTCACGGGCGGCGCGCAGCGCGATGGCCAGGCCGATGCCCCGGCTCGCGCCGGTCACGAACAGGGTCTTGCCCGAAAGGCTCATAGTCTCACTCCCGTGGTCTCTTCCGACAGGGCCCAGAGCCGCTCGGCGGCCTCCGGATCCAGCGCGTGCGGCGCCACGCCGAAGCGGTTGCCCGGCTGATAGGGCGCGGCCTCGGCGAGGTTCTCCAGATAGAGCCCGCCGACCCCCTCCAGCTCATCGCCCACCGCGGCCCAGACGCTGGTCGAGGCGCCCTGCGCCGGCGTCTTGAAGCCGGCCACCGGCTTTCCCTCGGCGTCGTACCAGCCCATCGCCACCTGCTCCTCATGTGGCAGGTGACGCTGCAGGGGCGTGAAGATGCCGCCCGGCATCACCGAATTGGCCCGCACGCCCCGGTCGGCGAAGCGCTTGTCGAAACCCACCGCGAACAGGGCGTTGGCGGTCTTCGACTGGCCGTAGGCGGCCCACTTGTCGTAGTCGCGGGCGCGGTAGTTGGGATCCTCGAAGTTCATCGCGCTGCGGAGGTGGCCGATGGACGACAGCGACACCAGCCGCGAGGCGCGGCCGTCCTCGGCCCCGTTCATCAGCGCCCGCGCCAATCCAACCCCCAGGGCGAAGTGCCCGAAGTGGTTGGTCCCGATCTGCATCTCCAGGTCGTCGGCCGTGTAGGACAGCGGGCAGGCCATGACGCCGGCGTTGTTGACCAGGATATGGAGCGGCCTGTCGCCCCAGGCGCCCGTGAAGGCCGCCACCGAACTCAGGTCCGCCAGGTCCACCAGGCCGACGGTGGCCCGTTCGGCCCCCGCCGCGGCGTTGACCGCCTCGGCTGCGGCCGCCCCCAGGTCCGGCTTGCGCACGGCGATGACCACCTCCGCGCCGGCCGCGGCCAGCGCCTTGACCGTCTCGATGCCGATGCCGGTCGCGCCGCCGGTGACGATGGCGGTCCGTCCCGTCAGGTCTTTGCCCGCCAGCACCACGCTGGCGTCGGTATAGGGGTCGAGCCCGGCGGTGATCATCGGATGTCCTTTGGCAAATCGTGCCGCCTGATGTTCAGGCCACCGCCTGATACCAATCCACGCCGTGCTCGTCTCGCGTCCTCACCGCTTGGCCGCGGGCGATCAGGCAGTTGAGGTGCGCCAGGCTCTCGCCGGTCGCCAGGCCCAGCAGGTTGTGGTCGATCGGCCGGCGGAACAGCGCGCGGAACACGTCCACCGCCCGCTTCGGCTCGGCGATCATCGTGCGCAGGCGCTCAAGCCCCCGCTCATGGCCGCCGATCAGGTGGTCGATCCGCGCGTGCAGCCCGAAGAACGGGTCGTTGTGCGCCGGCAGCACCAGCACCTCGTCCGGCACCCGGGCCTTGATGGCGGCCAGCGAGGTGAGCCACTCCGTCAGCGGGTCGCCGTTCGGCTCGGTCGGGAACACCGAGACGTTGGACGAGATCTTCGGCAGCACCTGGTCGCCGGTGATCATCACGTTCAGGTCGGGGCACCAGAGGCAGGCGTGCTCGGGACTGTGCCCGCTGCCGACCACCACCCGCCACAGGTGGTCGCCGATCATGATCTCGTCGCCGTCCGACAGCCGCTGGAAGCTGTCCGGCAGGGCGTGCAGCGCGCGGCCGAAGCCGCCGAAGCGGGCCTTGTAGGTCTCCAGCGCCTCGTCGTCCCAGCCCGCCGCCTTGAAAAAGGTGAGCGCGTCGGCCGGCGCCTCGCGCCCGGTGTCGGCGGCGAGCGAGCGGCACATCAGGAACTCCAGCCGGCTGATCCACAGCCGGCAGTCGTACTTGCGGGTCAGCCAGCCGGCCATGCCGATGTGGTCGGGGTGCATATGGGTGACGAAGACCCGGCTCACCGGCTTGCTGGTCAGGGGGCCCGCGAAGGCCTCGCGCCAGGCGTGCTGGGTGGCCGACCCGCCCATGCCGGTGTCGACGATCGCCCAGCCGGCCCCGTCCTCGATCGCCCAGACGTTGATGAAGGCCAGCGATCCGCCCAGCGGCATCCGCAGCCACTTCAGCCCGCGCGCCACGTCGATCGCCTCGCCGGTCTTCGGCCCGCGCTCGAACGGATAGGCGAGCTTCGGCCGCGGCAGGTCCGGATAGGTCTGTTCGATGCCGTCCCGCAATTGGCCGTCTCCCGCGTTCTCGCCGCCATTCTGGGCTCTCTGCGGCCGCCGCAGCAAACCCCGATTTCACGGGCGGTCACAAAGGCCTGATCGCCACGTTCGGCCCCGGCGCGCAAGAAACATCGACTCGGCCTGGCCGGTTGTAAGGGCGCCGCGCCGGGGATCCGGGCGGCGCATCCGACAGGAGGAACTTCAATGGCCAATCGTGACCTCACGCCATGGGCAGGCGGTCGCAGCCTCAGCCCGTTCGTCGCCGACCCGTTCAGCTCGTTCCGCCGGGAGATGGACCGGCTGTTCGACGACTTCCTGATTCCCGCCGAGGGGCGCAGCTTCTCAGGCTCGAACGGCGGCGCGATGCGGCCCAGCCTCGATCTCGCCGAGACCGACCAGGCCTACACCGTGACGGCCGAGCTGCCCGGCCTCGAGCAGAAGGACGTCGAACTCACCTTGCGCGACAACGCCTTGGTCCTCAGCGGCGAGAAGCGCCAGGAGCACGAAGAGCACAACGGCGGCCGGCGCTACACGGAACGCGCCTTCGGCCGCTTCGAGCGAATCGTGCCGCTGGAAGCGGAGGTCGACGCCGACAAGGTGGAGGCTCGCTTCAAGAACGGCGTGCTTACCGTGACCCTGCCGAAGAACCCGAAGGCGCAGGAAAAGACGCGGCGCATCGAGATCAGGCCACAATAGGCTCATTGGGGCCTGCGCGCCGGCGCAGCCCGGGTCGAGCTTGCCCCTGCGGTTCGCGGCTGGAATAGTCGCGCCGGGTTTCACCGGGGGTTCGTCTCATGCTCAAGTTCGCCGGCGCGCTCGCCGCCGCCACGGCCGTCCTCGCCGGCGCGTCTGCGGCCCAGGCCCAGCAGCGACCCGACCAGCTCGCCTTCCGGGACCTCTACAAGGAGCTGGTCGAAACCAACACCACCGCTTCGACGGGCGACTGCACGCTGGCCGCGCAAAAGATGGCTGCGCGCATGAAGGCTGCGGGCTTCCCGGACAGCGACCTGACGATCTTCACCGCGCCGCAGTACCCCAAGAACGGCGGCCTGGTCGCCGTCTATCCGGGCAAGGATCCCAAGGCCAAGGCGATCCTGCTGCTCGCCCACATCGACGTCGTCGAGGCCAAGCGCGAGGACTGGACCCGCGATCCCTTCAAGCTGGTGGAAGAAGGCGGCTACTTCTACGCCCGCGGCGCTTCGGACGACAAAGCCCAGGCCGCCATCTGGGTCGACAGCCTGATCCGCTACCGCAAGGAAGGCTTCAAGCCCAGGCGCACCATCAAGATGGCGCTGACCTGCGGCGAGGAGGGCGGCTCGCCGTTCAACGGCGCCGACTGGCTGGTCGAGAACAGGCGCGACCTGATCGACGCCGCCTTCGCCCTCAACGAGGGCGGCGGCGGCCAGCTCGACGAACACGGCAAGCGCATCAGCCACGGCGTCGAGGCCGGCGAGAAGACCTCGCAGAGCTTCACCCTCGAAGTCACCAACCCCGGCGGCCACTCCTCTCGGCCGGTGCCGGACAACGCCATCTACCACCTCGTCGACGCCGTCGGCCGCATCCGCAGCTACGAATTCCCCGTGCAGCTCAACGACGTCACCCACGGCTATCTGCAACAGATGTCGAAGATCACCGGCGGCGAGACCGGCCGGGCCATGGCCGCCCTGGCCGCTAACCCCGCCGACGCCCAGGCCGCGGCCCTGCTCAGCAAGGACCCCAGCCTGCACGCGATCCTGCGCACCACCTGCGTGGCCACCATGCTGGAGGCCGGCCACGCGCCCAACGCCCTGCCGCAGCGGGCCACCGCCAACATCAACTGCCGCATCTTCCCAGGCGTCAGCCGCGAGGCGGTGCGCGACACCCTGGTCAAGGTGATCGCCGACCCGGCCGTCTCGGTCTCGAAGCCCACAGAAAAGGTGCTCTCCGACGCCGGGCCGCCGCTCACCCCGCAGGTCATGGGCCCGATCGAGAAGCTCACCGCGGAGATGTGGCCGGGCGTGCCCGTGGTCCCGACCCTGCTGGCCGCCGCCACCGACGGCAAGGCGCTGACCGCCGGCGGCATCCCGACCTATGGCGTTTCCGGCATCTTCTACGAACCGGACCTCGGCCACATCCACGGCCTGAACGAGCGCGTCGGCGTGACCTCGCTCTACGAGGGCCGCGATTTCCTCTACAAGCTGGTCAAGATCTACGCCGACCAGCCTTAGCATTCCTACCTCCCCCGCGAAGCGGCGGGAGGTAAGACGGAAACCTCAGTCTTAAGCCTTGCCCGCCTTCCGCGCCCCGGCCTCGACGACGTCGCGCGGGATCAGGCGGATGGTCGAGCTGGCCTTCGCCAGGACCTCGCCGGCCGGCCCCAGAAGGCGGCCCTCGGCAAAGCAGGTCGCCCGCCCGCGGCGCTCGATCCAGCCCTCGGCGGTCACCCGGCCAGGCCGCGCCGGCGCGAAGTAGCTGACCTTCAGCTCCAGCGACATCGGCGTCATCTCCGGCGCCAGCGTCAGGGAGGCGTGGGCCATGGCCGCGTCGATCCAGCCGCAGACGAAGCCGCCCTGCGCCACCCCGCCGGAATGGCACATCTGCGGGCCCACCTCGTACTCGATGACCGACCGGCCGGCTTCCGAACTTACCACCCTGACCTGCCCCAGGGTCGCCTGGAGGGTCGGCGCAATCGCATCGGTCATACTGTCTGCCCCAAGCCCCTGGTCTGCGCGCGGCCCGCACGCCGGCTGGCGCGCCTGTGATCGGACCCGTGAATGGGTGGGTCGCCCTCGCCCCGCTCTATCAGGGCCGCGACTTCATCGACAAGCCGGTCAGGATCGCGCCGGCGGTCAGCGGCGGGACAGCAGCTCGTCGAGACGCCGCCGCCGGGCCTTGGCGCGCGCCGAGGCGCGGCGGACGGCGACCCCGGAATCGGCGTCGACGCCGTCGACGCGCAAGGCCCGCACGCCGCTCTCGGACGCCCACGAGAAGCGGTCGCCGACCCGCAGGCCGATCAGCGCTGCGCCCACCTGCGAGGTGACCGACAGCGCCCGGCGGCCGCGCGGCGCCTCGGCCGGGCCGGCGATGTCCACGGTCCGGCGCTCGGCCGCGACCAGGTCGGTGTAGGACACCCGCGAGTGCAGATGCACCAGGTCGCGCGGGGCCTCGTCGGTCCGCAGGATCTCCGCCCGCTGCAGTTCCTGCCACAGGAGCTGGATGCCCGGCGTCGCCGAGGCTGAGCCGCAGACGGCGTCGGCCAGGAGTTCGTACTCGCTCTCCAGCAGATGGATCGGCGGCAGCGGACGCGGTTTCGCCTGGTCTTGCGTTGCGCGTTCCGGTTTGCCGATGTGATTCACGTCGCCACTCCTGTCCTCAGTAACGGCCCGCCGCTCGACGAGCCCTCGATTGCGCCTTCAGGCAACAGCGTCATCTCACCATCCGCAGGCGGCGTCACAACTTTGTGACTGCCTGACGCCTTCCATGATCGGCAAGATCGCGCCTGATGCAGCGGCTGTTTGTTTTTTCGATCTACTTCATCTGATCTATGTGCGGGCGCCTGATATTCAAGGCCTCGCGCGGGCTCTCGACCGCGACGCGCGGCGCAGGCCGGACGCCGTTTGACAAGCGGAGCGAGGACGCCCATCTCTTAGTTATGTGTAGTTCCCACACACACAGGCGGCTATTGCCCCACGCCGGTCGCCTCGTCGCAGGCAACTAGCCCCGAACGCCGAAGGCGAGAGCCCTCGGGTTCGGGGGAAATTCTTCGTCGCCCGAGAAGAAGCCTTCGTCTGAACTGCTCTCCTCCGGCGCGCTGAAGATACTTTCTGACAATCAGCAGATGTCGCGAACGCCGATGGTGCGTTTGTCGACGCGAGGCCGTGCGCCGCGCCCGGCGTGGCTTCCGGCGCGGCCCGCGCTCCACGGCCGCGGCGACATCTCTCCCGCCACCACCCCGCGCCGACCCGTTCGGCCTTAGAGGCTACCCGATGTTTATCGCCGACCGCACCCACAGCAAACCGATCGTCTACGTGGCCGACGCGGAGCTCGACCAACTCACCAACCTCGCCGACCAGGCGACCGGGCCCGGCAGCGCGCTCCTGCGCCAGGAGGTCGACCGCGCCATCATCGTGATGCCCGACGAGGGGCCGCAGGTCTTCGTGCGGCTGAACTCCACCGTGGAGTACGCCGACCTCCTTTCGGGCCGCACCCGCACCGTCACCGTCGTGCTGCCGCAGGACGCCGACATCGACCGCGACCGGATATCCCTGATCACGCCCGTCGGGGCGGCGCTGTTCGGCCTGACCCCCGGCGAGAGCTTCGCCTGGACGGCGGAGGACGGCCGGCCATGCCTGCTGATCGTCATCAGCATCGTGAACCGCTCATGACGGACCCGGCGGCCCATCGCGACGACCTGGTC
>Ga0207705_10000961_pt1 | contig 23556 bp, 25 predicted proteins | sample KBSC13metaG_FD_184314 | JGI IMG/M metagenome (GOLD analysis project Ga0207705, IMG submission 184314) | Corn rhizosphere microbial communities from Kellogg Biological Station, Michigan, USA - KBS C1-3 metaG (SPAdes) (version 2) | ecosystem: Host-associated > Plants > Roots > Rhizosphere > Soil ... | reverse complement strand
TTCAGGGTAAGGGCTGGGCGATGGAAGAATATCTTCTCCGCGTCGCAAAGGTTATGCCGCGGTTCGCCCACTACTTTGCCAGAAAGATCGGCCTTCGCCTTAAGACCGGATAGATTCCGTTCCCGCTCGCCTAACCCTCGCGGATCTTCGGCGGCGTCTAGCCACCGCCCTTGATCTGATCCATCGTGCACTGCTTGGGCGACTTGTCCACGCGCGTTATTGACGCCCGTACTCTAACTCGACATAGCCGTTCTTGTAACCGACCACGTTCTGCAGATGCCATTTCTGCTCGATACCGGACCCGTCGAACAGGCGCAGCCCGTCACCCAAGGTGACCGGCGCAATCATCAACCGGATTTCATCCACCAGGCCGAGCCTGAGAAAACTCTGGCATAATACCGCCCCGCCCACCAGCCAGATATTTCGATACCTCGGCGCGAGTATCTCCTCCACCAATCTCTTGAGGTCGCCCGAGTAGAACTCCACGCTGGTCCTCGTCGACGGCAATTCTCGGCTTGTCACCACGACCGTTGGAGTATCGCCGTAGGGCCAGCCGAGTTCCCGGGCGTGCTCGTAGGTGCGAGAACCCAGCACGTAGCAGTCTATCGACTGGAGGACCTTGGCGCTGTCGTCGTCGGTGACGCCCTTGTCGTAGACGTCCTCGGTGTCCATCCACGAAACACTGTTGTCCTTCGCGCCGATGAAGCCGTCAAGGCTGGAAACCACATGCAGCGTTACCGTCGATGTCATTGCGTCCGACATTAATTCCTCCTGATGCGCGCCTGTTCGCTCTCAGTTAGCCGATCTTCTCGATGAGAGGAGCACCAATATCGTCGTACAGAAGATTGCCGCAGGAACAGCTCGTGCGGTGAGGTCGACCGAGATTAGTTTGGGTGCTTTGCCGGCCGGCCTTACCGCATTGGGGACATTGCGCACTGAAACTTATCCGGGCCCAAGTGCATTCATCCTTTGCTTCGGTGCCATGTTTCAGGTCAACGAACGGCTCGAAATCACAGTTAAAGACGATCTGTATGGCGACATGCGGCTTTGAGAGCACTGCAACACTTTCCATCTGACCGGGATACTCATGCCCGGTGGGAGTGCATTTGGCAAGCAGACCGTGGTTGTTCACGGTATAAGAATGTTCGGGCGTTAGAGGATATGTGGCCGGCTCACCGGTCGTCGACATGACAATGGTGCGATGACCTCGACCGCAGACGTGACAATCCAGCGACACCTCGAGCGGATAATGATCGAGAGTCACCTGAACCCCATTCCCAAAGCGAAGATGTGATGTCACGGAATAGCGTCTCTTCATCACCCCTCCCGTAGCAACTTCGCGCCGCCTTCGGCGCCGCTCTTGATCTGGTCCATCGTGCACTGCTTGGGCGACTTGTCCGGACGCCAGCGCAGGATCATGGTGCCATGCCTGAATCGACCACCGGTGAAGTGGTCGTAGCTGACCTCGACGACCAGTTCGGTTCGCAGCGGCTTCCATTCGCCGCTCCGCTCCGTCGACCACCGGCTCGGCCCCCCGGGCGCTTTCCCCGTGAACCCCGGCTCCTCGATCATCGGCTCCAACTTCTCTTGCAGTTCCGCCTTCTCATTCGCCTTGATCCCCGATGTAAACCCGACATGGTGGAGCAGGCCGTCGTCATCGTAGAGGCCCAGGAGCAATGAGCCGACGCCGCCACCCTTCTCCGCATATCGAAACCCACCGACCACGCAGTCGGCCGTGCGCAGGAGTTTGACCTTGCGCATCCCGCTGCGGTCGCCGGACATGTATGGCAGGTCGACCCGCTTGGCCACCACGCCGTCGCACATCCCTTCCTTGCCGATCGCCCCGAGCCACGACTGGGCCGCGTCGACATCGGCGGTGATCGGGGACAGCGAAATCCCGTCGACCCCCGCCAGCTTCGACGCCGCGAACTCCTCCAGCCGTCGACGCCGCTCGGATTGCGGTAGCGACGTCAGGTCGACCCCGTCGGCGTCGACGAGGAGGTCGAACACCACGTAGATCGCGGGATATTCGGCCGCCAGCTTCTTCACTCGCGACGCCGCCGGATGAATGCGCTGCAGCAGCCAGTCGAAGGAGAATGTGTCGCCGATAGGGATGACCAGCTCGCCGTCGAGGACGAACTGCGGGGCGTCGATGGCGAGGACATTGGCTACCACCTCCGGAAAGTACCGCGCCAGCGGCTGGGACGACTTCGACTGGAGGTCGACGTCCGTGCCTTCCCGGAACGCCAAACATCGAAATCCGTCCCACTTCGGCTCATAAGCCCACTGCGCGCCCGACGGCAACTTGTCCGCGGTATTCGCCTCCATCGGAGGGTAGGGTGGTTTCAGTTCCATGGTGTCGATGATACCCCGAGTCCACTGGCGGATGTGCCTATTCTGCTCGACGTCGCATGGGCGAAAGTCCTGACCCCGCTTAGCCGGAACCTGTAGCCGCGGAGCGGCGTTCTTGGCGCTTCGCCTGTCAGCCACGTTTTTCATAAGCGTGGGCCAAAGGAGTTTCCTCTAAAGTTGATTGATCAATCAATTAATAGGGCATAATGGGAATCGTGTTAAGAACCGAAGTCCGGGAAATCAGGCGATTGCAGATCCTCGACGGCGCCCTGCGCGCGTTTGCGGAGCGGGGGTACAGCCAGGTGTCGAATAAGGACATCGCGGTGGCGGCGGGGATCAAGTCGGCGGGGCTGATCTATCATTACTTCGAGAACAAGGAAGATCTTCTGCGCGCGGTCATCGAGCAGTACGCGCCGCCGGTGCAACTGCTGGCGCGCGAGGACGAGATCATGTCGATGCCCCCGCAGCAGGGCCTCACCGAGATCGGCCGCGCCTACTTGCGCGCCCTCAAAGACGATCGATTTGCCGACTGCATGCGCGTGTTTGTCGCGGAGGCCCTCCGCTCGACTGAGTTCGCCGCGATGTTCCGCGAGATCGGACCGATGCGGATCTGGCGATTGATCGCGCGTTATCTGCAAAAACAGATGGACCTCGGCATCCTAAAGCGTGCCGACCCGTCGACGGCGGCGCTCTGCTTCATCGGGCCGCTCACGACGTACCTGCTGTCGCGCGTCGTCCTTCGTATCCCCGAAGCCGCCAACGTCGACGCGGACGGGCTCCTTGCCACCAGTGTCGCTACGTTTCTAGATGGGATGAAAGCCGGAGGAGGAGAGAATAGTGAATAGTGAAGTGCCGAAAGAACCGGCGATCGACGGGATCCTTCCGTAATTCACTATTCACTATTCACCATTCTCAATTCACTATTCTCGCATTTCCGCCATGCATATTAAGCCGCAAATTCCTATCGCAATAGCCGTCCTGTCGACCCTGCTGGTTGGCGGATACTACATCGACGTCGCACGGGCCAAGCAGCACAGCGCGTTGTCGGGGTTCTTCGAGAGCGAGCCCGTCGATGTCGCGTCCCGCACCGACGGCCGCGTGACCCGAATCCTTGTCAAGGAGGGTGACCGCGTCGAGAAGGGTGCGGTGCTGGTCGACCTCGACGCGGAACCCCGCAGGCTGGCGGCGGCGTCGAAGGCGGCTGCGGCGGAGCAGGCTAGGCAGCATTGGGTGGAGTTGTCCAACGGGCCGAGGCCGCTGGAGGTCACGCGTCAGAAACTGGTGGTCGACGAAGCGCAGGCACAGGTCGACCGGCTCGTCAACGGTCCGCTGCCGGAGGAGATCGGGCAAGCGCGGCAGCGACTGGCGGAGGCGGACGCCCAGTACCGCGAGGCCGTCGCCGGTCCGCGGCCCCAGGATGTCGCGAAGGCGCGGGCGGCTGAGCGTCAGGCGTGGTTCACTTTCCAGGCCGCGCAGCGGGGGCCGACCGACCAGGAACTTGCGCAGGCGATGGCGCGGCTGGACTCGGCAAAGGCCGCGGAGAAGGCGGCCGTCGACGATGCCGCCCGCTACGCCGCCCTCTTCGCGAAGGACGCCGTCACCGGTCAGCAGAACGACCAGGCGCAGGCAGCTGCAAAGGAGGCGACGGCCAGGCGACGCGAGATGCAGCAGGCGTACGACCGAGCCGACCGCGGCACGCCGTACGAAGAGCTGAATGCTAGCCGCCAGGCCTGGCGGCAGGCAAAGGCCGCCCTCGATCTCGTCGACGCCGGCAGTCGACCGGAGGACATCGCCGCCGCGAAGGCGCGTCGGGATCAGGCCGCCGACGCTCTCGCCCTCATAGAACGGGGCTCGCGATCCGAGGACATCCGCGCGGCGCAAACGCGCCTCGCGCAGGCCGTGTCGACCCTGGCGCTGATGACGTCGGGGAACCGCAAGGAGGAGATCGCGCAGGCGAAGGCCGCCTTCGATGCCGCCGAGGCCGACGCTCGTTCGGCCCAGGCGAACCTGGCCGAGAGTGAGGTCCGCGCGCCGGTGGCCGGTCAGATCGAGGCCGTGCCCGTGACCGGCGGCGACCTCGTCAACGCGGGCGCGACCCTGGTCCGCATCGACGACCCCGCCGACATCTGGCTCCGCGTCTACGTCCCCGAGTCGAAGATCGCCGACGTCAATGTCGGCGATACCGCTGACTTGCGTGTCGACGGGCTCCACAACTCCCCTCTGGAGGAGGGGCCGGGGGAGGTAGTGGCGGCCACTGTCGAGAGCGTCGGAAGCAAAGGCGAGTTCACGCCTGCCAACCTGCAAACCCCCGACGAGCGAGGCAAACAGGTCTTCGCGGTTCGGCTGCGGCTCACAAATCCGAACGCCAGGATTAAGGCGGGAATGTACGCTACCGTCGTCAAGATCGGGAACTGGCAGCCATGAGTGCCAATGCGATCGAAATTGAGGGCCTCACCAAACGCTTCGGCAACTTCACCGCGGTCGACAACCTGTCGTTCCAGGTGGCGTCGGGGACCATCTTCGGATTCCTCGGCCCCAACGGCAGCGGCAAGTCGACCTGCATTCGCATGCTGTGCGGGCTCTTGCAGCCAACTTCCGGCACCGCACGGGTGAACGGGCACGACATCCGCCAGGACCCCGAAGCCATCAAGCGGTCGATCGGGTACATGAACCAGTCGTTCAGCCTCTACCGCGACCTCACGGTGATGGAGAATCTGACCTTCTTTGGCGGCATCTACGGTCTGCGCGGCGACGACTTGACCAGGCGACGGCAGTCCGTCATCGACCTCGTCGGCATCGGCGACTACCTCGACCGCCGCGCCGGGCAGCTCTCGGGCGGATGGCGTCAACGGCTCGCGCTGGCCGCCGCGCTAATCCATGAACCCCAGCTCGTCTTCCTCGACGAGCCTACCGCCGGAATCGACCCGGTCGCCCGTCGCGAGCTCTGGGATCTCCTCTTCGACCTCGCCGCCGCCGGCAAAACGCTCTTCGTCACCACCCACTACATGGACGAGGCCGAGCGCTGCAACGAGATCGCGTACATCTACCTGTCGAAGCTGATGGTGCAGGGGACGCCGGCTGAGCTCAAGCAACTGCCCGACGTCTCCCCAGAGGGCACGCGCCGAATCGCCATTGCCGCCGCCAGTCCGCCCAAGGCTCTGGTCGCCTTGAAAAAGGAACCGTTCGCCCTCGACGCCACCCTGGTCGAGGCCGAGATCCACCTGTTGATGCCCAGCGACACGCTCGATCAAGCCGCCCTCGACGCCCTCGCCAAAGCGGGTGTCGAATCCGGCAAGGTGCGGCCCATCGACCCATCGCTGGAGGACGTCTTCGTCACCATCACCCGGAAGCTGGCCAAGGAGAACCATCAATGAACGGACTTCTCTATGGTCTGCGCGACATCGTCATCAAGGAGACGCTGCACATCCGCCGCGACCCCGCCACCCTAGTGATGGCCCTCATGCTGCCGCTCATCCAGCTCATCCTCTTCGGCTACGCCCTCGACTTCGACGTCCGCCATATTCGCACCGCCGTGGTCGACTACGATCACTCGCGCGAGAGCCGGGCCTATATCGACGGCCTTCGCAACACCCACTACTTCGACATCGTGGCGGACTTGCCGACCCCCGACGCCGCCTACGACGCCCTCCGCCGCGGCGACGAACGCGTGGCCATTGTTATCGCGCCCGGCTTCGCCAGGGATGTCGCCGCGGGCCGTCGACCCGTCGTCCGCATCCTCCTCGACGGCAGCGATAGCCAGGTCGCCAACCCCGCCCGCAGCGCACTGATGAATGCTCCGAATCAGATGCCGACTCAGGGGTTGACCGCTCCCGATGTCCGTGTCGATGTCCTCTTCAACCCGGATGTCCGCACCCAGGTGTACACGATCCCGGGCCTCGTCTGCGTCCTCTTGCAGCTCATCACCGTCTCGCTCACCAGCTTCAGCTTGGTCCGCGAGCGGGAGCAGGGGACACTCGAGCAGCTGATGGTCAGCCCCGTCGGCCGGCTCGGTCTAATGGTCGGCAAACTGGTCCCTTACTCGGTGATCGCGTTCTTCGAACTGGGCGCGGTACTGGGCCTCGGCTACCTCATCTTCGATGTCCGCGTGGCCGGCAGCGTCTTGCTCCTCTTTATGCTGGCGATTCCCTTCATCCTCGCCGCCCTCGCGCTCGGCCTGTTCATCAGCACCATCGCGGAAAACCAGGCGCAGGCGCTGCAATTCACCCTGCTGACGGTCCTCCCGTCGATCCTTCTCTCCGGCTACATCTCCCCGCGCGAGAACCTGCCGGGGCCGCTCTACATCCTGTCCGAGATCCTGCCCGTCACCCACTTCATCCAGATCTGCCGCGCCATCGCCGTACGCGGCGCGGGTTTGTGGGACGTCATGCCCAGCGTCCTCGCCCTCATCGCCATCGCCACCGTGCTCATCGTGGCATCGACGACTCGCTTCCGCAAGAGCGTGAGCTAAACTGAAGAAGCAAGAGTCCGACTATCTGGAGACACGTAATGCAGTTCTTCTTCAATGGCAACAATCCCGCCGGTTTTCTCGAGGAATTCGAAAAGGTCGTCCCCGTGGTCTTCGCGCCTCTTGTCGACCGTTACGGCTACACGCTCTACCCTGATCCGTCGTGGAACTATGAGTACCGATCTGAGAAGTTGAGCCTGTTCGTCGAACTCGACCGAACCGTATTCGACGTCCTGTTCGTACCGGCTTCGGTCGAGCCAGGGCAGTGTAAATCGATGTACCTGGGAGCGCTGATCCACCAGCAACATCCCGACTTCGTGAGCCGGCGGAATCGCGCGCCTAAGCTGAAGGAACTTGGGTCATTTATACAGATGGCTTTTGAGGAGATGATTGAGAACGTGGAGCCTCTCGTCGCAGGTGATATGACGCTATGGCCTCCGCCCGATCGCTCCTCTACAGAGGTCTAACATACGCCCCAACCCGATGGCCGACCCCCGCGAGGTCGTCCAGTTCCGTCCCCCACCGATTAAGGTTCTCCCCAGATTCTCCTCGCTATCCCTTGACTCTTATAAAATAAGGATATATAATATCCTTAAGGATAATAAATATCCTGATTAAGAATTAGGAGCAATCACTATGGCACAACGACTCGACTACACGAAGCTCTCCGCGGCCCAATTCAAGAAGTTCTTTGAGTTCAGCAATACCCTCACCGACACCTCGCTCGACCCGGCGACTAAGGACCTCGTCTTCCTGCGCGTGTCGCAGATGAACGGCTGCGCGTTCTGTGTCGACATGCACGTCAAGGAGGCGAAGATCCATGGCGAGCGGGAACTTCGACTGCACCACGTGGCCATCTGGCGAGAGTCGAGTCTCTTTAATGACAAGGAACGGGCGGCACTGGAATGGGCGGAGACGTTGACCAAGCTGCCCGAACATGGCGTGTCGGATGAACTTTATGGCCGAGTTCGCGATATACTGAGTGAGAAGGAGATTACGGACCTGTCCTTTGTGGTGGTGGCGATCAACGGTTGGAACCGGCTCAGCATCGGCTTCCGGGCCGTGCCGGGATCGCTCGATTCGATTTATGGTTTGGACAAGTCCGGGCTCAGTTAATGCAACTCAAAAGTCAGGTTGAGTGGGCGCTCCATTGCTGCGCAATTCTCGCCGGGGCGCCCGCCGGCCGCTACCTGTCGACCAAGGTTCTTGCCGAGTTCCACGGCGTCCCCAAGGAGTACCTCTCCAAGGCGCTCCAGACCCTATCGACCGCCGGCCTCGTCGAGAGCACCCTCGGACCGACCGGCGGCTATCGACTGTCGAGACCGCCTGAAGGCATCACTTTCCTCGACATTGTCGAGGCCGTCGAGGGCCGGGTGTCGACGTTCGCCTGTACGAACATCCGGTTCAACAACCCCTGCCTCCCCGCGGGGTACTGCGACGACAAGACGTGCGCCGTCGCGCGTGTCATGTGGGACGCCGACCGTGCCTGGCGCGACAAGCTCAAGAGCGTCACCCTCGCCGACCTCGGCCGAAGCGTTGCGCAGGATGTCCCATCCGACATCCTTCTCGGCGGCATGCAATGGATCCTGGAGCGTGGCGACAAGTAGCGACGTGGTGATGGCTCTGCCAGGCATCGAGTGACCCAGGTACGCAACCCCATTATTGGGGAAGGGAGCCCAGCGACCAGGGGCATCAACCGTGCCGGCGTGAGGGGGTGGGTTCCTGCCGCAACAGATTCACCTGGGCTTGTGGTAAAAGATGAGTAAGATCAATTAGCCGGTCGGTCTGTCGGAACAGGCCGCTGCGAAAGCCAGACATTGCGCATCAGTTTGATATTCTGGCCGAACTGTACGGTGGGGTTTGAGGACGGCAAGATCATCGCCGTCGGCAAGACCGGCGTCAGCGGTTACTACGTACCTCTGTTTACGGGACTGGTCGACGGCTTCCGCGGCCACGATGTCGACTTCGACGTCCAGTACCTTTCCACTCACGACTGCCTCGACTACTTCCGCACCTCCGGCGTCGACGGTCTCATTCTCGTCGCCACCCCCACATACGATCAGCCCGCGCTCACCGACCTGTTCGACGCCCGCGTGCCGTTTGTCGCCGTCAGCGTCTCCTCTCCACGCCCCGAGCATCAGCACCTGCCGTGTGTCGATACCGCCAACTACGCAGGCGGTCAACTCGCCGCGCGTCACCTGCTCGACCTCGGCCACACCCGCCTGGGCTGTGTCAATTTGGGCAACAGATTTATCAACCTCACCGATCGGATGGAGGGCTTTCGAAGCGCATTGCTCGAAACAGGACTTCCCGTGAGGGAGGAGGATCAACTTGTCGACTTTGACTACGCGCAGCGCTCCTTCGATTCGCAGGTCGAACGCTGGCTGAATCCGATGATCGCGCGGGACACGCTTCCTACCGCAATATTCTCCTGCGACTACCCCATGGCCCTGGCCACCATCGACGTCCTGAAGCGTAACGGCATCGACGTCCCCGGCCGCGTCTCCGTCATCGGCTTCGACGATCCCACCGAAGCCGCCGCGCTCACCCCGCCCCTCACCACCGTCAAACAATCCGTCTACGAAATGGCCCACCGCGCCGCCCAGCGTCTGGTTGCCGTGCTTGAAGATCCGAGTCAACGCCAGGACGAGTGTGGCATCGAGATCTTCCCCACGGAGCTTATCGTCCGAGGGTCGACGCAGCGGCTCAGCGTCGACTAGCCATGGTTGTAGTCGAACTCGACGACCTTGCCCTTGTCGAAGTAAATGTGTATCTTGTCCACCCAGCCGCTAAACTCGTAGGTCCAGAGACTGTCATATCGGAATCCAATTGATCCCGACGACCGCCCTTCCACTGTCGACGGTGATCCGATAAGGCCTCGAATCTGCGTCGAGGTCATCCCTCTTCGAATCGCACGAGCATGCGGATATTCCAGCACGTCGCGCTGAGCGAGTCGTTCCTGAATTAGCTTTGGACCTTTGATCGACGCCGCCAGGATCAATCCGCAACAAACCAGCGTCAGTGTTACTAGGCGTTTCTCCACGCTCTCTTATAACGTGGGCCTTCGCGACAAGTTTCGCGATCACGAACGCATCCGCAACCCCATTATTGGGGAAGGGAGCCTTGGCGACCAGGGGCGACAACAAGATGGTCCGATTGCGCGGAAAGGATAGGGCCGGCAATCCCGGAACCCCCCAGCGTACCGGCGACGTCACCCCGGCCCACAGGGATCACGCCCCAACGCTAGTTGGCAACCTGTCACCTTTTCCCAGTGTCATAACATTTACCTTTGAAGGCAGCAAAATTGGATATGCCTGACGTGCAGACAGGTTGAGGAAAACGACGATGATGCAGATGGTCGAAACCCAAGAGTGGGGACTGGTGAAGAGGTACGCGCAAGAAGGGTCGCAGGCGGCGTTTCGTGCGTTGGTAGACCGGTACGCGGGTCTCGTCTATTCGACATGCCTCCGCGAGGTCGGCGATCGACAGGTGGCGGAGGACGCAACGCAGGCGACCTTTCTGGTCCTGGCGACCAAGGCCAACGCCCTGCGGCCGTCCGGGCCGCTCTCCGCTTGGCTCTTCACCACGGCGCGCCTCGTCAGCAAAAACGCCCGTCGACGTCACCTGGCGCGGGCGAGACTGGAGCAGGCAGCGATGGACGAATTCATGACACCGCAGCAAGGGGCCGGCCCAGGCGACAATTGGTCGGCCGTGTCCGAGAACTTGCACGCCGCCATGGACAAACTCAGCGCCGCCGACCGCGAGGCGATCCTGCTCCGCTTCTTCGAACAACTCAGTATGCGGGAGACGGCCGACGTCCTCGGCATTGCCGAACCCGCCGCAAAGAAGAGGGTGGGGCGCGCGCTGGAACGTCTGCGTCTGCGTCTCTCCGGTCGACAGGTCGTCGTTCCGGCAGTCGCCCTCGCCGCGCTGCTCGCCGACCGCGCCGTCGACGCCGCTCCGGAAACATGCCTGAGCGCACTGCACGCCATCAGCTATCCAACCACGCTGCCCTTCGCCGCCGGGCATGTTCTGCCGGCTCACGCTCACGAATATGCAAAGGGAGCTTTGAAGATCATGAAAACGACAACCCAGAAGGTGACAGCCATCGCGGTCGCCGGTACCGCCGTTGCGCTGCTGACCGTCGGCGCCGGAATCTACGGCGCCGCCCGCACTATGCACGGGGCCCGGATCTACGCCTCCGCGCCGACCCCACCCGGAGGCTGGCTGCTGCGCGCCCACTATATGGCCGGGAAGAACTACACGTACCAGATCAAGCAGACGGTCAACTCGTCCACCACATTGGCGTCCGGGCGGCGGGTACCGAGCAAAGTCGACATGGCGATGAGCTTCACGAACGACGTGCGCTCGGTAGCGGCGAATGGCGACGCAACCATAGGCATGCAACTCCGGGTCGACAGCGTCACCAGTGGCGGTCAGAATGTCCCCCTCCCACCGGCGACGCTCGCTCAGATCACGCAGCCGGCCGTCTTCCACGTGACGAACCGCGGACGGATCGCCAAGGATGCGCCCGGTGGCGCAGGCAATTCCATTTTGGCATCGCTCAGCAGCACTGAGTGCTTCCCGGAACAGCCGGTTAAACCCGGTGACACTTGGACGTCGACGCTGTCCATGTACGGTTCGCTCTTCGAAGTGAAAGCTTCCCTCAACGATGTTGTCGAGAAGGACGGGCACAAGGTTGCGCTGGTGCACGAGGATCTCGCTAGATCGGCTCCTACCCCCGCAGCCGATACCGCCCAGGGCGGAATTGCGCAAATGAGCTTCGACTCGGCCAGTGTCGACGCGGAGTACGACATCGATACCGGTATCACCCGGATAGCTCGCACGAAGGCGGTCTCGTACATTACCACGCCCACCGCGCAAGGACCCGCGCACACAATCGCCAACACCGACCAGACGCTCACACTTCAATCCAGCTAACCAACTGGAGTTGGCATTCGACAAAAAAAGACGGGCATCGGACGCAACTGTCCGATGCCCATCTTCTTGTTCCGCCTGTGCGCGTCTGGACCCTCTTTAGTAGGGATACCAGCCCTGCGCATGCCACGTGGCCGATTGAGCGGTGGGAATGTAGATGTTCTTGTACCAGTTCATCCTGCCCGCAACCATCGCCTTGGCATGGCCGTCGAAGAAGATCACGTTGCACGATCGGCTGTGTCGGAAGCGGGGCATCATGCCGCACTGAGCCCAGGTCGACCAGGTACCGGGATGCGTGATCTGCTGATCGCAGTCGTGGTTAAGGTTGGTTTCGATCTCTTTGTGCTCGCCGTCATGGGAGCCGTCGGAGCCGGTCCAGTCGGTCCAGTCCCATTCCCACGGCGTGAATGTCGACCACCCGGCAGACTCGTTGTTCTGCCCGCACTCCATCATGTAGATCTTGTCGGCGGGCGCATCGATCATCGTCTCGTTGGCGACCCCATTTGCCGGACCGTTGCCACCCCAGGGCGTCGCGCCGTCCGGAGCCATATCGTAGCTCGGCTTGATCTCCATCGACTGATCGCTCGGGAACGACGGGCAGTGGAAAACGCCGTCCTTGCCGGTCGCCCAGTCGCCCACATGACCGTTCTTGATGTAGGGGTACAGCATATCCGGCCACAGGACATGGGTTCCGCTGTAGCTGTTGGGGCTGTAGTACTGATCCATCGGATAGTTGCCGTCGTAATCCTCCACGTACTGCATCGCGCCCAGACCGATCTGCTTCTCATTCGACAGACACGCCATGGCGCGCGCCTTTTCTCTCGCCGATGCAAAGACGGGGAATAGAATTGCCGATAGAACAGCAATTATTCCGATAACAACCAGTAGTTCGATAAGTGTAAATCCAAAATTTGATCGACAAATGCGTCGCTCAGTCTTCCGCTTCATACTACGTTTCTCCTTGCCTGACCAACGGGGCCGACCCGCGGCGTAAAATACTTCTGTATCCATTCTCGGTATCTACGGGAAGTTGTTGGATAGCGGGGACGCTCGTAACACTACCGGTTTTCGCGTAAGAATATCAGGGCATGTACCTGGGTATGGAAGCGCATTCGACTGCGTGCCATGCCCAGAGCCCTGGATGGGCATGATGTCCCAGACCGTCTGCGTAAAAAATGCAAGCGCTCTGGTCGACACTCTGGCTCCCTCTCCTTTCCAAGGAGAGGGTTGGGGTGAGGTTTCCTGTCTACCTCGGCGATGGCGGCCAAACTTCCTCCTCATCGACGTCCGAGTCCGTCGACGCTCCCGCCGCCCTCGACAACCGCCCGGCCCGCCTGTTCCACGCCCATGTCGACCAGGCGACAGACAGCGGCCAACCAATCGCCGACGCCCATAGCACGGCGTCGAGGAGGCCCGAGAACTCCATCAAGTGTAAGGCCGCGACGTATTGGCGGTAAGTGACAATCGTGAAGTGGAAACTCAGGAGTTTGACGACGCAAACGAAGATCGCCGGCGACGCAACTAACGTTACGATCAACCACCATAACGTGACCGCTGCCATCGCAAGAATCGCTCTCCGCCCAAACCGCTCCGTCGACAGCGGCCGACAATGCACGAGCGGCCACCAACTAAAGTCCTTATCGTTGCAAGCGTTCATCAAACGCTCAAACGGCGCGGCGACATCGATAGGCATATTTAGATTATAACGGATTCACTAAGTCGACGAGCAGTTCTTCCTCCGCCGCGCAAAGCCAGTCGGCGGTGACTGTCTCGATTACGGCGAGGCATGAACTCGGCCACGTGACTATGTCGACCTGAGCGATGTCTGGCTGCGGATCATACGGCTGAAGTCGAACCAGAGGCGCCGCCAATCTTCCTCGCGGCATGCGCAAACGACGGTGTAGACGGTGGTGCCGCCTATCATGGTCGCGTGGTAGCCATGCATGGGATGATGGGACAGAGGGCTGGTGGACTCGGCGGTCCATTCGGACACGAGCATATCGCCCATGCGTCCGGTGAGTTGAACGGGGTCCTTCTCGACATATCGATCATAGTGCGACGCGATTGTCGTCTGTGCCTGTCGGTGCAAGGCGTCGAGCGGGGAGCGAGTCCAGGTGGAGAGAGTGTCGATCCGTCGAACCATCGCCTCCTTCAGCGCGCCAATGAGCATGCCTCCGGCAGGCTTTTCGACCCCGACGCTGGAGACGTCGACGCTGGCTTCATTCGAAGAAAAATGCGCTCCCGAAAACTGGGTTGGATAGTCGCTCTTGTCGCTAATCTCCCACGCCGCGGGGGCGTCGCAGGTGAACGATCCGTCGAGGGCGACATAGGGCTTGTACACTTTTGGCAGCGTCACGCCCTGGTCGACGACGCCCGCCTGACGCACACTGTCGACACTCACGCCGGCGACAATGGCACAGATCGCGATCAGCAAAAATGGCCGTCGACGCACAGTGCGCACGGCCGTATTCAATTGGTCGATTGTTGGTCTCACACTCTATCGACGAGTCGCGGGGCGGTCTTTGTTCCTACGGCAGAGTTCGATGGATATAATTGCTACCCAAAACCTGCCCACCGTCATCCTTATGGGCATTCGACATGTTTGCAATATCCTACACCTTCGCCGCGCGGATGGGAGGGGACGGGACCGTGCATTCATACGCGGGTGACACGTACACCGTTAACTACACCAGCGGCGGTAAGGCGTACGCTCTGACGGGAACGATCTAGCCCGGGCTATTCACGAACCTGCATCTCTTTCTGGAGGAGAGACACAGAGAGGTAACGCTTCACTCAGAACGTCAATAATCCGGGCTAGTCAGGCGCAACAAAACGGAGCTCTCGACAAACGTCGACAGCCCCGTTTGCTTGTGTTAGTCACGCGGAGGAATTAGTCCGACATCGTTACAACCATGGCACCGCCTTCGTGGGTCGAATCACCACCGCCGAATCCAGGGATGTTCATCCCGATGAACCGGCCGGTGACCACATATTGCGAATTACCGTTAGGATTCGTGTCTTCGATGAAGAACACGCCGAAGCCGAGGACGGTAACGTCGGACGTACCATTCTTTCCCGGCGTACTGATCAGTGGAACGACAGCGACGTGATCGTCGTTGACGTCTTGATAGCCGGGGTCGCCGGAATAAATGGCGTGCCCCGTGATCGGGTCCGTACCGGTTTGCGGATAGGTCGATCGCCCGTAAAACCAGTCGTCGTACGGCTGACTGCTGTTGACGTAGTATTGATCCATGTAGTTGGGTGGCGTCAAGCTGGTGGACAATCGATCGGACATGCCCTGCCCCGTAGGGCCGACCTTGTTACCCGTCAACGTAGTAAGCGTATCGCCGATGGAGATTGTTTGCGACGAGTTGTAGCCGACGTTGGTGCGGTAATCGGCGCCCCCGCTCGAACCGATGAGATTCAACTCACCGAAGTCTCCCATCGCATTTATCGTCGTCCCGGACATACTGATCGATTTCAGCGTGATCTGTCTCGTTTGGTACGTAAAATTGGCGGGCGGATTGGTGAGCAGGCTATTGATAAAGATGAGATCGCTCCGGAGACTGGCATCGAGCGACGAATCGGGATTGGGCTGATCGGCAACAATGCCCCACGGGACGGCATTATTGACCTTTGTCGCCGCCGTCAACGTGACCGTCGCGCGCGCCGGCACAAGAGTGTACCCGTGCCCTACGACACCGCCAAATACCGCAGGCGCCCGGACCGTACCGCGAACTGTGAAGCTCGTGCGGGTCGATGTCGTCTGCGCGTCGTCACGGTTGAATGTCACGCCGTTCCGGCTGTACGCCGCAATCACACGATCCCTCGCGGCGGAACTGTTCTGTGTCGCCCAGGCAATGGCGGCAGAATCTGCCACCGTTTGCGCCTTGTTACGGGCGTACCACATCATGCCTTCGTCCACCGACAGACCTGCGACACCGCATATGCCGACCAGGGAGACGGTGAGAAAGACAAGAGACGCGCCGCGCTGATTTCGTCTATTTCTGGTGATCATGTTGAAGTCCTTATGCCGCGATCGGCAAAGCTACTGTCGGACCATAATGGCCACGGCTTGCATCGGCACGCGGCCGTTACCAAACAGACCGGTAAGACGGCTGTGACTGTAAGTAATGGTGACCTTTATCAAATCGCCAACCGGCACGTTGTTCTTAGCACCGCTCGTATCATCACCCACTGGATGGCTGGTGGGAAATGTCACGCCTCCATCAGTGCTGTAGTAGGCGACGAAATCGGTGTCATCGGAAAGCCCGTTCTGCAGGAGGGCGCTTGAGCCGATAGTATTATTGCTTCTGATATAGGTCCGCGCACTTGCGACTGTCATCCCCCTCGATAGATCGCGCGCGTAGTCGCGTGCGAACGTGTTGACCGTCGAGGCATCACGAAACGACCAGCCAATTTCAGCGATGCCGAAAACAATCACGCATAAAATTGCGAGACCCACAGCGGTCTCAATGAGAACCGCTCCTTGGCAGCCACTGCGCGAACGTTTTGGTCCGATCTTGTGCATGGCTAACTACCCTTCTCAACGCGCATAATGACCGTCGCCGGAAGATTATAGCGGGAGCCAAAGAATCCGGTGACGCCCTTGTGCGAGTACGATCCCGTAACGCGCACCCAGTCGCTCGTTACGGCCTGCGCCGTATCCCCCAAAGAGGATGACCAGGTCTGACCTTGATCCGAACTCTGTTGAACGACAAGTGTGACGGTGCTCGCCGTGAAGTTCGTGTTTGCCGTGTTCCACTGAAGAGCCTTGGTCTTTGCAGTGCCGACAGTATCGCCCACCACCATCCGACGAGTTGCCTCGCGCGTTATGTTGTAAAGCAGTTCGTGGTCCTGGAAGAGTAATGAAGTTTCAATTGCGCCGAACACCATAAAGATGAGGACGCAAAAGCCAATTGCGGCTTCTACAAAAGCCGCTCCCTGTTGGCGCCTACGTCGAGTGCGTACCATGTTTGATGCCCCGGTCATCGTCGATGTCGCAGTGCGCGAGTGATCAAGCGCCTCACCGCTGCTGGTCACGTCATAAACAGCAAAAATTGCTGGCGCGGCTTTATTCAAAATGCCGAAACAAGCAACTCTACACTAGATTATAACACCATTCTTGCGAAAAATACAGCTAGACTAACTTTGCAGTCTAGTAAAAACAGACGGTTTCTCGTACGAGCGGGGCTGTGAATTGGAGTAATGGAGAGGGGTAGGACATGATCGACGAATGCCGGCCGGTGTCTAGAACAAGTACTTGTCCAGCTCGACCCTATCCGCGCTTTCCGGCAGCACCGGCGACCAGAGATCGCCGATCTCGGAGACGCGGGCGGGGACGTTCTTGAGGTTGAACGCCGTCGCCTCGACCCCCGCCTCGACCTCTTCCCACCGCACCGGTGTCGACACCGTCGCCGTCGGGGTGGGGCGGACGCTATAGATCGACGCGAGCGTGCGGCCCCAGGCGTTCTGGTTGTAGTCCACCAGGATGCGCCCTGGCGGACGGTCGGCGATCTTGTATTCGGAGGTCAACAGGTCGGGGAACTTGGCCGCGATCTCGATCGCAAACGCCTTGGCGAAGGTCCACACGGCCTTCTGATGCGTGCCGCGCACGATGGGGATGTAGAGGTGCATGCCATCGGAGCCAGACGTCTTAATGTACGACGGAATGCCCTTCTCGGCAAGTCCATCGCGGACGACGAGCGCGGCCTGACGCACCTTGTCGAACCCGGCGTCCGGCACGGGGTCGAGGTCAAAGTGGAGGTAATCCGGCGTGTCGACATCGTCGACGCGCGCGTACCACTGGTTGAGGTCGATGCACCCCAGGTTGACCACCCACAGCAGTGACGGCAGGTCCTGGATCACGGGAAACTCGATCGTGTTCTCCGGATTGTGCACCACCGAGCACGTCTCCAGCCAATCGGGCCGCGGACTGGGCGTGCGCTTCATAAAGAAGAACTCGCCGTCCGCCCCATGCACAAACCGCTTCATCACCATTGCTCGGTCGTGGATATGCCCGAGGAGCCAGGGGCTGATGTCCGAGTAGTACTGCAACAGATCCCGCTTCGTGTACCCCGTCTCCGCCCAGAAGACCTTGCCGAGGTTGGTCAACTTGACGTCGCGGCCCGCCACGTCGATGGTTATGTCGTTCACGCCATCGGGAATCGTCACCGGCGCAATCACCGCGTCGTCGAACCGTCGCGCCGGCAAATGGATCGTCGCTTCATGTAATCGTGGTCTCGGCATGGCCCATTGTACCCAGCGAGCGCAAGATGGACGATTGGAAAGAGAGGATGATAGAAGAGCAGGAGTTTTAACCGCAGATGGACGCAGATGTTCGGAAGGAGATAGCATCTTCCGTCCGACCTACCCCAAAATTCTTACTTTTCTTCTCTATCTGCGTCTATCTGCGAAATCTGCGGTTAAACTCCTCTCCTCCTCTGGCCTCTACTTGACGCCGGAGACGTCGTAGACGAAGCTGCGGGATTGGCCGGGGTTGCCCATGTCGTAGAGGACCGAGAGCGTCTTCATCGAAGCGTCCTTGGGCACGGGGATGAGAAGCCGCTCCGACGTCGATTCGCCGAAGGCCAGGCTCATGCCCTCGTAGTTGTCGTCGTGCTTGGCCTTGACTACGTAGTATTCGGTGATCTTGTCATCGTCCGTCTTGAGCGTCGGGATCACTTTGTTGTCGCTGTGGTACCAGCCGTCCCAGGTGAGGTTCGTCAGTGTCACCGTCACCACCAGGAATTGCTTGCCGTCGTCGGCGGTGTGGTCGCCGATAGGGCCGGGAGCGACCGCGATATTGTCGACACTCATGCTGCACGCACCCGCGACATACGTCGTGCCGAGGACGCCCGGGATGACGCTCAGGGCCGTGTCGCCGGTCTTATCCGACGGATCGACATAGGGGGCGGTCAGCGGCTTAATGATGTTCGGCGCGGTCCCGAGATTGTAGCGAAAGACCTCGTCCTTCGTGCCCGCCTGGCCCATCTTGATGATGATCTTGGACAGTGAACCCTTCGCCGGCACTATCGCGCAGTCGATGAGATCGTCGACACCCTGGCCGGGCTTCAGCGTGATCGACAAATTCTCCTTCTCGCTCTCCCGGCGAACGTCGCCGGTATCCTCGATGGTGTTGTTGTTGGCGTCGACGACCTGGAAGAAGGTGCTGGCGCTACGGTAGAGATCTTCCTTGTTCGGATTCTTGATGCGGTAGTGGATGACCAGCAGCTTCTGGTCGACATTGGACGCGTCGAACCCGCCCACATGCGCGTTGTACGGCTCGACCGTGTACTCCGCGCTCATCAACGTGAAGTTCACGGGAGTGCCGTTGTCCACCAGCGTGTACGTCGTGCCGAACTGGCCGTACCCGCCGTGCATCTGAGTGGTGCCCTTGGTGGCAACCACCGGCTTCTTCGCCTTCGCCGCCGCCGACGACGCAACGGGCGACGCAGCCATCGCCGCGATGGCCCCGATCAGAAAGAACGTGCGCATGGAAAATCTTCCTCAATGTTGTAATGAAAATGTGAACAGGATACTGTTAGCGGTTCAGACGTAGTTGTCCTGCTATTGTTCAGTTTGCGGGGGATGGACATCCGCGTCCGCGCCGGCGAGGGTCGGCCTTCGGGTCCTCGCTCCACTCGGATCGCTGCGCGACGACCCGTACATTGCTGACAGAGGTGGTGGCCTTAGGAGCGTGCAATTTTCGATAGGCAAACCGATAGCCACGGAATGTACGGGGCGCCTGAAAGGTTGTGACAGCAACCTGTAAGTCGCCCCTCGCCGACGTAAGCGCCATGCGTTACTGATGTCGGCCGAGTAGATCACTCCTCAGCATCTCCTATTCCGAACATCTGCGTCTATCTGCGACATCTGCGGTTAAACTCCTCGCTCTCCACTCTCCTACGCCTTCCACCGGAAATGGTAAAGCACGGGCAGTCGATAGAGCCAGTCCTGCTCCATCACGACCTGACCCGGCCAGTGATGGACGACGAGCGGGACACCGGCTTCGTCGACGTTCGTGCTAATGACGCCGATGTGCCCCGCCACTCCCGTTCCGCAGTCCCAGAGCACGATGTCGCCCGGCTCCCAGTCGGCATTCGGACCTTCGATCGGCAGTTGCTTGGCCCGGTGTTTAAAGAAGACCGCCAGGTTTCGACAGCGTCGATGGTCGATATTGGGATCGCGCCGTTCGATCTTGTACCCCGACGGATGCGTCCGCTCGTCCTCCTGCACCATCGACTTCAAGTCGACACCGGAGGCGCGGAAGGATCGAATGGCGACGTCGGTACAGACCCCGATGTTCGGAGGCGGGTCGCCGCCGACAAAGTAGCCGTCCTGGTACGCGATATTCGACGCCACCTGTCTGGACAGGTCCGTCTCGACCGCACGCTGGAAGGGAGACAGGTTGGGGGCCGGCGCCGGCTTGACTTCGGGCGTCAATACGGAGGGAACGGCACTGTGTCGGATTGACTGACGAACCGAGTCCAATGCCGCCGCCACCGCGGCAAGGGCGGCTACCGCGGTGAGCGTGAGGATCAAAATGCGGGGTCGAAGCTTCGGCATATGGATGAGTACGCCCAATCGACGCCACCAGGTTCCGTCTAGATCTATGGATCTACTCTGAGTCGGCCGCTTGCTGGGGTAACATTTGAGACGACAAAGGGGGCAAGCAATAATATGTCGCTTCGACGTAAACTCAATGCTATCACGTTCGGTAGCGCTTTGGCCATTCTTAATGTTGTCCCTGGCCATGCACAAACCGTTACTGACATTCACTATTTCCAGCCGGCGGATGGTCTCACGCCGTACGGCACGCCGTACTTCGACTCCAACGGAATTATGTACGGCACAACCAGTGTATCGGGACCTGGCAGCGGAACGGCCTTTTCAATAAACTCAAGCGGAAGTTTTACCGTGCTGCACGCATTCGGCGGCGGTACGGGACTCGTTCAGAATCCCGCCGGGCAAAACGTTCCCGACGGAACACGGCCGCACTGCGGCGTCATCCCCGGACCCGACGGCTATCTCTACGGCACCACGACTACCCCCGGCACCGTTTACAAAATGAAGCCCGACGGTACTGGCTACGTTCAGCTTGCTGTCTTGCCGAACAGCGCGTCGACCGAAGCCGGCCTTACCGCCGCAAACGACGGTAACCTGTACGGATCGACTCCGCAGTACATCTATAAGGTGACACCGGCGGGAAATATAACCGTCATCCACAACTTCCAGTCCGCCACCGAAGGCTCGTACTGCTACTCGCAGCTCATGCAGGCGAAGGATGGATTCCTGTACGGAACGTGCAACATCGGCGGCAGCGCGAACATGGGCACCGTGTGGAAGATGTCGCTCGACGGGAATCTGACCGTACTTCACTCGTTCACTAACCCGTCTCCGCCGTTTGGGAACGACGATGGCCAGAATCCAATCGGCGGATTGGTTCAAGCCGGGGACGGCAATCTTTACGGCACCACCACCACGGGAGGCGGGCAAGGCCAGGGTACTCTCTACAGCATCTCGGGCGGCACATTCGCAGTCTTGACGACATTCCCGGCTGCGAGCTTCGGTCACACCATCTACTGCAATCCATTTCTTGGGAGCGACGGCAACCTTTACATCACAAACGCAAGAGGTGATGCACTCTTCGAGGTTGCTCTTCCGAGTGGAGCGGTCACCGTGCTGCATTCCTTCCATTCCGACCAGTTTGGGGATGATATCTACTCCGGCGTTGCCGAAGGACCGGACGGAAATCTGTACGGCGCATGCCGTTTCACCGACCCGAACGGCTATGGCGCCATGTATTCCATCGCGCTCGGCCTACCTGCCACTCCGGCGCTGACTACGCTCAGCCCGTCGACCTATCCCGTCGGCAGCAGCACCTTCACGCTGACTCTCACCGGCTCGCACTTCGTCAGCGGCGACACCGTCACCTGGGCGGGAAGCCCGCTCACGACGACCTACGTTTCGCCGACCACACTGACCGCCGTTGTCCCCGCGTCCGACCTTGCGGTCGCAGGTTCGTTCAACGTGGCCGTCAACAACCCGACAAACTCACGTACCTCGAACACACTCCCGTTCACCGTGTCCGTGCCGAACCCGGTCATCACCGGCATCGCCCCCGGCCGCGGTTTTGTCGGCAGCCCGTCGCTGATCATCACGGTGACCGGCACCGGCTTCGTCAACGGCTGTCAGGTCTGTGTCGACGGATCTCCCCGGCCGACAACCTTCGCCTCGCGCACATCGCTGCAGGCGGTCGTCCTCACCGCCGACATGGCCGTCAACACAACGCGCAACATCACGGTCCTCAGTCAGGGAATCACGTCGAACACGAACAGCTTCCGCGTCCAGGGCACGGTCCTCGCCGCCACCTACGCCACTACGCGCAACCCCGACGGAACTCTTACGGTCGTGGTCACCTACGTCAACATCGGCAACGCGAGCGCCCTCGCGACGACCTTGAAGACGGCGACCCTGGCCAACGTCGCCACCACCACGACACTGCCGATCAACTCGGGCACGATCCCGTCCGGCGGCACTACCACGGTGACCCTCAAGTTCCCAGGCTCCGCCGCCGTCAGCGGCTCGGCTCCGTCGATGTCGCTCGCCGGCAACATCACCGGCGGCTCATTCACCATGAAGCAAGGCATCACCGTGCCGTAGAGGAAGAACGGGAATAGGGTGTGGGGAGTAGGGGGTAGGGTAAATCCGCTCATTGCTCCCTAACCCCCAAAAGCCGCGGCGTGGTTCTTCGCGCCCGGAGGGCGCTTGGCGCTTCGCCCGTCAGCCACGTTTTTCATAAGCGTGGTCCGACGAGATCCGACCCCACTCCCTCCTCACGCTCTTTCAATTTCCCCCGCCGCCTTGTCGATGGCGGCGGTGATGGTGGCGAGGGTTTCGGGCGATAGCTCGCCCTTGCTCATCCGGATCTGCAGAGCCGACCGCAAGTTGCCCATAGCGCGGGCCAGCTCCGGGGCGGGTGCGCCGCCGAACCGTGCCTTCACCTGGTCCAGGCGCGCACGCAGGGCCTGCATCGACGCCTCGTTCTCGGCGAGCGCCGCCTTGCCGTCGTCGGTGATGCTGTAGAGCTTCTTCTTCCCGTCCGCCTCACTGTCGATCAGGCCGGTCTCTTCGAGGAAAGTGAGGGTGGGGTAGACCACGCCGGGACTTGGCGAATACTGCCCGCCCATCATCTCCTCAATCGCCTTGATGAGCTCATACCCATGCCGCGGCTGCTTGTCGATCAAGTCGAGCACCAGCCAGCGCAAGTCGCCCTGCTCCAGAAACCGCTCCCCTCGACCCCCACCTCCGCGACCGAACCCTGGCCCAGGCCCGAATCCCGGACCGAACCCAAACCCAAACCCATGACGGTCGCCTCGACCGCCACCAAACTCCCCACGCATATCTCTCTCCTGTCCTTCGTCGCCCCGGCCAAACCCATGATGCGGTCCACCATGCCAGTCGTGCCCGGAGGCAACCTCCCTACCGGTGCCATGGCGCCCCCACATCTCCGCAAACCGCCCCGCCCGATCCTCGTGACCATGGCCGTGCTGATGTCCGTGCTGCTGATGGTGATGATGCTTGAACATTCTTATACTCCCAAATGGTTACATTTCGCTCGTCGACCGTCGATCGGTCGATCAGATCTGTCGATAATATATCTTTAAATTATCTTAGAAAGATCTTAGATATATCGAACTTAATTATGCGATAGATTGTCCTTGGTGTCAAGAGGGATGGAAAAATTAGTTTCCGGGGCTCCACGCTGCAAGACGATAATCTGATCGCACGAAGCCCCA
>Ga0207705_10000960_pt1 | contig 23561 bp, 29 predicted proteins | sample KBSC13metaG_FD_184314 | JGI IMG/M metagenome (GOLD analysis project Ga0207705, IMG submission 184314) | Corn rhizosphere microbial communities from Kellogg Biological Station, Michigan, USA - KBS C1-3 metaG (SPAdes) (version 2) | ecosystem: Host-associated > Plants > Roots > Rhizosphere > Soil ... | reverse complement strand
TCGATGACCTTCGGCTTGCCGCCTTCCATTACAGCAACGCAGCTATTGGTCGTGCCGAGGTCGATCCCGATTACTTTCGCCATTGATTTCCCTCTCAATGCCCTCTCGCGGCCCTCCTTTGAGCGGCCGGAAAGTTTGATTTGCCGCGGGCGATATAGGTGGCGTTCAGGCGAGGACAAGGCGTCGAGAGACGCAGGTTTGCGCGATGTTAACGGCCTGCGGCTACCTGACTGCTGTGACCCGGCTGACACCCCGACCGCAACAGGAAGCGCGCGACCATGCTGGTTGGATTCTGATTGCCTTCATCCTGCTGGCGGTCGGCTGGGCGGAGCTTTGGAAGCCGCTGCCTGTGGATCCGCGAGGCTTCCTGAACCTCGGAATTGCGCTGCTCGCCCTTGGCGCCGCGGCGACTTTCTACCGGACAGTACGCCCGCGCGAGAATTTCAGCGTCATGTGCATCGCCCTGTCCCAGGTGCTACTGTTCAGCGCGTTCGGCGAAATCCTGTCCTATCTTCTCGCGCGCGAGGGCGGAGCGCTCTGGGATTCGACGTTCGCCTCATGGGACAAGGCGCTGGGTTTCGATTGGAACGCAACCATTCGGTGGGTCGACGCTCACCCTTTCGCAGCGGCGCCGCTTACTGTCGCCTACGCGTCGCTGATTCCCCAAGTGATCGTTCTTATCCTCGCGCTGGGCTTCGCAAACCGGTTGAACGAGCTGCGAATCTTCATGCTGGCCGCGATGATCTGCGGAACGGTGACGATTCTGCTGTCGCCGTTATTCCCCGCCCTCAATCAGTTTGCATACGATCACATCGTTCCGGCAGCCTTCCCTCGCCTCAACGTCGCGGACGGCTATCGTGAGCTTCGCGACCTGGAGGCGCTTCGGTCGGGCAGCAGCACCGTGCTTCGGCTTCGCGATTTGCAGGGGATCATCGCCTTCCCCAGCTACCACGCCGGGCTGGCAGCGATCGCTCTGTGGGGCTTCTGGAAGAGCGGAATCAAATGGATCGCTTGGCTGGGGGCGATACTCGCCTTGACAACGATCCTTTCGACGCCGGTCGACGGGGGACACTATCTCGTTGACGTGATCGCGGGTCTAACACTTGCCGGCTGCAGCCTTGCCCTGGCTCAGCGGGCGATCTTCTGGCGCTTGCCCGCCTTATTCAAGGCATCGCCATTCCGCCGTTCACGTGCAGCGTTTGCCCCGTAACGTAACTGGCCTCGCGACTAGCGAGATAGACGCAGGCCGACCCGATATCGTCGCCTGAGCCCATTTCGCCTGCGGGAATTCGCGAGAGAATTCCCGCCTTCTGCTGATCGTTCAGGGCATCGGCCATCGCCGACTTCATGAAACCGGGAGCCACCGCGTTCACGGTCACTCCGCGGCTCGCGAGCTCGAGCGCGGCGACTTTCGTCAATCCGATCAATCCGGCCTTTGAAGCGACATAGTTCGCCTGCCCGGGATTGCCGGTGACACCCACGACCGACGTGATAGAGATGATCCGGCCGAAGCGTGCCTTCATCATCGGCCGCGACGCCGCACGGATCAGCCGGAACGCGGCCTCGAGGTTGACGGTCAGCACCTCCTCGAACTCCTCGTCCTTCATCCGCATCAGCAGGTTGTCACGCGTTACGCCCGCATTGTTGATCAGGATGTCGAGCTTGCCGCCAAGCGCATCGACGGCTGCAGGAACGAGCTCGTCCACCGCGGCCTTGTCGGAAAGATTGCAGCCGATGGCGACATGATCGCCGCCAAGCTCGTCGCGAAACCACTCCAGCTTCTCGACATTGCTTCCCGACACCGCAAGCCGCGCTCCCTGCCCCGCCAGCGCCTTGGCGATTGCGCTTCCAAGGCCCCCAGAAGCGCCGGTCACCAATGCCGTCATCCCAGTCAGATCGAACATTCTTCCTCCTCGTCATCCCGGCGAAGGCCGGGATCTCAGGACGAGATTACGCCGGCGCCTTCACCCGCTGAGACCCCAGCTTTCGCCGGGGTGACGTTCACAATTCCTTCGCCAGCGCCTCAATGTCCTCGATGGTGATAGCGCTGGCCACCTTCGCGTCCGGCACAATGCGCTTCACGATCGGGCCCAGCACCTTGCCGCCAATCTCGACGAACTCGTGCACTCCGGAATCGAACATGTTGGCGACGCTCTCGCGCCAGCGGACCATTCCGGTCACCTGCTCGACCAGGAGCGAACGGATTGCGTCAGGATCGCTCTCGGGCGCAGCCGTCACGTTCGCGAACACCGGCACCGCCGGCTCCTCCACGACGACGTAGCTCAGCGCATCGCGCATCGCCTCGGCCGCCGGCTGCATCAGCGGGCAATGGAACGGCGCCGAGACCGGCAACTGCACCGCCCGTTTCGCGCCCATCTCCTTCGCCATTTCGAGGGCGCGGTCGATCGCGCCCTTCGCTCCGGATAGAACGACTTGGCTCGGGTCATTGTCATTGGCGACGGTGCAGACTTCGCCTTGCGCGGCAGCCTCGGCGATCCGCCGGGCCATCGCGAGGTCGGCTCCTAGCAGCGCACACATCGCCCCTTCGCCCACCGGCACCGCCGCCTGCATCGCCTGCCCGCGAAGCTTCAAGAGCTTCGCGCTATTGGAGAGATCGAACGCGCCGGCAGCACAGAGTGCGGAATACTCGCCGAGGCTGTGACCGGCGACAAAGTTGGCGACGCCCGCGAGGTCCACGCCCAGCGTCCGAAACACCGCGATCGAATTGGCCATGATGGCAGGCTGCGCATTCTCCGTAAGCTTCAGCTCCTCGTCCGGCCCTTCGCGCATCAGCCGGAACAGGTGCTGGCCAAGCGCCTCGTCGACCTCCTCGAACACGTCCCGTGCAGGCCGGCTCGCCTCTGCGAGCGCCGCACCCATCCCTACGGATTGGCTTCCCTGCCCCGGAAAAATGAACGCGCGCATCGGCTCCCCTGTTCGGCTATAGGTCTTTGGAGGGCGGTTAGGCCGGGGCGGCACGATTGCCAAGCGGGGGAGAACCATCGATGGCGAGCGTATCCGGCAAGGGCCAGCTCGGCCTTCCGATGGCCACCGCACTCATCGTCGGCAATATGATCGGCGCCGGTATCTTCCTGCTTCCTTCGCAGCTCGCCTCCTATGGCCGGACCGCCTTCTACGGCTGGCTGGTTACCATCGGAGGAGTGCTTTGCCTTGCGCTGGTGCTTATCGCGCTTTCCCGGCGCATTCCTGGCGGTCCTTTCGTTTACGTCGAGCGGGCATTCGGGCCACTCGTCGCCTTCCTGATCATGTGGAGTTATCTCGTCGGGATTTGGACCGGCCTACCCGCGATCGCCATGCCGGGCGTGAGCTATCTCAGCCTTATTGAGCCCGTGCTGGGCCGGCCTCTGATCGCGCCGTGCTTCACGGTTGCGTTGATTTGGGTCTTTGTAGCGATCAACGCGCGGGGCGCCCGATCGGGGGGCATGGTTCAGCTAGTGACCTCTGTTCTGAAGGTCATTCCCCTCATCGCGGTCGCGCTGGTCGCGGCAGCATCCTTCGGAGGGGGAGATCGCGCGGCGCAGCAATCGGACGCACTTTTCTCCGGCGGCTCATTAGCAGGCGCAGCTGCTCTCGCCCTGTTCTCGATGCTCGGCTTTGAATGCGCGACCCTGTCGACTGACAAGATCCGAAACCCCGAGCGAACCGTGCCGCTGGCCACCATAACGGGCGCGGTTCTCACCGGTTTTATTTACATCGCCGCCTATGCCTCCGTTCTGTTCCTGCTGTCGGCCTCCCGCACCGCCGCGTCACCAGCCCCCTTTGCGGAGGCTATTGCCCCCCTCCTCGGCCATAATGCGAGCGATGCAGTCGCGCTGTTCGCCGCGATCAGCGCGTTCGGCTGCCTCAACGGATGGCTGCTCGTCGGCGGCGAAGTCACGCTGACGATGGCTCGCGACGGGGTGCTACCCGCCTGGTTCGGCAAGACGACGCGGATTGGCACGCCTGTCCGCGCACAGGTGATCGCGGGGGCAGCTGCGACGCTTCTGGTCCTCGCGAATTACAGCAAGTCGATGGCCGGCCTTTTCACCTTTGCTGCGCTGGTCACGACAGTGTCCGAGCTATTTCTTTATGCCGGGATCGCAGCGGCCGCGATCATGCTTTCACGCAGTCTAAGAGGGCCGGCGTGGCTCGTTCCGGTGGCCGTTGTTGCTCTCGTTTTTTCGCTATGGGCATTTTACGGCGCCGGTACCGAGCCCAGTCTTTGGGGGTTGGCGTTGTTCGCCAGCGGGCTGCCCGTCTACTGGCTCATGCGCCGCGGCGAGCGCTCCATCCCGGCGGTGGAGGCGAGTCCAGTCGCGCCTCCGGTATAAGCCGCCGGAGCTTGCGCGCGAAGCTTCTTAGGCACACTTCGCTGGTTCCAAGCGGCCCCGCTTCGTAGCTCGCCGACTGCATCCCAAGCTGCACCCGTGCGATCAGCTCGGTGTCCTCGGCGTTCACCCGGCGATTGATCCGCCAGTTGAGGTAGCGCGCCGCCTTCATCTCCCTCCGCTCATCGGGAAGCGCATAACTGATCTCGCGGATCACCGTTTCCGTCGCGCTCACCGGCAGCAATTGCATGAAGTCGATCTGATCAGGGTAGATGTCGAACGCGACGTTCGGGAACAGTTTGTAATAGAGCCACTTGCGCCGGTGGCTCGGCGGCAGATGCTCCGCTTCCGGGAGCAGGCGCTGGTAGGCGCGTTCGGAAGGATTCGCGGATTCCGCCTCGACCAGATCGCCTTCCATCCGGTCGACATGCGCCCCAGCCTCGATCCGGTAATTGCGGCCGAAAAGCCGGGTCAGGCCGGGATGGCCGACGGGGATGTGGAGATGATCCGAATAATTGTCCGCAATCGTCTTCCAGTTGAGCGGCCGCGGCCGGAGAGTCACCCGCCCGATCGCCCGCAACTCTTCGAACCGGTACGGCGCGATCTCGGCCTCATAAGGCGCCATCATCTCCGCGACTGAAGGCGCGCCGGCCTGCAAAGCCACGAACAGGAACCCGCGCCAGTTCTCCAGTGCCACGGGCGTCAGCCCAAGCTCCTGCGGCCTCAGCCCCGGATATTCGCTTCGATGCGGCACCCCGACCAGCCGCCCGTCGCGGGCATAGCTCCACGCGTGATAGGGGCAGGTCAGCACCTTCGCGCAACCGCCGGTCCCGTCCACCAGCCGGGAACCGCGGTGACGGCAGACATTGGCGAAGGCTCGTGGCACGCGGTCATCCCCGCGAATGACGATCACGCTTTCGCCCAAATATTCCAGCGTTCGCCACTCTCCCGGCTCCGCGATTTCGGATTCGTGGCAGACCACCTGCGGGGCCGCGCGGAGGAACGCGCGCTTTTCGGCCTCAAAGAATTCCGGATCGAAGTAGAGCCAGCCCGGCAGGCTCCAGTCGTCGAGCGGGTCGGTCCCTTGGGCAATCGGCTGCAGGCGCGTCGCCATTCTTCACCACTGCCACCGCGGCGATTGCGACGCAATCTGGCCGAACGTCTGTAGGAACCTCGCAGGGGCCTGCGGGTTAGCCCAAGCGAATCACCTGAAGGAGCGCCCCATGATCCGTAAACTGTTGTTCGCAACCGCTGTTCTGGTTGCCGCGCCCGCTTTCGCCGCGATGCCGCCGGCTCAGTTCCTCCAGCACGCGATCAAGGGAGACAATAGCGAGGTTCGGCTGGGACGGCTGATTTCCCATCTCGGAGCGAGCGCTCAGGTCCGCCGCTTCGGCGCAACGCTGACCAGCGACCACAGCGTCGCACGGTCGCAGGCGGCGGCGCTCGCCCGGCGCATGGGCGTGCGGCCCCCGACAGCGATGACGCCCGACGCACGGGTAGAATATGCGAGACTGTCCCATCTCCGCGGCCGCGCATTCGACAGGGAGGTTCGCCGTTCGATGATCGCGGATCACCGGAAAGACATTGCCGCGTTCGAAGCTCAGGCTCGCGGTGGCGATCCCAGGACGGCACGCCTCGCGCGCATGCAGCTTCCGACACTCCGCAAGCATCTGCGCATTGCGGAATCGCTTCGCCGCTGAGGCCGCCCGCCTGGCGATCGCGGCGCATCTTCAAGATGCGCCGCGCTCCCGTCTTACCAGCCGCCTTGCTGCGGCGGGAAATTCGCCGCAATGATCATACCCGTGGGAAGCTGGCACTGGCCGGCCCCGCCGCCAGCCATTCCTGAACTCGGCCGCATCAGCCGGAAATCGCACCGCATGAAACCGCCCGGCCCCTGCAGGTTCGCGAGCACCTGACCGCTATAGTTGGTGATCGTCTGCATCGACGGACCCCAGGGCCCCCAGCCGCCCCAGCCCCAGCCCCAGGCGCGGCCGCCCCAGCCACGGCCCCAGCCGAAGCCCGGACCCCATCCGTTCCACAGCGGATCGTAATCGGCGACGCTTTCGGAGGTGATTTGGAAGAACGGGCCCTGAAAGACCTCGCCGTTCGACAGCTGCGCAACCATGTTGCCTCGGGTCCCGCCGTTCTCGCTCCAGGTGAATGTTGCGCCGACGTTGCCGGTGGTGGATTGACCCATTCCGACGCCCGTCGTCGTGCAGCCGGCGATGGCGATCGCAGCAAGCGACGCCGCTGCTAACTTGATCGCTGATCTTTTCATTTCTCTACTCCTTCACCCGTGAAACGAAAATATCGGCCACTGGCTCCTGTATTGCTTCGATTTCATGGGTTTGTGCGGTTGCGCAAATGCTCGGTTCACTTGCCTTTCCCGGCACGATCGGTCATAGGCGCGCCCGCTGGCGCACGGCCCTGCCGTTGCGCCGGTGTTTTTTGAACGACAGCCGGAGGGGCTCGGCATCGCGCCGCGCCAGCGATCGGCCAAGAAAGAGAGAAGTCAAACATGCCGCTCTACGAGCATGTTTTCCTTGCGCGTCAGGATCTGGCCCAGGCCCAGGTCGATGCGCTCGCGGAAAACGCTACCAAGATTCTCACCGACAATGGCGGGAAGGTCGTCAAGACCGAAACCTGGGGCCTCAAGTCCCTCGCCTATCGCATCGCGAAGAACCGCAAGGCGCATTTCGTGATGCTCGACGTCGATGCGCCCGCCCCGGCCATTGCCGAGCTCGAACGCCAGTCGAACATCAATGAGGACGTGATCCGCTTCCTCACCATCCGCGTGGATGAGCATGAGAAGGGTCCGTCGGCGATGATGCGCCGCGACCGCGACCGCGCTGCCCGCCCCCGCCGTGACGAGGAGATGGAATAATGGCCCGCGCCTTCTTCCGCCGCCGCAAGAGCTGCCCCTTCTCCGCGAAGGATGCTCCCAGGATCGATTACAAGGACGTCCGGTTGCTGCAGGGCTTCATTTCCGAGCGCGGCAAGATCGTGCCGAGCCGGATCACCGCCGTCTCCTCCAAGAAGCAGCGCGAGCTGGCGAAGGCGATCAAGCGCGCCCGCCACATCGGCCTTCTTCCCTACGTCGTGCAGTAAGGAGCAAGGGACATGGAAGTCATCCTGCTCGAAAGGATCGAGAAGCTGGGTCACATCGGCGATGTCGTCAATGTGAAGAACGGTTTTGCCCGCAACTATTTGCTTCCCAACAAGAAAGCGCTTCGCGCCAACGACTCGAACCGCAAGCTGTTCGAAGCCAACCGCGCCCGGATCGAGGCCGAGAATGCCGAGCGCCGCTCGGCCGCCGAGAAGGACTCGAAGACGGTCGACGGCAAGACCGTCCAGCTGATCCGCCAGGCATCCAACACCGGCCAGCTCTACGGCTCGGTCACCGCCCGCGACATCGTCGAGGCTCTGGAAGCCGAAGGCGCCAAGGTCACCAAGAGCCAGGTCGTGCTGGACCGCCCGATCAAGGCGATCGGAATGCAGGACGTGAAGATCGCGCTGCATCCGGAAGTGTCGGTCACCGTCCACGTCAACGTCGCCCGCTCGCCCGAAGAGGCCGAGCTTCAGGCGCAGGGCGTCGACGTCATCGCCCAGATGTTCGAGGAAACGGCCGCTCCGGTCGTCGCCGAGGTCCTGGTCGAGAAGGTCGACGAGGACAGCGCCGAAGCGCCGGCTGCTGAAGCCGAAGGCGAAACCGAACAACAGTAAGCGATCCCTTTTCCGATCATTTAAAGGGTCGTCGGCCAGCCGGTCGGCGGCCCTTTCTTTTCGCCTCGTCGCAATGGCTTGGGCCTTGCGGAACGGCGCCCTCGCCCCACCGTTCTCGTTGGAGAGGAGAATCGGCATGGCTGACGAGAGCAACGACACCCAAAGCAAGATCAACGAGGAAGACCGCGACATCGCCGCCCGGCCCGAGAACCGCACTGGCCAGGATCGCGATAACTGGAACCAGGGCTCCAGCAGCATGCCCGGAGGCGCCGATGAGGCCGAAGGCATTTTCGCTCACGACGGCGAAGGCGTAACCGGCGAAGCGCTCGGCGGCGGGCCGCTCGGAACCGGCAACACCGGCGCGGAGCTACCGAATGGAGCGCAAAGCGAATTCGCCCGCACAACCGGCGGCCAGACCAACGGCCTGACGACCGGCACCAGTGGCGCTGCTGGCTCGGCGTCCGGCGGCGCGGGCGGGCAGAGCGTCGGCTCGGTCGGAACGATCGGCGGGACAGAGTCGAGCGGCATGGCCAGCCACACCAGCGGTGCCGCCGTCTCGGTTCCCCGAAGCGGCGGGTCGGAACTCGACAACGAATATGGCGCGCAGCACGCGAAGGAGCCGGGCGGAGCCGATCATCAGCACAGCGCGCTCGGAGGCTCGGTTACCGCAGCCGGCGGCAATAGCGAAAGCCCAGGACCCGGCCAGACCGGGACGGATCGCTCCGGCTTTATCGGCTCGGAAGCAAACGAAGGCGCCGAAGCGGCGCAGCGCCGCGGATCGGCGGAGCAGCCGGCTTCCGCAACCGCCGCCAACGAGGACGATTCCGGCGAGGGAGTTTGAAATGCGAAGGAATAGCGGCGACGACCACGCCCGCGATCTCAATCGCGACCCGACGATGAAGGAGCACGAACGCGCCCGCGGCAAGAGCGGCGCCGCCGTCCTTAACCCTAAGGCGAACGAGCGTTCGATTGAGAATAATCGAGACCAGCGCACCACCGGAATGGGCTCGCGCAGCCGCAAGAGCGGCGAGAAGGGATCTCAGCGGATCCGGTAAAAGTCGGCGATCCGGTCGAGCGCGAGGGTGAGCACCAGCTTGCCCGCGCGCGCCGGCCAGCCGAGCGCGCTTTCCGCCTCGCGCATCCCTTCGCCGGCGCACACCACGCGCCACAGGATATCCGAGAGACCGGGGCCCGCTGCCTCGACAGCGCCGTCGAACCGGCGGCGGGCATCGATTTGCGCCCCCACCAGATCCGGCGCCGCGCCGGGCCAGTTGCTCTGCCCGCCGATCGGCGAAGCATCCCATTTCATCGTGATCCCCGGCGCAAGCCCCGCCCGCTCCCAGTCGCCTCGGAGTTGCTCCCCCGCATCGAACTGGCGGCGGCTCACCAGCCCTCGCGCGAACAACCAGCCGAGCGGCGACTCCACCGCATTTACCGTGACCGACCGCACTGCTCGCGGTCTGCGCCTGCCGTGCCTAAGAGTCTCCCCGTCGCGCCCGATTCCGCGCTCCACCAGCATGCGTTGCTCAATCCTGCCGCCCACATTGCCTCCTGTCCGATTCGCGAGCAGGCTTGCCACATCGGCAAATCTGTAGGACAGAAGAAAAACCGTATAGGTTATGCGGTGGATCTATTGGGGGAGCTCGGCCGATGATCACCAGAATCCGCGAAGTGCGCCGCGCGCGCAAAATGACTCTCGACGACGTCGCTCGCGCCTGCGAGCCGGCGACCACTCCGCAAACCATCGGCCGGCTCGAGACCGGAACGCGCACCGTCTCGGTCGGCTGGCTCAACCGCATCGCAAAGGCGCTTGGCGTCGAAGCCTCAGACCTGGTCGAAGGCGGCGGCGGCGATAAGGCCGAGCTCCCGGTCGCGGCGGTGCTTGGCGGCTCCGGCGCCAATGCGCCGCGCAAGACCAGCATCGTCGTCCCGCCGCGCCCGAAGCCGGGGGAAATCGCGCTCACCGTCTCCGCCAGCGTCGGCGACTATCGCGCCGGCGATGAAATCTGGTGCGAGACCCTTGAACCGGAGGAGTTCGGCCGGGCGCTCAACCGCGACGTGCTGGTCCCGCGCCCCGCCGGCCGCTTCCTGTTCGGCCGCCTGATCAATCGCGATTCGGAGAAGCTGCAGATCCTCCCGCTGGAATCCGGCGGCCGTCAGCAGGTCGTCGCCAACCCCGCCTGGATCGCCGCCGCAACCCGCCTGGTTCGCGCGCTGTAGCTCACAGCAGCCGCAGCTGCGCCCCTTCCGGCGGCTTGAACAAATCCCGGCGCAGCGCAAATCGGGACTGCGGCAAGCCGTACCTTTTCACCGCTTTCTCGAACCGCGTCCGAAGCAGCTCCGCCCACGGCCCCTGCCCGCGCATCCGGCTGAAGAAATTGGGGTCGTTGTCGCGCCCGCCGCGGATCGAGCGGATCACCGACATCACCTTGCCCGCGCGATCGGGGAAATGCTCATCGAGCCAGGCCCGGAACAGGGGCGCGACCTCGTTCGGCAGCCGCACCGCCATGCAGAAGACGCCGCGCGCTCCGGCCTCCGCCGCCGCCTCGACGATCGCCTCCAGCTCATGATCGGTGATCTGCGGAACTACGGGCGCGATCCCGACATGGCACGGCACCCCCGCTTCGTTCAGCGCCTTTACCGCCGCCAGCCTTTTCCTCGGCGCAGGCGCCCTCGGCTCCAGCGTGCGCGCGATCTTCGGGTCGAGCGATGTCACCGAAATCGCAATGGAGCAGATGCCGAGCGCCCCCGCCGGCGCGAGCAGGTCGAGATCGCGAAGAACCCGGTCGGACTTGGTGGTGATGGTGAACGGGTGCCGGCATTCCAGAAGCAGCTCGACGACCGACCGCGTCACCCGCCATTGCTCCTCGATCGGCTGGTAGGGATCGGTGTTGGTCCCCATCGCGATCGGAGCAGCCTCGTAACCGGGCCGCCCCAGTTCATCGCGAAGCAGCCGTGCCGCGTCGGGCTTCACGAACAGCCGCGATTCGAAATCCACGCCCGGCGACAGGTCGTGATAGGCGTGGGTCGGCCGAGCGAAACAATAGATGCAGCCATGCTCGCAACCCCGGAACGCATTCACCGACCGGTCGAAGCCGATGTCCGGCGAGGCATTGCGGGTGAGGATCGTCTTCGGATGCTCGACGGTAACAGTGGTGCGCCGAACCGCCGCCCCATCGATCGCCTCTACCTGGTCCAGCCAATCGCCGTCGAATTCCCGCTCCTTCAGGTTGAAGCGGGTCGGCGTCAGGTTGCGGGTTGCACCGCGCCCATGATTCGACTCGACGGGCATGGGCGGATTGTAGCAGAAAGCGAGAACAAAGAAAGAACATCGCTGAGCGCCCGAGCATAAGCGCCCGCTTGCTTCAGCAAGCGAAGCTTATGTCGAAGAGAGCGCGAAAGCCGGCCGACCGGCGGCGTAAGCCGACCGGATCGACGTCACGCGATTCACTCGCGTGACGGCTCCGTTCTGCGGGAATTCAGCTTCCTATCCGCGGAGCAGCGCGCCAGCCTTTTGTGAGCGAGCGGCGGCGACCTGCAGTCTACCTAAAGCAAGCTCCCCTGCTGGCTCGTATCCTCCCGCTTGGCGCGCTTGACGCTTGCGGGATCGACGAACGGAATATCGGGCTTCTTCCCCTGGAACAGCTCGGCGAGCGTGATGATCTGCAGCCGGGGATAGGTCCGGCCCCATTCGTCCTCGAACCGGCCGACAGCGGCCGCATCCTTGATCATGGCGCTGGTCGGCATTTCAGCTGTGACCAAGACGCCGAGAGGCGCTTTCTCACGCTCCATGACTTGGGCGAGCCTGCCGATGTCCTTGACGCCCGTGCCGCCTCCCTTCACCTCGACGATCGCGCGCTCCGTCCGTTTGCCATCCGGCTTGAAATAAATGATGCCGTCGATGCCGCCGTCCGGGCCCTTGCGCCCGCCCTTCCACGGCTGAGCATCGACTTGCGCGAGCGCCCAGAGCTCAAACTGGTGCTTGTCATGAGCAGCGAGGTCCTGTGCTGACGCAAGGTCCTTGGGCGTACCGTGCACTTCGAACTCGATGCCGGGAAATGCGCTTTTGAGACGTTTTTCAATCTCGCGAATGGCCAAATGAGTGATGTCGATCCCGACCCATTGGCGACGAAGCTTTTGCGCAGCATGAGCGGCCGTTCCACAGCCGCAGAACGGATCGAGGACCGTGTCCCCTTCATTTGAGGACGCCGAGATGATCCTTTCGAGCAGTGTTTGTGGTTTTTGTGTTGGATAGCCAAGTCGCTCCTGAGCGGTGTTTCCCACTCGCGGGATATCGACCCAATTCGTGTCGAATGGCTTTCCTAGTTTTTCATCCAAATAAACCTTGTGGCCATCGAGGCGTGGAGTGCCGTCCTTCTTCGTGAGAATAAGCCCCTGCTCCCACCACTCTTCCAGCTGTTCGAGCGAAGCGCCCCACGACCGGTTGGGCGGGGGCGCCGTGCCACGCCACTCAAATTGGCGGTCCGGGTTCACCGTGGAAAAAGTAAGGTCCTGGCCGGTGTACAACCGCCCGTTCTCGTCTTCCTTGTAACGTTTTAGCTGCGCTTCGCTGAACCCGCCGTATTGCTGATGAAAAGTAAAAGTGTCGGACTTTGTGTAGAAGAAGATCGTATCGTTCGACTTAGGCCAACCGCGAGAGCGCATGTTGTGCGCATTTGTTCGCAACCAGACGATCTCGTTTCGATAGTTCTGCGCCCCAAACACCCCGTCCAACAGCAGCTTGAGATAGTGCGACGCGGTCGGGTCGCAGTGCAGGTACAGGCTTCCCGTCGGCTTCAGCACCCGGTGCAGCTCGATCAGCCGCACGGCCATCATCGCCAGATAGGCCATCATGTCGTTGTCGCCGAGGAAGGCGCGAATTGCGCGCAGCAGCTCGGCGGCGTCGGTGTTGCCGCTTCGGATCACCTGGTCGAAGGCGTCCTCGGCATGATCGTTCCAGTGCCAGGTGTCCTCGAACGCCTCGATCTGCGCGTCGGCCCCGTCGCCGGTCTTGGACTTGAACAAGATGTTGTAATTGGCGTTCGAATTGAACGGCGGATCGAGGTAGATCAGGTCGACGCTCTCGCTGGCGATATCGTCGCGAAGCACCTGCAAATTGTCCCCGTAATAAAGCCTGTTCGTCACGCACCCTCCCGCCGAGCGAGCCGAGCGTAGCAACGCGCCGCTGCAAGGCAAGAAACTCCTGTCCTACAGCCACCGGTTTGCGATAGCTGCACCGCCTCCTTTCGTGCTGGAGCGCCAGATGGCAGACCCAAAACCCCTTTCCAACTCCGCATGTGCGTGCGCCTGCTCTCTCGTTGTCGCTGCCAACTTTGCCAACTTCCGCTGGAGCAGCCGAGCAAAGCGAAGCTTTGTCGAAGAGCCTGCGACACCCGGCCGGACTCGCGAAACGAGCTTCAACCCGCACGCGCGCACGCGTAGGCTCGTGAACTTTGTGAACTTTCGCGGCTTCAATTGCCTTTGCGCTCGCGCCGCGAACCTGAACGAAATAGGACAATTTGGCGCCTCATCGCGTGACTTTAGTGAACTTAAGCGCCCGTCAGAGGCGCCTCGCCGCAGCGATTCTGGAACCGTTCAGGTCCATCCGCTAGAAGCGGACGCATGAAGGTGGGTCTGAAGCTGTTCGCGGCGCTTGCCGCCGCCGTTGCCGCGCCGGCATTTTCGGCGGTGGCTCCCGACGAAATGCCGCTGGAGCCGGTCGAGGTTCCGCCAAGCATCCAGCAGGGCGTCGACCTCATCTACATCGATCCCGACATGCAGAAGGCGATCACCCGCCGCGATGCGGAGGTGAAGGAGTTCGGGCTTCAGAACTGGACCGGCGCGCCGATCGATCTCTTCATGCCAGTCAACCAGATCTACACCGATCTTCGCCGCGGGCTGATGAAATATGAGGCGCGGTGGGGCAATCTGCCCGATGTGCAGATCCCCGCCGGGCCGGCGCTCAAGCTCGGGATGAGCGGCGACCGCGTGAAGCTCCTTCGCCAGCGGCTCGGCCTTGCCGACGGCGACCAGTTCGATGCCGAGCTCGACAAGGTGGTCCGCGAGTACCAGGCGGCGCACGGCCTCACTCCGGCTGACGGAATCGTCGGGGCGGGGACCATCGCCTCGCTCAATCTCGGGCCGGCGCATTACGAGCGCGAGATCATCCTCAACATGGAACGGGCGCGGCGGCTTCCGGCCCCCACCGAGGGCGGCCGCTATATCCTCGTCGATGCCGGTGCTGCCAAGCTTTACATGTATCAGGACGGCAAGCCGGTCGACAGCATGAACGTGATCGTCGGCGACGCGAACCGGCAGACTCCGATGATGGCCGCCGAGCTCAAATATGTGATGCTCAACCCCTATTGGAACGTTCCGCCCGATCTTGCGCAGAAGATCGTCGCCAAGGCTGTCGTCCAGCAGGGCCTCACCTACCTCAGCGACCGCGACTATCAGGTGTTCACCAGCTGGGACGACGACGCCAGGCAGATCGATCCGGCGAGCGTGGATTGGCAGGCTGTTGCCGACGGGACCAAGGAGGTTCGCCTTCGCCGCGGCCCCGGCCCGTGGAATTCGATGGGCCACATCAAGTTCATGATTCCAAACGCTTTCGGCATCTATCTCCACGATGTGCCGGAGGCGGAAAAGCCGATGTTCGCCAAGGACGACCGCTGGCTCAGCAACGGCTGCATCCGGCTCTCGGACGCGGACAAGCTGGAGAAATGGGCGTTCGGCGACATGCCCAAGCCCAACGGCAGCCCGGACCAAAGGGTCGACGTGCCGAAGCCCATCCCCGTCTACGTGACCTACTTCACCGTCGCACCGTCGTCCGACGGGGTCACCTTCCGCCCGGACCGCTACAACCGCGACGCGCCGCTTCTGTCGCGGGTGAAGCTCACCCCCGACAAAATCGCAGCGGCGAACTAGTCGCTTGAGCTATCGTCCGCTGCGGCGGCGGTCGGAGCAGGTTCTGATCGGCCGCAGCTGCAGCTCCGGTGCTTCGATTGCGGAGCGGCGGTGGTGGCGAATTCGGCCGGGGTCAGCCAGCCTTTGTGGCCCTGGTCGGCGGTCTGGAATTTGGTGATTCCCTTGGCCGCATATTCCTCGAACGTCAGCTTGCCGTCGTGGTTGACGTCCAGCTTGTCGAAATAGCGGCGGCGGCCGGCCAGATATTCGTCCGCCTCGATCTTGCCGTCCTTGTTGTGGTCTGCGCGGGAGAAGCGCTTTTCCTCCCGAGTTTTCTGCGACGCTTCCGGCGCGGACAGTGGCTGGTCGGAACCGAAGGCGGAGAAAGATGCCGCTTCGGCCGGGGCCGAGGACAAAGCCGGGCCACGCGCTGCCCTCCCCTGCCAGATCAGGAACGCGCCGGTCATCAGCAGGAAGCAAACCAAAGCCCCGGCAAGGAAACGCGCCACAGGGCACCCCCTCAGTTTAAGGAGATTCGGCGCAAAGATCGTTCAATCTGGAGCGGCTGCTGTCAACCTCAGGCAATTCGCCCGGTCCAGCGGTGGGCGAGCATTGCGAGCGCTCTGCGCCGGCTGCTTCCATGCGCTGCTGCTCTGGCCAGCATCGTCAGCGGCCTGAGCGCGCGGGGGAAACGATGGCCGCTCAGTTGCTTGAGGCGGTCCTTGGCTTCAGGCAATCCGGTCGACGCCAGCGCATACACCGCACCGGCATCGGCCAGCCTGGGATCATCTGCTCCAAGCAGCCGGCCGCCAAGCTCAAAGAGGACAGCACCGCGTCCGGCGACCAGCTCCGGGTCCGGCTCCGGGTCGAGCAAGGTCGCCCAGCCTGCCTCCAGCTCCGCGATTTCGGCGCCGCTGATGCCGGCGGGAAGCAAATGCTGCGCGACCGCTTGCAGCCGCGGCTCGGCGGGCGGCGGCCCGTCGTCCAGCGCCTCCAATTGCTCGCGCCACCACGCCAACTTGATCCGCCCCAGGGTCGGTTCGCTGGAGCGGGCGACGACATCGGCCATCGCCGCGTCGATCGCGAGCAGCGCCTCCATCGCCCAGCGCACCCGGGCTGGCGTGTGGAGCAGGGCGAGTTGGAAATCTGGGGAGTTCGTCATGCCGGACTTGATCCGGCATCCGCCGCCTTGTCCGACTGCTGAAGGCAGGCGGACCCCGGCTCAAGGCCGGGGTGACGGATCACTTATAACAAACCTTCTTCGCTGCGGCGACGACCTCGTCGACATTGATCAGCGCCATCTTCTCAAGGTTGGCGGCATAAGGCATCGGCACGTCGGCGTTGGTCACCCGAAGCACCGGCGCGTCGAGATCGTCGAAGCCTTCGGTCATCGCCACCGCGATGAGCTCGGAACTGATCGAGCAGGTCGGCCAGCCCTCTTCCACGACGACCATCCGGTTCGTCTTGGCCAGGCTGTTCAGCACCGTTTCCTTGTCGAGCGGGCGCAAAGTGCGAAGGTCGATCACCTCGGCATTGATCCCTTCGCTGACCAGCTGCTGCGCCGCTTCCAGCGCGACGCCCACACCGATCGAATAGCTGACGAGCGTCACGTCCTTGCCTGGGCGTACCACCTTCGCCTTGCCGATCGGGAGCACATAATCCTCGATCTGTGGGACATCGAAATGCTGCCCGTAGAGCAGCTCGTTTTCGAGGAAGACGACGGGATCCTCGGTGCGGATCGCGGCCTTCAACAGCCCCTTCGCATCGGCGGCGCTGTAGGGTGAAATAACAATGAGCCCCGGAACACTTGCGTACCAGGGCCCGTAATTCTGACTGTGCTGAGCGGCTACGCGTGCTGCTGCGCCGTTCGGACCGCGGAAAACGACCGGGCAGCGCATCTGGCCGCCGGACATGTAGTTGGTCTTCGCGGCCGAGTTCACGACATGGTCGATCGCCTGCATCGCGAAGTTGAAGGTCATGAACTCGACGATCGGGCGAAGACCGCCCATCGCCGCGCCGGTGCCAAGACCGGCGAAGCCATATTCGGTGATCGGCGTATCGACCACGCGCTTCGCGCCGAACTCGTCGAGCAGGCCCTGCGTAACCTTGTAGGCGCCCTGGTACTCGGCGACCTCCTCGCCCATCACGAAGACGCGGTCGTCCCGGCGCATTTCCTCGGCCATCGCGTCGCGAAGCGCCTCGCGGACCGTCATGTTGGCCATCGCAGTGCCTTCGGGGGCATCCGGCTCGTCGCGCGTGTTCGCGACGTCGGCGGCAAGCGCTCGGGCTCCCGTCTCCATCAGATGCGGGGTCGGCTCCTCGATCGGATGTTCGAGCGTCTTTTGATCGGACGGCTTCGGGATTTCCTGCGATGGACCCTCGACCGCTTCTTCCTGCTTCACCGGAGCGGCCGCGGGCTCCGAGCTCGCGCCGTCGCCTTCCATCACGGCGATTGGTTGGCCGACCTTCACCCCGTCCGTCCCTTCGGGCACAAGGATCTTGGCAATCTTCCCTTCGTCGACGGCTTCGAACTCCATCGTCGCCTTATCTGTCTCGATCTCGGCGAGAATGTCGCCGGAATGGACTTCATCGCCTTCTTTCACCAGCCACTTGGCGAGCGTGCCCTCTTCCATCGTCGGCGAGAGCGCCGGCATCTTCAGCTCGATTCCCATTAGTAGCTCCCCACCAGAACGTCGGTGTGGAGCTCGGAAGCGTCCGGCTCCGGCGAATCTTCGGCGAACTTCGCCGCCGCAACGACAATGTCGCGGATCTGCTTGTCGATCGCCTTCAATTCCTCTTCTTTCACACCCATCCCCTCGAGCTCCTTCGCAGCCCGGTCGATCGGGTCGCGGTGCTCGCGATATTCATTCACTTCCTCGCGGGTCCGGTATCGCGCCGGATCGGACATCGAATGGCCGCGATAGCGGTAGGTTTTTAGCTCGACGATGATCGGCCCGTTGCCGCCGCGCACCCATTCAAGCGCCATTTCCGCTGCCCCGCGGACGGCGAGCACGTCCATTCCGTCGACCTGAATTCCGGGAATCCGATGGCTCTCGCCACGCTTGTAGAGCTGCACCTCCGATGAGGAGCGGGCGACCGAGGTCCCCATCGCATATTGATTATTCTCGATCGCGTAGATCACCGGCAGCTTCCATAGCTCGGCCATGTTGAAGGCTTCATAGACCTGCCCCTGATTGGCCGCGCCATCGCCAAAATAGGTGAGGCACACGCCGCCGTCGCCGCGATATTTGTGAGCGAAGGCAAGCCCGGTTCCAAGCGGCACCTGTGCGCCGACGATTCCGTGTCCGCCGTAGAAGCCGTGATCGACGCTGAACATGTGCATCGATCCGCCCTTGCCCTTGGAAATCCCGGCGGCGCGGCCGGTCAGCTCCGCCATGATGAGCTTGGGATCGATTCCGTAAGCGAGCATGTGTCCGTGATCGCGATAGCCGGTGATCACGCTGTCCTTGCCCACGGTCATTGCCGACTGGAGGCCCACCGCGACCGCTTCCTGGCCGATATAGAGGTGACAAAAACCGCCGATCAGGCCGAGCCCGTAGAGCTGCCCCGCACGTTCCTCGAAACGGCGGATAAGGAGCATTTCGCGATAGAATTGGAGGAGCTGGTCCTTGTCTGCCTTGAATCGCTCTGGCTGCGGTGGACGGGGTACGTCGGGCTCCGCTGGCGGAGCGGTCTTGATCTCGTCCTTCTTCGGAGCGGCTTTGGCAACAGGTTTCGCGGAACGCGCCACGTTGTTCTCTTTTCGCTGATGGTCGGGGCGGAGGCGTCTATAAGTGCGCCGCGGCCCAGCGGCAACTGGCGAGGAAACGGGGCGAAAATGGATGAGTTCTTTTCCGCCGGTCAGCCGGTTTCGCTTGTACCCTTATGTAATGCGGCGCGATTAATGCCGTTTTGAAACCAACGTTTACATCCCTGAAATGACGGTGGCGGATTGCTTGCAATGTTCTGGAGAAGGGCATTGCGGCAACAATTCGCTTCAAATTTGGCGCTCGACCTGGATGCCGCGGAAAGGCGAAGCGACGCTCGCCAGGCTGCGGTGCTCCGCGTTGCGCTGATCACGATTGGCCAGATCACCCAATTCTGCCGCGTCGTGAACGTATCCCCGCGGGGTGTGGAGGTCAGGCTGTTCTCGGCGGTTACGCGCGGAACTCGAGTGCGGCTCCAGCTTCCGGACACGATGCGAGTGTCCGGTACCGTCGTCTGGTCGCGCGACAATGCAGCCGGGATCCACCTGGACGCCCCGCTGGATCGCGAAGGTACCTCGCAGTACGGAGCGGCATTCGATCCAAAGCGCAGGCGGCGCCTTCCAAGAGCGTCGGTGGCAGCTTGTGCCCGGTTGCGCCTGGGGGCGCTCACTTATCCTGCCGACCTGCAGGACATCTCTCCCGCCGGTGCACTTCTTCACACCCGCAAGCCGCTCAACGCGACAGGTCCGGCGCTGCTTACTCTTCCCGATTTCGCGCCCATCCCGTCGCAGGTGCGCTGGGTGGACGGCCTGAAGATCGGGCTTCTCTTCAACAGCTATCTGGAAATGCAGACGCTCGCAGCGTGGATCAATGAAAGGCAGCGGGTCGACCTTGGCCTTATCTAAGGCACGGCATGGGTGCGACTATTCGCCTCCAACTTGTCCGATCTCGTCTTTCAGCTGCTGGATCGCCAGGTCGAGCTGAGCTCCCACCTGGGACGGCGCATCGCTTTCGTCGAGCAATCGCAGCGCTTCCTGCATTCGCGAAAGAGCGGATACCCAGCCGGCCTTGTCGCCGGCCCAATCCCCATCGTCGTTCGCGTCCACGGGCGAACCATTCATAGCCAACGACCTCCGAGCAGCGGTCGAACTGCCGATTAATCGTACAAGATCCGAGTGTCACGCCACATGTTAATTATTAACGCGGGAGGCAGTCATCCCTCGGCCGGGGTCGTCGGGCTGCCAGGGGTCGACGAAAGGATGTCCGCGTCCCGAAGCTCCAGGAAATATTCGTCGAGCAATCGACGGCCCTTGTCCGTGAGCTGAACGCCACCGCCATTGTCGGCGAGAACTCCGCTCGGGCCGGTCGCGAGCCCCTCGTCCTCCAGGTAGCCGAGCCAGCGCGACGTCGTGCTGACCGGCGAATCGGTGCTGCCGGCAAGGTCCGGCACACCGGGCCGCGGTAGCGCTCCGTCGGCAAGGTAGAGCGTGAGAAGGATGTCCCATGCAGTCTCGCCGAACATCGCGGGACCGAACAGCCTGCGCCGAAGCTGGCGTGAAAACCGGACCCGGGCGGCATCCTGGCGCAGGACATCGCGCTGCGCCCCCGTCAGCCCGCGCGAGCCGCCGGCAACCAGCTCCAGCCTTCGTCTCCGGTTGAATTCTCCGCTGGTGCTCTGTCCCATATGGCCCGGTCCTCGCCGCAGTCTGGCTGCGATCGAACTAAAAATCCGAGCTGCCTCACGTTAGCTCACAAATCCGCCAAGAGGGCAACTTTAGATTAGTCTTGTAACGAAACTGATTGAGGTCGGTTGCGAGGGACGAAAGGCCGGCGTCAACCCTATTTCAGCGGAACGACGACTTCATCCGGCCGAACGAGTCCGAGGTCTCGGCGGGCGAGCTCGTCCGCCAGATCCGGATCGGCATGCCTGGGGTCGAGCAAGTCGGAGCGGTGCTGCAGCTCCGCCTTCTGCTGCTGAAGCTGGGAAAGCTCCGCCTCGCGCGCCTTAAGGTCACGGTGATAACCGCCCCATGCCAAGAGCCCATTCGGCCCGGCGATCGCGTAGCCGGCGAAATTGCCGACGATGAGCAGCGCAAGCGCCGGCCAAAAAGCCCGCCGGATCAGCCCGATATTGCGGTTTTTCCCCATCGCGATCCCACAAGAATCACGAAGAGTCAGTGAACGCAAGTGAATTCCGCGACTTGCCGTCCGAACTTGTGAATTAGGCCGGATGATAGGCCTTGAAAGCGCTCGCACCCGGGTAAACGGCGCGATCGCCAAGCTCTTCCTCGATGCGAAGCAGCTGGTTGTACTTGGCCGTTCGGTCCGAACGCGCGAGGCTTCCGGTCTTGATCTGGCCGGTGCACAGCGCAACCGCGAGATCGGCGATGGTCGAATCCTCGGTTTCGCCCGAACGGTGCGACATCACCGCCGTGTAGCCGTTGCTCTGTGCGAGCCGGACCGCCGCGATCGTTTCGGTCAGGGTGCCGATCTGGTTGACCTTGATCAGGATGGAATTGGCGATGCCTTCCTCGATCCCGCGAGAAAGCCGCGTGACGTTCGTGACGAACAGGTCGTCGCCCACAAGCTGGACTCGCGAGCCGAGCCGCTCAGTGAGATGTTTCCAACCGGCCCAATCGTCTTCCGCCAAGCCGTCTTCGATCGAAGCGATCGGATAGTCGCGGCTGAGCTCCTCATAATAGCCGGTCATATCTTCGGAGCTAAGCACCCGCCCCTCGCCATCGAGGTGATAGGCGCCGTCGCGGTAGAATTCGCTCGCCGCCGCATCGAGCGCGAGGAGCACGTCGCTCCCTGCGCGATAGCCCGCAGTCTCGATCGACTTCACGATGAAGTCCAAAGCCTCCCGCGGGGAACCGATATTCGGCGCGAAGCCGCCCTCGTCACCGACCGCCGTCGCCAGCCCCGCCTTGTTCAAACCCGACTTCAGCGCGTGGAACACCTCCGTCCCGCAGCGCAGCGCCTCCGCGAAGTTCGGCAGCCCCGCCGGAACGATCATGAATTCCTGGAAGTCGATCGGATTATCGGCGTGGGCCCCGCCGTTGATGATGTTCATCATCGGCACCGGCAGCATGTTGGCGGTGCTGTCGCCGATGTAGCGGTAGAGCGGCTCACCCGCCGCGTTCGCCGCCGCCTTCGCGCAGGCGAGGCTGACGCCCAGGATTGCGTTGGCGCCAAGCCGGCCCTTGTTGTCGGTGCCGTCGAGCGCGATCATCGACGCGTCGATCTCGCCCTGGTCCTCCGCGTCGTGACCAATCAGCGCTTCGGCAATCTCGCCGTTCACCGACTGCACCGCCTTGGTGACTCCCTTGCCGCCCCAGCGGCTCTTGTCGCCGTCGCGAAGCTCGACCGCCTCATGCGCGCCGGTCGAGGCGCCCGAAGGCACCGCCGCCCGCCCGAAGCTGCCGTTTTCCAGCGTAACGTCGACTTCGACTGTGGGATTGCCGCGGCTGTCGAGGATCTGGCGGCCGCGAATGGCGGTGATTGCAGTCATGGAATTCCTTCTTACGTAGGCGTAATGACGTCGAAGATGAGCCGTCCCTATAAAGCGCTTGGCGGAGACGCAACATTCTCTCGGAAAGCTTCGGAACGGGAGCAAGCGCGAAAGGTTGAATCCGGTAAAGGAGGACGAGATGGCTGAGCAAGATCTTCCGGAAGGAACCGACACTGTGATTGAAGGCGCAAGCGATAAGGGCAACCAAGGAAACGGAGCTTCGAATGCTCCAACCGGCGGCGCGACCACGGGGTCGACCGGAACGACCAATGCAATTCTCGACAAGGTGCGCTCCGGCAGCGAGAAACTTTCCGGGCAGGCCGCCGATCGTGCCAAGGACCTGCTCAGCCAGGGCATCGAACGCTCGGCCGAGGCTCTCGCCAATGTCGGCAAGCTGATCGGCGACACCGCCGCAGGGATCGATGAGCGCCTTGGCGAGGAGTATGGCGATTATGCGCGGCGGGCCGCCGAAACCATCGAGGGCGCGGCCAACAATCTCGCCGCGAAGGATCCGGAAGAGCTGATCGACGACACGCGCGAATTCATCCGCCGGAGCCCGGCGGTCGCGCTCGCCGGCGCGGCCATCGTCGGCTTCGCCATTGCGCGGCTGATCAAATCCGGCCTGTCGAGTGGTGACGACGAGGACCGCGAAAGCCGCCGCCGGAGCTGATGCTCAAACCGGCCGATACTCCGCCCGGCGGCAACGACCGTCCAATCGGCGAGCTGGTCAGTCAGCTCGTCGATGACGGCAAAGCCTATGCGAAGGCGGAGATCGACCTGGTCAAGGCTATTGCCGCCGATAAGGCCGCGGCGGCGCGAGCGGCGGCGATCCTGCTCGGCCTCGCGCTGTTCCTCGCGTTCGGGGCTGTCGTCGCTCTCGGCGTCGGGATTGTCATGGCGCTCGCAACCTTGATCGGCCCGCTGCTCGGCGGGCTCGTTGCCTTCATCCTTCTCGGCGCGGTCGCCGGACTTCTCGGATGGCTTGGCGCGCAGAGGATAAGGGCAGCCTTGTGAGCGCCGAATCGCAAAGCGTTGCCGACGCCCGCCGCCGGGCAGCGGACGCCAGGGCTCGCTTCGAAGCGACTGTCGACGAGGTCATCGAGCGCGGCGAGGACCTGCTTCACAGCCTGACGCCTCACAATCTCGCCCGCGATGCCTGGGAAGCAGCCAAGTCGAAGGGTGCCGATCTTGCCGAAGATGCAGTCGACGCAGTCAGCAAACGGCCCGTCGCAGCGACTGGCATCGTCGCCGCAGTCGCGCTGTTTCTTGCCCGGGAACCGCTGATGGATCTCGCCGACCGGCTGATGCACAGCAAGAACAAATCGAAGGCTCGCAAGGGCCAAAAGGAAAAAATGGAGACGACGTGATGAGCGACAGCAACCGCGG
>Ga0207705_10000957_pt1 | contig 23583 bp, 15 predicted proteins | sample KBSC13metaG_FD_184314 | JGI IMG/M metagenome (GOLD analysis project Ga0207705, IMG submission 184314) | Corn rhizosphere microbial communities from Kellogg Biological Station, Michigan, USA - KBS C1-3 metaG (SPAdes) (version 2) | ecosystem: Host-associated > Plants > Roots > Rhizosphere > Soil ... | reverse complement strand
GGCGAGGAGGCGCCGACTTGGTCCGCGCCTCCTCGCCGAGGACGGCACCGACCTCCTGGACGAGAGCCGGGTCCCAGGTCGCGCCGAGCGCCGTACCGCACGGGACGCAGGCGGCGCTGATGCGTCCTGCGCCGAGCAGCGCGGAACCACGCGCCCCGTTGGGACCGTCGGTGACCGTGATCGCAGGGACACCGTGCTCCGGGAGGCCCTGGATCGTCCACATGTCCCGGCCCGAGGTCAGAGAAGCCTTCTCCTCGACCGTCAGAGCCGACAGCACAGCCTCGAGATCCATGACCGTCCAGTGTTCTGGGAGACCGGGTAACAGCATGCGGCGCCCTCGGGCGCTTCGCGGACGTTACAGCGGAATCCGAGTGAGCGCTAGGTTTTCGTAGCGGCTTTTCCTAGAATCTCCGACGTGGCAGGCGGAACGGGGACGCGCGGTCCCTATGCGAAGACCGAGGCACGCCGGGCGGAGATCCTGCGCACGGCCCTCGAGGCCTTCGCCGAGCGCGGCTTCCAGGGCTCGTCGCTGCGCGAGATCGCCGAAGCCGTAGGGCTCAGCCAGGCAGGCGTCCTGCACCACTTCAGCTCCAAGGAGGCCTTGCTGGCCGCCGTCCTCGCCGAGAAGGATGCCGAGTCGGTCGCGCACTTCGAGGACGCCAACGGCATCGGGATCCTCGACGCCCTGCGCGGCGTCGTCGTCAGCAACGTCGCCCAGCCGGGGCTCGTGCGACTGTTCACCACACTGTCCGCCGAGGCCATCAACGATGGGCACCCGGCGCACACGTACTTCCAGCTCCGGTACGCCGGTGCGCGCGACCTCCTGGCTGCAGCGCTCAAGCAGGGTCAGGCCGACGGCGACATCAGCCCGACTGTTGACGCCGAGCGCGCCGCCTCCCTGCTGCTCGCCATCATGGACGGCCTTCAGGTGCAGTGGCTGCTCAACCCGGAGTTCGACATGCTCGCCGGCTTCGACGCCTTCCTTGACGCCTTTCGGATGCAGATCAGCGTCAAGCCGTGAGGTGCGCGCGGACGACCGCCACGAAGGTGTCCGGGTCGTCCTCCTGAGGGCTGTGCCCGCAGGCGCTCATCCGCACCAGCCGCGCGCCCGGGACCGTCGCAGCGATGGCCTCGCAGCCGGGGATCAGCGCGGTGTCGTGCTCTCCCACGACAACCGTGGTCCGGCACGTGAGCGACGCGAGCTCCGTCAAGAACGACGGGTAGTCGTTCAGCTCTCGGGCGAAGTCCAGGAACGCGTCGGGGTCCATCGTCAGCAGTCCCGCGCCGCCGCGCGACAGGTCGCGCGGACGCGGCGGGGTGTAGTCGAGGGCACCGGCCGTCATGGGCTGGAGCGCGTCACGCACCGCCCCCATCCCGGCCGTGCGGCCGAGGTCGGTGAGTCCCTCGAGGATCTCGAGCGGCATCGGACCGGCCGGTGCCGCGCCCGTGTCGACGAGGACGAGAGAGCGCACGCGCTCCGGCCGGCGCAGCGCGAACTGCATCGCGACGACGCCGCCCATCGAGTGCCCGACGAGATCGACCGCCTCGAGGCCCTGCTCGTCGAGCCAGGCCTCGAGGTCGTCGACGAGGGCTGCGAACGTGTAGTCCTTGGTGTGCGGGCTCTGGCCGTGGCCTCGGTGGTCGTACGCGAGGACCTGCCGGTCGTCCGCCAGGCCCGCCGCGACGAGCTCCCAGTCCGCCGTGCTGCCGATCCAGCCGTGGAGCAGGACGAGGGGTGGTGGACCGGCGCCCCAGGTGCGCGTCGCGAGCACGGCGGACCTCACTGCGTCAGGGGGACGACGGTGCGTCCCGTCGGGAGAGCGGTGCGTGTGCCGTCGAGGTCGAGCCAGGCGGCGTAGCCGGCAGGCACGTCGACGGTGACTCGCTTGGTATCCCACCGAACGGCGGCCCGACCACGCGGTGTGTCGAGCGAGGCCTCCGCCCACGTGAGACCCCCGCCCGGTCGCGGTGCGACGACGATCTCCGGGACGGGCAGCTCACGAACGGTGAGCCCGGCGACCACTTCGTGCAGCCAGGACGCGACCGCGCCGTAGGCGTAGTGGTTGAAGCTGAGCATCCCGGCCTCATTGCGCTCCGAGCCGCCGAGGTTCAGGGAGCCGTCAGGTCGGATGGCGTCCCAGCGCTCCCACATCGTGGTCGCGCCCTGGGCCACCTGGTACAGCCAGCTCGGGCACTCCTCGCAGAGCAGCAGTGCGTACGCGGCGTCGAGCCGACCGCCGTCCGAAAGGGCATAGAGCACCTCGGGCGTCCCGAGGAACCCTGTGCCGATCCGTCCACCGTTGCCGAGCACGAGCTCGGCGAGCGCGTCGACGAAGCGCTGCCTGTCGGCGTCCGGCACGAGACCGAACCGCAGGAAGAGCGCGCAGCCGGTCTGCGTCGTGATCGCCTCGGATCCCCAGCGTTCCCAGGCTTTCCCGCGGATCCCACGGGCGACGTCGGCGTAGTCGGCGCTGGGGCCGCCGAGCAGCGCGAGGGTGTCGGCGAGGAGCTGGACGCTGTGCGCGAAGACGGCGTTGCCCACCATCATCCCGTCGGCCTTGGCCTGCCAGGCTGCACCGGGCGGGGCGTCCGGGTCGAGCCAGTCACCGAGTTGGAAGCCGAGCCACAGGCCGCCCTGCAGCTGGGCCACCACGAAGTCCACCCACGCGCGCATGCTGTCGACGCTGTCGCGCAGGACGGCGACGTCGCCGGAGCGGACCGCGACCTCCCAGGGGATGACGACGGCCGCGTCGGACCACCCCCCGATACCGGCCTCGTCGGGTCCGAGCACGTTGGGCACCACCACCGGCACGTTGCCGGTCGGGAGCTGCTCGTGACGGAGGTCGGCGAGCCAATCGGCGAAGAAGCCACGGCAGTCGTGCAGCAGGCCGGCCGTGTGGGCGAAGACCTGCGCGTCGCCCGTCCAACCCAGCCGCTCGTCGCGCTGCGGGCAGTCGGTCGGGATCGAGAGGAAGTTGCCCCGCTGCCCCCAGACGACGTTGCGGTGCAGCTGGTTGACCCGCTCGTCGCTGCAGGCGAAGTCAGCAGTCCGGACGATGTCGGAGTGGACGGCCACCGACTCGACAGCGAGGACCTTTGCGTCGGTGAGCAGCTCGAAGTAGCGGAAGCCGTGGAAGGTGAACGGCGGCTCCAGCTCGTGCTCGCCCTCACGGAGAACCCAGGTGTCGGTGCAGCGCGCCGCGCGCAGTGGAGCCGTGGCGAGCTCGCCGTCGAGGAGCACCTCGGCATGCCGCACAGTCAGGGTCTGTCCCTCCTGCGCGCGCACCCGGAGGCGCACCCAGCCGGTGAGGTTCTGACCTACGTCATGCAGTCCGGCCCGCGGTTCGCATGGAAAGACCTCCGTGCGACGGACCGGCGGTCCCTGCCGCGCCACCAGCTCGGCCCGGTGCTCGACCACCCGCACCGGCAGTGCCGACTGAGGCTGGGTCTGGTCGACGCTGGACCCGTGGTAGAGGTCGGCACTGAGGATGTCCGTCGACGACGCCGTCCAGCCGTCCGGACCGGTCACGATCGTCGTGCGCGACCCATCGGGGTGGTCCACCTCGAGCTGCGCGAGCAGGGCCGTCCGGTCTCCGTAGTGGCAGCGGTGCATGCGCTCGCCCCACACGAGGTTGCCCCGGAACCAACCGTCGCCCACGAGGGCCGACAGCTCGTTGTCGCCCTGCCGCAGAAGAGCGCCCACGTCATAGGTGTCGTAGCCGAGCCGCTGGTCGTAGGCGGTCCACCCGGGAGCCAGCACGTCGTCGCTGACGAGTCGACCGTTGACCGACGTCGTGTGGACACCGAGAGCGGTGACGTAGAGCCGCGCCTTGGCGACGGGCCGCCCCAGGCCGAAGGCAGTGCTCAGTCGGGGGACCTGCACGCCGTTGTCGTCCGCGCCGAGGAACTGTGCCGACCAGTCCGACCGCTCCAAGAGCCCCGCCTCGAGGACGGCGCCGGCCCAGTCCGACCAACCAGCGTCGCTCTCGACGCGGACTCGCCAGTGCACGCGCTCACGGCTCGCCAGCGGCGGCCCCGGCCACGCGACCCAGGTCGGGTAGCCCTCGCCGCGAGTGCGTCCTCGCAGCCGCGTGAACTGCTCGTCGTCCGCGACCTCGACCTCGAAGCCCCTCACCGACAGCGGCTCCGCGAGCGACCAGCCCAGTGAGGGTTCACGCACTCCGATGCCGAGCTCGCGCCCGGCGCTGGTGCGCAGCTTCAACATCTGTGAGAAGTTACATGATCTCACACGGCGTGGGAACGCCCCTCAGGCGGTCTGGATGCCGGCGGCTACCTGGAGCTCGAGCTCCTCGATGCTGGTCTCGCGCATCTTGAACTTCTGGATCTTGCCGGTGACGGTCATGGGGAACTCGTCGGTGACGCGGACGTAGCGCGGCACCTTGTAGTGGGCGAGCTTGCCTGCGCAGAAGTCCTTGAGCGCTGCGGCGTCGAGGGTCGCGCCCTCGCGCAGCCGGACCCAGGCGCAGAGCTCCTCGCCGTACCTCTCGTCAGGGACGCCGATGACCTGCGCGTCCACGATGTCGGGGTGGGTGTAGAGGAACTCCTCGACCTCGCGCGGGTAGATGTTCTCCCCGCCGCGGATCACCATGTCCTTGCTGCGGCCGACGATCGACAGGTACCCGTCGGCGTCCATGACGGCGAGGTCACCGGTGTGCATGAACCCGTCGCTGTCGACGGCCTCGGCGGTCTTCGCCGGGTCGTTCCAGTAGCCGAGCATCACCCCGTACCCGCCAGTGCACAGCTCACCGGTCTCCCCGCGCTGCATGGTCTCGCCCGTCTCCGGGTCGACGACCTTCACCGTGACGTGCGGGTGGACCCGACCGACCGTGGCCGTGCGGTGGTCCAGGGTGTCGTCGGCCTGGGTCTGCGTCGACACCGGCGAGGTCTCGGTCATGCCGTAGCAGATCGTGACCTCCGGCATGAAGTCCGCGACCCGCTTCATCACCTCCACCGGGCACGGCGAACCGGCCATGATCCCGGTGCGCAACGACGACACGTCGTAGCTGTCGAAGTCCGGCAGCCCGAGCTCGGCGATGAACATCGTCGGGACCCCGTACAGGCTCGTGCACCGCTCCTGCTGCACGGCCCGCAACGTCGCGGCCGGGTCGAACGCCGGCGCCGGGATCACCACACACGCACCATGCGTCAGAGCGCCGAGGTTGCCCATCACCATCCCGAAGCAGTGGTAGAACGGCACCGGCACGCACACGATGTCGGCCTCGGTGTAGCCGCAGCCCTCACCGACCAGGAACCCGTTGCCCAGGATGTTCGTGTGCGACAGGGTCGCGCCCTTCGGGAAGCCCGTCGTGCCCGACGTGTACTGGATGTTGATCGGCTCACCCGGCGACAGCTCCACCGCCGGCACCTCACCCTGTGCGGAGGCCATCGCCTCCCACTCCGGCGAGCCGAAGAACACCGCCGGCACCGCCGGCGCCGCCTCCTTCGCCATCGCCACGTAGTCACTCGTCTTGAACGACGGAGCCGCCACCAGCAACGACACCCCCGACTGCTCCAGCACGTACGCGAGCTCATGCGTCCGGTACGCCGGGTTGATCGTCACCAGGATGACCCCCAGCCGCGCCGTCGCGTACTGCGTCAGCACCCACTCCGCGCAGTTCGGCGACCAGATCCCCACCCGGTCGCCCTTGGTCACGCCTCGCTCGGCCAGCCCAGCAGCCAGCCGGTCCACCGCCTCTGCCAGCTCCGCGTAGGTGAACCGCACACCCTGCTCCACACTCACCAGCGCCTCCCGGTCGCCCCACGTCGCGACCGCGTGGTCCAGCGCACCACCGATCGTCGTCGACGGCAGAGCTGGGGTGGACGGACCAGAGTCCAGGGCAAGCGTCATGGTGTTCCCTCCTCGATGGGCTGCATCTGATCACGGGACGACGCGGCCTCCAAGCCCGTGTGCCTGCCTACGAAGGCCACCAGCGCCTCGAGCCAGCGAGCTGCCACGTCGGGGACGAGCGCGGCCATGCCGTAGCTGCCGTGCACCTGCCCCTCGAACTCGAGGTGCGTCGTGTCGACGCCTGCGGCACGGAGCTTGGCCGCGTAGGCCCGGCCGTCGTCGCGGACCGGGTCGCACTCGCACGTCGTGACCAGGGCCGGCGGCACGTTCCGCAGGTCGCCGAACAGCGGCGAGACCAGCGGGTCGGTCGGGTCGTGATCGCCGTAGTACCACTGCGTGCACTCAACGAGGTCGGTGCGCGAGAGCACGTAGCCCTCGGCGTACTCGTCGATCGAGCGCCCGCCGTTCTCGAGAGTGAGGTCCATGCCCGGGATCTCGAGGATCTGAGCGGCGAAGGGCAGGTCACGGGCGCGCAGCGTCACCGCTGCGGCGAGGTTCGCGCCCGCAGACCCGCCGGCGATGATCACGCGGGAGGGGTCTATGCCGAGCTCGTCGGCGCTCTCGAACAGCCAGCGAGCGGCCTCCGTGCAGTCGTCGAGCCCTGCTGGGAACGGGTTCTCCGGTGCGAGCCGGTAGTCCACCGAGATGACGACGCAGCCGAGCAGCCGCGCCCGCTGCCGGCAGCCCTCGTCGCTGTCCTCCAGCCCGCCGAGCCACCAACCGCCGCCGTGGAAGTACAGGATCGCGGGCAGCAACCCCGGTGCCGGCCGGTAGACGCGGATCGGGACCGCACCGACTTGTCTGTCCGTTACCTCGTGCAGGGGTGACTTCGGGGCCGCTGTCGCCGCCCACCGCTCGTGGACGAGCGCACGTCGCTCGGCCGCCGACAGGTCGCGGCTCGGGGGCGCGGGCAGCATGGCGAGGGGGCCGACGAGGCGTGGGTCGAGGGGCACGGGGTCAGCTCCAGAGATCGAGGACGTGGTGGGAGCGCCCGACCGGCAAGGGGATGGTCGGTCCGTTCGGCGGTGCGAGCACTGCGCGGAATCCTCGGGGTACCAGGCACTCCACGTGCAGGCAGCCGTCCGAGATCTCCCAAGCGACTTCCGCGGCACCTCGTGGTGTCGACTGCTCCGAGCGGGCGTGCGTGAGGCCCCCGCCAGGCATGGGGGCGACCCGGATCACCGGCTCCGGCAGCGTGCGGACGGTGAGACCCGCGGCCACCTCGTGCAGCCAGGTGCAGACGGCGCCGTAGGCGTAGTGGTTGAACGAGAGCATCCCGCCGCCGCCGTCCCCGCCGGTGCCGAGGTTGAGGGTCCCGTCAGGCCGCAGCGCGTCCCAGCGCTCCCAGATGGTGGTCGCGCCGTGCTCGACGGCATAGAGCCAGCTCGGGCACTCCGTGCACAGCAACAACTGGTAAGCCGCGTCCACGTGGCCCGCGTCGGACAGCGCGAACAGCACCTCCGGCGTGCCGAGGAAGCCGGTGCCGATCCGGCCGCCGTTCTCCTCGACGAGCCTGGCGAGCTGCGCTCCTACGCTCACCCGCTCCGTGTCCGGCACGAGGCCGTAGCGCAGTGCGAGAGCGCAGCCGGTCTGCGTGGTGACGGCGTGGTGTCCCCAGCGCGCCCATGCCCTCGCAGCAGTCCCCTCGGCCAGCGCGCCGTAGCCGGAAGCGTCCTCGCCCAGCAGCTCGAGGGACGCGGCGAGCAGGCGCGTCGAGTGCACGAAGAGCGCGTTGGCCACGAAGCCGCTGTCGGTCGAGGCCATCCATGGGTTCTCCGGCGGCGCCGCAGGGTCGAGCCAGTCACCCAGCTGCTTCTCGCGGAGCCAGAGCCCGTTCTCGCACTGGCCGTGCACCCAGTCGACCCATCCCCGCATGCTGTCAAGGCTCTCCCGGAGGACGCCGAGGTCGCCGCTGCGCTGCGCCACCCACCAGGGCACCAGGACCGCAGCGTCGGACCAGCCCGCGAAGCCGACCAGACCCGCGAAGCCGCCCGGGGGCAGGACGTCTGGGACGACGACCGGGACCTGCCCGTCGGGGCGCTGCTCGGCGCGCAGCGAACGGAGCCAGTCGCGCAGGAAGGCATGGGTGTCGGCCAGCAGTGCGGCGGTCGGCGCAAAGACCGCGATGTCGCCGGTCCAGCCGAGGCGCTCGTCACGCTGCGGGCAGTCCGTGGGCACCGAGAGGAAGTTGCCACGCATGCTCCAGACGGTGTTGCTGTGCAGCTGCTCGAGCCGCGGATCGCTGCACGCGAACTCCGCCGCAGGCGGCAGGTCCGACCCGACGACGACCGCCTCCACGGCGAGCACCTCGGCGCTCGTGTCGACGTGTGCGTACCGGAAGCCGTGGAAGGTGAAGCGCGGCTCGAGGACGTGCTCGCCGGCGGAGAGCTCCCAGGTGTCGGTCGCCTTCGCACTGCGCAGGGGCGCGGTCGCGAGGGTGCCCTCGTGCAGCACCTCGGCGTGCCGGACCGTGACCGTGCAGGACTCGGAAGTGCGCAGGTGCAGCCGCAGCCATCCCACGAGGTTCTGCCCGGCGTCGTACAGGCCCTCCCCGAGAGGCCGCGCCGCGAGCGTCTCGGTTCGCCGCACCGGCGGCCCCGTCCTCGCCGCCAGTTCCCCATGAAGGGAATCAGCATGAGTGATCTGAGCCCCAGAACGCTCATGCCGATTCCTTTCATGGGTGCCGTCGTATAGGTCGTCGGTCAGGTCCAGGTGGGTCAGCGTCCACGCGCCGTCACCTGTCGCGGCGACCACCGTCGTGCCGTCCGCGCAGGTGATCTCGAGCTGCAGCAGCAGCGCGCGTGACGGGCCGTACGCCTCCTTGCGGTGCTGGCTGACGATCCGGCCGCGCCACCAGCCGTTGCCGACGACCGCAGCAAGCTCGTTGACGCCCTCGTGCAGGAGCTCCGTCACGTCATAGGTGTCGACGGGCAGCCAGCTCTCGTAGGCCGTCCAGCCCGGCGCGAGCACCTCGTCGCTGACCGGCACCCCGCCCAGCGTGACCTCGTGCACTCCTAGTGCCGTGACGTGCAGCCGGGCATGCACCGGCGCCGCCGGCAGCTCTACCGCACGGGCGAACCGTGGTGCGCCCTTCTCCGACGTGCTCGCGATGGCACCGCCGTCCAGTCCGAGGAGGACAGCAGCCCGGCCTCGACCCAGTCGTGCTGCCAGTCCCCCCAGCTGCCCCCGGTCTCGACGCGCACCCGCCAGTGCACCCGCTGCCTGCTCGTCAGTTCGGGCCCAGGCCAGGGCACCCAGAGCGGCGCCCCCGGGACGCGACCCGAGTCGGCGAGGAACGAGGCGAAGGACGCGCTGTCGCTCAGCTGCACCTGATAGGCGTCGCCGGCGTCGGACCAGGAGAGGTCCGGCGCGGGGTCGGTGATCCCGAGCCGGCGGCCCGCGCGGTTGCGCAGGGTCACCCGAGCTCCGTGAGGAAGTCGAGGACCGCGCGGTTGGCGGGGCCGTCGACGGCCGTCATGTACACGTGCCCTTCGCCTGGCAGCGCGACGAAGCGTGCCCCCGGGATCAGTGACGCCAGCTCCTCCCCCATGGCGAAGGGCACCACCTTGTCGGCGTCACCGTGCATCACGAGCGTGGGGACCCTCAGGTCCGCGAGCCGCTCCCGCGACCGGTAGCCGGCAACGGCGACGCCCTGCGCCAGGAGCCCTTCACGGCGCGCCGGGGTGCGACGCAGGATGCGCAGGTCCTCGCGGATCGCGGCCTTCGGCGTGCCGGCGCCGTACATGACCTTGCGCAGCACAAGCAGCTGAAGCCGGCGCGGGATCCGCGCCTTCCACGGCGTGCGCGCGGGCGGCTCGGGAGTGGGCAGGTCGGGCGAGAGGGTGCCGGTGCAGCCGAGCACGAGAGAGCGCACCCGCTCCGGCGCACGCAGCGCGATCTCCTGCGCGGTCAGCCCGCCCATCGATGCGCCGTAGACGTGCGCCCGTGCGAAGCCGGCGGCGTCGAGCGCCGCGAGCCCGTCCTGGGCCAGGTCCTCGATGGTGAAGGGCAGTCCGTCCCAGCGGGTCCGGCCGACGCCGCGGTTGTCGAACACGACGACGGAGTACCTCGGTGCGAGCGCACTGACGACGCGGTGCCACATCCGGGCGTCCCAGGCGTGCCCCATCGCGAGCAGGACCGCCTCGTCGCCGTCACCGAAGCGCTCCCACCAGATGTCGTTGCCGTCCCGCGACGTGTAGGTCACTTGTCTCCTTGACACTGGAGGTGCAGGCAGACGAACCTACCTACCGATCGGCAGGTAAGGGAAGTCCCGTACGAGGGAAGTGGCATGACGCTGTTCACGCGCGGAGTCTCGCGCCTCTTGGGTCTTCCGCCGGCCAAGCACCGCCGGCTCGTCCGCGAGCACGACGTGCCGTGCCCGCTGGACGACGGCACGGTGCTCCTCGCGGACCGCTGGTACCCCGCCGGCCACGAGCGCGGCCTGCCGACGCTGCTCATGCGCACGCCCTACGGACGGTCCGGTCTCATGGCCGGCGAGGCCGCCGTCCTCGCCGAGCGGGGCTACAACGTCCTCGTCCAGAGCGTCCGCGGCACGCACGGGTCCGGAGGCACCTTCACCCCGTTCGTCCACGAGCGGGCCGACGGCCCCCAGGTGCTCGCGTGGGTGCACGAGCAGCCGTGGTGCGACGGACGGGTCGCGACCTGGGGCAGCAGCTACTGCGGGTACACGCAGCTCGCGATGGCCGACGGCGCGGACCCGGCGCTGGTGTCCGCCATGTCGCCCAGCGTGGCATCGGCAGACCTGCGCGGTCTGTTCCGCCCGTACGGCGCGTTCGCCCTCGCCAGCATGGGCGGCTGGGTCTACGGCCTCGACCCGGAGGGGCGTCGCAACCTGCTGGCGACGTTCCGCCACATGCGCGCCGGCAAGGGCCCGCGCGAGCGGGCGTACCAAGCGCTCCCCGTCCGGGAGGACGACGTCGTCCTGACCGGCGGGGAACGGCACTACTTCCGCGACTGGGTCGACTCCCCGGTCGACGCGCCCTACTGGGACCAGTTCGACGCACGCGCCGGGCACCACGCGCAGAAGGCACCGATGTCGTTCCACGCCGGCTGGTTCGACATCTTCACCCCGTACCAGCTGGCCGACGCCGAGGAGCTGCTGCGCACCGGACGCGACGTGCGGCTCACCGTCGGGCCCTGGAACCACGGTGGCGGCTTCGGCATGCGCCTGCGCGACGCGCTCCAGCTCTTCGACGAGACGATGAAGGACGGGCCGTCCCGTCGCGACGGCCGTCCGGTCCGCGTGCAGCTCTACAACGACAAGCGCTGGTGGGCCTTGCCCACCTGGCCGGCGCCCGCCGACATGGTGGCCTGGCACCTGCGCCCCGACCACACCCTCGCTCTGGAGGCGGGCGACAGCGACGCGCGCCTCGACTGGGCGGACGACCCGCGCGACCCCGCGCCGAGCCCCGGCGGAGCAGCGCTGGACCGGGGCGGCCCGGCGGACAACGCGGCACGCGAGGCTCGCGACGACGTCCTGGTGTTCACGACGCCCCCCTTCACGCAGGAGACCGCCGTCCTCGGTACGCCCCGTGCGCGCCTGCGCGTCGACGCCGATGTCCCGTCGTACGACGTGGTGGTGCGACTGTGCGTCGTCGATGCGAAGGGCGTCTCGCGCAACGTCTCCGACGGCCTGCAGCGTCTGCCCGAAGGGGCCGGCGAGACCGACATCGCGATGTGGCCGGTCGGGCTGCGCGTGCACCCTGGGGAGCGACTGCGGCTCCAGGTGGCCGGCTCGCTGCACCCCCTCTGGGCCCGCAACCTGCACACCCATGAGAACCCGGCCACGGGCACGACGACCGCTGTCGCGCACCAGTCCGTGCTCGTCGGGCCGAGCCATCTCAGCCGGCTCGAGCTGCCCGTCGTCAGCCTGTCGTCCGCCGACCTCGCCGCCGACCAGAACCCCTGACCGGCAGGGCTTCCGACCTTCCTTGACAGCACCGCAACAAACGAGGAACCTACCGACTACTCAGGAGGTCAGCGGTGCGGGGAGGCAAGGCGTGGAGCGGGTGAGCACGGCATCCCACCCGCCCGTCGGCCCGCTGGCCCGACTTCGCACCGCCCGGTCCCGCAACGAGTCGCTGCTCCTGCTCGCGCTGCTGGTCGCCCCGCTCGCGTTCGGCCTCGGCGGCAAGAGCGTGACGCTGGGCATCTACGGCCTCGGGGTGGTCTCGGGTGCCGCCCTGGCCATGCACGCGCTCGGCGTCGTCCTCGTCTACCGCAGCAACCGCATCATCGACTTCGCCCAGTTCTCCTTCGGCGCGGCCGCGGCCGGGGTCTTCTCCGTGCTCGTGAACGGCCAGCCCCTTCTGCGCATGACCCGCGCCGTCTGCCCGCCGTGCCTCGGCGAGACCACGCCCACCCAGGCCCACGTCAACTACGTCATCTCCGCTCTGCTCTCCCTGGGCCTCTCGATCGGGCTCGCCTGGTTCGTCTACCGCGTCGTCGTCCGCCGCTTCGAGAACGCACCCCGACTGGTGCTCACGGTCGCGACGATCTTCCTCGCCCAGGCGCTGCCGATCATCACGGCGCTGGTCGGCAAGTACGGCTTGACCGAGCAGCAGGCGCAGGACTCGGGCGCGCTCGGCGGGGCTGTGAAGCCGCCCGTCGACGTCACCCTGACTGTGTCGCAGGGCGGCACCCCCGTCCTCTTCCACCTCCCCGAGCTGCTGACACTGGTGGTCGGCCTGGCCGCGGCAGTCGCCGTCATCACCTGGATGCGCCGATCCTCGACGGGCACGGCGATCCGCGCCGCCTCCGAGGACGCTGGACGAGCCGCCACGCTCGGCATCGACGTCGCGGGAGTCACCAGCAAGGTCTGGCTGATCGTCGGCCTGCTCTCCGGGCTCGCGGGCATGCTGAGCGTGAGCCAGGGCGCCGTGCCGGCTGGGTTCGACGCCTCCACGCTGACGCAGATCCTGCTGGTCGGGGTGCTCGCGCGGCTGTTCAGCCTCACGATCGCTGCGGTCGGGGCGGTCGTGGTCGGCGTGGTGCAGGAGGCGGCGCTCTGGTCGTTCGGCTCCACCACCGCGTTCGAGGGCGGCCTCGTCTTCCTCGTCGCCGTCGCCCTCCTCCTGCAGCGCAAGGAGTTCAGCCGCGCCGACCTCGACACCGCGGGCGCATGGGCAGCGGACCGCGAGATCCGCGCGACGCCCCCGGAGCTCGCATCGCTGTCCTCCGTGCGGTCCTGGCGGCGTTCGGTCCTTGCGACCGTGGTCGTGCTGGTCGTCGGCTATCCGTTCGTCGTGAGCCCCGGCAACGTGCAGGTCGGCTCGCTGGTGCTGGCCTACGCACTCGTCGCCCTGAGCCTGCTGGTCCTGACGGGATGGACGGGCCAGATCAGCCTCGGACAGCTCGCGTTCGGTGCCGTCGGTGCGTACGTGGCCGCCGTGTGCCACGCACCCTTCCTGCTCGCGCTGCCTCTCGGCGGCGTCGCCGGCGCGATGGCCGCCGTGCTCGTCGGCATCCCCGCGCTCCGGCTGCAGGGCCTGCACCTCGCCGTCATCAGCATGGCCTTCGCCGTGAGCGTCAGCGCAGTCCTGCTCAACCCCGATGCCCTGGGCACCTTCCTGCCGGATGCGCTGCCCAACGCGTCGTTGCTCGTCACCGACGCGACTGGCATCGGCTACTACTTCGTGGTCGTGGCCCTGCTCGTCGTCGCGGCCCTGCTCGTCTCCGGGTTGCGGAGCACCCGTACCGGTCGTGCGCTGATCGCCGCCCGCGACAACGAGCAAGCCGCTCAGGCGTACGGGATCAACCTGCTCCGGCTCCGGCTCTCGGGGTTCGCGGTGTCCGGGGCCCTGTCGGGCGTGGCTGGTGTCGTCATCGCCTTCCAGTCGAACGCCGTGCTGCGACCCGACTTCGCGCCCGACCTGTCTCTGCTGGTGTTCCTGCTCCTGGTCATCGGCGGCACAGGCGCCATCTCCGGGCCGATGGTCGGCTGCGCCTACGGCCTGCTCGCCTTCATCGGCAGCACGTCGCCCATCCTCAACATGCTGCTCACCGGCGTGGGCGGCCTTGCCCTGCTGCTCTTCTTCCCCGGCGGACTCGTCCGCGTCCTCTACGGGTTGCGTGACGCGTTCCTCCGGCGCGTCGCAAGCCGGAACCGGATCGTCGTGCCGAGCCTGCTCGAGGACCGCGACCTCGACCGTGGCTTCGACGTCGCCGGGCTGGCTCCCAAGGTCTCGCGAAGCGGCAGCACCGCGTTCGTCCCGACGCGCTACGCGCTCTCGCACCAATGGGTCGTGAACATCCCGCACACCTTGCTCAAGGCCGGCGAGACGCCGCGCCCGCGCAAGGAGCGTCGTGCCGCTGCGGACAGCTTCGCCGGCATCGAGCCAACAGGGGACAGCGCGTGACCGAAGTCCTCGACGACCGCCGCCGGCTGTACCCCTCGGAGCGGCAGCTCGCCGCCGGAGCGGTGCCGGACGAGCCCTACCTCGAGCGCCCGCGCGAGGCCCCCACCGAGGGTCCTCGCAAGGAGCGCGTCTCCCTGCGCGACCTCGGTGCTCCTGTCTTCCCGCTCATCGTGCTCTCGATCGTCGGTTTCAACGCCGGGCTCGACAACACCGCGATCAACACGCTGCTGCCTGAGGTGCAGACCGACTTCGGCACCGACCTCGCCTTCGTCCTCACCTTCGGCACGATCGTCGGCATCATCACCGCGCTGCTCAAGCCAGGCATGGGATACCTGTCCGACCGTCTTCCGCGCGTGTGGATGGTCCGCATCGGCGGTTTGCTCGGGGCGTCGTCGACAGTGCTGCAGGGCATCGCCCCCAACACCATGGGCCTCATCGGTGCGCGCACGGCCGGCGGCGTGGGGCAGTCGATCTCCGAGCCCGCGAGCTACCCGCTCTTCACGGACTACTTCCCCATTCGGTCGCGCGCCCGGGTCATCGCCGTGTTCGGAGCCGCTGGCTCGATCGGCGCGCTCGTCGGGCCGCTGCTGTCCGGTCAGCTGGCCGACGGCATCGGCTGGCGCAGCACGCTGCAGCTGCTCGGTGGCGGGGCGCTGGTCATCTCGCTGCTGACCTTCTTCCTCCGGGAGCCCAAGCGCGGCTACTACGACCGGCTCGAGCTCGGTGTCGACGCGGACCTCGCCGCCGTCGAGGCGGCACCGATGTCGTTCGGCGAGGGCTGGAGAGCCGCGTCGAGCATCGCGACCCTGCGCCGGCTCTGGTTCCTCTACCCGGTCATCGCGGTCGCGGGCTGGGGGACGCTCACGCTGCTCCCGCTCTACTTCGCGCAGATCTTCGCCTTGTCGCCCGGGCAGCGCGGCACCATCTCGACGTGCTCGGAGGTGGTCGGGCTCCTAGGGCTGGCCTCCGCCGGTGCCATCGGCGACCGCCTCCTGTCCACCCGGCCGAGCCAGCTCCTGCTCGTCGGCGGCGGTGTCTTCGTCGGCCTCGCTGCCGTGTACGCCGGACTGGGCCTCTCGCCGTGGCTGTGGCTCTCGGTCGTTCTCGCCGTGGCCCTGGGCTTCTTCGTCACGATGCTGCTCCCGGTCCTGGTCATCATCGTGTCGCTCGTCATTCCCCCGCGCATCCGGGGCTTCGGCATCCAGACGGGCGCGTGGTTCCAGATGCTCGGCCTGTTCGCGGTGCTGCTGCTGGCGCCCGTCGTCACCGCAGCTGGTCTCCGCTCGGCGTTCTTCATCCTCATCCCGGTGGCCCTCCTCGGCGCCGTCGTGCTCGGCTCGGCCGCGCCCGGCTTCGCGCGCGACATGCGCGCCGCCACCGCGGCGAGCCGGGCTGAGGAGGAGGCCGAACAGGCCCGGCGGGCCGGCACGACCAAACTGGTCGTCTGCCGCGACGTCGATGTCGCCTACGGCGGTGTGCAGGTCCTCTTCAACGTGGACTTCGACGTCGAGGAGGGCCAGATCATCGCGCTGCTCGGCACCAACGGCGCCGGCAAGTCGACGCTCATGCGCGCGATCTGCGGCATCCAGCAGGCCAGCAACGGCGCCATCTTCTTCGACGGCCAGGACGTCACGCACCTGCCGCCGCACGAGGCCGCCGCGCGAGGCATCGTCATGATGCCGGGCGGCCACGCGGTGTTCCCGTCGCTCACCGTGCAGGAGAACCTCGAGTCGGCGGCCTGGCTGCTGCGCAAGGAGAGCGGCGCTGTCGAGGCCGCCGTCGCCGAGGCCTACGCCCGGTTCCCCGTCCTGTTCGAGCGTCGTGACACCGCAGCCGGCAACCTGTCCGGCGGCGAGCAGCAGATGGTCGGTCTCTCGCAGGCCCTGCTCATGCGGCCGAGGCTGCTCCTGCTCGACGAGCTGTCGCTCGGCCTCGCGCCCAAGGTCGTCGAGCAGCTCCTCGAGGCGTTGCGCGACATCCACGCGTCGGGCACGACGATCGTCATGGTCGAGCAGTCCCTCAACGTGGCCCTCACGATCGCGAAGACCTGCGTCTTCATGGAGAAGGGCGAGATCCGCTTCAGCGGCCCCACCGAAGAGCTGCTTCGACGACCCGACCTCATCCGCTCGGTGTTCATGGGAGGCAAGGCGGCAGCGCCGACGGCCAGCCAGCGCAGCCGCCGCCTCGCGGAGCTGTCCGACGACGAGCTGCTGTCCCTCGACGGGATCGGCGTCCAGTACGGCGGGGTGGCGGCCCTCACCGACGTGAGCCTGCAGCTGCGCGGCGGCGAGGTCCTCGGCCTCATCGGTCCCAACGGGGCCGGCAAGACCACCCTCTTCGACGTCGTCTCCGGCTTCCTCCCGCCGACGACCGGCACCGTGACCTTCCGCGGCGTCGACGTCACCAGGACCAGCCCGGACGATCGGGCCCGCATGGGCCTCGGGCGGTCGTTCCAGAGCGCGCGCCTGTTCCCCAGCCTCACGGTGCGGGAGGCGATCGCGACCACGCTCGAGAAGGAGGCAGTGAAGAGCCCGCTCCTCGGTGCACTGCAGACGCCGGGCGTGCGGGCGCGCGAGGCGCGCATCCGCGGGCGCGTCGACGACCTCATCGACCTCATGGGCCTGGTCGCCTACGCCGACAAGTTCGTCGGCGACCTGTCGACCGGCACCCGACGAGCCGTCGACATCGCGACGATGATGGCCTTCGCCCCGCGCCTGCTGCTGCTCGACGAGCCGTCCTCCGGTCTCGCTCAGGCCGAGACCGAGCAGCTGGGCCCTGTGCTGCTGCGCGTCGCGCAGGACACCGGCTGCGGCATCCTCATCATCGAGCACGACCTCCCCCTCATCACCTCGATGTCCGATCGGCTCGTCGCCCTCGAGCTCGGTCAGGTCATCGCTGTCGGCACGCCCCGCGAGGTCACCACCGACCCGCGCGTGCTCTCCGCCTACCTCTCCGCGAGCGAGGACGTCCTCGCCCGCTCCGACACGATGAACACGATCGCCACGGCGGTCGCCCGCTCCCAGGAGGACTGACCAGTGGCAGCTCGCGCTGTGACCGCACGCACCCGATCGTCGGCACGCCGCCCAGGCTTGTCGGACGAGCAGTTCCGCGAGCGCTTCGAGGCGATGGTCACCAACATCGCCAAGGTCATCAAGGGGAAGGACGACCTGATCCGGCTCGCTCTCACCGCCCTGCTGGCCAACGGGCACGTGCTGTTCGAGGACATGCCCGGCACGGGCAAGACCATGCTCGCGCGGGCGATCTCGCAGACCATCAACGCCAGCCAGTCCCGCGTGCAGTGCACGCCTGATCTGCTGCCCGGCGACATCACCGGCTCGCCGGTGCTCGACCGCAAGACCGGCGACTTCGTCTTCCGGCAAGGGCCGGTCTTCGCCAACGTGTTCCTCGCCGACGAGATCAACCGGGCGACGCCCAAGACCCAGTCGGCGCTCCTCGAGGCCATGGCCGAGCGGCGGGTCACCGTCGACGGCATCACGCACAACCTGCCCAAGCCGTTCTTCGTCCTCGCGACTGAGAACCCGGTCGAGCTCGCGGGCACCTTCGCGCTGCCCGAGGCTCAGCTCGACCGCTTCCTGTTCAAACTGTCGGTGGGCTACGCGGACCGCGACGCCGAGGTCGACGTCGTCCTGTCCTCCGGGCGCAGCGACCCGATCGACAGCCTCGAGTCGGTCATCGACATCGAGGACGTCGTCCAGATGATCGAGTGGGCCGCTGGGGTCAACGTCTCCGAGCCGATCGCCTACTACCTCGTCGACCTCGTGCAGGCGACACGCAACGACCCGGCGCTGCAGGCCGGTGCGAGCACCCGCGCCTCGCAGGCCTTCATCCGCGCCGCGCGCGTCGTCGCCGCCGCACAGGGCCGCGAGGACGTCATCCCCGACGACGTGAAGAACCTCGCGCAGCCGATCCTCTGCCACCGCCTGATGCTGACTCCCGACGCGCTGCTCCGCGACGAGACCGTCGAGGCCGTCGTCGACCGGGTGGTCAACCGCGTCAAGGCGCCCATGGGTGTCGGCGCGTCCCGCCGAAGCGCCTGAGGACGCCCACGGACCGGAGACTCACATGGCCACCTCCACCCGCCCCACCGACGGGCTGCTGTCCTGGATCGAGCGCAGGCTGTCGCTCACCCAGAACGGCGTCATCGTCGTGGTCTGCGCGGTGCTCGGCTACGGGATCGGCCGGTTCATCAGCAGCCGAACCCTGCTGCTCATGGTCTACGGGACCGTCCTCGTCCTCGTCCTCTCCTACGTCACGGGCCGCCGCAAGCTGGCACTGGTCGCGGAGCGCTCCGACCTGCCCAGCCGGCTCCGCGAAGGGCAGGTCGTGGATGTCACCATCTCGCTCTCCGCGAAGCGCGGGGTCTCGAACGTCCTCCTCGAGGAGGAGGTGCCGGACGCGCTGGGCGCGACCGTCGTGGTACCCGTCCCCTCCCTGTCGGGCGGCGGCACGGTCGAGCACTCCTACCAGCTGACCCCGACCCGCCGAGGCGTCTACGAGGTCGGACCTCTGCGCGCAGTGTGGAGCGACCCGTTCGGCCTGACGCGGCACCGCCTGGTGCTCGGCGAGACCGTCCCCATGATCGTCCATCCGACCGCCGAGCGCGTCCGCGACCGCGTGGTCAGCCGAGAGTGGGAGGACCCGCCGCTCCGCCCGCCGGTGTCGCGCCGCTGGCCGACCGGCTTCGAGTTCTACGGCATCCGCGACTACGTCAACGGCGACGACCCACGACGCATCGTGTGGCGCGCCACGGCCAAGACGATGGGGGCGGACCCGCGCGAGACCCGCTACCTCGTCCGCGAGTCCGAGCAGGGCATCACCGACAAGGTCTTCCTCCTGCTGGACAACGACCGGGAGCACCACACGTCGGGCGACCCGAGCGACTCGTTCGAGCTCGCGGTGCGCGCAGCGGCCTCGCTGGGCAAGCGGCACCTCGAGGACGGCTTCTCGGTGACGGTCGACACCAACGCAGAGCGGATCGCTGACAGCCTCCGCGGCCGACGTGCCGAGATCCCCCTCCTCGATGCGCTGGCGCGCATCGGCACGAGCAAGGCCGGGGCCGAGGAGCTCGTCGCGCGAGCCTTGGCGACCGGACGCCGCAACGCCCACTACGTGCTCGTCACACCCCACCTGTCCCGCCAGACGGCGGCCCGTCTGCGGCTGATGCTCGACCGCGCGATGTCCGTCGTCGTCGTCCTCGTCCTGCACGCGGACACCGACCCGCTGTCGATCCACCGCGCCGGAGGACTGGGCTGCAACGTCGTGGAGCTCCGCAAGGGTCAGTCGCTCGACCGCTCCTTCCAGCACGTCGCGGAGTCCCGCGGCCTCATCGCGACCGGCCGCCGATGACCACCACCCTCGCGGCCCTCGAAGCGCCCGAGCTCGAGCAACCGCCGGACGACCAGCCCGTCATCGAGCCGGAGTCCACCGTCGGCGCACCCGCTGCCAACCCGACGCTCGTCGCCGTCACCGGCCTGCTGGCCACAGCCTCCGTGGGCTGGATGCTCGGGGGCATCTTCGAGGGCGCCCTGCCGCGCGCCCTGGGGTTGCTCGCATCCGTCGCCGGCGTGGGCGTCGTGCTCGCGTCGCTGCGCCTCCGCCGGCCCGCCCCGCTGCAGTACGTCGTCCCGGTCGTCGGCGTCGGTCTTGGCGCACTCGTGGCCGTGACCGGTCCCGGCCAGGGCAGCCTGACGCGCCGCGTGTCGGACGCGATCCGGCAAGGCGGCCTCGGCAACCCGCCTGTGCCCTTCGACGGGGGTTGGCGCTTCCTGCTCGTGCTCGTCCTGACGGTCCTCGGTGGCGCTGCCGTCACGGTGGCTCTCGCGCTGAACCGGCCGCGGCTCGCGCTGCTCGTCCCGGTGCCGCTGGCGTTCCTCGGATCGCTCATGCAGCCGGAGAGCTCCACGTTGTTCTCCAGTGTCGGATCCCTGGTCCTGCTGCTGGCCGCCTTCGGCGCCTCATACAGCGTCGACCTCGCGCGCGACGGCGCCGGCAACGGTCGCTTCGAGCTGCGGCGCGCCGCTCGAGGCGGAGGCGTGCTGCTGCTGCTCATCGCCGCCCTCGTCGGCCTGGCGCAGACCGACTTCCTGCTGCCACAGCCGACCGACCACGCGGTCATCCCCCCGCAGTTCCCGCAGCAGCCGCCGCCGGCTCCGGCCGGCGTGCTCTTCTCCGTCGACATGCCGCAAGCGACGCCCGTACGCCTCGGCGTCCTCGACGTGTATCGCAAGGACGCGTGGCTCACGCCGCCCTTCGACCCTGCCCGGTTCGTCAAGGTCCGGTCCCAGCGCGCCATCAAGGCCGGTACGGCGGAGGGCGAAGCGCCGTTGGCCACCGTCGGACCCGGCAGCGAGCCGGTGCGGGCCACCATCACGATGGGCACTCTCGGCGGTCGCAACCTGCCCGACCTGGCGAACCCCCTGGCGGTGCTGCACAACGGCCTCGACCTGCAGTACGACCCGCGCACCCAGGCCCTCCGCCTGCCGAAGGGCATCGCGTCGTCCGGCGTGACCTACACGTTGACGAGCGCACCTATCCCGACGACGAAGAGCCTGGTGGCGTCTGGTCCGCCCCCGGCGTCGCTGGCCGAGTACCTGACGGTGCCGCCCGCACCTGCCGCCGTCCAGCGCATCCTCGAACGCGCTCCCTCGAAGGACCGCTTCTCGCGGCTGCAGTACGTGCGCACCGAGTTCTACCGCCGGATCATCGCCGCCGGGTCCGGCAACCCAGTGCCTGTCCCGCCGTCGCGCGTCGCGGACATGCTCGCGGGCAAGCCGGCGACGCCGTTCGAGATCGTCGCCGCTGAGGCACTCCTCTCGCGGTGGGCGGGCGTCCCGTCGCGCATCGGCTACGGCTACTACTCGCGGACGCCCAAGGCGACCGGCGGCACCGTCTACGACATCACTGCCGCGGACGGTGCGGTGTGGCTCGAGGCCTACTTCGACGGGCAGGGCTGGGTGCCGATCGTCGGCACGCCGCCCAAGGCGCAAGCGAGCATCAACAACAAGCCCAAGAAGCAGGACGCAACGATCCGCGCATCCGACCGGCTGTCGCTCGTCGTCTACGTGCCCGTCCAGCACAGCTCGATCGAGCTGCTGTACGAGCTCGTCCAGTACTGGGCGGTCCGGGTGCTGCCGCTCGTCGCCCTGGCCATCCTGCTTCTCGTCTTCTACCCCGGTGCTTTGAAGGCCGTGCGGCGCTTCCTGCGCCGGCGCTGGGCCGGACAACACGGTCCGCGCGAGCTGCTCGCCGTGGCCTACGCCGAGCTGCGCGACCTGGCCACGGACCTCAATGTCGGCAGCCCGGTCATGACGCCGCTCGAGTTCGTCGACGCGCTCGAGGAGGACGCGGAGCACCGCGAGCTCGCCTGGCTCGTGACGCGGGCGATGTGGGGAGACCTGATCCGCGACCTGCGGGCCGAGGAGGCCGAGGCGGGGGCAGATATGGCGGACTCCGTCCGGCGCCGGCTGCGACAGGCCAGTCCCGGTGCCAACCGCGCTGTCGCCATCGCCTCGCGCGCCTCGCTCCGGGATCCCTTCAGCCACGAGGTCCCCAACACCTGGCGCCGCCGACGCGACCGCCGCCGGCGCCTCGTCCTGCCACGCCGAGCGCTGGCGGGCGGACCGGTCGCGGTGGCCCTGCTGTTCCTCCTCACCGGGTGCAGCAGCGGGGGGATCGCCCACCACAACAGCCTGCCCGCGCGGCTCGTCCCGGGGAGCGCCAGCGGCGTCACGTTCCAGCGCGAGCCGCAGGCCGAGAAGGCCTTCGCCCGCGCAGGGTCGAGCAGTCTCGTCGGCCAGGCCCGGGTCTGGACGCTGCGGCAGGACAGGGTCGCGCACGGCGACCTGCAGGTCGTGTCGTTCAAGCAGGGCTTCTCGGCCAAGACCCGCGCCGTGCGGCGCGGTGTGCTGGACGCCATCGGAGGCAAGAACTTCCAGCTCCAGCGCTTCGGCAACCGCACCGTCTACCTCGCCGACCTGCCCAACCAGCAGCTGCTCCTGTGGTTCGCTCCCGACGGGAGCTACTACGCGCTCGTCGACGCCGAGGCCTCCTTCGCCCCCGCGCAGCAGGTCTTCCTCAGCGTCCTCGACTACCAGGACGGCACCGATTCCGCCCGCGCCGTGCACGTCGACCCCGTCGACCCGCGGCTCGGCACCGACTACCCCCAGGAGGGAAGGGCATGAGGCGACGCTCGCAACGGCTCGTATGGGCACTCGTTCTCGGCGTGACGCTGACGGCCTGCAGCGGCCCGACACGGAAGGTCGACGTCGGCGTCGTGCAGTTCGGCACCGACGTGATCTTCGGCGCGCCGAAGCCGGATGTCCTGCCGCCAGTCCCCCCGGGCGCCCTCACGGTCGCACCGCCCAGCCTCGGCGTCCCGATCATCACCGGTCACGTGCTGACACCCGGCGTGCAGCCGACGACGCCGGTCCCGACGGCACCGCCCCTACCGTGCCCGAAGGCCGGGCCCTTCGCCGTCTCCCTGGACGCACCCACGACGACCATCGCCAAGCCGCCCGTCGCGGCGACCTACCACTACCGGAACGTCGGCAGCTACCAGGCCAGCGGCGCCACCCCGATCACGGTGGCTTATCCGACGGCATCCACGCGACAGGTGAAGAACGTCGCGTCCACCACGACGGGCGGGTTCACCTTCGACGTCGTCAACACGCTCGGCACCGTGACCGCGACGAGCAGCTACACCTACCTGCCATCGTCCAACACCTCTTCGCTGCCCGCTGCGACGCCCACCTCCGGGCTCTACCTGACGCGCATCCAGCAGGTCAGCGGCAACAAGGTCATCAGCGACTTCACCGCTGACGGGCCGGGTCTGCTGCTCCTGCAGACCCCTGCCGTCGCCGGCACCTCCTGGTACACCACGGCCACCGACGCCGCGACCGGCGCGGTCATGTCGATGGGCGTGCGCATCGGGACGAACAAGCGCGTCGACGCGTGCGGACAGGTCATCACGGCACCCGTCGTCCACGTCGACGGCGAGGTCCACCTGAGCGAGGGTGCTGTCGGTCAGCAGGTCGACGTCCCCGTTCCGGTCCCGAGCCAGAGCGGGGGCACGTCGGTCAGTGCCGTCGACAACAGCAGCACGACGTTCACGGGCGACTACGTCATCGCCACGCAGTACGGCGGCCTCTCGGTGATGGACACCGTGCAGCAGCAGGGCACGTCCGACGGGGCCGGCGTCGCGAGCACCAACGCGTCCACGATCAACTCGGTCCCGGCGACGAGGTGACCACGTCGTGAAGAGGCTCGGGACCAGCCTGGCGCTGCTGGCGCTGGCAACCGCTGCCTGCAGCGGCGGCG
>Ga0207705_10000955_pt1 | contig 23634 bp, 23 predicted proteins | sample KBSC13metaG_FD_184314 | JGI IMG/M metagenome (GOLD analysis project Ga0207705, IMG submission 184314) | Corn rhizosphere microbial communities from Kellogg Biological Station, Michigan, USA - KBS C1-3 metaG (SPAdes) (version 2) | ecosystem: Host-associated > Plants > Roots > Rhizosphere > Soil ... | reverse complement strand
GACAGGATCGCGTTCGGCAGCCGCGTCCTGTTCGAGCCCGAAGTCGGTATCGGCAAGCGGATCAACGATCGCCTCAGCATTGAGGGCAGCTGGGTGCATATGAGCCATGCGCAGCTTCGCGGCCGCGAAAATCCGGGGATCGACAATCTCGGCGTGCGGTTGAACCTGGCGCTTTGATGGCTGACATGAGCTCGGTCTTGCCCCGTAACTTACTGCAAGAATACCCATTCAAGACAGAGGGTTGGAACCAATGCATTCCCGGCTCGCTAAACCACCGGTTAACTTCCGTTAACTATTCTTGGGAGAGCGAGTATGCGGTTCAGTATGCGTTTTCATGGCGTGATGTTTGCGTTGTCGACTGGCATTCTCGCGACCACTCCTGCAATTGCCGCCTCGGTTTTGGTTCAAGGGAGCGCGAGCTTCGCCAGCACGCCGGTCACTGCCACATTCGGCAGTAGCACCTTCACCTTCACCCCGACTGGCGACCCATTTGGACCCCTTGCAATCAGTACTGGCGGGACTGGTCAGGTGAACACGATCTTTGGCTCGCCGACGACAAATTTCGTTGATCGCGGGATCGTCACCTTCGGGCCCGGCGACATGTATGCGGCGTTCACGTCGCCGACCACCATTCGGTTTTCGAATGGTGACAATTTTATCGGCTTGCGCGCGATGATCGGCAGTGACGTGTTCTTCGGCTACGCATTCACCACCAACACCCTGCTGAACGGCGTCGTGTTTAACAATACGCCCGGCCAGGCGATTACGGCGTCAGTGAACCTGCCGGCGGCGGTTCCCGAGCCGGCGACTTGGGCAATGATGCTGTTGGGCTTCGCAGCCGTCGGATTGACGATGCGCCGCCGCCCGAAGCCGCAGCTTCGGACCGCCTGAACTTCGTCAGGAAAAGATGCTCGGCCTCGCTTCAGCGGCCGAGCATCGTCTCCGGCTTCACTACTCGGTCGAAGGTCTCGGCATCGACCAGACCCAGCTCCAGCCCTGCTTCCTTGAGGGTCAGCCCCTTTTTGTGCGCGTGCTTGGCGATGGTCGCGGCATTGTCGTAGCCGATTTCCGGCGCGAGCGCGGTGACCAGCATCAGCGAGCGGTTCATCAGCTCGGCGATGCGCTTCTCGTCGGGTTCGGTGCCGTCGAGCATCCGCTCGGTGAAGCTGGTCATGCCGATCGACAGCAGATTGATCGACCGCACGACGTTGGCGCCAATCATCGGCTTGAAGACGTTGAGCTCAAGGTGACCCTGCATGCCGCCGATGGTCACTGCGACGCAATTGCCGGCGACCTGCGCCGCGACCATCGTCAGCATCTCCGCCTGCGTGGGATTAACCTTGCCCGGCATGATCGAGCTGCCCGGCTCATTCTCCGGCAGCTTGAGTTCGCCCAGCCCACAGCGCGGACCCGAACCGAGCAGGCGGACGTCGTTGGCGATCTTGGTCAGCGCGGTGGCGATTGTGTTGAGGATGCCCGACAGCTCGACCAGCGTGTCGTGCGCCGCCAATTCCGCGAACTTGTTGGGCGCGGAGGTGAAGGGGAGTTGCGTCAGATTGGCGACTTCCCTGGCGAACTCCTCGGCGAAGCCCGCCGGCGCGTTGAGCCCAGTTCCGACCGCGGTTCCGCCCTGCGCAAGGCGGAGCAGGCGCGGCATCGCGCCTTCGACCCGGTCGATGCAATCGGCGATCTGCGCTGCATATCCCGAAAATTCCTGCCCCAGGGTAAGCGGCGTCGCGTCCTGCAAATGGGTGCGTCCGATCTTGACGATTCGGTCCCAGCGCTCGGCCTGATCCGCCAGCCGCGCGTGCATCAGGCGCAGCGCCGGAATCAGCTTGTCGTGAACCCCGCGCGCGGCGGCGATGTGCATCGCGGTCGGGAAGCTGTCGTTCGACGACTGGCTCTTGTTGACATGGTCGTTGGGGTGAACCGGCTCCTTGCCGCCGCGCTTGCCGGTCAGCACTTCATTGGCGCGGCTGGCGATCACCTCATTGGCGTTCATGTTGGATTGAGTGCCCGAGCCGGTCTGCCAGATCACCAGCGGAAACTGGCTATCGAGATCCCCGCGCGCCACTTCGGCGGCCGCCTGCTGAATGACTTCGGCCAATTTGGGGTCGAGCCCGCCGATGCGCGCGTTCACCCGTGCCGCCGCCTGCTTCACGAAGCCTAAAGCATGGACGATCTCCACGGGCATCTGCTCGCGCGGCCCGAACGGGAAGTTACCGATCGACCGCTCGGTCTGGGCGCCCCAATAAGCATCGGCGGGCACCTCGATGGCGCCGAAGCTGTCCGTTTCGCTGCGGGTGTCGTTGGGCATGGACTTCCTCATGAATCGTCATCCCCGCGAAAGCAGGGAATTCACCTTTTCTTGTTGGGCGCGATTGAAGGAAGGCGGACCCCGGATCAAGTCCGGGATCACGAGCGTGACTACTCGTTACTTCTTCCGCGTGAAGTCTACGCTCACGACGTTCGACCCGTCGTCGCGAGCCTCGGCTTCCGGGGCGTTCTCGCTCTCGCCCGGAGTGTCATTTTCCGCCGCCTCGTGCTCCTCGGGCTGCATTTCGGCCGCCGCCTGGAAGGTCAGCGCAAACTCGACCGCCGGATCGTGGAACTGGGTCACTGCGGCGAACGGCACGTGCAGCATGGCGGGAACGCCGCCGAACGACAGGCCGACGGAGAAATTGTCCTCTTCCACCTTCAGGTCCCAGAACCGATGCTGGATGACGATCGTCATCTCGTCCGGAAACCGCTCGAGCAAATGCTTGGGAATCGAGACTCCCGCTGCGCGGGTCTTGAAAGTGATGTAGAAATGATGCTCGCCGGGCAGGGCGCCGGTCTGCTCGACCTCGCGAAGGACACGACTGACCACGGCGCGCAGCGCGTCCTGCACGATCTCATCGTACGGAATCAGGCTTTCCGGGGTCTCGTCCGTCATCGCTTTTGTGGTAGCGGGCGAGCGAGCGCGGTCAAGCGGAGTCCTCCCTGTGCCCATCGATGCTACCCAGCCCTATGACGACGGCAATATCTTCGCGCGCATCCTGCGCGGCGAGATTCCGTCGACGGCGGTCTATGAGGACGAGCACACGCTCGCCTTCCGCGACATCAATCCGCTGGCGCCGACGCACATCCTCGTCATTCCCAAGGGCGCCTTTGTCTCGTGGGACGACTTTTCCGCGCGTGCCTCGGAGGCGGAGATCGGCGCCTTCGTCCGTGCTGTCGGCAAGATTGCCCGCGAGGCCGGACTGGTCGAGAGCGGCTATCGGCTGCTTGCCAATGTCGGGATGGATTCGGGCCAGGAGGTGCCGCATCTCCATGTCCACATTTTCGCGGGGCGCCCACTGGGGCCGATGCTGGCTCGGTAGAACCGCCTGTCGAAGGGGGATTGCCCTGATGATGACAGCCGCTAGGGTCGCGGCAGAAATATGGGTTGGTAGGGGAATTTTATGGCCAGTGCAGCACCGCGAGAGGGCCTGATTCTGGGCCGCGTAAAGTCGTTGGATGCAATCCTCGCCACTGCGGAGAAGAAGGGGCTGCATCGGTCGCTCGGCGCCTTCCAGCTGACCCTCCTCGGGATCGGCGCCGTGATCGGCACAGGCATTTTCGTGCTGACGTCAGAGGCGGCTCAGAAGGCCGGTCCGGCCATGATGATCAGCTTCGTGATCGCCGGCTTCGTCTGCGCCGTCGCTGCGCTTTGCTATTCGGAACTGGCATCGATGGTGCCGGTCTCGGGCTCGGCCTACACCTACACCTACGCGGTGATGGGCGAGCTTCTCGCGTGGATGGTCGGCTGGGCGCTGATCCTCGAATATGCCGTCGGCGCCAGCGCCGTGGCGGTCGGCTGGTCGGGCTATTTCGTCGGGCTGCTGAAAAGCTGGGGCATAGTTTTCCCCACGGCATTGGCGGTGGGACCAAGCCAGGGCGGAGTGCTCAACCTGCCCGCAGTGGTAATCTCTATGCTCGTGACGGCGCTCCTGATCATCGGCACCAAGGAGAGCGCGCGCTTTACCTCCGCGCTGGTGCTGGTGAAGGTCGTCGCGTTATCGGTGTTCGTGATCCTGACGCTGCCAGTGCTCAACGGCGCCCATTTCGAACCCTTCATTCCAAACGGCTGGGGCACTTACGGAGTGGTCGGCGCAGCGGCATCGATCTTCTTTGCCTATGTCGGCTTCGACGCGGTCTCCACCGCGGCCGAGGAAACCGTCAATCCGCAACGCAACGTGCCGATCGGCCTGATCGGGAGCCTGCTGTTCTGCACGATTTTCTACCTGCTGGTTGCCGCCGGCGCGATCGGTGCGCTCGGTGCCGATCCGGTCCGCAGTGCCTCGGGAGCGGTCCTGCCGCCGGGGTCGTCCGAAATGGCCGCCCAGTGCCGGGCGATCGTCGCTTCCGGCGCGTCCGAGCCGCTCGTCTGCTCGAAGGAAGCGTTGGCGCATGTGCTGCGCTCGATCGGTTATGAGCGGCTTGGCGACATGATGGGCATCGCGGCCTTCATCGCGCTGCCATCGGTGGTGCTGATGATGATGTTCGGCCAGACCCGCATCTTCTTCGTCATGGCGCGCGATGGACTGCTGCCGGAGCGGCTGGCCGACGTGCACCCGAAGTTCCGCACGCCGCACATCGTGACCGCCTTCACGGGAATTGTGGTGACCCTGGCCGCGGCGTTCCTGCCGGTCGGCAAGCTGGCCGATTATTCGAACTCGGGAACCTTGTTCGCATTCGCCATGGTTGCGCTCGCGGTGCTGGTCCTACGCAAGAAAGATCCAGGCCGCCGCCGTCCGTTCCGGACCCCGGCGGTCATGGTTATTGCCCCGTTGGCAATCATCGGCTGCATCGGTCTGTACCTCAACCTGCCGCTTATCGCACAGATGGTGCTGATCGGCTGGGGCGCTATCGGGCTGCTGATTTATTTCGGCTATTCGCGCAGCCGCAGCCATGTCGGCCGCGGAATTACCGAGGTGGTTCCCGACCCGAACCTTCAGCCGGAACTGGCCCAGCCGCTAGACAAGTGATCCGGCCAGCGCCCTGAGGTCCGCCTCGGGGCGCGCGCCATAGTGCTGAATGACTTCGGCGGCGCAGATGGCGCCGAGCCGGAGGCAATCTTCGAGGCTGCTGCCACGGGCAGTGCCGAGCAGGAAGCCGGCCGCGAACAGGTCGCCTGCGCCGGTGGTATCGACCAGCGCCCGAATCGGCTGGGCTGGGACTTCAGCCCGCGCACTCCCCCGCGTCGCCAGCGCGCCGTCCTCGCTGCGAGTCACAACCAGGGTCTCCACCTTGTTGGCGAACGCCGCGACCGCAGTCTCGAGGTGCGGCACGCCAGCCATTGCCTCGATCTCCGCCTGGTTGGCGAATAGGATGTCGATCTGGCCCTCGTCGATCAGCCTGGTGAAACCCTCGCGATGACGGTCGACACAGAAGGTGTCGGACAAGGTGAAGGCGACCTTGCGGCCAGCCTCGCGTGCGACCTCGATTGCCCGGACCATCGCCGAGCGCGGCGTCTCCGGGTCCCACAGATAGCCCTCGAGATACAGAATCGCGGCCTCGCGGATTTGCGTTTCATCCAGCGCTGTCGGCGGCAAATGCTGCGCCGCGCCCAGGAACGTGTTCATCGTCCGGTGGCCGTCGGGCGTGACCAGGATCATCGACCGCGCGGTCGGCTCGCCGACCTCGGCCGCGGCGGTGATGAACTCGACGCCCGTCGCGGTCAGATCATGCCGGTAGAACTCGCCAAGCTGGTCAGGTGCAACCTGACCGATAAAGCCTGCTCGTCCGCCCAAAGCGGCAACCCCGGCAGCCGTATTGCCGGCCGATCCGCCGCTGACCTGGTGCGCAGGGCCCATGTGGGCGTAGAGGCGCTCCGCCTCCTCGGCATCGATCAACCGCATCGATCCCTTGACCAGGCCCTCCTGAGACAGGAAATCGTCGCCGGCATTGGCGATCACGTCGACGATGGCATTGCCGATGCACAGGACATCGAGGCGCGGTTCGGGCATCAAATACTCCGGAAGATGGGGAAAGCGCGCCGCCTAGCGGCCTGTTCACCGGCTCGCAACATTGCGTCGGCGAGGATCGCAGGCCATCTTTACGAGCATGCGCCATCTCATCGCCCTTGCCGTGTTGTCGTCACTCGCCGCCTGCGCACCCAGACCGCAAGCGGTGTCGACACCGAGTCCGCCAGTTCAGACCCCGGCGCCCGAGACGGGCAATGCTTTGACCGGCCTGACGACGCAGGAATTGGTAGGCCGCTTCGGCGCGCCGGCGCTCCAGATCCGTGAAGGGTCGAGCCTCAAGCTTCAGTTTCGCGGGCGCCGCTGTATCATGGACGCCTATCTCTATCCGTCGGGCAGCTCGGCGAACCTCAAGGTCACCCACGTCGACACCCGCAACCTGACGGGCGGGGACATGGATCAGGCGGCCTGCATCTTCTCGCTGCGCAGCGCGGCGATCTGATCCAGCGCCCAGCGCGCCGCTTCGGCGATGACCGGGTCCGGATCGTCCAGATGCGGCCGAATTGAATCGATCAGGGCGGCCGCCCCGCTGTTTCCTGCCGCGACGAGGCAGTTGCGGATCATGCGGTTGCGGCCGATGCGCTTGATCGGCGACCCGGCGAACATCTCGCGAAACGCGGCGTCCCCGAGAGCGAGGAGGTCGGCGAGACGCGGCGCGGCAAGCTCGGCTCGCGGCAGGAAGGCGCGGTTGGCAGCGGCTGCGTCGGCAAACCGGTTCCATGGGCATACCGCGAGACAATCGTCGCAGCCGTAGATGCGATTGCCTATTGCCCGGCGAAACTCGGCCGGGATCGGTCCATCATGTTCGATCGTCAGGTAGGAAATGCATCGGCGCGCATCGATCCGGTGCGGTCCGTCGAAGGCGCCGGTGGGACAGGCGGTCAGGCAATGGGTGCAGCTGCCGCAGTGATGCCCCTGGTTCGCCGGCGGGTCCGGCCGTAGCTCCAGGCTGGTCAGGATCACACCGAGGAACAGCCAGCTGCCGTGTTCGCGGCTCACGAGGTTGGTGTTTTTTCCCTGCCAGCCGATGCCCGCGGCCTGCGCCAGCGGTTTTTCCATCACCGGAGCCGTGTCGACGAAAACTTTCAGCTCGGACGGCGCCTCGGCAACGATGAAACGCGCGAGTGCTTTCAGCGCCTTCTTGACCGTCTTGTGATAATCGCCGCCCTGCGCGTAGACGGAAATGCGTCCCAGGTCCGGATGCGCGGCCAGTGCCAGTGGATCGGACGCGGGGGCATAGCTCATGCCAAGCGCGATCGCCGACCGGGCTTCCGGCCACAATGATCGCGGCGACACCCGGTGGTGAGCCCGGCTTTCCATCCACTCCATCGTGCCGTGACGATCGGCGTCCAGCCATTGAATCAGTTCAAGTCCGGCATCGTCCGCCGCCTCTGCGTGCGTGAACCCGCAGGCCGCAAAGCCAAGCCGCTTCGCTTCCGCCCGGATCAGATCCTCAAGCTCGTTCATCCAATCCGTCATTGGGGACGAGCGGCAGCCCCAGCAAGAGGCGAACCACGCTGGCGGAGTTGGGCGGGTCGACCGGCCGGTTCTGACGCGACAGCGCGAAGCCCTTGAATATGGTGACCAGCGCTCGCGCCAATTCTATTGGCGGCAGCGCCGGTTCTTCGCCGACCGCTTCGAAATAGCGATCGAGATAGGCCGCCAGCTTCACTTCATGCGCGACGATCATTTGCTGATGAATCGCCCGAACTTCGGCATCGCCGCGGGATTCGATCTCAAGCTCCGCGCCGAAGGCCGGCAGGCTTTCGCGTTCGTCGATGCCGTCGATCCATTCTCCCAGCATTTGCTTGAGCTCGGAGGGCTGGGCCGTCGCCGAGGCGAGAAACGCCTCAAGCGTTCGCAGATTCGATTCCACGCTCTCGGCTACTAGCGCGAGAAACAGCGCCCGCTTGTTCGGAAAATGCCAGTAGACGGCACCCTTGGTGAAGCCGGCCGCAGCAGCGACTTCATCGAGCCTGGTGGCCTGGTACCCCCTCTCCAGGAAAATTCGTCGCGCTTCCGCGAGCAGGCGTTGCCGGGTTTGCTGCAGGTCCGCGTTTACAGAACCGGAAGGAATCGCGAGTAGCCCCTTGGTTAACGGGTGCTCTTACTGCGTGTCCCCGGCTCCAAGAGCAAGACTGCTGCCGTCCTCTGGGCATATTCTGTTCAACATCGGTTGACCTTCAGCGATTACGGTGGAGTGAGTCTCAGAGGGCCAGTCGGGTCGGTTGGAGTTCGATCATTGATCCAAATGAAGGATGCGCCAGTGCCGGGCGCGCGCGATGGATTGGCGATCGAGGCCCGCAATCTCGTCAAGGACTTCGGAGAGACACGCGCCGTCGACGGCGTCAGCCTGGCCATTCCCACGGGATCGATTTTCGGTCTGCTCGGGCCCAATGGCGCCGGAAAGACGACCACGCTCCGCATGCTGCTCGGCATCATCGACCCATCGAGCGGAAGCCGGCTGGTCCTCGGCCGGGAGCGTCCGCTAGAAGCGGCGCAGGAGATCGGCTATCTGCCGGAAGAGCGTGGACTGTACCCGGCGATGCATGCGCGCGACGCCATCGCCTTCATGGGCGCGCTGCGCGGGCTGCCGATTGCCGAGGGCCGGCGCCGCGCCGATGCCCTGCTTGCCGAGCATGATCTCGGTGAGTGGGCCAGGAAGCCCATTCGCAACCTGTCCAAGGGCATGGCGCAGACGGTCCAGCTCCTCGGTACCATCGTCCACAAGCCCCGCCTGATCATCCTCGATGAACCCTTTTCAGGGCTGGATGCGATCAACCAGGCGCGTCTCGAGGAGATGATCCGCCGCGAGGCCAGGACCGGCATCACCATTATCTTCTCCACTCACGTCATCGCTCACGCCGAACGGCTGTGCGAGCAGATCGCCATCATCGCCAAAGGCAAGGTGGCCTTCGACGGCCGCGTCGATGAGGCGCGGGCCAAGCTGCGTCCCATCGTTCGCCTCCGCACGCGCTCTACTGACGGTGCCTGGCGTTCCGCCATTCCCGCGGGTTCACGGCAAGAGGGTGGTGAATTCGTCTTCGAGCTTCCCCCTGGCGGACCCGAGCCGCTGCTCAAGGCGCTCATCGACGGCGGCGCGGGAATCGAGACGCTGGCGATTGAACGCCCTGGTCTTCACGACGCATTCGTGTCGATCGCCGGCGATGCCGCCGCAGCCGAAATGGGCGAGGAGAAAGCCGCATGACGCGCTTTTTCCGCTCAGCGTTTGTCATCGCCCGGCGCGATTTCTCCGCAACTGTGCTGTCCAAGGCCTTCATCTTCTTCCTGCTGGCGCCCTTGTTCCCGCTGCTGTTCGGTGGCGTGTTCAGCTCGATCAGCGCCCGCGTTGCTTCGCAGAATCATCGGCCGGTCGTCGCCGTCATCGGCGACAAGGCCGATTACGATGCGCTCGCCGCCGCCCGCGAGCAGGTTGCGCGCGCGGTTGGCGATGAAGACCTCGTGGTGCTGGTCGGCTATCGACCCGAGGCGGACCTCGCCTCTCAACAGAAACACCTCCTAGCCAGTCCTTCGCCGCCGATTCGCGCGGTCCTGAGCGGCGGTCTCGCGCATCCGCAACTGGCCGGCGCCCTTGCCAACGACGGCGGCATCATCGGGCAATTGCAGCTGATCATCTCCAACGCCCGCGCCGGCGCCGCGGCGCGCGAACCCGAATTCCCGATCCACGAGAACGCGCCGCCATCGTCCGGTGCTTTGAACAGCCAGCGGACGGACACCGCGCAGATCGCCCAGACGATCCTGTTCATCCTAACGCTGATGCTCTCGACCATGGTGCTTTCGCAGCTGATCGAGGAAAAATCGAACAAGGTGATCGAGGTAATCGCGGCGGCAATTCCGATCGATGCCATGTTCGTCGGCAAGCTGTTCGCGATGCTTTCGGCCTCGATCCTCGCGCTGCTGGTGTGGATGGGCTGCGGCGCGCTGCTGATCCAGTTCGTAAAGCATGGCGGGGTCGCGACGCTGCCGATCCCTGCCGTGGGCTGGCCGTTGTTCCTGGCGCTGTCGGTGATCTATTTCGGCATGAACTATCTGCTGTTCGGCGCCGCCTTCCTGATGATCGGCGCCCAAGCCTCGACGGCGCGCGAAGTGCAGACGATGTCGCTGCCCGCGACCTTCGCGCAGGTGCTGCTGTTCGGCTTCGCGGCCGGGTCCGTCGGCAATCCCGATTCGCTCGGCGGCATTGCAGCCGCCGTATTTCCGCTGTCGTCGCCAATGGCGATGATTGCGCGCGCAGCCGAGGATCCGCGCCTGTGGCCTCACCTCGCCGGCATCGCCTGGCAGGCGATCTGGATCGCGGTCATCCTGCGCTTCGGCGCGCAGCTGTTCCGCAAGACCGTGCTGAAATCGGGCCCGCGACAACCGTGGTGGAAGTTCGGCCGCGCCTAGCCGATCGCTTCGCGCGCCATTTCGGTCAGCTTGGCCATCAAGGCGCGGTGCGGGAAGGGCCCATGGCTGATTCGGGCAACGCCGGCATCGGTCCAGACTTTCTTGTCGGGCGCGCCCGGGAAGGCGATGACGTTGAGTGGCAGCGGCACCGCCGCAATGATACGCTCGATCTGCGAAGCGTCCGTCAGGCGGGGAACGAAGAAGCCGCTGGCCCCTGCATCGGCAAAGGCCTTGCCGCGCTCGATGACCTGCTCGACCAAGGCATCGTCATAGGTCTGCGTCTTCAGGAACAGATCGGTGCGGGCGTTGATGAAGAAGTCGGCGCCGACCGCATCCCGGATGGCGCGGATGCGCGCGGCCTGCAGGTCGATCGGGTGGACGCCCTGGCCCCCAATCACCTGGTCCTCGAAATTGCAGCCGACTGCGCCGGTTTCCTTGAGCCGCGTCACATTTGCAGCGCCGTCGGCGGGGTCGGTGGAATAAGCGCTCTCGAAATCGACCGTCAGCGGTATGTTCACCGCACCGACGATGCGCCGCGCATTGGCAAATACGAAATCAAGCGGCACTTGCTGCCCATCCGGCCAGCCATTTGCGTCGGCGACGGGGTGGCTGCCGGTCGCGAGTGCCGGCGCGCCGGCCTCGACGACCGCAAGCGCGCTGCCGACGTCCCAGATGTTGTAGAGGATGACAGGGTTGCCCGGCACGTGCAGGGCGGCGAAGCGGTCGAAGTTGCTGGCCATCAGCGCCGCCTACGCCCGTTGCGGCGCCAAGCGCAATCGCCAACCCCGGCTGTCACAAAAGCGCAATCGAACCGTCACACGGCTTTCGCCGAAGTGTCGCTAGGGCGAGCCAGCAAATCACGCGGAGAATGGTTCGTGCACAAGAAGATGATTGCGGTCCCTTTGGTCGCGCTGGCCGCCGCCTGCGGCAGCGGCGGATCCAGCGGCTCGGTGGGCGACATCCGCGTGGTCGGGTCGTCGACCGTCTATCCGTTTACCAAGGCGGTGGCGGAGGAATTCATGCGCGCCGATCCCGGCGTCGGGGTAACCGTCGAATCAACGGGCACTGGTGCGGGTATGAAATTGTTCTGCGCCGGTGTCGGCAGCCAGTTTCCGGACATCGAGGATGCCTCCCGGGCCATCAAGAAGAGCGAATATGAGGCATGTCTCAAGAATGGCGTGAAAAACGTCATTGAGGTCCCGGTCGGTATCGATGGGCTGACCCTCATCGAATCTAATCAGGGCCCGGCGATGAACCTGACCCAGGCCGACATCTACAAGGCGCTGGCGGCCAATCCGTTCGGCAAGGGCCCGAACAAGGCGCAGACCTGGCAGGACGTCAATCCGTCGCTGCCGGCGATCAAGATCCGCGTACTCGGTCCTCCGCCGACCTCGGGAACCCGCGACAGCCTTGCCGACCTGTACCTCGAAAAGGGCTGCGACACCGATCCGGCGATGCAGGCGCTCAAGAAGAGCAACGAGGGTGAACACAAGCAGACCTGCACCAAGATCCGCGAGGATGGCGCCTATGTCGAGGCCGGCGAGAACGACAATCTGCTTGTGCAGAAGGTGGCGGCCGATGCGGGGACGCTCGGCGTTCTCGGCTATTCTTACCTCGAGCAGAATGCCGACAAGATTCGACCGGTGAAGATCGCCGGTGTCGCGCCGACCGAGGCGACCATCGCCGACCTCAGTTATCCTGGCGCGCGCAAGCTCTACATCTACCTCAAGGGCGAGCACATCGCGGCCAAGCCCAAGTTGCGCGACTTCGTCGCCCAGTTCGCCAAGATGTGGAGCGTTGGGGGCCCGCTCGAGCGTCGCGGGCTGGTGCCGTTCGCCGGCGCCGATGCCACCGCGGCAACGCAGCAGTCGACGGCGCTCAAGGCGCTCGATCCCAGCGCGCTTAAATAAGCGGATTGCGAGGGACCTGACATGAGCCTTGGCATCGCGCTCGTCGCGGTCCTGCTCATTGCCTTGGGAGCCGGCTGGCTTGGCTTCAGCCGGGCCCGCGGCATGCGCGCAGCGGGCCGGCTGCATTCGCTGCCCGTCTATCACGGAACCCATGCGGCACTGTGGGCAGCGCTTCCGGCGCTGCTGATCCTTGCCGCCTGGGCGCCGGTCCAGTCGAGTCTCGTCAACCAATCTATCCTGGCCAGCCCCGAAGGCCGCGCCTTGCCCGCGTTCGACATGCAGCGCGAGGCAATCATCGCCGAAGCGACAGACATTGCGCATGGCCGATTGCAGCAGGGCTACAACCCGCAATCGACCGCCCTCGCGCCGCGAATCCGATCAGCCGAACAACGCTACGCCCTGCTTGGCGGGCTTGCGGCAATCGCAATTGGCATTGGCGCGGCCGGACTCGCGCTTCGCCGCAGCACTCCCCAGTTCCGCGCCCGGACGGGCGTCGAACGCTGGCTGATGGTTCTGTTGTTCGCTGCGTCGCTGATCGCCATCCTGACCACGCTCGGCATCCTGCTGTCGCTGATGTTCGAAAGCCTGCGCTTCTTCAGGCTCGTTCCCCTTCAATCCTTCCTGTTCGGCCTGGAATGGAGCCCGCAGACCGCGATCCGCGCCGATCAGGCAGGGTCGTCCGGAGCATTCGGCGCGATCCCGTTGTTGTGGGGCACCTTTTTCATCGGCGCCATCATCGCCATGATCGTGGCGATTCCGCTCGGCCTGATGAGCGCCATCTATCTGACTCAATATGCACCGCCGCGGCTGCGCTCGTGGTTAAAGCCGATCCTCGAGATCCTCGCGGGCGTGCCGACCGTCGTTTACGGCTATTTCGCTGCCCTGACCGTCGCCCCCGCAGTCCGCGATTTCGGAATGATGATCGGTATAAGTTCCGCCAGCAGCGAAAGCGCGCTAGCCGCCGGACTGGTCATGGGCATCATGATCATCCCCTTCATCAGTTCGATGGCCGACGATTCGATCGCCGCGGTGCCGCAAGCGATGCGCGACGGCAGCCTGGCGCTTGGCGCAACGACGTCCGAGACGATCCGCAAGGTCCTGCTGCCGTCGGCCCTTCCCGGCGTGATGGGCGGCATCCTGCTGGCTGTCAGCCGCGCCATCGGTGAGACCATGATCGTGGTCATGGCCGCGGGACTTGCTGCCAACCTGACGCTCAACCCGTTTCACAGCGTGACGACGGTCACCACGCAGATCGTCCAGTTGCTCACCGGCGACCAGGAATTCGACAGCGCCAAGACGCTGGCCGCCTTTGCGCTCGGCCTCGCATTGTTCCTGATCACGCTGTTCCTTAATCTCATCGCGCTGCGCATCGTGCGCCGCTATCGGGAACAATATGAGTAGCGCCGCCCCCAGCCGCTGGACCGGGGACGCGATGATCAGGCGCGTCCGCCGACGCTACGCTGCCGAGCGTTGGTTCAAATTGCTTGGGCTCGGCGCCGTCGGCCTGTCGGTATTGTTCCTCGCCTTTCTGCTGGTGACGATTGCCGCGAAGGGGATCGGCGGCATTGACTGGGCGCTGCTCACTGGCAGCGATTCGGTCGATCCGGCGCGCGCCGGCGTCTGGGGCGCACTGGAGGGCAGTTTTCTCACCATATTTGTGACGATGGCGCTCGCCTTCCCGGTCGGTGTGCTCGCGGCGGTCTATCTGGAGGAATTTGCGCCCCAGAACCGCTGGACCGACGCGATCGAAGTGTCGATCAACAATCTTGCCGCGGTCCCGTCGATCATCTTCGGCCTGCTTGGTCTCGCCGTCTTCCTTAATGTTATGAATCTGCCGCGCTCGGCGCCGCTGGTCGGGGGCCTGACGTTGGCGCTGATGACCATGCCGGTGATCGTCATTGCCGGCCGCAACGCCATCAAGACCGTGCCGCCGTCGATTCGCGATGCGGCCCTGGGCGTGGGGGCGTCGAAGATGCAGGTCACGTTCCACCACGTCCTGCCCCTGTCGCTACCCGGTATTCTGACCGGCACGATCATCGGCATGGCCCGGGCCCTGGGCGAGACCGCGCCGTTGCTGATGATCGGGATGCGCGCCTTCATCGCCGCGCCGCCGGGCGGCATTACTCAACCAGCGACCGTATTGCCGGTCCAAATCTTCCTCTGGTCGGACGAGGTCGACCGCGGTTTCGTCGAGAAGACGAGCGCGGCGATCATCGTCCTTTTGCTGTTCATGCTGGCGATGAACGGACTCGCAATCTACCTCCGCAACCGCTTCGAGCGCCGCTGGTAAGGCTATGCTGATGACTTCCGAAGACACGATCGCCGCGCCGCGGCCCCGTCCCATCCAGGACGAAGCGCAATTGCCGCCGGTCAAGGACCCCAAGATGTCAGCCGACGGCGTCAGCGTCTTCTATGGTGACAAGCAGGCCCTTAAGGACATCTCGATCAAGATCTACGACGATCGCGTGACGGCGTTCATCGGTCCGTCGGGTTGCGGCAAATCGACATTCCTTCGCTGCCTCAATCGCATGAACGACACGATCGCTTCCGCGCGCGTGACAGGACGGATCGAGCTCGATGGCCAGGACATTTATGGTCCGGCGATGGACGTCGTGCAGCTCCGTGCCCGGGTCGGCATGGTGTTTCAGAAGCCCAACCCGTTTCCGAAATCGATTTTCGAGAATGTCGCATACGGTCCGCGCATCCACGGCCTTTCGACTTCCAAGGCCGAACTTGAAGCTATCGTCGAACGCTCGCTCAAGCGTGCGGGTCTGTGGGACGAGGTCAAGGACCGCCTCAGCGAGAGCGGCACGGCCCTCTCGGGCGGCCAGCAGCAACGGCTGTGCATTGCCCGCGCCATCGCCGTCGATCCCGAAGTCATCCTGATGGACGAGCCTTGCTCGGCGCTCGATCCCATCGCGACCGCCAAGATCGAGGAACTGATCCACGAGCTTCGCGGCCGCTACGCGATCGCCATCGTCACCCACAATATGCAGCAGGCAGCCCGTGTCTCGCAGCGCACCGCTTTCTTCCACCTCGGCGAGCTGGTCGAATACGGCAAGACCTCGGAAATCTTCACCAACCCGCGCCAGCAGCGCACCACCGACTACATCACCGGCCGCTACGGCTGATCGGAGCAGACATGCAGCAAGCCAGCGGACATACGCTCAAGGCGTTCGACGAGGATATCGAACGGCTCCGCGCCCTCATCAGTCAGATGGGCGGCCTCGCCGAACATTCCATTGGCGAGGCGATGCGCTGTCTCGTCCAGCGCGACAGCGAAGGCGCGCAGAAGGTCATCCTCGATGACAAGAAGCTCGATGCGCTCGAGGTCGAGACCGAGCGCCGAGCCGTCCAGCTCATTGCGTTGAGGGCGCCGATGGCGGGCGACCTCCGCGACGTCGTCGCCGCGCTCAAGATCTCGGGCGTCGTCGAGCGCATCGGCGATTACGCAAAGAACATCGCGCGGCGGGTTCCGATGCTGGAGCATGCCGGCAAGATCGAGCCGCTGTCGCTGCTGCCCGAAATGGCGCGCATCGCCACCGCCATGGTGCACGATGTCCTCGACGCGTTCGTCGAGCGCGATGCCGAGGCGGCCGTGCGGGTCTGCGAGCGCGACAGCGCAGTAGATGATTTCTACGATTCGATCTTCCGCACCCTCCTCACGCACATGATGGAAAATCCTCACACCATCGGCCAGGCCGCCCATCTGCTCTTCATCGCCAAGAACCTCGAGCGGGTGGGCGACCACGCCACCAATATTGCCGAGATGGTTTATTATGCGGCGACCGGGCGGCACATGACCGACCGGCCGGGCAAGTCGAAGTAGAATGGCCAACGCACGTCTCCTGCTGGTCGAGGACGACCGGGCGCTCGCCGATCTGGTGACCTTCCACTTCGAACGGTCCGGCTATGACGTAACCCGGACCGGCGATGGAGAAGAAGCGCTGATCCTGGTCGACGAGATCAAGCCCGACGTGATCCTGCTCGACTGGATGATCGAGGGGATCAGCGGGATCGAGGTCTGCCGCCGCCTGCGACGCCGTTCGACCACGGCAAATGTGCCGATCATGCTGCTCACCGCCCGCGGCGAGGAAAGCGATCGCATCCGTGGTTTCGAAACCGGCGCTGACGATTATGTGACCAAGCCGTTCAGCCCGCGCGAGCTGGTGGCACGCGTTGGCGCCGTGATGCGCCGCGTTCGTCCGGCGTTGGCGGGCGAGCGGCTATCCTATGCCGATATCGAGATGGACACGGCCGCCCACCGCGTGCGCCGGGGCGCGGAACCGATCGCCCTGGGGCCGACCGAGTTCCGCCTGCTCCGTCACTTCCTCGAGCATCCCGGCCGCGTTTTCTCGCGTGAGCGGTTGCTGGACGCCGTCTGGAGCCACGACCCCGACATCGACGTCCGTACGGTCGATGTCCATGTCCGGCGCCTGCGCCAGGCACTCAACGCCGGCGACCGGCCTGATCTCATCCGCACGGTTCGCTCCGCCGGCTATTCGCTCGATCAGGATAGCTGACGCCGCGGCGGTTGCTCCCGTCGGTTCGCCACAGTAAGTCCGGCGCGCCACCACGAAGGGGTTTCAATGTTCGGCTGGTTTCAGCGCCTGCTGCCGCAGAAGGGCGATTTCTTCGGCTTGTTCGAAGCCCATGCCGCGACCCTGGTCGGGGCGGCCGACGCCTTGCTCAGCCTGTCGAAGGACGATGTATCGACCGGCGACATGCTCCAGGTCATCCGCGATCGCGAGCATGAGGCGGACGACATCATCCGCCGCGTGCTCACCGAAGTCCGCAAGACGTTCCTGGCGCCGTTCGACCGGGGCGCGATCACCTCGCTTATCGGGGCGATGGATGACACGATCGACGAAATGCTGGCCTCGGCCCGGGCGATCGACCTCTACGAGCTCAGAGAGTTGCGGCCCGAAATGAAGGACATCGTGGCTCTGATCCACGAGGCGGCGGCGGTGTTGTCGGAAACCGTACCGTTGTTGCGCAACGTCGGCGCCAACGGCGCCCGGCTGCATGAGCTGACCGGCCGGCTGGTCAGCCTGGAAGGTCGTGCCGACGACATCCACGCGCTGGGCCTCAAGCAGGCCTTCCAAAACGCGCCCACGAACCCGCTGCAGTTTGCGGTCGCTCGCGAAGTGTTCAAAAATCTCGAGCGTGTGATGGACGCCTTCGAGGATGTCGCCAATGAAATCGACGGCATCGTCATCGACCATGCCTAGCGTCCGGGACTGATGCACGAGCTGGCTTTCCCGCTGCTGGTCAGCTTGATCGTCATTGCGCTGGCGTTCGATTTTTTGAACGGCCTGCACGATGCCGCCAATTCGATCGCCACGGTGGTCGGCACGCGCCTGCTCAGCCCCGCCGCGGCCGTCGCCTTCGCCGCCTTCTTCAACTTCGGCGCCTATTTCCTCGCGCTGCAGTGGCCGCAACTGCACAAGGTTGCCGACACCATCGGCAAAGGCATCATCGACAAGGATCTGGTGACGCCGGCCGTGGTGTTCGGCGCGCTGGTCGGGGCGATGTTCTGGAACGTGGTCACCTGGCTCAAGGGTATCCCCTCTTCATCAAGTCATGCGCTGGTCGGCGGGCTGATCGGCGCCGGCGTCGCTCACGCGGGCATGACGGGCATCCAGTGGACCGGGCTTAACAAGACGCTCATCGCCATCGTGCTCTCGCCGACCCTCGGCCTCATCCTGACCATGGCGATCATGCTGGTGACCAGTTGGCTCGGCGTTCGCGCCACGGCGCACGGGGCAGAGAAGACCTTCCGCGGACTGCACCTCGTCTCTGCGGGCGCTTATTCCCTCGGTCATGGCCTCAACGACGCCCAGAAGACGATGGGCATCATCAGCGTGCTGCTCTATTCGACCGGCCATCTCAACGGCGAATTCCACGTCCCGCATTGGGTTGCGCTGAGCTGCTACGTAGCGATCGGCCTGGGCACGCTGACCGGCGGCTGGCGCATCATCGAAACGATGGGCACCCGCATCACCAAGCTCAACCAGCATCAAGGCTTCAGCGCTTCGCTCGGCGGCTCGGCGATGCTGTTCACCGCTTCTTATTATGGCATTCCGGTCTCGACGACGCACACCATCACCGGTTGCGTCATCGGCGCGGGAGCGGCCCGCCGCGCCTCCGCGGTTCGCTGGGGCGTCGCCCGCAGCGTGATGATCGCCTGGCTCATCACCATTCCCGCCTCGGCCGCCGTGGGCGCCCTGTTCTACTGGCTGACGACCTTCTTCTAGTCGCCAGCGGACGTTGGCGTCCGTCAAAAAACTGCCATGCCAAATTCACCAAAGCGTTCGGCAATCGGTCACGTGGCTGACGCCGCGCGCCCTTAAACCACCCCCATCCGGCCGCTCGAGGCCCGGGGGAAAGGTACCCAGAAATGACGATTGCTTTGCCGGGCGCCGCGTTCGCGGCCTCCCTCTCGACCTGCAATCCCGCGGGTCGCGTAAGCAGGCTGCTGCTGAGCGCACTCCTGACATCCGCCGCCACGCCCGCCTTGGCTCAGACCGTCGCCGCCGAGGCCACGCCAACGCCGTCCGCGCAATCCCCGATTCCAGCGGCCGATCCGAACGGGATCTCTTCGACGCCGGCTCGCGGTCTCGACGTCATCGTCATTACCGCGACCAAGGTGTCGACCAATCTCCAGAGCACTCCGATTGCCGTCAGCGTTGCCAGCGCTCAGGCGCTCGCCGACCGCCATGCCTCCAGCCTGCTCGATCTCGGCGACGGCTCGATCCCCAGCCTGCGCGTCGCAACCTTCGAAGCGCGCCAGTCGGCGCTGACCGTCGGCATCCGCGGTATCGTTCCCTTCGACGCCAACCAGACCGCGCGCGACCAAGGCGTGGGCGTTTATGTCGACGGCATCTATCTTGGCCGTCAGCAAGGGCTGAACACCGCCCTCCTCGACATCGACCGAATCGAGGTGTTGCGCGGCCCACAGGGCACGTTGTTCGGCCGCAACACCGAGGGCGGCGCGGTCAGCATCATCACCAAGGCGCCGACCGGCGTGTTCGGCGTGCGCGGTACCGTTGGCGTCGGCAACTACGGCTCGCGAGAAGGGTCGCTGCATATCGATCTGCCGGCGTTTGCCAACATCGCGGTGAAGGTCGACGCGGTTTACGACCATCAGGGGGCGACCGTGAAGAACCCTCTGGCTGGACAAAAGGGGTGGAACTTCCACGATACGATCGGAGGCCGCGTCGCCGCCCGCTGGACGCCGGCCGACAGTGTCACTGTCGATCTGTCCTACGACCAGGCCAAGAATGAGAACACGCCCAATTATAGCCAGCTAATCAACTTCAATCCGAACGGCTACAATGTCGGCACCTACGGCGGTGCCAACGGCACGACGCTGATCTACAACGGCCAGCCCTGTAATGTGACCGTCGGCGGCGCGACCACGAATCCGTGCATTCGGCCGCTGTCGCCGATCGTCACGGTCAGCGGTGGCGATCGCCAGAAGACCGCCGAGATTGGCGTTCCGCAACAGCCGAGCGTGGATCGCACCAATGGCTTTGCGGGCACCATCAAATACAAGATCTCGCCCGAAATCGAGCTGCGGTCGATCACCGGCTACCGCCAGGTCGGCGTGCATCAATGGGATAATAGCGGTGGCGCGCACCGTACCGTCTTCGCGCCCAACACCGCGTTCAGCCGTTACTCGCTGTCGGAACTCTATCAGCATCAGTTCAGCCAGGAATTCCAGGCGGTCGGCCGGCTGTCGTCGCTCGATTATGCGGTCGGCGCTTATTATTTCTGGGAGAAGGTGACCGAGCTGGCGGCGACGCCGACGACCAATATGTGGAACGCCAACGGCACCGGCTACACCATCAACAACGCGCTTCTCTGGAACCGCGAGAATTGGGTTCTGCAGCGTGACAGTCACGCCAAGGCCAAAAGCTTCGGCGTGTTCGGCCAGGCGACCTGGACGCCGGCCGGCTTCGACATTTTTCACCTGACCGGTGGCGCGCGATACACCAAGGACAAGCGCGACGGCGTCCTCGACATCGTCGGCGGCCGCCCCACGAACTTCCTGTTCAACTACAACAGGGATCGGGTCGATCCGACGGTCGTCGCGGCAATCGACGCAACGCCCGACATGCACTTTTACGCCAAATATGCGACAGGCTTCCGCGCCGGAGGCGCCAACTCGCGCTCGGCCACGTTCACGGCGTTTGGTCCGGAAACGGTTCAGAGCTTCGAGATCGGCTCCAAGATGGACTTCCTCGATCACCGCGCCCGGCTTAATCTCGCGGCCTATTATATGCGCCGCAAGGGGACGCAGACCGACTTCGACAACGTCGATACCGATCCGCGCAGCCCGACTTTCAACGCGCATACCGAGGAAACCCGCAACGCGCCCGGCGTATCGAAGATCAAGGGCATTGAGGCGGATCTCACCATCCGTCCGATGCGTTCCCTGACGCTGGGCGCCTCCTACGCCTACACCGACATCAAGGTGCCGCCGACGCCGAATCCATTCCTGCCAGGCAATCCACTGTTCCAGGTCTACACGGTGTTCACTCCGAAGCATGCGGGCTCGGCGTACGTCGATTACGAGGTCCCGACCGCGATCGGCGACGGCAAGCTGCGGTTCCACCTCGACGCCAATTATGCGGGCCGGCAGTACAGCTTCCAGGCGGAGCCGGTGAAGACCGACAAGAGCTTCATCGTCAACGGTCGTGTCGCTCTGGCCGATATTTCCGTGAACGATGGCGCGGCGCTCCTGACGTTCTCGCTCTGGTCGCGCAACCTGCTGAACGAAACCCATATCTACCGCCGCTCGGCGGCCAATTCGTCGCCGGTGCAGGTGTTTTCGGGTGGTCTTCCTACCAACCAGCTCAATTATTCGGGCGTGCTCGGCGACTACGGCAACTTCAATCCGCCGCGGATGTTCGGCGCCGAGCTGGCGTTCAAGATCGGCACCAGACGCTAGCGCGGCTATAAGTCCGCACCGGCGGCTGTCACAAAATAGCAGCCGTGCTGTCATGACAATGTCCACGGCGGGTCGCAAAAGCGGCACGGGAAGGACATTCAATGACAGCTCTGTATCGGACTGCGCTCTTCGTAGCGGCCTGCAGCATCCCGGCGGCGGTGTCAGCGCGCTCGGACTCGCAGGTCTGGACGGCCGCGGCCGCAAGTTTCAAGCTGTCCGACAGCTGGCGCCTGTCGGAAGAAGTCGTCACCCGCTTCAGCGACAATCGCAACGGCCTGTACGAGATCGAAGCGGCGACCATGCTGAATTACCGGCTGGCCAAGAACGTCACTGTTGCGGCGGGCTATATCCACGATCCGCAATATGTGGGCGGCGACTTCACGGTGATGGAGCGCCGCGCGCGTGAGCAGATCACGGTGGATAATGTTGCTCGCATTGGCCCTGGCAGGCTGAGCGTTCGTGCCCGGTTGGAACAACGCTGGCGCGACCATACCGAGGGCACCGGTTGGCGGCTGCGGCCTTACGCCAAATATTCGCTGCCGCTCCCCGGCAAAGCGTCGGTCAACCTCAGTCATGAGTTGTTCGTGAATCTGAACACTACCAGCTTCCAGCGGCAGGACGGAGTCGACCGGATGCGCAACCTGATTTCTGTTTCAGCGCCGATTTCCGCGCGGCTGAGTGGGGAAGCAGGCTTTATGAATCAGCACGGGTTCGTCCGCGGCGGACCCGACACTAGCGACAACATTGCCTATTTCGCGCTTAGCGCCAGCTTCTAGTCAGCCGATCTACCGACGAAGGTCATGTCCATGGCCGATCCCGTTCAATCCGCTACAGACGCAATCATGACCCCGCTGGGCGAGAATGAGCGCGCCTTAGTCGATGCGATCGATGAGCCGGCCCTCGTCGTGGAAGGGAGCACCATCGTGCTCGCCAATCCCGCCGCTCGCGAACTGCTGGGCGAGGGCATCGAGTTCCGGGACGTTCGCCTCGCCATCCGTCATCCGCAGGCGCTCGAACTGGTGCTGGCTCATCGCGACGGCGCGATCGACGTCAGCGGCATCGTCGATCCGGGCCGAACCTTTCATCTCAACGTCAACCGGCTGTGGAAAAATGCTGCTCTTGTTCGACTGGTCGACCGGTCGGATTCGGTCTCGGCCGAGAAGATGAGGGTCGATTTCGTGGCCAACGCCAGTCACGAACTGCGCACGCCATTGTCGACGGTCATCGGCTATGCCGAAACGCTTGCCGAAGATGACAATATTCCGCCCGAAACGCGCGCGAGGTTCGGCCAAACCATTCGTGACGAGGCGCGGCGCATGCTGCAGCTGATCGAGGATCTGATGAGCTTGTCGCGCATTGAGGCGGACCGCTTCGTCGTACCGACCGAATCGGTCGATCTGGCCGATATCATCGCGGCAGCGACCGCCAATGCCAGTCACTTGCGCGATAGCGCCGGCTGCGAATTAAGGGTCGATCTGCCGCAGGAGCTGCCCGCGGTTCGCGGCGATCGTGGCCAGCTCATTCAATTGCTGGACAATCTGATCGGCAACGCCGTTCGTTATGGTTGCAATGCGCCCGGTGCGGTGATTGAAATCAGCGCCCGGCGTGACGCGGACTGGGTCGCGCTTAGCGTCCACGATCATGGGCAGGGAATTGCCCGCGAACACCTGCCGCGGCTGACGGAACGCTTCTATCGGGCCGATGCCGCGCGAAGCCGGGAAAGCGGCGGGACGGGGCTGGGTCTCGCCATCGTCAAACATATCGTCGAACGGCATCGCGGGTTGGTCGAAATTCGCAGTGAAGTCGGTGTGGGAACGACCGTGTCCGTCCGCTTGCCGGCAGCCGACTGAGCCAGATTCGCGTTGTTAAATTCTGGTTAACGAGCTACGACGCCCGGGCCGGGGCCAGTGATGACCTTCGCCGGTCTCGGTGCCCAAGGGACCCGCTCGCACTTCGGTGCGGGCGGGTCTTATGCAGTTCAGACGGCCGCGATGCTAGTGAACGAACCGCGCAACGACGTCGCGATAGGATCGTGAGACTTTCACCTGGGCGCCCGAATCCAGCACCAGGAAGCACTCTCCGTTGGTATGCGGCTTGACCTGCTTAACGAGGTCGAGGTTGACGATGGTCGAGCGGTGGACGCGCTGGAATCGGCGCGGGTCGAGCCGCTTCTCGAGGTCCTTCATCGTCTCGCGCAGGATGAGCGTATTGTCGCCAGTTTGGATGCACATGTAATCGCCGGCGGCATCGATCCGCTCGATGGTATCGACATCGACCCGGAAGATCTGCCCCTGGTCCTTAATGTTGATCATCTTCTCGAAGCGATTCGCAGCATGCGCATCGGGCGTCGAATCCG